>Ga0114898_1000748_pt1 | contig 22514 bp, 20 predicted proteins | sample Malvired_Geostar_FD_83496 | JGI IMG/M metagenome (GOLD analysis project Ga0114898, IMG submission 83496) | Marine viral communities from the Global Malaspina Expedition - Malaspina viral metaG DeepMed_Geostar | ecosystem: Environmental > Aquatic > Marine > Oceanic | place: Mediterranean Sea... | reverse complement strand
CGCCGGGGTCGTCCGGATTCTGGGCGGCGATGTATTCCTTGGCGACAAGGTTCATGCCGTCGCGCAGCGGCGTCACCAACCCGACGCGGGCGGCGCGATAGATCCCCGCCAGCTGGTCGCGGCGATAGGTGCGGTTCAGATAGCGCACCGGTTGCCAGTCCATGTCGGCGTATTCGCCGTTGACCCGCCCCGCCAGGGCGTCGAGCCGGGCGCGGATGTCCTGATAGGTGTCGACCTCGTCGCGGCTGATCGGCGTCACCTGCAGCAGGAAGACCTCGCCGCGCATGTCCGGATTGTCTTCCAGAAACTGCTCGTAACCGAGCAGCCGCTCCTCCAGCCCCTTGGAATAGTCCAGCCGGTCGACGCCGACGATCATCGAGCGGAAGGCCGACGAGGCCGCCATGCGGTCGTAGGTCCGCGCCCCGAAGGTCGAGTTGCGCGCGGCCAGGAAGGCGTCGACGTCGATGCCGATCGGGAAGACCCCGGTCTGGACCGTCTTGCCGAAGGCCTCCAGCGCATCATTGGGCAACAGCTTGCCGTTCACGCTCGATTCCGACGCGACATAGTCCCGGAACAGGTCCAGCCACTCGCGGGTCTGGAAGCCGATCAGGTCGTAGTCGAACATCGACTCCACCAGCCGCCGGTGATGGGGCAGGGTGACCAGCAGCTGACGCGCCGGCCACGGCGTGTGCAGGAAGAAGCCGATGCGGTTCTTCACCCCCAGCCGCCGCAGGTCCCGGGCCAGCGGGATCATGTGGTAGTCGTGGATCCAGATCAGGTCGTCGGGCTTGAGCAGCGGCGCCAGCACCTCGGCGAATCGCGCGTTGGTGCGCTCGTAGCCCTCGCCGTAGGACCGTTCGTAGGCGGTCAGATCGACCCGGTGGTGGAACAGCGGCCACAGCGTCTTGTTGGCGTAGCCGTTGTAATATTCCTCGACGTCCTGCGCCTCGAGGTCGACGAGGGCGACGGTCACCCCGGCCCGGTCCTCGAACTTGGCCTCGGGCTTGAAGCTGTCGACCGTCTCGCCGGACCAGCCGAACCACAGGCCGTCGTATTTGCGCAGCGCGGCCGACAGCGCCATGGCCAGACCGCCGGCCGAGCCGGCGGCGGGATCCTTGGGCGCGGAGACCCGGTTGGAGACGACGATCAGGCGGCTCATGGGGTGGAAACCCCCGTCGGGCCCGCAAGCTCCGGGATAGGGCGGTGGAATGCCTTCATCGGGCGTCCGTCCACGACCGGCTCAGCAGGACCGCGCAATTGATCATCCCGACCAGCGAATAGGTCTGCGGATAGTTGCCCCACAGTTCGTTGTCTCCCAGCGATATGTCTTCCGACAGCAGCCCCGCGTGGGTCCGCCGCTTCAGCATCTCCTCGAAGATTTCCCGCGCCTCCTCGTCCCGCCCGTTCAGGTGCAGGGCCTCGATGAACCAGAAGGTGCAGAAGTTGAACGCGGTCTCCGGTTCGCCGAAATCGTCCGCCTCGACATAGCGGAACAGGTAGGGCCCCTTCTTCAGGTCCCGCTCGATGGCCTCGAAGGTCTTCACCTGGCGCGGGTCCAGCGGATCGAGGAAGCCGAGGTCGGTCAGCTGCAGCAGCGAGGCGTCCAGCTCCCGGTTGCCGAAGCTGGCCGCGAACCGGCCCTCGTCGGGCAGGAAGGCCTCGGTCTCGATCCGTTCATGGATGATCCGCGCCCGCTCGCGCCACACCTCGCGGCGCGCCTGCAGGCCCAGATGGTCGGCCGCCTTGGCCAGCCGGTCGCAGGCCGCCCAGCACATCACCGACGAATAGGTGTGCACCCGGGCGATGGTGCGGAACTCCCACAGGCCGGCGTCGACCTGGTCGTGCATGGCGAAGGCGCGCTCGCCCACCGTCTCCAGCGCATGGAAGTCGTCGATAGTCCCCGGCCGGAGCAGCCGCTGGTCGTAGAAGGCCTGCACCAGCGGCAATACGATCTGTCCGTAGACGTCGTGCTGCAGATGCTCGTGGGCCTGGTTGCCGATGCGCACCGGCTTCATGCCGCGATAGCCCTCGACGCTGTCGATGATCCGTTCGCCGATGCCCGGCTCCAGCCCGACGCCATAGACCGGCTGGACATGGCCGCCCGCCGAATTGTCGACCAGGTTGCGCAGATAGCCGAGGTAGTTCTCGAGGATATCGACCGCGCCCAGCCGGTTCAGCGCCCGGACCACATAGTAGGCGTCGCGGATCCAGCAGTAGCGGTAGTCCCAGTTCCGCCCGCTCTCCGGGAACTCCGGCACGGAGGTGGTCATCGCCGCGACGATGGCCCCGGTCTCCTCATAGGCGCACAGTTTCAGGGTGATGGCGGCGCGGATCACCGCCTCCTGCCAGTCCAGCGGCAGATAGAGGGTCCGCACCCAGTCCTGCCAATAGGCCACGGTCCGGTCCAGCGCCGCCGAGACGCCCGGGCCGACGTCCTGGTCATAGCCCTCGTCCGGTCCGAAGAAGAAGGCGTGCGGCCGCTCCAGCCGGAAGATCCGCTCGTTCAGGATATGCGACACCGGGCAATCCGTGGTCAGCCGGAAGGTCACGTCGGTGCACATGTAGCGGATGTGGTTCGAGCCGCTGGTATTCTCGGCCGGACGCGCGCCCCAGTCGGCCGAGGGCCGCAGCCGCACCTTGATCCGTGGGCAGCCGTGCAGCGGCCGCACGATCCGAGCGAAGGCCAGCGGGCGGTAGGTGCGGCTGTGCTTGGCGTGGCGGGGGGCGAAGTCGATCACCTCGACCGAGGCCCCGTCCTCCGCCGTCAGGATGGTGCGCAGCACCGGCGTGTTGCGCACATAGGCCTGGTTCACATGCTTCTGGCCCTCCAGTTCGATGTCCCAGAAGCCGTGCTCCGGGTCGGTCCCGTCCATCAGGGCCGAGAACACCGGATCGCCGTCGACGCGCGGCGCGCAGGCCCAGACATAGCGTCCGGCCCGGTCGATCAGGGCGCTGATCGAACAATTGCCGATCGGGGCGAGGTCCAGGTTGGGAGTCATTCGCTCTCCTCGACGGCGTTCAGCCAGGCCAGCACGGCGTCCACGTCGGGCAGGCCGTGGCGGGCGGCGGTCTCACGGGGCGGTCCGACCAGAACGCCGAAGCCGCCGAGGGACTCCGCCGCGCGGAAGCCGTCCTCGTCCGTCAGATCGTCACCCAGCATGACGGGAACGGCTCCGGCGAAGGGAGGCTCCTTCATGAACGCCTTCAGCGCGGTTCCCTTGTCGGTCCCCGGCGTCTTGAGCTCCACCACCAGATTGCCGGCCTGCATCGTCAGGCCGGTCTCGTCCGCCAGCCGCTGCGCCAGCGCCATCGCCGCCCCGCCCTCGTCCGGCGCCCCGCGATAGTGCAGGCCCGCCGACACCGCCTTGTCCTCGACGATGACCCCCGGCCGCGTCCGGGCGAAGGCTTCGAAGGCGGCGACGGCCTCGCGCACCGCCGGCGCGGCCTCGGCGCGGTGCAGCGAGCCGTCGGCGCGGCGTCGCTCCAGCCCGTGAACGCCGGAGGCCGAGGCGGCGCTGGCCTCGGCGATGCGGTCGATCTCGGCGATGGTCCGGCCGCTGATGATGGCGACCCGTCCCTTCAGCCGGTCGGCCGCGCCCCGCACCGCCGCGGTCCGTTCGGGATGCGGCACGACAGCGTCCGGCGTCTCGGCGAGGGGCGCAAGCACCCCGTCCAGGTCCAGGAACAGGGCCGGTCGGGACAGACGTACAGGGGGCGGCGGCAGATGCGAGGCGGCCTCGAGCGGCGCGGGCGCGCCGTCGGTGATCAGGGGGGAAGTTCGCATGGCCCCTTCTAACGCAGTCCTGCGGCAAAGGTTGACCCCGGACGGCCTTTTTCTCGCATTGCAGCATTCGCCCGACGGCTCCCGGCGATTGTGAATCTCCGTCCGATGCGCCACATCGCGGGAATGACCGACGCAGCCAGCCCCGTCCTGTCCGCCGATCCCGCCGCCATGACCGCCCGCGCCCGCGAGGTCGTCCGGCTCAATATCGAGGCGTTGCAGGCGCTCGAGGCGGGGCTCGACGACAGCCTCGCCCGGGCCTGCGAGATCATCCTGTCCCGCCCGGGCTATCTGGTCGTCACAGGCATGGGAAAGTCGGGTCACATCGGCGGCAAGATCGCCGCCACCCTCGCCTCGACCGGGACCAACGCCTTCTTCGTCCACCCGGCCGAGATGAGCCACGGCGACCTCGGCATGCTGCGCAAGGACGTCACCCTGCTGGCCATCTCCAACTCGGGCGAGAGCCGCGAGCTGCGCGATCCGCTGATCTACTGCCAGCGCGAGGGCATTCCGGTCATCGGCCTGACCCAGCGGCCCAACAGCTTCCTCGGCCGCAACTCGGCCGTCTGCCTGACCATGCCGCAGGTGGCCGAGGCCTGCCCCAACGGCCTGGCCCCCACCACCTCGACCCTGATGACCCTGGCGCTCGGCGACGCTCTCGCCATGGTGCTGATGGACCGCCGCGGCTTCACCGCCGAGGCTTTCGGCCTGCACCATCCGGGCGGCAAGCTCGGCATGAGCCTGCAGAGCGTCCGCGACTGGATGGGCGACCGCCCGCCGGCCCCCGCCACCGTGCTCCTGACCGCCACCTTCGCCGAGGTCGTCTCCGCCATCACCGAGGGCCGCAAGGGCGCAACAGCCGTGATCAACGATGACGGGACCCTCGCCGGCATCGTCACCGACGGCGATGTCCGCCGCGCCTTCTCGAAGGACTTCGCCGGCCTGACCGCCGCCGAGGTGATGAGCCCGCGGCCCAAGGTCATCGGTCCCGACGCCCGGATGAGCGACGCCATCGACCTGATGACCCAGAACAAGATCGCCACCCTGCTGGTCGTCGAGGACGAGCGCCCCGTCGCCATCGTCCACATCGCCGAGCTGATGCAGGCGGGCTACGTCAGCTGAGCTCGCAGGTGTTAGGGCTTAGGTCTTAGGTCTTAGCGACGAGGTGCTGAGGCTTTCAGGCCGCTCCCGGCCACAGATTCGCTAAGCCCTAAGCCCTAAGCCCTAAGCCCTAAGCCCTTCAGTACGCCGTCCGCCCGTCGATATTGCCCGGCGGGGCATAACGGCAGGCCAGCACCGAGCGGTCGCCGCGCGTCTCCACCGCGCAGCCGACATGGGTGGTGTCGCGCCAGACCAGCTGGCTGTAGTGGCCGACATCGCTCCACTTTCCGGTCCGGCTGACGTTCGGAAAGACGCCGTGGCGGTAGTCCGTCTTCTCCGCCACCCAGTCGCCGACCATGTCTTCGGGCGTCCAGGCGCGTCCGCCCCAGCCGGTCCACAGGTTCTCGCCATGGCCGTGCCGCGCCGGGTCATGGGCGAAGCTGTTGCTGCCGATCAGTTCCCGCGCCCAGACCCGCGCCTCCGCTTCCAGATTGTCGGCCCAGCGTAGCGGCGGCACGCCGACCCGCGCCCGCTCGGCGTTGTGGGCCGCCAGCAGCCGCCGTTCGACGTCGTTCGAGGGCGGCGCCTCACGCGGCGCCTCCAGCGGGACCACCGTCCGCGTCGCGGGCGGGGCGGTCTGCACCCACAGCGGCGTCGGGCCGCAGGCCGCCGCCCCCGCCGTCAGGGCGAGGGCGGCCAGCGCGTTTATCTTCCCGCGCGATCTCAGCGGCGGGCGCCTTCGCCGAACGGCTGGTCCGCCTTGGCGCTCTCCACGTCGTCGCCTTCCAGCGTCCGCGTCTCGGCGGGCTTGCCGGCCTGGAATTCCTCCATGGCCGTGCGCTTGCGCATTCGCATCTGGTCAGCCAGTTCGTCCATGTCGAGCCCCGCCGAACGCGCCTGGCTGAACATGCCCTCCGAGCGCTTTTCCTCCTCCTCGACGTGGTGCTCGATCATCTCCGACAGCACCTTGACCTTGGCGTCGTAGAATTCCTCGTCGGGCCCGCCGGCCTCGATCTCGTTGATCAGCAGCTTGGCGCTGTCGTGCTCGACATAGGCCTCGTCGACCAGCTCGTCCTCGATCTTGCCGCGGCAGGCCGGATAGAAGATCTCTTCCTCGATGGCCGTGTGCACCTTCAGCTCGAGGCAGATCTGCTCGGCCAGTTTCTGCTTGGTCGCCTTGCCGTTGGTCTGCTCGAACTTTTCGAACAGCTCTTCCACCTTGCGGTGGTCGGCCTTCAGCATCGCGATCGCGTCCATCTCTTCGTAGGTCTGGGCCATGCGTCGTTCCTCCTTGGGGATTGGGCTCGTGGCGGCTTAAGTCCCGGAAGGCGCGGGCGTTCCCGCGACGGAGCCAGGTGAGAGTCGTTCGCGCGATCCCGTCTGTCAGCCGTCGGCATACGACCGCTTCTGACGCAGGCGCGCGGTACAAGGGAACGGATCGGGGCCTTGGGAGGTAGACGAGTTAGACGAGGTAGACGGTGTTTTTCCGCGCAGGAGTCTACCGCCGCCTCCAGGGGCAAAATACTTGACGTTGACGTAAACGTAGGGTTTGTGGCGGGCACGCTTTGAACCGTCCTTATTGGAGACGCACCCATGGCCGACGCCTACATCTTCGACGCGGTCCGCACCCCGCGCGGCAAGGGCAAGAAGGACGGGAGCCTTCACGAGATCACGGCGCTCAGCCTCGCCACCCAGGTGCTGGAGGCCCTTCGTGAGCGCAACGATCTCGACACATCGAAGGTCGATGACGTCATTCTCGGCTGCGTCTCGCCGGTGGGCGAGCAGGGCGCCGACATCGCCCGCACCGCCGTACTCAACTCGGGCTGGGCCCAGACCACCGCCGGTGTCCAGATCAACCGCTTCTGCGCCTCGGGCCTCGAGGCGGTGAACATGGCGGCGGCCAAGGTGAAGTCCGGCGAGGCCGACTTCGCCGTCGGCGGCGGCGTCGAGGCCATGAGCCGGGTGCCGATGGGCTCCGACGGCGGCGCCTGGCCGGTCGATCCTTCCTCGGCCTTCCCGACCTATTTCGTGCCCCAGGGCGTCTCGGCCGACATGATCGCCTCCAAATGGGGCTTCAGCCGCGACGACGTCGACGCCTACTCCGTCGAGAGCCACAAGCGCTCGGCCCGCAGCTGGGAGGAAGGCCGCTTCTCGAAATCGATCATCCCCGTGCTGAACCAGCTCGGCCTCGTCCAGCTCGACCGCGACGAGACCATCCGTCCCAATACCGACATGCAGACCCTCGGCGCCCTGAACCCGTCCTTCGCCATGATGGGCGAGATGGCCTTCGACAGCGTCATCAACCAGCGCTACCCCGAGGTCGAGCGGGTCAACCACGTGCACACGCCCGGCAACTCCTCGGGCATCGTCGACGGCTCGGCGGGCGTCCTGATCGGCACCCTGGAAGCCGGCAAGGCGATGGGCCTGAAGCCGCGCGCCAAGATCCGCGGCGCCGCCTCGATCGGCTCCGAGCCCTCGATCATGCTGACCGGCCCGGAGTTCGTGACCAACAAACTGCTCGGCAAGCTGGGCATGAAATCGACCGACATCGACCTCTATGAGCTCAACGAGGCCTTCGCCGCCGTCGTCCTGCGCTTCATGCAGGCGCTCGACATCCCGCACGACAAGATCAACGTCTGCGGCGGCGCCATCGCCATGGGCCACCCGCTCGGCGCCACGGGCGCCATGATCACCGGCGTGGTGCTGGACGAGCTGGAGCGCTCGGACAAGGAGACCGCCCTGATCACCCTGTGCATCGGCGGCGGCATGGGCACCGCCACCGTCATCGAACGCGTCTGATCCGGGAGCTGAACATCATGGAAAACTTCAAGATCGACGTCGACGCCGACGGCATCGCCCTGATCACCTTCGATGTCCCCGGGCGGTCGATGAACACCCTGACCTCGGGCGTGATGAAGGAGATCCCGGAGTGGGTCGAGCGCATCAAGACCGACGACGCCATCAAGGGCGCGGTCCTGACCTCGGGCAAGGCGAGCGGCTTCTGCGCCGGCGCCGATCTGGGCGACATGGCCGGCGGCATGCTGGCCGGCGGTTCGCTGCAGGACGCCTATGACGCCGGCTGGCGGCTGAACGGCGCCCTGCGCGCGCTGGAGACCTGCGGCAAGCCGGTCGCCGCGGCCATCAACGGCCTCGCCCTCGGCGGCGGCCTCGAACTGACGCTGGCGTGCCACTACCGCGTCGTCGGCGACAGCCCGAAGATCCAGCTCGGCCTGCCCGAGATCAAGGTCGGCCTCTTCCCCGGCGGCGGCGGCACCCAGCGGCTGACCCGCCTGATCGGCGTGCAGGCGGCGATGACGGCGATGAGCGCCGGCTCGTCCTGGCGCCCGAACGACGCCAAGGGCGCCGGCGTGGTCCACGAGGTCGTGCCGGTCGGCGGCGAGGTCGAGGCGGCGAAGGCGTGGATCAAGGGCGGCGGCAAGGCCGTCCAGCCGTGGGACGAAAAGTCCTTCAAACTGCCCGGCGGCGGTCCCTACCACCCGGCCGGCATCCAGAATTTCCTCGTCGGCAACGCCATGCTGCGCAAGCAGTCCTACGGCAACTATCCGGCCGTGCTGAACCTGATGAAGGCCGTCTATGAGGGCGTCCAGGTTCCCATGGACGCCGCCCTGCGCATCGAGACCCGCTACTTCATCAAGACCCTGATGACGCCGCAGGCCCAGGGCATGATCCGCTCGCTGTTCCTGTCCAAGCAGGAACTCGACAAGGGCGCCGTGCGCCCGGCCGGGGTGCCGAAGTCGGATCCGAAGAAGGTCACCGTCCTCGGCGCCGGCATGATGGGCGCGGGCATCGCCTATGTGCAGGCCCTCGCCGGCATCGAGACGATCCTCATCGACCGCGATCAGGACGCCGCCGACAAGGGCAAGGCCCACGTCGAGGAACTGCTCAAGAAGCGCCTGTCGCGCGGCCAGATCGATCAGGCGAGATTCGACGCCCTGCTCGCCTCGGTCACCGCCACCACCGACTACGACCTGATCAAGGGCTCGGACCTCGTCATCGAGGCGGTGTTCGAGAACCGCGAGATCAAGGCCGAGGTGACGAAGCGCGCCGAGGCCCAGCTCGAGCCCGGCGCGATCTTCGGCTCCAACACCTCGACCCTGCCGATCACCGGCCTGGCCGAGGCCAGCGTCCGGCCGGAGGACTTCATCGGCATCCACTTCTTCTCGCCGGTCGACAAGATGATGCTGGTCGAGGTGATCCTCGGCGAAAAGACCGGCGAGGCCGCGATCGCGAAGTCGCTCGACTACATCATGAAGATCAAAAAGACCCCGATCGTCGTCAACGACGGCCGCGGCTTCTACACCTCGCGCTGCTTCGGCACCTATGTCGCCGAGGGTCTGGCCATGCTGGAGGAGGGCTACGCCCCCGCCATGATCGACAACATCGGCCGCATGACCGGCATGCCGCGCGGCCCGCTGGAGATGCACGACGACGTCGCCCTGGACCTGTCGGTCAAGATCGCCAAACAGACGAAGGAAGACCTCGGCGACGCCTACCAGCCGCTGCCGGGCTGGAAGATCGTCCAGACCATGGTCGAGGACCTCGGCCGCTACGGCCGCAAGAACGGCAAGGGCTTCTACGACTACGACAGCAAGCCGAAAAAGCTGTGGTCCGGCCTGTCCGATCTGGCGCCCGTCAAGATCAACGACTCGACGCCGGAACTGGTCGAGGACCAGAAGCGCCGCCTGCTCTACCGTCAGGCGGTCGAGGTGGCCCGTTGCTGGGAAGAGGGCGTCATCGACGATCCACGCGAGGCCGATGTCGGCGCCATCCTGGCCTGGGGCTTCGCCCCTTGGACCGGCGGCCCGATCACCATGATCGACCAGACCGGGCTGAAGGAATTCGTGGCCCAGGCCGACACGTATGCAGCGAAGTACGGCGATCGATTCTCGCCGCCCCAGCTGCTGCGCGACATGGCCGAGCAGGGCCGCACCTTCTACGGCGACTTCGCCGGCAAGCAGAAGGCCGCGGCCTAGAGGTTCACCACCTCGAAGCCGTCCTCGGACTGCAGCCGCTCGGCCAGCACCGAGCGGTGGCAGCCTGCGTGATCCGCCTCGAAGCAGAGCAGGGCGGTGGGCCGATCCCTGGCGATCTCGCGCAGCCGTTCGAACGCCAGCTGCGAGGGCGGCTCCTGCATGTGGTCGGCGAAGATCGCGCGCATTTCGCCGATCCGGCCCTTGCGCGCCGCGTCCCGCCCCGCCTTGGGCGTGCCGAGGTCGCGAAGGTGGACATATTCGATCCCGGCTTCCGCCAGGCTCGAACCCAGCACCGTCTTCGAGAACCCGGCCCGCCGCGACGCCGCCACGGCCCGCACGTCGGCCAGCACCTGAACGCCCGCCGTCTTCAGCCGGTCGATCACCGCCGCCTGCGGCTCGCCTTCATAGCCGATGGTGAACAGCTTCATTCCGGCCCCATCCCCGGCACGGCTCCGCCTTCGATGGCCGTGTCGATACAGGCCGACCGGCCGGCGTCGAACTGCTCCGGCGTCTCGACCCTCAGCGTCCGCAGACCCTCGACCAGACCGGCGATGATCGCGTCGTCGTCCTCCGGCGAACCGGCCTCTATGGCCTTCAGCGTCCACCAGTCCCGAATGAACCAGGTCGGTCCGGCGATATTTTCGCTCTCCCGCGCCACGTCCTCGATGAACAGCTCCATATGCGCGCGACAGGTCTGCGCCTGCTCGAGCGTGGGGTCCGGGATGGCGAGGAAGAGCAGGGCGGCGAGCATCGACAAGACTCCGGTTGGTCTCGCCAAACTTGACGCAGGCCCCGCGATAAGGCGAGTCCGATGTCCGCCAGACTCAGGAACCGTCACATGCGCCGCACCCTTCTCCTCGCCCTGTTGCTCTCGGGAGCGGCCGCCTCCGCCCAGGCCCAGGACCTGCTGATCCGCGGCGGGCCGATCTACACCGGCGCGGAGGCCGCGCCGACCGCCGAGGTCGTGCAGGTTCGCGACGGCCGCATCGTCTATGTCGGCGCCGCCGCCGGCGCGCCCTCCGCCGACGGGCTCGAAGTCATCGACCTCAACGGCGCCGCCCTGTTCCCCGGCTTCACCGACGGCCACGCCCACCTCGACGGCATCGGCTGGCGCGAACTGACGCTGAACCTCGAGGGTTCGGCCTCGGTCGCCGAGGCCATGGCCCGCCTCACCGCCTGGGCCGAGGCCCACCCCGAGGGTCCGATCGTCGGCCGCGGCTGGATCGAGACCCACTGGCCCGAGGGCCGCTTCCTGACCCGGCAGGATCTCGACGCCGCCGCCCCCGGTCGGGTGGTGCTGCTGGGCCGCGCTGACGGCCATGCGGTCGTCGCCTCGACCGCCGCTCTCGCCGCCGCCGGGATCACCGCCGCCACGGTCGCCCCGTCCGGGGGGGAAATCCTCAAGGGCGACGACGGCCAGCCCACCGGCATGCTGGTCGACGCCGCCGAACAGCTGGTCGGCCGCCTGATGCCGCAAGCCGATCCCGAGGCCCTGCGGGAGGCCTACCGCGCCGGCTTCCGGGTCGAGGCCGAATACGGCTGGACCGGCCTGCATTTCATGAGCGCCCCGTGGCGCGACGTGCCGCTGATGGAGGCCATGGCCGAGGCCGGCGAGGCCCCGATCCGCGTCTACAACAGCATCACCCCCGACGGCGCGGCCGCGCTGATCGCCGGCGGTCCGCGCAGCGTCGCCGACGGCCGGATCATCACCCGGGCGATCAAATACTACGCCGACGGGGCCCTCGGCTCGCGCGGCGCGGCCCTGTTCGAGCCCTACGCCGACCGGCCCGACACCACCGGCCTGATGCAGATCACCGAGCAGGAAATCGTGCCCCTGTACCAGGCGGCGCTGAAGGGCGGCATCCAGGTCGCCACCCATGCGATCGGCGACCGCGGCAACGCCTCCGTCGCCGGGTGGTACCAGCAGGCCCTCGCCGACGTCGCTCCGGCGGATCGCCCGAACGGCGCCGACGTCCGCTGGCGCATCGAGCACGCCCAGATTCTCCGTCCGTCGGACTATCACTGGTTCCAGCATCTGCCGATCATCGCCTCGATGCAGCCCAGCCACGCCATCGGCGACCTGCATTTCGCCCCCGCCCGGCTCGGCGACGCCCGGCTGGACGGCGCCTACGCCTGGCACAGCCTGGCCGACCTCGGCGTCGTCGTGGTCGGGGGCTCGGACGCCCCGGTCGAGCGTGGCGCACCGCTGATCGAGTTCTACGCCGCCGTCGCCCGCCGCGACCTGCAGGGCTTCCAGGGCCCCGACTGGCGGCCGCACGAGGCCGTGGACCGTCAGACGGCCCTGAAGATGTTCACCCTCTGGCCGGCCTACGCCAGCTTCCGTGAGGACGAACTCGGCACAATCGAGGTCGGCAAGCGGGCCGACTTCACGGCCTTCGACGTCGACCTGATGACCGCCCCCGAAGCCGACATCCCCAAGGGGCGGGCCGTGCTGACGGTGGTCGACGGCGTCGTCGTCCACCGGGCGGAATAGAAAGACCCCGCCGGCTTTCGCCGACGGGGCCATCCAGCCTGCGGGGGCTGCCTCTGGGGAAGGTCTTGCGCAGGCGGACCTAGAACGTCTTCCGGACGCGGACCTGGAAGAAGGTCCTCGGATCGATGTAGCGGTGCTCGACGAAGGCGATCGGGCGCGCCGGGGTACGGTCGGCGTAGATCGTGCGCTCGACATCGAAGTCGTTCCAGATGTTGACCTGGGCCCGGATCGACAGGGTGTCGGTCGGCTTGTACTCGGCCCAGGCCTCGAAATAGTCGTGGCCGCGCCAGCCCGAGGTCTGATCGGGATCGTATCCCTTCTGGCCAAGAAGCGGGATGTAGGCGGCGCCGTACTGCAGCTTCCAGCTGGTGACGTCCTGCTCCCAGGAGATCACCGCCTGGCTGGCCCTTACGTTCGAGATCGGTCGGATCTCGCCGGTGGTCGGGTCGGTGACCTCGGTGTGGTTCCAGGTGTTGCGGAAGCGGAACATGCCGCCCGCGACGCCCAGCTTGTCGGTCGGGATGGCGATGGTCAGCGCCAGCTGGTCGAGGGTGCCGTCTCCGATGTTGCCGACCGCCGACAGGCCCATGTCGAGCGGGATTACGTCAAGGGCGTCGGTGATCTCGTCGTGACGCAGGCCGACGCTGACGATGCCGTCGCCCCAGAAGCGGCGCTCGTAAATCACTTCGCTGATCCAGCGCTGCTCCGGCTCCAGGTCGACGTTGCCGCCGAACACATTGCCGTCCTGCAGTTCGGCCGAGGCCGCGAAGTCGCCGAAGTCGAGCTGGCCGACCTCGCGCTCGAAACGCACCCGCACCTGGTTGTTCGCCATCGGCGTCCAGGTCGCGAGGAAGCGGGGCTTGGCGAAGAAGAAGCTCTTCTCCTGCTCGGCGTCGCCCGACTGGCTGATCGTCGAACTCTCCAGCCGCAGGCCGCCCTCGAGGGTCAGCTCGGGCTTGATCCGCCAGGTCGCCTTGCCGAAGGCCTCGCCGCGCGTTTCCTCGACCTTGACCGAGGCTGACGGCAGCGGAACGGGCACGCCGCCGACGGTGAAGGCCTGATCGACTTCCAGCATGTTGTAGGCGACCTCGGCCCCGGTTTCGAAGGTCAGGGCGGGCGATCGCTCGAAGCGGACCAGGCCGCGCAGGATGGATTCCGATTCGTCTCCGGCGCCGGCGAACTGCTGTTCCGGGCTGTCGACGCCGCCGAGGCGGCTGCGCGAGGTCGAGACCGAGTCGAAGCTGCCCCACTGGTGAATCAGCCGCGTCTCCATCTTCAGCCGGTCGCTCAGCGGGCGCGTGTAGACGGCTCCGATTTCGCCGCCGTCGCCTTCGGTGTCGAACAGGCTTTCGCGGCGGACGTCCGTGGCGGTCTGCAGATGGATGTTGTGGAAGTCGTTGACGCCGTAACGGGCGGTCAGGTCGATCTTTCCGCCGAGCAGCGGGGTCGCGAAATTGCCGCGGATGGACTGGCCGCCGCCCCAGGAGTCGTTGAAGTAATCCTCGCGGCGGATGACGTTTCCACTGGCGTCGGTGCGGACGACCTCGCCGACGCCGTTGGCGTCGCTGATGGCCACGCCGTCGCTGAGGGTGACGCCCCAGGTGCGTTCGCCCTCGCGGGCGGTGAACTGGTAGGAGCCGTTGAAGGAATCACGGCCGCCGTCGAACAGGAAGGCGCTGGCGGTGAGGATCGACTGGCGGGTGTTCTCCGTCTTCAGGATCACGTTCACGACGACCGAATAGCCCTGCATGTCGATGCCGGGCGCGCCGCCGCGGATCAGTTCGATACGCTCGACCTGGCTGGCGGGGGTTCGGGACAGGACGTTGGAGCCGGTGTCGTTCTTGGACGCCGGGCGGGCGTTGTTGATCAGGATGTTGCCGACCGCGCCCTCGAAGCCGCGGCTTCCCGAGCCGTCATTGACCGAAAAGCCGGGCACCCGGGACACCATGTCCAGCGCGGTGTTGGGGCGCTGGTCGGCGAAGAAGTCGGGGGTGAAGACCAGCACGCCCTGCTGGGCGGCGTCGATCTGCGGCGTCTGGCTGGTCGGGCCGGTGGGCACCGGCGCCTGGGCGACCTGCGGGTCGGGACCATCGGAGGCGGTCTGGGCCGCGGCCACGCCTCCCGAGAGGAGGATGGCGGTCGTGGCCAGCAGGATGGTCTTCGTCATTGCAGGATTCCCCTTGTCGTGTGACGAAGGTGTGGCGTCCTGACGCGGCCGGCTCCAGTTACAAGACGGCAAGGTGGATTAAAAAGCAGACAGCATTACGGGGCTGTCATGCTCGTGTTCTCATCAAGGCTTGATTTTCTGGTTTAATACTGAAGAGGCCATGTAGTCGTGAAATCACTGTTCGCTCTATTTTTCGGCCTTTGCCTTCTGGCCTCCGCGCCGCAGTCCGCCGGGGCCCAGACGCCGCAGGAGCCCGAGATCACGACCGTCGAGGAGGTGGTCGTGCTGGCGCGGCGGTCCGGCGCGCCGATGTGGACGGTGACCAGGGGCGACAGCACCCTGATCCTCGTGGGCGCCATCACCGGCATTCCGCGCGACCTGGCGTGGCGGCCCGACGATCTCGAGGCCGCCGCCGCCCGCTCTCAGCTGATTCTGACCCCGCAGGTCGGTCGCGCCTCGGTCACCGACCTGCTGCGCGTCATCTGGCGCATCCGGACGATCGCCCGGATGCCGCGCGGGCAGACCAGCGCCGACTATCTGACGCCGGAGTGGCAGACGCGGCTGGACGCCGTCATGGCCGGCGAACGCAATCAGGACTGGCGCGGCAAGAGCCTGCTGATCCTCGGCTTCGACCTGATGCAGGACAAGGCCGGCTACAGCGGCCGCCGGGGCGGCGACGACGCCATGGACGTGATCCGGCGCGCGGCGCGACGCGCCCGCGTCGACACCCGGCCGGTCGGCACGGTGCGCGGCGACGAACTGATCGACAGCCTGATCGAGGCGCCCCAGTCGGCCCACGTCCCCTGCGTCGAGGCCGCCATCGCCGCCGCCGAGCTGGGGCCGGACGCGGCGCGCCAACGGGCCGAGGACTGGCGCGCCCGCCGGGTGGCCGACGTCGTGGCCTCCCCCATAGACCGGGCCCTGAACGAATGCTGGCCGTGGGGCGATCCGGAGATCGCGCCGCAGCTGCACCAGCAGTGGGCGGCGGCGATCGAGACGGCGCTGATCTCGCCCGGCGTGACCATGGGCGTGGCCCCGATCCGCCTGCTGGCCGAGGAAGGCGGCGTGCTGGACGGGCTGGAGGCGCGCGGCTTCGAGGTCGTCGGACCGGAGTGGCGGGCGGAGACGCCGGACGCGGCCGCGCCTGCCGTGGACGAGGTAGACTCCGAAAAGGGAGTCTAACTCGTCTACCTCGTCTACCTCGTCAGCCCGCAGGATCCGTTTCATGATCCCAGTCTGGCATGGCGGTGCGTCAATCCCGGACGTAGGCCCGAGGTCGTGGTCGCACACGCGCGGCGTTTCGCCGGACAGTGGACGGTTCGAACAGCTGCGGCGGGTGGAAGGCGGACCTAGGCAACCTCCCTTGGAAGGCTGCAATACGCCTCCAGCAGCGCGGCAAAGGAGGGCGCGATCTGCTCGGCCGTGCCGAAGTCGTGATCCCAGAGATAGACGGTGTCGCTGACATCGCTCCTCCGGAACGAAAGCAAGTTGCCCCCGCTGTCGGACGCAAACGGCACGAGGTCAGCAGGATAGCCCGAGGGTGTCCAACCACGCACGCTTTCGACGATTTCGGTCGGCGCCAGGAAGTCTCCCACGTGCGGCAGATCGGATTGTTCATCGATGGCGTCCCACAGATCAGCGGTGGGCCTCGGAACGCCAACGGCCAAGACTGCACCTCGGTAGTGGGCCGGAAATGTATAGCTCAACTCCCTCTCTGCCTGCTCCAGGTCGGCAGGTTGCACTTCGATGGGGGGATAGTCCTCGTGAGCCCATCGCTTGTTGAAGGCATCGAGCCACGTCGTTGCGCCGTTCTCCGCCGCCATAGTGACCTCGCATGTTGAGATTGAGCAGGCGACGGGGGTGTCGCGCCCAGAAGGATGGCTGAACCGAGCGAAAGGAGCACCTGCATAGGCTGATCCTAGACGCAGTGGGAATGTCCGCAACGGGTCGGAAGCGGACGGCGACCTACGAGAAATAGCCCGACATAAGCAGGCCGAGCACGGGCTTGCCTCCGACCTCGACCCGTCGATAGTTCACAAACGCGGTGCACTCCACCAAGGCCCTGAACTGCTCGGGGCAGCGAACAGCGAAGTCTGATGCATCATCGATCTGGAGCGTGAGTAGCTCGCCGGATCGCACGCCTCGCGCCAGCATCCCTGCTTCGGGCTCGTCCGAATAGGTCATGCAGTCGATCCAGGCGTCCATGTTCCTCCCATAGAAGGAAGGAAACCCGAGAGCCGCGGCAAAGACGTCGTGGAAGGAGGCCCAATCCGCAATCAGGTTGGTCGGGATCGGAACAAGCGTCGTGTTCATGGCCGCACCATAGCGGCAAGACGCGGGATGTCCCCTTCGGGTCCCTTGCCGCCCGCCGCCTAGACCGCCGTGCCGCCGACTGTCAGGCCGCCGATCTTGAGGCTGGGCTGGCCGATGCCGACGGGGACGCCCTGGCCGGCCTTGCCGCAGACGCCGACGCCGGGATCGAAGGCGAAGTCGTCGCCGACCATCTCGATCCTCGTCAGGGCCGTGGCGCCGTCGCCGATCAGGGTCGCGCCGCGCACCGGGGCGGTGATCCTGCCGTCCTCGATCAGATAGGCCTCGGTGCACTGGAAGACGAATTTGCCGTTGGTGATGTCGACCTGCCCGCCGCCGAAATTGGCCGCGTAGAGGCCGCGCTTCGTCGAGGCGATCATGTCGGCCTGGTTCGCGGTCCCCGCCTCCATGAAGGTGTTGGTCATGCGCGGCATGGGCATGTGGGCGAACGACTGGCGCCGGCCGTTGCCGGTGGCGCGGGCGCCGAGCTGACGCGCCGACAGCCGGTCGTGCATCAGCCCGACCATGATGCCGTCCTCGATCAGCACGGTGCGCGAGGTCGGGCTGCCCTCGTCGTCGATGCTCAGCGAGCCGCGGCGGCCGGCGATGGAGCCGTCGTCGACGACGGTGACGCCCGGCGCGGCGACGCGCTGACCCATCTTGCCGGAGAAGACCGACGAGCCCTTGCGGTGGAAGTCGCCCTCGAAGCCGTGACCGATGGCCTCGTGCAGCAGCACGCCGGGCCAGCCGGCGCCGAGGACCACGTCCATCTCGCCGGCCGGACAGTCGACCGCCTCCAGATTGACGAGCGCCTGACGCAGGGCCTCATCGACCTGCCATTGCCAGCGGTCCGGCGCGATCCAGCTTTCGAAGCCGGCGCGGCCGCCGGCGCCGGACGCGGCGCTCTCGCGGCGGCCGTCCTTCTCGACGGTGACCGAGACGTTGAGCCGGACCAGCGGACGCAGGTCGGAGACCCGGCGCCCGTCGCCGCGCAGGATCTCGATATTGCGCCGCTCACCGACGAGGCTGGCCGAGACCTGCACCACGCGGGGGTCGCGGGCGCGGGCCCAGGCGTCGATCTCGGCCAGAAGGGCGATCTTGTCGGAGAAGGCCGGCGCCGCCAGCGGATCGACGGCCTCATAGAGTTTCTGGTTGGTGGCGCGCGGCGCCTCGGCGGCGACGCCCGCGTGGCCGGCCTTGGCCAGGGCGGCGCTATCGGCGGCGCGGCGAAGGGCCGGCCCGCTGATCTCGTTGGCGTGGGCGTAGCCGGCGGTCTCGCCCGCCACCACCCGCAGGCCGAAGCCTTCGCTGGCGTCATAGGCGGCGGACTTCAGACGGCCGTCGTCGAAGACCAGCGATTCCGATTCCGAGCGTTCGAGGAAGAGCTCACCGTCGTCGGCTCCCGCCAGGGCTTCCTGAAGGGTGGTCAGGGCCTCGTCCGGGGTGAGGTCGGCGGATTCGAGGATGGCGGGCGGCTGAACGTGCAGGGTCATGCCGTCCAGATAGGGCGCAAGGCCCGCGAAGTCACCGGCCTCGCAACCATCGCCGGTCCCTCACAGCCCGGCGAAGCGGATTGTGTCGGAACCTCGGCCAAGCGCGGCGGTTGATTCCCGACACCGGCGGTTCGTGCCTGCGGATGTTCCGCTCCGCCGCCGGTCGGGAGATCGTGCCATGAAATCAGCTGTAATGACGACACTCGCCGCCACCGCCGCCGCCCTGGCCCTGTCCGCCTGCGGAGACGACGAACGCACCGCGACCGCGGAAACCTCGGTGGCCGAGGCGGAAGTGAGCACCGAAATGCCGGAAGCGGCTGTTCCCACCGCCCAGCTGGAAGCCTCGGCGAATCGCGCCGCGGCCAACGCCAGCCAGCCCCAGGACGGAACCCTCTCGCCAGACGGAGCGACCCAGACCGCCCCGACGGCCCCGGCGCAGTAGTCGGCCCGCAGCGGGGAGCCGGGACCGTCTGATCCCGGCTCCCGCCGCATCGCCGTCAGTTCTGCCGAACGTCGCCCGAGCCGGAGACGTTCTGGATCACGCTGGCCGGCCGCCGCGTCAGATCGACGTCGCCGGAGCCGGAGATGGTGATCCGGGCGGCGCCGGTCGGCCCGACCGCCGCCTCTCCCGAACCGGAAATCTCGACGTCGGCGTCCCGGGTCTCGAGGGCCGAGAAATCGGCCTCGCCCGAGCCGTGGATGTCCAGCTCGACCGTCTCGGTGCGGCCGGCGGCGTCCACGTCGCCCGAGCCGGTGATGCGAACCATCAGATCGGGCTGGTCGTAGCCGTGGATGCTGAGGTCGCCCGAGCTGGACAGGTTGAAGGTCCGGACCGAGGGGGCCGTGACGGTGACCCGCAGACGGTCCTGGTTGCGCCAGCCGAACATCACGACGCTGGTGTTGTCGTCTTCGTCGTAGGTCAGGCGGCCGCCGCGGAGGCGCAGGCCCTCGACCTGATCGCGGGGACCGACGATCTCGACCGAGGCGGCGTCGCCCTGGACATAGATGACGTCGGCGGCGACATCGATGTCGAGTCGGTCGCTGCCGTCCCAGGCCAGGGTCCGGGTGACCCGGGGGCCGCTGTCGCCGCGCTGGAAGCGGACGGTTTCGTTCTCGCCGTCGCCCTGGCCGCGGATGGTCCAGGTCCAGCCGTGGCGGGCCAGGTCGTTGCCGCCGATGGCGGCGGCCCCGGCCAAGGCGGCGATGCACAGCACCAGGCTGGCGCCGGTGATGATCAGAAGGGTGCGGATCATGCGGGTCTCTCCTCAGGCCGGGTTCTGGTTGTCGAGGGCCGGCTTGAGCAGCCGGTAGTGCAGGCGGGCGAACCAGACGGTCGCGTTGACCAGCAGGATGGTGGCGATGGCGGTCAGGGCGCCGATCGCGGCGGCCCCGGCCATCAGGCCCACGCCGGCGAGGATGGCGGTGAACACGCCGCCGGGGAAGCCGACGACGGGCCCGGCGATCATCACCGCGCCGCCGCCGATGAACAGGCCGACGGCGGCCATGAAGAAGCCGAACAGCACGCTGATCACGGTCATGAGGATGGGCAGCAGGATCAGGATGTCGATCGCGCCCAGCCCGAGCACGGCGAAGACGGCGCCGGCGGCGGCGGAGGGATTCTTCTCCTGGTCCCAGCGGCGGGCCCCGGCCTCGGCGCGAAGCTCGCGGGCGAGACGGTCGGGATCGCCCAGCGCGGCGGCGACCTCGGCCTCGGTGCGGCCGGCGGCGGCGCCGTCCTCGAAATGCATCTCGTAGTCGGAGGCGATCTCGGCGGCGGCGGCGGTCGGCATGCCGACGAGGCCTCGCCTCAACCGGCCCATGAATTCGGCGCGGGTCATTGTTCAGCTCCCCTTTCAGCGGTTTCGGCGACGGCCGCCGGTTCGACCGGATCGGCGTCGGCGTTCATGACGCCCTCTACGGCGGTGACGAAGGCGCGCCATTCGGCGGTCTGCGTCTCCAGGGCGCGGCGGCCCCCGTCGGTCAGGCGGTAGTATTTGCGCGACGGGCCGGCGGACGATTCGACCAGATAGGTCTCGACCTGGCCGTCGGACTGCATCCGCCGCATCAGCGGGTAGATGGTCCCCTCGCCCATGTCGATCGCGTCCGACAGGGTCGAGGCGATCTCGTAGGCATAGCTGTCGCGGCGGTTGAGAAGGGCCAGCACACACAGCGTGAGCACCCCCTTCTTCAGTTGGATTTCAATGGTTTCAGGCACCTCGGCGTCTCCCTTGATGATCAAGGGGTATCGCAAGGTATCTTGCGGCGCAAGGTAGCTGTTCTAACATGACAGCGATTTAATCCGGCGCCGGAGACGGGGTGCGGCGTCCAATCGCTTGGCAAGCGCGGGGGAGGGCGATAAGGACGCGCCCAGGAAACGCTGCGGGCGGGCGCTCGGGCGTCTGCTTGCGATTCACTCGCAAGCGCTTGCGGCAGAACGGTTTATGAGGATGTCTCGCATGGGGATGGGCACGCGGGCCCGGGGTCTGATCGGTGGCGGCCTCGCCGCCCTGACCCTGTCAGTTTTCGCCGCCGGGTGCAGCCAGGGGCCCGAGCTCGTCGGTCAGCCGACCGACGGCGCCGTCGGCCTGCAGCCGGCCGCCTCGCCGCTGAAAGTCGAGGCGCACTTCTTCCACGACGCCATCCTGATGCCGATCATCACCTTCATCTGCCTGCTGGTGCTGGGCCTGATCGTGTGGATCGTCATCCGCTACAACAAGAAGTCCAACCCGGTCCCGGCCCGGTGGAGCCACAACACCCTGGTCGAGGTGATCTGGACCGTGGTCCCGGTCCTGATCCTGGTGTTCATCGCCCTGTTCTCGTTCCGGCTGCTGTTCAACTATCACAACATGCCGGAGCCCGATCTGACCGTTAAGGTCACCGGCAACCAGTGGAACTGGGCCTACGAATATCCCGACCAGGGCGTGCCGGAGTACATCTCCAACATGCTGCCCGAAGACGAGATCGCGCAGCGCGGCATGCCGCACAGCCTGTATCGTCTGGCCGCCGACGAGCCGATGGTGGTGCCCGAGGGCGCGACCGTCCGCCTGCTGGTGACCGCCGCCGACGTCATTCACGCCGTCGCCCTGCCGGCCTTCGGCCTGAAGACCGACGCCGTTCCCGGCCGGGTCAACGAGACCTGGTTCAGGGCCGACCGCCGCGGCGTCTTCTACGGCCAGTGCTCGGAACTGTGCGGCGTTGACCATGCCTTCATGCCGATCCAGATCAATGTCGTCTCGCGCGCCGAGTTCGCCGAATGGGTCGCCTCGAGGGGCGGCTCGATGACCCCGCGCGGGGCGGAGCAGGCCCCCGGCGGCACCGCCGCCCAGGTCGAGGCCGGCACGACCGGAGCCCCGGCCGCGCGCAACGTCTCGTCGGAAGCGATGGAGACGGACGCCGCCGCGCCCGTCGGCACGCTGACCAACCTTCCCGATCCCGCCGCCGCGCCGGCCGCCCAGTAACGATACGCGAGAGCCCCAAAGACCATGGCCACCGCAGCCGCGAACCTCGCCCACGACCACGACGGTCATCACGACCACAAGCCGGGTTTCTTCACCCGCTGGTTCCTGTCGACCAATCACAAGGACATCGGCACCCTGTACCTGATCTTCGCCATCATGGCGGGGATCGTGGGCGGCGCCCTGTCCGGCCTGATCCGCTGGGAGCTGGCCTCGCCGGGCATGGACGTGTTCGTCGCCGGCGGCCTGATCGAGCAGCTCGGCCTGATCGAGGCGTCGAAGCACGGCTATAACGTCACCGTCACGGCCCACGCCCTGATCATGATCTTCTTCATGGTCATGCCGGCGATGATCGGCGGCTTCGGCAACTGGTTCGTGCCGATCATGATTGGCGCGCCGGACATGGCCTTCCCGCGCATGAACAACGTGTCGTTCTGGCTGCTGGTCGCCGCCTGGATCCTGCTGTGCCTGTCGATGTTCGTCGACGGCGGGCCGGGGCAGGGCTTCGGCGGCGGATGGACCATCTATCCGCCGCTGTCGACCATGGGCCACACCGGGCCGGCCATGGACCTGGCGATCTTCTCGCTGCACGTCGCGGGCGCCTCGTCGATCCTCGGCGCGATCAACTTCATCACCACCATCTTCAACATGCGCGCGCCGGGCATGACCCTGCACCGGATGCCGCTGTTCGCCTGGTCGGTGCTGATCACCGCCTTCCT
>Ga0114898_1000744_pt1 | contig 22589 bp, 20 predicted proteins | sample Malvired_Geostar_FD_83496 | JGI IMG/M metagenome (GOLD analysis project Ga0114898, IMG submission 83496) | Marine viral communities from the Global Malaspina Expedition - Malaspina viral metaG DeepMed_Geostar | ecosystem: Environmental > Aquatic > Marine > Oceanic | place: Mediterranean Sea... | reverse complement strand
GGTCAACAAGGACCGATGGGCCAGATGCCGCAGCAACCCCAGAACCTCGGACCCACGGAGCTCCCCTTCAAGCCAGCCAAAGCTGGTCGCATTCGTACCGAAGTCGTAAGCCCCTTCGCATTCCATATGCAGCCAACGGCATTGAGCCTGGACGACGCACAGTGGTGCATGCTCGCCACGCATATCCACCGGGACACGCTTCGAGAGCAGCATGGCGCAATCATCGACAAGATTGCCGCCGACAGCGCCCTCGACTTCCGCAATTACGAGCGTCGGCTCCTCTTTGACTTCGGCAAGATCAACTACCCCTCCAAGGATCTGGCCGACCTCGTTGTCGTCAAAGAGATGTGGGAGCGACCCACGGAGCAATTCCCAGAGGGACGATACATCGTCGTGTCTGGTGGACAGGTGCTCGAGGACAAAGAGAACGTCTATCGGAGCCTGCCGTTTGTCGATATGGGATGCTATCCCTCGCCAGGCTCCTATTGGGATGAGTCCATCATCACCCACCTTCGCCCTCTACAGGTCGAATACAACCGAGCTCGCTCCAACTTCCGTGAGATCGCAAACCTCATGGGCAAGCCCAAGTGGCTCGCTTGGCGTGGCTCTGGACTCATCGATGCAGCCATTGACGACCAACCGGGCGAGGTGATCGAAGTAGACGACACCGCCCCATCGTTCCCACAACGAATCGATCCCCCACCGCCGCCCGCCCATTACCTCCAGCTCATGGAACTCGACCTCCGTGACATGGATGACATCTCGGGGGTCAATGATGCGATGCGGGGCAACCCCCCGTCGGGCGTCAAGAGCGGCAAGGGACTCGCCATCCTCCAAGAAGGAGCGATGAGCCGACAATCGATTCTGATGCAGGACCAGAGCGAAGCGATGAAGAAGTTGGGACGCATGCTCATCATGCGGGCACGCAAGTTCTACGACGAAGAGCGCTTGGTCCGAATCAGCGGCATCGACAATATGCCCGAGGTCTACAGCTTCTCCAGCCCGCTTGCCGAGATGTGCTACGACGTCGAGATTCAAGCGAACCGGATGTTCCCGTACAACAAAATCGCCCGCATGGAGATGCTCATGGAGATGTGGGTCCAAGGGCTCATCGTCAATAAGGACGGTCAGCGGGATCCACGCAAGGCACTCGACCTGTTTGAGTTCGGAGACACCGAGAAGCTCTGGGCACAAGCAGACATTGCCGACAGGCGTTATGCAGAATCAGAGATTCAAAGGCTCATGGACGATGGGGTCGTCCCAGAGATCAAGGCCTACGAAAACCACTACCTGCATTCCGAGATTCACCGCTCCTTCCTGCTCTCGGCAGAAGGTAGAGCGATGTCATCGCAAAAACGTCAGGTGCTCGAGCAGCATCTTGATAAGCACATCGAAATTATCGCCATCTCCGAGCGTGGCACAGCAGACCTCGAGATGAACAAGATGCCAGTCGGTGGTGGGGCGCAGGGCTCTCCTGCTCCACCAGGATCCACGCCTGCACGCTCCCCGCAACGTACACCTGACCGAGCTGTGGTTGAACGCAGCGGAGGCGCAAACTCACCCCCAGGTCAGGGCAATCAGGTTCAATCTTCCAGTCGTTATGGAAAGTAACTTGACCAGAAGTTAGATTCCCTTTTACTCTCGTTTCGTTCGTACCTTCGTTCTGATTTCGTTTGCCCAACGATATGGGCTCAGGACGAAGCGTTGATGAAGCCAGCGCTGGCAAGCTCGGGGACGCAACCCCGATAACAAGCGGCGAGTCGGAGCGGGGACAAGCATGAATCAAGAGCAACGAGGTCAAATCCTCTCAGCAGCAGTGCGCGAACTGAGTGAGGATCAAGCAGAACCGGAAGAGCCGGCAGTGTCGCCGGAAGAACCGGAAGCTGAAGTGGAGGTCGAAGCAGAAGATGCCGAGACAGTCGCAGAAGCAACGCCTGATCCAAGGATTCCAAAGCGAAGGCTTGATGAAGAGATCCGTAAGAAACGGGAAGCTGAGGACCAGGCTGCCTACTGGAAGGGCAGGGCAGAAGCATCTGTCACCCAACCGCAGTCACAGCCATCTCAGGATGAGGATGATGAAGACGATATCCTCTCCCGTCTCGACCGTCGTCTCCAGAATATGGAGATACAACAACAGCGGTCCGATCAACGTCGAGCTCTCGAAGAGGAAACCACAAAGCTCAAAGCAGAGATCAACTCTGCAATGGTAGACGCACCGCTAGCAAAGGCAGAGGATGTCGCCAGAGAGATGCTCTTGGACCCGAGGATGAGTGCAGTGGAAGCTGCACATAATGTTCACGACCGAGAAAACCAGCGCGAAGCCGAGATCCTCAAGAAGCATTCGATCGCAAAGAAGAAGAAGGGCGACGCTGCTCGCCGGCCAAAGACGACGGGGTCACCTGTTATTGCAGCCGAAGAGAAGCAACCCCGGACTCGAGACAACGCCCGACGGGCGTTTGCCGACGCGTTCAACCGCCTCAAAGATCAGGGTCGTGGTCAGTAGCGCATTGACATCGGAGTAAATCAAAATGGCCGTTCTCAGCACTGGCGCAACCAACTTTCCGAGCGCAGCGACGTTCTCAGGTTTGGCTGCCGCTATGAAAGAGGTCTATGGCGATTACGTCTACGACCAACTCTCGCAAGAAACCACTCTCTATCAGCTCTTCGCAGAGGCGACGGACACGGAGATCCACTCCGGTCGCGTTTTCGTAGAGGCAGTTCATACCGCTCGCAACCGTTCGGCGGGTCCGAGGCCCGAGTCGGGCACGGCTCTCCCCGGAGCGCAGACGCAGACTTATAGCCGATTCGAGATCCCCATCCGCCGCTACCACGCAGCCGGTGGCTTCTCAGCCCAGACTCTCCTCGCCTCCGCTCGTGACGAGGGTTCCCTCGTGCGTGCGATGGACGTCGAGGTCAACGGTGCCATGAACGACATGAAGTTGGAGCTTGAGGTGGACCTGTTCGGTCGGCCTGATACGGCTCTCGCTGTCGTGGAACTCATGGACGGCGCCGCGGGAGGCAATACGTTCATCAACCTCGAGCCGGGTGCCAATAACCATGAGTTCGGCGGCGGTCACGCCGAGAACCAGAACTTCCTGGCGATGTCCGGTTCCCGGTTCCTGAGCGCGAACATGGAACTTGCCTTCGGGGATGTCGACGTGAACACGGGCGTCATCACCTACCGCACTCCGGCGGCAGGCGCAGGCGAGCCATATGTCGTCAACGCCAATCCGAGCACGCTGCAGGGCGTGACGCTAACGGGTGACCAGGATGCCACTCTCATCGCCCCAGGCGACCTCGTCATGCGGTATCGGGCTCACGGGCCCCAGACCGGCGCTGCCGAGACGGCTGACAATGGGTTGTACGGGCTTGAGTACCTTGTCGATGACGGCACCAACCTTCCCGCCTACCTGGACAACCTCCAGGGTATCGACCGGACTTCGGATACGGCGTTGCAGTCGGTGGTCTTGGACAAGTCGGGTGCCGCATTCGCAGAGAGCGACATCATCAATATCGTCTACCGGATCGAGGAGGCGTCGGGGACGTATCCCGACCTCATCCTGACGACACGACCCGGTCAGAAGGCGTTGTTCGAGCTCTTCGATGACACTCGTCGCTTCATCCCACAGGAGTTCCCCGGTGGGTTCAAGGGCGAGCTTTTGACCATCAACGTAGGCAACAAGGATCTCCCGATATACGTCGCAAAACATTGCCCGTATCGGACGCTCTATTTCCTGAACCTCGACAAGGTCAAGCGGTACATCCAAACCGACTTCCATCTTGCAGAGGAGAGCGGATCCGTGCTCGAGCGGAGTTCTACCGGCGATGACACTTGGGTGTTTCGCATCAGGTGGCATGGCAACACGGGCATCGTTCAGCCCAATGCCTGTGGCAAACTGATCGACCCGATCGCCTCGCAGATGGATCAGACGTTTGGGGCGGCAACCCCCTTGATCTCCTTCTAGCGGAGCGTCGTCTGTTTCTACGAGCCGGGAGGCCCGCGTCGTATTGGGCCTCCCGGCCCACCTTTGTCTGGATTGCCGCGATATCGGCGGTCGTGATACGGTTACGGTATGTCTGTGCGTAAAAAGATCACCGTTGTTGGTAACGGGCCTAGCGTCGACAACTGGCTTCTCGAAGAACTGCACATTCTCGACCAACGCTTGGAGCTGCACTGGATTGCAGAAGACGGCAACTGGGTCATCAAGTACCGCAACAAGTACGACAACACGCCTCTGGGCATCGCCTGCTGGCCGGCAGACAAGATGGATCGCCGTCTGCTCATCACGCTCAATATGTGGGACACCAGAAGCTCCGATGCGGAGAAGAAAAGCATCCTTGAGCAGATGGAAGAGCGGAACGCTAAAGCAGTCGCTGACGCCCAAAAGGACAACTGGGCAAGAAGAGACCACAGCAAGGTCGCATGGGCTCTCCGAGGAGACGCCAACGACTATGCAGGGTATCCAGTCAATCCCGGTCCCATCTTCGTTCCACAGAATCTCATCACGCCCGTAAAGAAGAAGCCCAAGGACATCATCCTTCCGGGTAAAACCTGATGGCGGCGCTAACTCTTGGCGACATGGTCCGACAGGTCCAGCAAGACCTGGACGACCGCAAAGAGCGACAGTGGAAGGTCGAAGAGATCCGTCGGTGGATCAATGAGGGCTATCGACTGGTATGGAGAGAGATCCTCCAAGTCGACGAGCACTATGCTGCCATCGAGGAGACGTTCTCCTATACGAGCAGCACCCGGCATCTCAACTTGAACACCACGGTCGACAGTACTGGTGCCACCAAGATCTACAAGATCCATGGTGTTTGGGATGCGACTGACGCCAGCAGTACCTATGTCGGTACGCTGCTTCGCCCCATCAAGTACATCGACCAGGCCGATTACAGCGACAGCGGACTCGAGCGACAGACCGGCAACGATTCGAGCGGGCTGGCCTACTTCGTCTTTGGCGACCCCATCAACTTTGGGTTGGCCCCCGTTCCTTCGAGCGCACGCACCATCCGCATCCTGTACACGCCGCACATCACAGCCATGAGCGAGCTCGACAGCACGCCGGCTGGAGTCCCCGAGGACAACCAGGACGCAATCATCGCTTATGCCTGCAAGATGGCTCGGGCGAGGGTGAAGGAAGATACGCAGCAAGACGAGATGCGCTACGCCCAGCTTTCAAACATGAACAAGCGGTCTACGGAAGATCGGAGCAGGCAGCGCAGCCGCCACGTCCATGTCGCTGACCCGTCGGACTATGGCGGTCAGTACTATGGCGAGTACACATAGGAGTACGAATGCACGCTCTTAAGAATCCTAGCGACCAGACAGTTCGGTTCAAGCAGTTCGGGACCATCTATAACATCGAGCCAGGCGCCACCATCGAGTTGCCCTCTGACAAGCACCGTATCGCTGTCATCGCCAGGGCCAAGTCCGTTGGCGTTCATATGGTGGATGTGTCTGCGTCCGCGACGATTGCTGAGCTTGAGGATGCCCTTGAGGGCAAGGTCAAGGCGGCTTACGAGGCGAAGCTCGCTCAGCTCGAGGCCGAGGCTGCCAGTCTTCGTACCGAGTTGGCTGCCGTGCGAGCAGGGGTGCCCGATGGGGAACCAAATGCCATCGAGGACAGCCCACCTCCGGTGAAGAAGAAGAGGACCAGGAAGACGAAGGTCACGACGTGACATGCCGGCTGCTTCCCAAAGGCAGCAGCAGGGTAGGACGGAGACGCCAATACAGTCCGTCCGAATCCCTGTTATTCGTGGGCTGACCGACTATCCAGAACATGCAGAGCCGGGTGAAGCTGGGGTCTGCTTCAACGTAGACCTTTCCGAGCATCGAGGTCGCACCCGCAAGGGGGCGGCATGGCACGGCAATACGACCAACTACATCTCCAATGAGGTTGATCCGCTCATACAGCAGATCCCGGTCGGCCTGTGGCACTTCCGCTCTCGCCAAGGCGTGTTGTACGAGATACGTGCGGTATCCACGATAGACGGCAAGGGCTACCTCATTGCCCACTATGGTTTAGCCGGCGATGCGGCACACTCCTTCACGCTACCCACGGGTAATACAAAGCTCGACCACCTAGCACGATGGGCGGGCGTCGAGTTCTCCGACAAGTTCATCGTCGCAGCTCCTCCTAATGACGACGACGACCAGCGGACCCTGTATTCATACGACCCCAACGCAGGCTTCAAGGCACTCGAGGCGGTGGACAGAGGCGTTACACCCTTGCATGGGTCTGCGCTGTTCTGGGGTGTCGATGGCGACGACGAGGGCCCGTATCTCGACCAGGCACCGAAGGGGCGAATCCTAGCCACCCTCAACGGCAGACTCTTTGTCGCAGGATTCCAAGAAGAGCGTGACGCACTGCGTTACAGCAACCTGCTCGACGCCAACGGTTGGCCTGGCAATAACATCATCAGAATCAAGACACACGATGGTGCCGCCATCACCGGGCTGGGTGGTATCTCCAACTACCTCGTCATCTTCAAAGAGCGGTCGATCCACATCGCCTCCGTCAATAGCCAATACGATGCGAACACCCGACGGGTCGTAGATGGCACCGGCTGCGTAAACCACGCCACGATCCAGAACGTCGGAGACAGTCTGATGTTCCTCGGAGAAGACGGGGTCTACCTCTTCAACGGGCAGCAGATCACCTACCTCTCGCAGAAGATCGAACACCGTCTTCGGAGCTTCAAGCATTCCTTCAAGATGGCGATCTCGGGCTACTACCGGAAGCGAGCTCAATACTGGATTGCATTCCCAAGCGGGCAGTACCACCAAGGTCGTGTATGCGACATCGTCTTTGTGTACGACCTTCGTCGTAAGGAATGGTCCGAGTACCGCTTCGGGACTGATACCAGCATCGAAGAGCCGGCAATCGATGGGGTGGCGCAGATTGGGTTCGGAGCCTTCTCGAGCGTTCTCGTAGAGAGCGGGTCAGAGCACTTCGTCGCAGGCGTTCTCAACGGACCCGAAGTCGAGATGGGGCAAGGCCTAGAAAAGGACCAACAACCTTTCTATCTGAATGCCAACTACTGCCGCTATATGCGCCTCGATGCCCAAGAGAACGACGACATCATTGATCCGGTCGATGGGCTCATCGAGACACCAGTCGAGAGTGCTTGGGAGAGCGCACCGCTGGTGCTGGGTGAGCATATCTGTCGGCGCTTCGATAGCTTGCGCCCCGTCTTCGCCGGCAACCATAACGACACCATGAGGATTTGGTGGCGAATGGACGCAGAGAGTCGAGACGACGCTGTTCGCTACGACCAGCAGATAGACGTCGAAGGTGGTGGCGAGTACCAACCCAAGTCGGCCTCGAGGTTCGACGGCGTCGATTGGTTTGACGCCTCCCTGTGGTCTGACATCGACCCCTATTCGGACAAGCTCCGTCTCCACGGAGCCCAAGGTCGGACCATCCGCATAGGCATCGAGACCAAGCACAAGCACGGATTCGACGTCAGAAGCCTACTGCTCGACACCAGACCGCTGTCGAGATGGTAAGGACAGCACGCGATGTGCCCTCATATGGGATGATGCCCGCTGGGCAGAACCTAGAAATGCAGCGGTTCTTCGATCACATCGTCCAGCAACTTCAAGGCCCAGTCCACATCGGGACCGGCTCGAAGAAGACCGAGTATCGAATCATCGTCAACGACTCCAGCTCGGTCGAACTGCAACGCTGGAAAGACAGCAAGTGGGCAACCATCTTCAGCGTCGATGCCAACAACGATATGCTGGGAGTGGCTCCGGTTCTGACATCGCCTGACGGTACGAATTGGCGTATCACTGTGGCAGATGACGGACATCTGGTGACCGAGTCGTTATGAGTAGACTCTTCATTCCAGAGCTATTTGGTGCCGAAGTTATCTCGGCAGAGAAGCTACAGGACAACTTCGCCGCATGCGAAGCGGCTTTGAATAGCCTCAACACAGAGAACTTCGATGATGGCGCTATCACCAACGAGTGCCTCATAGCGCACACCATACCGTCGATGGTGACATTCGAGCCGAGTCAGGGGTTGGATATCTCGTGGGCCGATCTGAATCGGCTCGGATGGGTCACCTATGGTGATTGGGAACTCCACAAGATCGCTGTCTGGTGCAGTGCCAATACCAGCAGTGCCACCATTCAGCTTGTGACCACAGAACCAACCTACGGTGCAGTAGCGGCAGACTTGACCAAGATAGGCCCCATCATTACGCCCTCGAGCGATAAGGTGCTGTATTCGCCTATCTACGGTGTGACGCTGAAGAGGGGACAAGCGCTTTGGTATCAGCACTTGTTGAGCGATGGGACTACCGGCGTAGCCGATGACGCTACACAAGGCCCCATTGCGGAGCTCCGTATCAGCTTGTACTTCCATATGCCGCTAAGGAGGTCGTGATGTCTCGGGTCATCATGCCTCGTGGTTTTGAACCAGGCGATGTCATCAATCCCGATTACGTCAATGACAACTTCGAGGCCTTGGCTGAAGCGTCGAATGGTCTGGGACCGAGCAATATCCAAGCTCGGTCTATCCCTCAATCGGCGCTCGAGTCTCCGATGGCATTGGGGCAGATCGTCGTCCCGCTTGGACATGAGTACGTCGATTTAGCCATCGACAACGGTGCGGCTGGAGATGGTGCTGAAAACATGGTGGTCTTGTCCCCATCGGACGTGCTTGGCGAAGATCGTACATATTTCGCATTCGCTGGGAGATTCCCCATAGATATCACCATCGTCAATGTTAGCTGGTGCTTCCGTGAGTACAGTGGAGGTTTATACGGATTTATTGTCGTTATGGACCGACCTCACTGGTTCGGACCTTCCGCTTTCCATACATTCATTCCATCACCTGCCATCCCTGCCCATAATTGGACAATCGATAGTCCACGCTGGATCGACAAACGAGACTGCAATATCGGCTGGGGCAGAGACCAAGATATCTGGGTAGCGGTCAGTCGGTTGGGAGCGGTCGATGTGGCCCTTACGAACCATCTCTACGAAAGCATGAGCATCACGCTGACCTACCAGTACGAGTTGTTCTCATGAGCCGGTATCAACCCAGGAATATATTCAGAGGTGGGCAGCCAATCTCGGCAGAAGGGCTCAACGAGAACTTTGCAGAGCTCGAGTATGCCATCAACGATGCCGGTGGAGGTCGTCCTGGGAACGGTGTGACCAGGGAGAACATCTCTCGTCGGTCGATCCCACCGACCGCGTTGGAGAACCCGTACATAGTCCATGCATGGGGAACTGGCCTGCGTACAGATACCTTTACCGTCGGCGCCACCAACTATTACGGCATCGATGATGCGAAGACGTTCCACATAGCGACACCAGATCACGACGTAAGGCTCATCAGGATTGCGGGTTGGCTCGGGGCGGGTGCCGATGTCCCCGATATAGCCGATGTGCAGTTGTTCATTGATGATGAGGACACAGGCTTTGGACTAACGCTGGATGTAAACGAACCCACTCACGTTGATCTATCCATCGAAGTCACCAGCGGCTCGAAGATCGAAGCGAAGTTCGTGAACACGCATAATGGAAAGTTCTACTCTGGTGGGATCTGGCTATACGCTAGAAGTTTGCCGTGGATTTAGGAGCGACCGATGCCTAACGACAACGACAAGAAGTACTTCCATACAGAGCAGGCTCAAGAGCAGCGGGAAACGGAACGGAATATAGCCATCAAGCGAATGGCACAGAAAACCCAAGCAGCGTGGGAACCATACATGGGCGAGGGTGGCTATCAGAGATTTGCGGCACCCACGCGTCAAGCAGCTCTTCAGCGTGTCGCTATGCCCATCCAAGCGGGCGAGGCGTATTCAGCATCTGCGGGAGTCGGTGGTCCGGTCGGTCCCGCATTTCCTGGTGCCGCTGCTATGCCAGGCATCGAAGCTAGGATGCAATCGTTCATCGGATACATGAACACGCTGACTGGTCCCATGACGCAAGAACTCATGTTCTTGGACGCGGAGTCCTTGGAGGCGTGGCAGGCGAACGCTGCACGCCAGCAAATGCTGTACAACCAATAGGGCAGGACGATGCCGCAAGAGAGAAGCTTCTGGGACAGGTTGACGAGCGCATTTCAGCGTGAATATGCCGACCCGATCAAACCTTATCCGCTCGAGGCCGGTCCTGCGGAAGAAGAACGTCTCGCCATGGCTAAAGCGAGAGAGGAAAGACTCGAGGAAATGTTGGGTGAGATCCCTTCTTCGGAGGAGTTGATTGCCCTGGAGCGCATGCGGGCTGCCGGCGGCATGTCACAAGCACACCAGAATCTGGTGTCCAATGCCGCCCAACGGGGTCTCATTCATTCCGGTATTCTTCGGGCTCAGCAGCAGCAATTAGTCGGTGCTGGTGGTGCCGCATACCAAGCTGCCATTCCTGGCGCTCAAGAGTTCCCTGAGAAGGCACGGGCGCAGTTGCTTACGGCAATGGCGGCTGGGAAACCTCTCCCCGAGGTCATGTACGAATACGAGCGTAAGAGCATGGTGCCAATGTTGCTTGGTATCGCAGGCGGCGGGGTTGGTGCCTATGCCGGTGGTCCGCAAGGCGCAATGGCGGGCTATGGTTTCGGGTCTGGTGTCGGCACAATGGTAAGCCCAGATAAGCCGATGTATATCTCGGGTGGGCGACGTAGAACCGAGTTTGAGTAGGGGATACGATGGCACGTTCAACGATTCTCATGCAGCGCAGAGACCCTCATGCATACGTTCTACGCGCATTCGACATGGTCATCCGTGGAGCTCTCCAGGGATGGCAGGCATTCGATAACAAGCAGAAGCAGGAGGCAGCCTTTGCCGTCGAGCATGCGAAGGGTGCAAAGGACGCATTGAACACCGGAGGCATTGCTGGTCTTCGCAGTTACTATGCAGACACAGATTCTGCGATGAAGCACTACAATATCCCCCCTCTTGAGGGTCTGATGGATCGGATGAGCCAGATGGATGCTGCGGGTGCTCCTGCGGGTGCTCCTGTGCAACCCCCCGGTGCTGGTCTTCCGCAGGGTGGTGCTCAGCCAGAAGCAGTCCCTACTCGTGAGCAAGCTATGCGCGCTCTCGCTGGTATGCCACCAGAAGAGCATATGCTCGCAGGATACGCGGCACCATCACCTGGTGCCTATCCCACCGAGATGCCGTCTGCGGTGCCATCAGAGCCGCCGCCGCCAATCGCACGCCCAGTACTTGGCCCCGGAGCAGAGCCGATTGATATACGCGAAGACCCTGGTGCTGCCGCGGCATGGCAAGAACCATTCGAGCCTGTGCCCGAGATGGAGGAAGGGATCGCGGCGGCAGAGGCAGCCCCCGCAGCCCCAGTCAGCAGGACCGAGACTGCCAAGAAGGTGTTAGACAGCCCACCAGAAAGCCTTGGGCCCCAGCAGGTCAAGAGGCTGGCCAAGTACGCTGGGAAGAGAGGCGTCACTGGTGGTGACCTCAAAGCCTTGAAGGTCGAGGCCGATCTCCTCAAGGAGGACAGGGGTGCCGAGTGGGACGGGAAGAAATGGATCTGGCTCGACAAAAAGGGCAACCGCACGGCGGTGAAGAAGTTCTCTAAACCGTGGAGGATTCTAGAACAGGACCGCAGGGTCGATAAGTATATCGAGGAATCGGGCATCCAGCCGGAAGCGCCGGCTGAAGCGGAAACACCTACTCCCAGCACCGTAGGTGAAGTGGCGGCAAGTCTAGAGAGACCTATCCTGTCCGATGAGGAGTATCGAGATAAGGCACTAGCCGACGTTGCCAAGATCATGCAGGCGCATGCTGCGGCTGGCGAACGAGAACCCCCTGATGTTTTCGCCCCGCCTACCCTGCCAGACGTCCGGGAACCCAAGAGCATAGATGTCGAAGACATCTACAACAGAGCTATCGATCAAGGCATGTCTCCGACTGTTGCATTGGCGCACAAGAGAACAGCAGAGATGGAAAATGCGAAGGCGAAAGAGGCCTACAAGGAAGAGGTCGAAGCAGCGAGATGGAAATTCGATGCCGAGTTGAAACTGTACGGGGAACGTCCCAAGCTCGAGGAAGGGAAGCGACGCCACGAGCTCAAGTTCACATCGCTCGACCCAATCATCAAAGGCGGCCTCGAGTGGGATCTGAAAGAGTCTGGCGACCAAGATACATGGCTCAAGTCAGCGGCGTTGGTTTTCCCGAAGGGTACTCCCAAGCAGAAACTCATCAACCATTACAAGGAGCGTGGAGCGACGCTCGAAGCTGAACGCCGTCTTAAAAACAAGCGGTTGTTGAGCAAGATGCATCCGATCAATGTGATATCGCAGCTCGAGACCATGGCGAACCTAGTCAGGAAATACGACCCCAAAACTGCTGCGATATATCGAGGTTGGGCTGCAGACTATCGAGCAGGCAGGAAATTGAACCCGGAAGGTCTACGCATACTTGAGGACTACGCTGGTGCCCAAGCGGACGCTGAAGAAATCAAACGCCTCGAAACGCGGGCCAATAGGCTAAACGGAATGGCGGATCGTTTGTCCAATTCCATAATTGGGTTGGTTGGTCTGAAAGACAAACTCCTGACAACGCCAGAACAAGAAGAAGAACTCAAGCGCAAGAGAACTAAGCGGGATAAGGTCGAAGCTGCACTAGATAGAACGAACTCAACTCTGGAGTTGCTTGGGCGTGAGCGTCCTCATGCGCGTTCTGCTGCGACTGGCAAAGTCAACCCGGAGGATCCGCTGTCGCCCTTTAGGGGCGAAGACAAAACGGCATACATCATGCGTATGCCTACAGGTGAAGCTGGAGAAGAAGGCCTCAGAAAATACCGTGATGAAATGGGTTGGTAGATGGCTGAGGGCGCACCAGATCTCCCAGTCCCAGTAGAACCAACACCTGCGGAAGTACCCCCAGAGGAGACTATCTTCGGGGAACCCGAATTGGGTCTGTCCCTAGATAAGTACAACCTCATGGTGAAGGAGGGTCTCCCGGTAAGTATCGATCATATTGAATTGCTCAAGGCCGAAGGGATCTATGTGGACCCAGAGGTCGATCGGATGGTGCAGGCCGGCATGGGCGAAATGCCAGAGCCGACGATCGAACCCTATATCGCCGGCAAGGTAGGCGAGCTGGTTGGACCGGAAACTGAGGCACCTGCTGCTCAAGTGCCTGCTTGGCAGCGCTGGGGAACATTAAGCCCAGAAGGTCAGCAGGGCTTACAAGAGGCGACGAAGAAATGGCAAATATGGGATGACGTTCCGCCGGAAGAACGTGGGCGGATGATTGCAGCCAATGCCCGAATCAAGATGGGCATGCAGAAAATTGGAAGCATTGAGACTTTTGAACGAATCGCAGAGGACTTCGTCATCCTCGCCTTAACCAACCGTGGCTACGATATGGGTGGTAAGAAGTTTGAGACACCATATCGCTATCCGAGCCTCGACAAGTTCCTTGCTGAGACATGGCTGAAGAATCCATGGCTGCGTGCAGAGCGAGGTGGGCTGGAGTTCCTACGGGCGCCCGTGGGCCGAGAGACCGAGCTTGGGCTCAAGCGGTCTGCCTTCAGTGCGAAGGCTCATGAGCAAGTCCTCACAGAGAGCCAGACGACGCTCGAGCATATAAACTTCTATCTAGGATTCTCCCCTCGATATGTCCAAGGGCTTGTTGCGGAGTCTCTGGGCCACAAGAAGATGGACGCGGTCCTTGCTGCCTATATGTACGGTGAGCACGGAAAGACCGGCGATGCCATCGCAGACGTGGTTCCTGGGATCGTTGATAACGTCATGGGGGGATTGTGGCCCTTCGAGCCAGCCCTAGAGGGCGAGGCGTTGGAGCACTTGCGAGCGGGTCGATATCGTGAACATAGGCCTCTGCATCAACGCAAACGCCTGACGGGCGACGAGAAGATTACTCTTCGCAAGAAGGCGAAGATGCTCGTGTCCATTGCCGCGGAAGTCACTATCGATCCCATGTGGTTCGCCGGCTACGGCGCTACGTCAAGAACTGTCGCTGCATTGGGCCAAGTCAAGAAGATGGCGAAGATGGGAGAGGTTTCCCGGTATCAAAAGGTTGCCAAAGAGATTGGCGGCCCAGCAGGACGCATCTTGTTGGAAGAAGCACGCACCATCAACAAGACCATCGTAGATGGTGCCAAGAAGATCCTCTCGACAACAGATAGCATCCACGAGGCACGCAAGAAGATCCGGGTGCTGCTAGGCAAACATGCCGGTCCCAATGCGGTGGATTATATGGACAACGTCATCGGGGAGGCATGGGGGAAGCATGGTCTGACGTTCAGAATCCCCTTCTTGGTCGAAGGAGCTCCGTTGCCTGCGTGGGCATGGGGGAGCGCAGAGAGCATGGCGAGAGGGAGGCGGTCATTCCGAGCCATGTCATGGCTAGCGCGGCGCAAGGCGATAAGGACTGTAGATAAGCTTTGGAACCGTAACTGGCTACACACTCGCCTTAATATGAAGGATCGGGACATAGAGGGTTGGTTCGATTCCATCCGCAAGAACGTCACCGAGGGCTTCTCCAAGCTTGTGATACCCGAGTACCGCTATTCGATGGGTCGGTACATGGACTGGGCTGCGGATGGCGCAGCAAACCGTCTTCTCGATGATGCATTTGGTGGGGCACCCATCGAGGCTGCCGCACGAACGTCCAAAGAAATGGCGAACTACAAGAAAGAGATCCAAGAACTCCTCAAGGAGCGAGACACGGTAGCGAGGGCTTTAGCAGCTCCTGCCCCCGGTGGTGGGGGTGTACACCTCGCGCCCACGGGGATACTCGAGTCGATACAGCATGGGCGAACGACCGAGGCCGGTCGGGTTATCAAGGAACGCAGAAAACAACTGGCGAGGATTGATGCGGATATCCAAGAGCGGCAGCAATACATCATCGAACTTACGCCTGCCCAGAAGGAAGCTGTTCTTCTAGACTTGCCCCGTCAGCGCAATCGACATGAGCTTTCCAAGATTCTTGGTGATGCGTTGATGATGGACTCGCCCGTGATGCGTAAGGGTGAGTTGAATCGTTTCCGCAAGCGGCTCCTCCAACTCACGGACGAAGAGACAGTCACCAAGTTTGAGCCGACCCTCGAGCTACTCCAAGAGGGTAAGTGGCCCGAGAAGATGGCGGCTCGTGGATACGCGATTGATCCTCGTCAAGTCATCTCGGAGCGCAAAGGCGACATCGAACAGTTCAATATGCTGTTGGATGATTATGAGGCTGTGATCGATGCGGCTGCACGGACGAATGTCACGTCCGGTAAGAACATGGCCGATGCTCTTAGAGGTAAAACCAAAGCAATAGGCAATTTGCGTGGCGAACTGACGATTACCGGAGAAACAATTCCATTGGTAGATCAAGCTGGTGATCTTCTGATGACTGAGGGCAAGGACTTCATGGATCTGCTGCCCAAAAGGGTTCTCGATCAATTCCCTGCCGACGATCTAGTTCGGATTCAGCGTGCAGTGACGTTTGCTCTCGATGAGTTTGCCCTAATGGCCGAGGAGGCGAATCGGCTAGGCATTCCGATGAACGTGATCGATGATTACTACCCAGGGATCTACCGCAAGTTGGATAACGTCATCCCCGACAGCGGTCCACTGGCCTCCGAGCTCGGTTCTGGACCTGGGACATTCAATCCGATGATGCGAAAGTCGTTGTCGTCGGCCCAAGCAACGGCGATAGGGCTGAACCCCGAGAGAAACATCGTCAAGATGCTCGTCGCTCGTCGTCTTGCACATGAGCAAGCTATAGCGCAGACACGCTTGATCCACGGCGCGCTAGGGACAACGCCTCCCAAGCATGTCGGGATGACGCTCCCAACGAATCAGGCAAGCGTCACTCTTGGTGAAGGCAAGAAGGCAGAGACTGTACGCTTCTCATTGGGTCGAGAGATCGATGACCTCACCGAGGTACGTCGAGGTGATGAGGCGGTACTGCATTGGCAGAAGCCGGAAGTTGATAAGCACGGCAAGTGGACGGGGAACTGGGTCGAGCAGGATTATGCCGTCCCGAAATACGTGAAGGAAGGCCTCAACGATGTAATGAATGGGCTTGCGAATCCTAGCAGCCCTATTGCCCAAGCAGGAGCGCAGGTCAACACTTGGTTCCGTGGGATTCTCACGTCGCCCAACCCCGGCTATCATATGCGCAATGCTTTGAGCAATACGGTCTTGTCGTGGATGGCTGGGGTGCGTAATCCAGATCGCTATGCAACGTCGTTTTGGCTCTCCGTAACCCCAGACAGCGCCGATGAGCTGCTTCGTACCGATGAATTAATCAAGACACTGAAAGCCACTGGCAAGGGAGCAGAGGCTGCAAACCTCATCAAGCGACGCTCTTTGCGAAAGAAGTTGTTCGATTCGGTCGTTGACCCAACGATAGTAAATCCATTGACGGATAATCCATACACCTATGGAGAGGTTCGTGCGCTCGCCGTGAAACACGGAGCCATGAACAAAGGTTGGTTCAGCGTCGACATGGCAGGGACGCTGAGCAGAGAGATTGACTTCGCCACATCACCACTTGGTGAACGCCTGCTGGCTTATTCTGGCGCAGGAGGTATTGCCAAGGGTGCGGCGAAAGGTGCTGCTGCGGGTACTCTTGTTGGGCAGCCGGCTATTGGTGCTGCTGTCGGCGGTTTGGTTGGTGGTCTTGGACCCGACAGTTTGATCATGAAGATGGGACGTAAGGGCGGCGAGTGGATTGAGAATCAAGCCAGGGTGGCTGTGTTCTGGAATGAACTGATCAAAGGGACATCGCCAGCCGAAGCAGCTCGTCATGTCGATCGGTATTTGTACAACTACAAATCCATAACCAAGGTCGAGAAAGACGCGCGTCAGGTCATATTATTCTACACTTGGATCCGTAAGAATCTGCCACGCATGGCCGAGGAACTCTATACCCGACCGGGACGAATCGGTGCCCAACGTCATCTAGAGCGCTCGATGGAAAAGGTATCGGAGAAGGAGTGGGACGGCGTCCAAACCGAATACATGCGCCGCTATTACTCAAAGATGATGGGTGTGCGCCTCCCGCATAAGACCAAGTTGGGCGTTTCGATGTTGGCATTGGATCTTCCTTGGCGAGATCTGAATCTCGTGGACATGAACCTCATGTCCAGCCTCGAGTCACTACAGCATATGATTACCCCCATCGTGAGCGTCGGGGGGAACGGGATCATGGACATCCTTGACAGGGATCTGTTTGGATTCGGAAGGGGCAAGAGAAGGTACGGCAACGAGATGGTTGAGGCTCCGGGGTGGATGAAAACCATGATCCCAGGAGAAGCCATTAAGCCTGGAGTCGATAACTCTGGCAGCGGCTATAAGAAGCGTCTTGGTTTTGAACTTCGTGCCGATCCTTATCTGAGCGCACAAGAGGGCACGCAAATCATCAAAGAGTACATCCCAGAGCATGTGGGGTGGTGGTTCAACCAGATCCCGATGATGGCTTTCGCAGGCAAGATGTCTGGTGAAGATCTCACAAAGGAGCAAAAGCGAGCCTACGCCGGCATATCTTATCTCTTTGGTTTTCGGATGCTCGAGTACCAACCAGTGCAGGCACAACAGATGGCTATGTACGATATAGCCGAAGGAGTGCGTCGCGAACGCCCAGGACATCTAACGACTGGTGGAGTCTCTCGCAATTTGGCAGAAGATGCGGCAGTCATGAGTGCTCTGGCGGCCTATGAATTGCGGAAGAAGAATGAGGCCAAGTTGACCGCACGCGGCGGCGGCTGGGGGATGACTGGTCCCATGCCACCTTCTATCCAACGTACTTGGAAAGGCGAAGAAGAAGTCCGAAAAGAGAGCATGGAAGCATTGAGGAATAGAGCTTTGCGTAGGCAGGCGGAAGGCAAGTAATGCTACTCATCACATTGGTCGAAAGGGCGATGCTCCGTAGCTCGGACATCAAGAGGAAGCGGGATCTTGTCGAGCTCGACGTAGCTCAGATCGATGGGCTCAAGGACGACGACATCAGAGCTTGCGTCCGTGCTTGCCGTATCCACGTCTACGAATGGGATGGCACCCCCAAGGTGGGCGCAGAGGTGGCGTGGCGCATCGAGCATCAGACCTCCGTGGTGGATTGCCAGACGGAGGCGCATCGCGGGGCTGTCTCGTCTCGCAGGACCACAACGAGAACCAACGGGGTGGGTCTGGTCAATATCGACATCCCGGTGGGCGTGACGGCTTACTGGACGGTCCCTGACGCCGGCATCTTCGACGCTCCCCTCGCCATCACCGCTGGAAATACACCACTTAACATAATAGAATCTCTGAAAACGGCCAGCCAGGTCACCTGATTTGGGTGGGTAAAGACTCGCACCCGACCTGGTTTTACTCTCGAGCCTTCAGCAGGAGCCGATAATGAGCAACCCTTCTAGATTCCGTCTATATCGAGGTCGTGTCGACGGCGACGACCTGGCGAACGTCCATACGGTTGGGAAGGTGCTGACCTCGGATGGCATCCAGGTCGACTTATCTACGACTGCGGGGGGGCTCATCCTCGATACGCTGTCGCTGGATAACAGCAAAGCCTCGCACGTCTTCATCGGCGGGCGGTTCCCAAACGCTGCGTGGAAGATGTGGAGATGGGACGAGTCGCAAAGCGATGGCGAGGAGGTGAGCGAGGGCAGCGGGGCCGACATCACCACCGTCGCCCAGTCAGCTGCCGCCTCCGACCAAGCCATCATGACGATGGATCAGAACGACGGCTGGGTCGTTGCTGCTGACCGGAAGTTCTCGACGCTCATCCTCCAAATCGAGGATGTCGCGACGCTGGACGTGCTCACGGACGAGTTCAGTTATTGGAATGGCTCGAGCTGGACTGCCCTTTCTGCCGGCGACATCCTTTGTGCGAAGGGTGCAACGGGTACAGTCCCTGCTGCACAGGGCACCAACCTTACTCTCAATGATGGCAATGTCCCTGTGGCGGGCGCAGACCTCTGGGGCAACAAGGAGGACACCCTCCTCGTGTTCTCTATGCCGCTCGACTGGCAGAAGACCACGACATCGACCACGGTCCACAATACCGCTCAAGGCGGCGTGGACAGCGGATACTACGCCCTTCGGTGGCGAAACACGGGCGACCCTACTGCTGGCAACGTCGGCACCCTCGACCGAGCCTACATCGGCACTGCGACACGCCTGGTGGTCTGGAGCTTGTCAGACATCACGACCGGCGAGAGTCTAGGCCTGCCAATCACCTCGAGCGACGAGCTCCCTTGGGTGGTGTACGAGATGGCTGGCACCCATAAGGTCGCCGCTTCGGTCCAAGTCAGTGGCTTCAACGACAAGTTGGGCGAAGGGAGCAAGGGCTGATGGGCTTCTTTCACCATATCGGGAACCCTGTAGCAACCCTCACGGTTGATGCCACAACGCTTGTTGTCGATTCGACCAACGACCGGGTCGGAATTGGGACCACCAGTCCCGCCCGCACCCTTCACGTCGTGCGTGACGCCGCGGCCAGGTCGGCAGGCCCCCTGCTTTATGCGTTGAACCAGCCGGTGATTATCGAGGACGACAATCGTCCAGGCATCCAGCTAATTGGCTCCGAAAACAACATCGGGGTCATCGAGTTTGGCGACGAGTCTCACGCTAACGCCGGGTCGATCAACTTCGACCACAGCACAGACCGCTTGCGGTTTGGGTTTGGCGACGACGCCGAGAAAGTCTACATCGACAGCAGCGGCAATATGATCGTAGGTGGCAATCTAGAGATTTCCAGCGGCACTTCGGGAACGCCCTCCGGGGATGCGGGCATCATCATCGAGCGTGGCAGCAGCACCAACGCTGCCATGATCTGGGACGAGTCCCGTGACGAGTTCGTGTTCTGCACCACAACGGCCACTGGAGCTGCGACCGGCGACCTGACCTTCACCCCGGCGAACCTGTCCGTGGAGCGCATCGGTGCTGGCACAGAGCAGGCCGAGGCAGAGGTCCACGCCAAGCGAGACACCTCTAGCGGTGGTCAGTATTCGACCACGGCCAGCGTCATCGCAGAGGACGACGCCCGCCCGGCGGTGCAACTGGTCGGCTCTGCTAACAACATCGGGATGCTCCAGTTTGGCGACAATGCAGCAGCAGATTCGGGTCAGATTTACTACGACCACAGCACCAACAAGCTGCGGATTAACACCAACGGTACGGAAAACGTGGTCGTTGATTCTGCCGGCAACGTCGGCATCGGGACTGCTACTCCAAGTGTGAACCTGCACATCAAATCAACTGGTGACTCTGCTATCATACTCGAGGCCGATACGGGGAATGCGCCCCTCTCGGAGGATTATAACCCCTACATCAAGTTGTCCCAGGATGGAGGGATCGTTAAAGCGGTTTTCGGTATATGCGGGGATGTCGACTCTGACCCAGAAGACACTAGCTACACAGGCATTATAGAGAACAGCACCTTGGTCGGCACTCTTGACGCGTACCCCCTTCAGCTCGGTACATACGATAACGTCAGGATGACCGTGCTTTCTGGCGGCGACATCGGCATTGGGACGACCACGCCAAATTGCGCGCTCCACGTCGCTGGCGCCGCAGCCTTCTCCGGCCCCAGCGAGACGTTCGTCACCTTCGGTTCCCTCGACACGACCCCCTCTGTGGCTACAGGCAACTTGTTCAAGACGCACGCATCCGGTCAAACCCTGACCATGTTCGACGACGGAGTCGCCGGTCAAAACATCACGGTCATCTCGACGGCAGCAGTGGTGTTCGATGTGACAAGCACGAACCTCAAGGGCGGCAGCACGGACATCACCACCGCATCCGGCGACATCACCACATGGAGCTTCGACGGCACAAATTGGTATCTGCAGCAGTTCATGGATGTGTCGGCAGATATGTCCACCGTCGGAGGTGCCACAGCAGCAACCTCTGCGGCTGCTGCTGGTACTGGCTTTGATGCTCAGGGCGCTGTGAAGACGACGAAGGTCATCAATGAAAATGGCACATTCGTAACTCGCCTTTGGGTCGATCTAGGATTAGACGAAGCACTTGGGAAAGCACTTTATTCCAGAGATTCTGCCTATGCGATCATTGGTGATTCCACTGGTACTTCGCACGACGCAAACGCCTATCTAACGTCGTTTACTTCAGCTACTGCTGGAATCATCACAGGCTGCACAGTGCATGTTCTCGAGACACCTGCGGGCGGCAGCACCAAACTCGGTGTTGCAGTCTCTGCCACGCAAACGAAAGCGACTGGTGATCTGCTTTCGGGTGGTCACCTGTCCTTGGTTTACGGTGCGGCTGCAACCGTGATCGGCAATACTTTCCAAAACACCAATACAGGTATTGCTGGATCGAGCACCATCGGCTTCACGCAGGGCACTGGGACGTACTACGTCTATCTGTTCTATGCAGGTTCGGGTAGTGGTAGTACCTATACCAAATACACGGCAGGTAAACTCATGATTGAGATTACCGGCATAGAAGACCTCGCTGTTTAGGCGGTGGCAAAGCTCTCGCCACATCTATCTGTCGGAGAGGTCATCCGTGGCTCTGGCTACAACGCATGGGATGAAGTACCACCTGACCTCCAAGCGAATCTCGAGCGAGTCGCACAGTTTATGTTTGAGCCGGTACGAATCAATCTCGGCAAGCCGATCTCCATTCTCTCGGGAGGTGGTGTCCGGTCTGAGGAGATGAATGAGCGGGTCGGGGGTGCTACCAACTCGCAGCATAAACGCGGGCTCGCCCTCGATATGAGGTGTCGCACACCTGCTGACATCGTGCATCTATTCGACCTGTGCGAGGAGCTTCAGCGGTCTGGAGCAATCCCGAATGGCGGCCTGTCGCTGTATCTTCGCAAGGATGGATCTCCCCGCTTCGTTCACTGCGACATCCGTGGACGACGAGCTCGATGGGGAGCGAAGAACCGATCGAAGGTGGTTGTATGACCTTGCAGCGATGGCAAGCGGGCGTGGCTATCACTACAGCCATCGGTGCGGCAGGCGTCTGGGCTGCCGACCAGCGGTGGGCTACGAAGGCCGAGGCGAAGACTGCCAGGGCGGATCACGGCAAGCTCCACCAGGAGGAGGCTGCGACTCGCACCGAGATGATGCAGCAACTTACCCAGACCAGAGACGAGATGGCAGCATTGAGGGAGGACTTGGCATTCCTCCGTTGCTTTTTGGACCCACGAACGGACTGGGACGCGTTTAAACAAACATGCGTGGAAAGACCTGGTGGGTCTTTGCCATCGCCGCGGCGTGTGCCACCTATTCCTCACGCTGAAGAGCTGTCCAGCACCGCGGGCCATAGCCCTTCGCCTACCACGACAACGACAACTACGACCCCATAGGAGATACCCATGATGGCTGGATTAGTAGGGATTCTTTCGTCGAAGAAGTTCTCGGCCGCGCTGTTGGCTGTCATTGGTGCAATCGGCATGGCGCTCACAGGTCAGATCACCTGGAAGGAAGCCGGCGCTGCCAGCCTCACTGGCATCATCGCCGCGATTCTCGGCCAGGGAGCAGCAGACCTGGGGAAAGAGAAGGCGAAGGTCGAGGCCGAGGCGAAGGCGAAGGTATCGTCAGATACGGCTCTCGCTGCGGAGCTCGAGGGCGGCAGTGGCTGACGCTGGGGTCGCTGACGCTGGCATCGCGACAGCCGCCTATTGTC
>Ga0114898_1000743_pt1 | contig 22590 bp, 23 predicted proteins | sample Malvired_Geostar_FD_83496 | JGI IMG/M metagenome (GOLD analysis project Ga0114898, IMG submission 83496) | Marine viral communities from the Global Malaspina Expedition - Malaspina viral metaG DeepMed_Geostar | ecosystem: Environmental > Aquatic > Marine > Oceanic | place: Mediterranean Sea... | reverse complement strand
GCAGCCTTAGAGCGAATAGCCCCCGTCGCTGACCAGCACGGTCCCGGTGATGTTGGCCGCCGCATCGCTCAGCAGAAACCCGATCTCGCCCGCCAGCTCGTCGGGCGTGGCGAAGCGGCCGCGCGGAGTGGTCGCGGCCATCGCTTGCAGCGTGGCATCGCGTCCGTGCCGCTCGACACCCGCGCGAAAATCCGCCGAGCTTTCCCAGATGGCGGTATCGACCCCGCCCGGTGCGATCGCGTTGACCCGAATGCCTTCGCCCGCGACTTCCAGCGCGGCGATGCGTGCCATATGCGCCACCCCCGCTTTGGCGATGCCATAGGCGCCGATGCCCGCCACCGGCCTGATCCCGGTAACCGATGCGGTCAGCACGATACTGCCGCGCCGCCCCGCTGCCGGCTCGCGCCGGCGCATCGCCCCCAGAGCAGCCCGTAGCGACAGGAACGCGCCGTCCAGATTGACCGCCATGACCCGTCGCCAGTCTTCGAAGGAGTGGTCCGCGATTGCGCCGCCTGCGGCGATCCCGGCGTTGAGGATCGCGTGGTCGAGCCCTTCCAGCCGCGCATCCAGCCCGGTCCACAAGGCCTCTTCGGCCACGTCGCCGACAACCGCCTGGACCGGGCAGGACAGTTCCAGCGCGTCGAGACCCGCGGCGTCGCGATCGACCAGGATCAGTCGTCCGATCCCCTCCCGGTCGAGCCAGCGTGCGCTGGCCGCGCCGATGCCCGAGGCGGCACCGGTGACCAGCGCGGTTCTCGTGGTGTATGCAGATGTATCGCTCATGGTCCCTCGCTCCGGCTGGGGAGCTAGGCAGATCAGGCGGCGTTGTCGATCCCGAGGTCGCCGAGCTTGCGATAAAGCGTCGACCGGCCGATCCCCAGGCGGCGTGCGACTTCGGTCATCCGCCCGCGATAATGGCCGATGGCGAGGCGGATCACGTCGGCCTCGATCTCCTCGAGCGCGCGCAGATTGCCGTCGTCGGTGTAGAGCATGACGCCGAGGCCGCGCTGGCGGCTTTCGGCGCGGTCCTCCATCGTTCCGAGCAATTCGGACAATTGCGGGAAGCTCTGGGCGGTCAGCGATTCGCCGTCGCAGAACACCGCGGCACGGAACAGCACCGCCTGCAGCTGGCGGACATTGCCCGGCCAGTCGTAGGCTTCGAGCAGGTTGAGCCCGCTGTCGGCGATCGAATGGTGGCGCAGGCCCGGCTGCTCGCCGATCCGGCCGAGGAAATAGCGAGTCAGCGCAGGGATATCGCCCGCGCGCTCGCGCAGCGCAGGCAACTGCACCAGCGTGCCGTTGAGGCTCTCGTAGAGTTTGCCGTCGAACTCGCCCGCCGCGACCAACGCCGCCAGCGGCAGATCGCTCGCCGCCATGATCCGGACATCGATCTTGAAGCCGTGACCGGCTCCGGTGGGGCGCACCACGCCGCTGGCGAGCACCTCGGCCAGACGCGCCTGCAGCGCCGGTTCGAGCCGGTCGATCTCGTCGAGCAGCAGCGTGCCGCCGTCGCATTGCTGGAGTGCGCCGACCTGCTGGTCGAAGGCGCCGGGAAAGGCGCCCTGCTCATGGCCGAACAGCAAGGATTCGATCGAGCCGGCGGAGGTTCCGCCGATCGCGATCATCCGCATCGGCGCCTTTGCGCGCGGGCTGGAGGTGTACATGGCCCGCATCAGCATTTCCTTGCCGGTGCCGGTCTCGCCTTCGACGATCACATGGCCGTGGCCGCGCGCGGCGGTGGCTGCCTTGGCGAGCGCGGTGCGGAAGGGCGGAGCGGTGCCGACCATCGCATCGAAATCGAGCGTAGCGGGCATTTTCTCGGCCAGCGGCTGCAATTCGGCTTTGGGCGCTTCGGCGCGGGTCGCGCTGCGCAAGGTCGACAGCAGCCGTTCGGGAGCGACCGGTTTGATCAGATAATCGGTGGCGCCCGCGCGCATCGCCTCGACGGCGAGCAGCGGCGAAGCGCTGGCGGTGATCATCAGCACCGGAACCGCTGGACGACTGGACTTGAGCGAACGGATGAGATCGCAGGCATCCTCGCCCGGAACCCATTGGTCGAGCAGGATGGCGGCAAGATCATGGCACTCGGGCGTGGCGAGCAGGTCGAGCGCCTCTTCCGCCGATCCCGCCACCACCGTGCGCCAGCCCTCGCGCGCAGCGAGCGCGGCCACGAGCCGGCATTGTGCCGGCTCGTCGTCGATCAGCATCAGGAGGCGCGTTTCGCTCTCCGCCATAATGGTTTCCGCCCATTTCCATCCGCGCCGGAAAATTCCCGACGGACAAACGACTTAGGCGAAATGGGTAAAAAGCGGATTAAGGCTGTTGCGCGGCGGGCGGGGCTTGAGCGGTCGCACGCCTCGCGATAGAGCGACGCATTGCAACCGTTTCCAGCCGGGGGAATACATGGCTTCGCCGCATAACGACATGAAATCGGCCACCAAGACCTACGACCGCTTCATCGGGAGCCTCAAATGGGTCGTGCCGCTGCTCGCGATCATCACGCTCGTCATCGTCATTCTGATCGCGGATTGATCGCGGCCTAGTGCGCATCGCGGTCCTGAAGGAAAGCGCGGCCGGCGAACACCGCGTCGCCGCCACACCCGAGACGGTGAAGAAATTCATCGCGCTGGGTGCCGCCGTCGCGATCGAGGAGGGTGCCGGGACCGGTGCTTCCATCCCCGACGAGTCCTATCGCGAGGCGGGGGCCGAGGTTGTTACCGGGCCCCAGGCGGTCGCCGGCGCGGACATCGTGCTGGGCGTGCAGGCCCCCGATCCGCTCGCGCTTGCGGGCGCGCAGCCCGGCGCCTGGATCGCGGCGATGTTCGATCCCTTTGCGGCGCGCGAGCGGGTCGATGCCTATGCCGCGGCCGGGTTTGAGGCGCTCGCGATGGAATTCATGCCGCGGATCACCCGTGCGCAAAGCATGGACGTGCTTTCCAGTCAGTCCAACCTCGCCGGCTACAAGGCGGTGATCGCCAGCGCCGACACCTATGGCCGCGCCTTCCCGATGATGATGACGGCCGCCGGCACGGTGCAGGCGGCGCGGGTGTTCGTGATGGGCGTGGGCGTCGCGGGGCTGCAGGCGATCGCCACCGCCAAGCGGCTGGGGGCGCAGGTTTCCGCCACCGACGTGCGCAGCGCCACGAAGGAACAGATCCAGTCGCTGGGCGCGAAGCCGATCTTCGTCGAGAACGTGGCCGGTATCGAAGGCGAAGGCTCGGGCGGCTATGCCACCGAGATGAGCGAGGAGTATCAGGCGGCGCAGGCCGAACTGGTGAGTTCGCATATCGCCAAGCAGGACATCGTCATCACCACCGCGCTGATCCCGGGCCGTGCGGCTCCCCGGCTCGTCAGCGACGCGCAGATCGCCAGCATGAAGCCGGGCAGCGTGATCTTCGATCTCGCGGTGGCGCAGGGCGGCAATGTCGAGGGTTCGGTGGCGGATCAGGTGACGCAAAAGCACGGCGTCAAGATCATCGGCTATGCCAACACCGCAGGCCATCTCGCCGCCGATGCCAGCGCGCTCTATTCGCGCAACCTCTACAACTTCCTCAGCGCCTTCTGGGACGCCGAGCAGGGCAAGCCCGTGCTCGACGAGGAAATCGGCGACGCGGTGCGGCTGACTCAGGGCGGCCAGGTGGTGAGCGCGAGGTTGATGGAGTGAACCGCTACAGCGCCTCCGAAATCCTCCCTCCTTGGGGGAGGTGGCAGCGCGCAGCGCTGACGGAGGGGGGCTGAATGCAAGACCATTCCTCCAAGGCTCTCCAGCGAGCAAGAAAGCTGCGGTCGACCATGAGCCTTCCCGAGGTGCTGCTATGGAACCGCCTTCGCGGCAATCCGATGGGGGTGAAATTCCGCAAGCAGCACCCGCTCGGCGACTACGTGATCGATTTCTTCTGCGCATCCAGGCGCATCGCAGTCGAGATCGACGGAATTGCGCATGACCGGGGCGACCGACCGTTGCGAGACAGCAGGCGCGATGCCTGGCTGCGCCGACAGGGCGTCGAAGTGCTCCGGATCCCGGCAGCAGAGGTGCTGCGAGACGTTGCCGCCGTTGCGGATGCCGTCGTTCGCTATTGCGCGGATCCGCCCCCACCGTCAGCCGCTGGCGCGGCTGCCACCTCCCCCAGGGGGGGAGGATTTCTCGGAGTGACCGGCTAGTGGACTTCATCTCAATCCTGTCGATCTTCGTGCTGGCGTGTTTCGTCGGCTACTACGTAGTCTGGTCGGTCACGCCCGCGCTGCACACGCCGTTGATGGCGGTGACCAATGCGATCTCCTCGGTGATCATCGTCGGCGCGCTGATCGCGGCGGCGGAGGCGGGGAGCCCGGCGGCGAAATGGCTGGGGCTGGCGGGCGTGGTGCTGGCGAGCGTCAACATCTTCGGCGGCTTCGCGGTCACCGAGCGGATGCTGGCGATGTACCGGAAGAAGGAGAAGAAGTGATGGGCTCCTTCCACCCCGTCACCCCGCCAATTCACGCCGTCACCCCAGCGAAAGCTGGGGTCTCTCTCCGCCAGTTCCGCGCCCGGTGGACAGCGATCCCAGCTTTCGCTGGGATGACGATGTGGGCCACACCCGCGCACGCTGCGACGGGAGAGCCTGTGAACCCGTGGGTCGCGCTCGCCTATCTCGTGGCGGGCATCTTCTTCATCCTCGCGCTGCGCGGCCTGTCCTCGCCCGCGACCAGCCGGACGGGCAACCGCTTCGGCATGGCGGGCATGCTGATCGCGGTGGTGACCACGCTGGTCACGCACGACGTCGCCAATCTCGTCGAGATCGCTATCGCCATCGCGATCGGCGGACTGATCGGTTTCCTGATCGCCCGCCGTATCGCCATGACTGCGATGCCGGAACTGGTTGCGGCGTTTCACAGCCTCGTCGGCCTCGCGGCGGTGCTGGTGGGCTGGGCGGCCTATCTCAACCCTGCGGCCTTCGGCCTGCTGATGCCCGGGGGCGGGATCGGCGCGGTGAGCAAGATCGAGATGGGGCTCGGCATCGCCATCGGGGCGATTACCTTCTCGGGTTCGGTCATCGCCTTCCTCAAGCTGTCGGGACGGATGAGCGGATCGCCGATCCTGCTGCCCGCGCGCCATGTCATCAACCTCGCCACGCTGGCGGCGATCGTGGTGCTGACCGCGCTGTTCGCGATGGCCACTCCCGGCGACACGCTGCCGCTGATCGTCGGTCTCACCGTGCTCGCCTTCGTGATCGGCTTCCTGCTGATCGTCCCCATTGGCGGGGCGGACATGCCGGTCGTGGTCTCGATGCTGAACAGCTATTCGGGCTGGGCGGCTGCAGCGATGGGCTTCACGCTGGGCAATACCGCGATGATCGTCACCGGCGCGCTGGTCGGTTCGTCGGGCGCGATCCTCAGCTACATCATGTGCCGGGCGATGAACCGCAGCTTCCTCTCGGTGATCGCGGGCGGTTTCGGCGCGGACAGCAGTGCCGGAGGCGGCGGCGAGGCGCGCGAGCAGCGCCCCTACAAGCAGGGTAGCGCCGCGGATGCCGCCTTCATGCTAGAGCAGGCCGAGAAGGTCATCATCATCCCCGGCTACGGCATGGCGGTGGCGCAGGCGCAGCACGCCCTGCGCGAAATGGGCGACGTGCTGAAGGAGAAGGGGGTCGAGGTCAAATACGCCATCCACCCGGTCGCGGGGCGGATGCCGGGCCATATGAACGTGCTGCTGGCCGAGGCGAACGTCCCCTATGACGAGGTGTTCGAGCTCGAGGACATCAATTCCGAATTCGCGCAGGCCGATGTCGCCTTCATCATCGGCGCCAACGATGTGGTCAACCCCGCGGCCAAGACCGACAAGAGCTCCCCCATCTACGGCATGCCGGTGTTCGATGTCGGCAACGCCAAGCAGGTGTTCTTCATCAAGCGCAGCATGGGCGGGGTCGGGTATGCGGGGGTCGACAACGACGTCTTCTACATGGACCAGACGATGATGCTGCTGTCCGACGCCAAGAAGATGGTCGAGGAAATCGTCAAGGCGATGGACTGATCCGATGCGCCGCACGCTTCTCCTCCTCCTCGTCGTCGCGCTCGCCGGTCTCGGCCTGTGGGGCTATTTCGGCGGCGTCGAGGAGGTGACGCAGCGCCGGGTCGAGGCCGCGCTGGTCGATGCTGGGGTCCCGCAGGAGCAGGCTGGCTGCATGGCCGCGCGGATGACCGAGCGGCTCACGCTCAACCAATTGCGCAAGCTCGAGCGGCTGGGCGCGCAGGAGGGGGAGACCGCCACCCCGCTCTCGCCGGGCGAGATTCTCGCGCGGGTGCGCCGGGTCGACGATCCCGAAGCGGTCGAGGTGACCGCGACCGCCGCCGCGATCTGCGCGCTGGGCTTCGGCGGGCGCGCACAATAGGTCGCGCTTGCATTCCCTCCCCCTTGCGGCACTATGCCGAAAAAAAAGGGAGAGATTGCCATGATCAAGCTCACGATCGCCGCGCTCGCGCTGGCCTCCACCGCGCCGGTGCTGGCCGCCATCCACACCATCGCGCCGGGCGAGGACGCGCAGGAGCGGTTGCAGGAAGCGCTGATCCTCGCCCAGCCGGGCGACGAGATCGTGCTCGAGGCGGGCCGTTTCGCCATGGCCGACGGGCTCAGCCTCGATGTTGACAACGTCACCGTGCGCGGCGCGGGTATGCACGCCAGCGTGCTCGATTTTACCGGCCAGCAGGGCTCGGGCGAGGGGCTGCTGGTGACCTCGGACGGCGTCACGCTGCGCGACTTCGGGGTCGAGAACCCCAAGGGCGACGGGATCAAGTCCAAGGGCGCCGACGATATCGTCTATCACGCGGTCCGCGTCACCTGGACCGGCGGGCCCAAGGCCAGCAACGGCGCCTATGGGCTCTACCCGGTCGAGAGCACCAATATCCTGATCGACTCCAGCGAAGTCTCTGGCGCCTCGGACGCCGGCATCTATGTCGGCCAGTCGAGCCGGATCACGGTGCGCAATTCGGTCGCCACCGACAATGTCGCCGGGATCGAGATCGAGAACAGCCGCGACGCCGTGGTCGAGCGCAATTTCGTCAGCCGCAACACCGGCGGCATTCTGGTGTTCGACCTGCCCGATCTGCCGGTGATGGGCGGCGGCAACGTGCTGGTGCGCGACAATCTGGTCGCCGCCAACACCACCGCCAATTTCGCGCCCGAGGGCAATATCGTCGCCAGCGTGCGGCGCGGCACCGGGATCATGGTGATGGCCAACGACAACGTCTGGGTCGGCGAGAACCTGCTCTACGACAATCCGACCGCGCCGATCATGGTGATCGCCTATCCGCTGGCGTTCGACGATCCCGACTACGATCCCTATCCGCGTAACGTCACGGTCGCCTGGAACCGGATCGACGAGGGCGGCACCGATCCGCAGATCGACGGCGCCGAGCAATTGCTGGCCGCGTTCGGGGGCGCCTTGCCGCCGGTGATGTGGGACGGTCTGACCGGCGATCCGGCGGCCACCACGCTGACGGTCCACCCGGATATTGCCGGCTGGACTCTCAACCTCACCGAACAGGGGCAGGGGATGGGCAATGCCCGTCCGGGTCCGCTCGCTGTCGGCGCGCCCGGCGAACCGGTCGCAACCGAGGGCTGGGGTGCCGGCGCGGAGCTGGAGGCGCGGCTCAAGTGAAGCCGGCGGCGATCCTGCTCGGGGCCGCCGCGCTGGCGCTGGCGGGCAGCATCGCCCTCAATCCCGGGCGCGGTGCGGCGGAACCGGTCATGGCGGTGAGCGATGCCGCCGTGCTAGATGGAATGCCCGCCACACTGGAGGAATACGGCTTCTTCGCCGATGCGCCGCGCCAGCAGCCGGCCGTTGGCGTCACCCCCTATCGCCTCAACACTCCGCTCTATTCCGACGGGGCGGACAAGCTGCGCTTCGTCTATGTGCCGCAGGGGCAGCGGATCGCGGCGGATGGCGAGGGGCTGCTGCGCTTCCCGGTCGGTACCGCGCTGATCAAGACCTTCGCCTTCGGCGAGGGCGCGCAGCGGCGGCTGATCGAGACCCGCGTGCTGCTCCACCGTAGCGTAGGCTGGGTGGCGCTGCCCTATCGCTGGAACGCGGAGCAGACCAAAGCGGAACTGGCGCTGGCGGGCGGCCGGACGCAGGTCGTCACGCCCGAGGGAGAGACGATCAGCTACCGCATCCCGAACAAGAACCAGTGCAAGGAGTGCCACGGGCTCGAAGGCGCGGTGGTGCCCATCGGGCCCAAGACGCGCAATATGGACGCAAGCTGGCTCGAAGCGGTGGTCGGCGCAGTGCCCGATGGTGCCGACACCCTGCCGCTCTGGGAAACCCGCGCGCAGGCGCCGATCGAACTGGCGGCGCGCGCCTATCTCGACGTCAATTGCGCCCATTGCCACCGCCCCGGTGCGACCGCCTCGAACAGCGGGCTCGACCTGCGCTGGGAACAGCGCGATCCCGAGGCGTACGGGGTGTTCAAACGTCCGGTGGCTGCCGGACGCGGCTCGGGCGGTCATGAATTCGGGATCGTCCCGGGCGATCCGGAGATGTCCATTCTGGTCCACCGGATGGACAGCACCGAGCCCGGCATCGCCATGCCCGAGCTCGGCAAATCGACCGTGGATCGCGAGGGGCTTGCCGTGGTTGCGCGCTGGATCGAGGGGATGACGCAATGAAATGGCTCTGGCGCGGGCTCGCGCTGCTGATCGTGGTCGTCGCCGCGACTTTTCTGGTGCTGCGCGTACCCGATACCGACCCCGCAGCGATGCGCGCGAAATACGGCGGACCGCCGTCGCAATTCGTCGAGCTGGCGAATGGCTCCACCGTCCATCTGCGCGACGAGGGGCCGCGCGATGCGCCCGCCATCGTCCTGCTCCACGGCTCCAACGCCGATCTCCACACCTGGCAGGACTGGACGGAGGATCTGCGCGGGGATTACCGCGTGATCCGCTTCGACCAGCGCGGCCACGGCCTTACCGGCTCGGCTCTCGATGGCGACTATTCGCGCGAAGCCTTCGTCGCCGATGTCGATCGCGTGACCGATGCGCTCGGCCTCGAGCGTTTCGTGCTGGCGGGCAATTCGATGGGCGGCGGGATCGCGATGGCCTATGCGCTGGCCCATCCCGAACGGCTGGCCGGGCTGGTACTGGTGGATGCCAGCGGGGCGCCGGTGGAGCGCGAGGGCGGCGGCAATATCGCTTTCACACTTGCGCAAATTCCGGGCGTCGGAGCGCTGCTGAGTTCGATCCTGCCGCGCTCGCTGGTCGAGAAGAGCCTGCGCCAGTCGGTCTCCAACGAGGCGGTGGTCACGCCCGAAGCGGTGGACCGCTATTGGGAACTGGCGCGCTATCCCGGCAATCGGGCGGCGACGGCGGAGCGGTTCGCCAATCGTTCGCCGGATTTTACCGCCGAGCAGATAGAGCAGGCTGCGGTGCCGACGCTGGTGATGTGGGGCGAGGAGGATGCGCTGATCCCCTATGCGGCGGCCGGGTGGTACCGCGAACATCTGCCGAATGCGACGCTCGCGGCCTATCCGGGGATCGGTCACCTGCCGATGGAGGAGGCGGCCGGGCGCAGCGTGGCCGACCTGCGCACCTGGCTGGCGGATCGTGAGCTTGCCAAGCCCGAACCAACCGCCGTGGCCAGAGCTGTTGTCGACGGCACTGCGCCAACCTTTGCCGGAACCCGGTGAAACCATAGCCGTTCACACGTCGTAATTCGGCGGTGGGGCAAGCAGGCGCCCGCCGGTTCGAACGCGAAATCGATGACACTCAGGAAGGGCGGGCAGTTTTGCGGAAACTTGGGCTGATAGGGGGCATGAGCTGGGTTTCGACCCGTGCCTATTACGAACGGATCAATCGCCACATCCAGCAGGCGCGCAGCACCCGCGACAGCGCGCCGCTGCTGATCGAAAGCCTCGAATACGCGCCACTCTACGCGGTGCGCGAAGAGGAGGAGTGGGACCGCGCCGCCGCCACGCTGATCGACAGCGCCCGGCGTCTCGAAAGCGCCGGGGCGGGCGCCATCGTGATCGCCGCCAATTCGATGCATCGCGTTTACGACCGGGTCGCCGAGGCGATCGGAGTCGAGATCATCCATATCGCCGACACGGTGGGCGAGGCGCTGGCCGAAGCGAAGATCGAGGATGCGGTGCTGATCGGCACCCGCAACGTCATGACCGAGAGCTTCTTTCGCCAGCGGATCGTCAAACACGGGGTGAACCTGATCGCGCCCGAGGAAGACGATGTCGAGATGGTCGATTCGATCATCTTCAAGGAACTGATGCTCGGCAAGGTGACCCGCGACGCTGAACGCGCCTTGAAGACGATCATCACCCGCAAGGAACAGCGCGGCGCGGATGCCATCGTGCTCGCCTGCACCGAGCTGGGCCTGGTGGTCGATACCGATGCCAACGTCCTGCCGGTGTTCGACACCACCGACACCCATTGCCGCGCGGCGGCGGAGTGGATCCTGGCGGAGTAGGCTGTCCGAGGCGCGGCGTCGGCGCGGTTGTGCACAAGCTCGCCGCGCCGTTGCCACTCTGTTCCCGTTGAGCGCTCGGCGTACCTGCCATACTCGTTTCGGGCCATGACGCTTGCCTCTCCCCGCGCGACCTATGCCGCCGATCCCGCGCGCTCGCGCGGTCGCGAATTCCCGCAGGAGAGCGGCACGCGCGGGCCGCGCAGCGCGTTCCAGCGCGACCGCGATCGGATCATCCATTCGATGGCCTTCCGTCGGCTGCGCTCCAAGACGCAGGTCTTCATCTCGCCCGACAGCGATTATTACCGCACCAGGTTGACCCACAGCCTCGAGGTAGCGCAGATCGGCCGGGTGATCGCGCGGCTGCTGGGGCTGGACGAGGATCTCACCGAGGCTTTGTGCCTCGCGCACGATATCGGCCATCCGCCCTTCGGCCATGCGGGCGAAGACGCGCTCGCCGAGGATATGCAGGGCGCCGGCGGCTACGATCACAACGCCCATGGCATCCGTGTGCTCGCGCGGCTCGAAAGCCCCTATTGCAGCCACGACGGGCTCAACCTCAGCTGGGAAACGCTCGAGGGGATGGCCAAGCACAATGGCCCGGTCGCCGAACCAAATTGGGCGCTGGCCGAAGTCGATGCCGCATTCCCGCTGGGCTTGAGCCAATGGCCCTCCCTCGAGGCGCAGGTCGCCAATGTCGCCGACGACATCGCCTATGACAATCACGATATCGACGACGGGCTGCGCAGTGGCTTCCTCCAGCTCGACGATCTGCTCACGCTCGATTTCGTCGCCGAGCGCTGGCGCGCGGTCGAGCGGCGCTTCCCCCATGCCGAGCACGACCGCAAGCTGCGCGAGCTGGTGCGCGATCAGATCGGGGCGATGGTCAATGACGTGGTCGCCGAGACCGCCGGGCGGGTGCAGGGTCTGGGCAGCATCGAGGAGGTGCGCCAGGCAGGCGGGCCGCTCGCCAGCTTCTCCGCCGAAATGGCGCAGCGCGAGCGGCGGCTCAAGAGCTTCATGTACGCCAAGCTCTATCACCATCCCGAACAGAAGGTCACCGCCGGGCGCGCGCGCGAGGTGATAGCCAGCCTGTTCGCCGCCTATCGGGACGATCCCGCCGCCCTGCCGCGCGACCGGCGCGCGAGCCTCCCTGCGGACGCGCCGCAGCGCGCACGCCATATCGCCGATTTCATCGCCGGGATGACCGATCGCTTCGCCATGGACGAATACGCCCGGCTGCACGGCCGACGGCCCGCAGGCCTGAGCAATGTCTGACCCGATCCGCATCGCGCTGGTCGGGGCCACCGGGTTGATCGGGCGCGAGGTGATCCGCGCCGCCATCGGCCGCGAGGATGTCCGGCTGGCAGCGGTGGCGCGGCGTGAGATGCCGCTGCCCAAGGGCGCACGGATGGAGCTGTTCGTCGCCGATCCCGAGCATTGGGGCGAGGTTTTCGAGGCGCTGCGCCCGCAGGCACTGATCTGCGCGCTGGGCACGACCTGGAAGCAGGCCGGCGAGGACGAGGCGGCGTTCCGCGCGGTGGACGAGGGCCTGGTGCTCGACACCGCCCGCGTGGCGCATCAGCACGGGGTGGCGCGGATGGTTGCGGTCAGCTCAGTCGGAGCGGATCCCTTCGCGAGAAACCTTTATTTGAAGGTGAAGGGCGAGGTCGAACGCGAGTTGGGCAGGATCGGCTTCCACCGGCTCGACGTCCTGCGTCCCGGCCTGCTGCGCGGCGCACGCGGTGGCGAGCGCCGCCAGGCCGAACGGCTCGGCATCGCGTTGAGCCCGCTGTTCAATCTCGCATTGCACGGCAGATACCGCCGCTATCGGGCGATCGACGCCAGTGAGGTCGCGCGCGCGGCGCTCGCGCTGGCGCGGAAATCCACGCGCGCGAAGCTGGTCCACGAACATGATGCGCTGCGCCGCGAAGCCCGCAGCCTGCCGATGCCCGACGCGACGGGAACGAGGGATGACTGACATGGCCTGGGATGGGATCTTCGGCGCCGCCAACATGCTGGCGATGATCATGTGGACGGGGCTGATCCTGCTGCCGCGCTGGCCGGCGCTGCTCTCGGCGGTGCTCTATCTCGGCGTCGGGCTGCTGTGCCTCGCCTATGCCGGGCTGCTGGCCGGGATCGTGTCGGGCGGGCTCGACCCGGTCGGCGGGCAGTCGCCCTCGCTGGACTTCACCAGCATCGCCGGCGTCCGGGCGATCTTCGCCAGCGAGGGCGGGCTGACGGTGGGCTGGATCCATTATCTCGCCTTCGACCTTTTCGTGGGCTTGTGGATCGCGCGCGATGCCGACGCCAAGCGCTTCTCGCGGCTGGTCCAGGCCCCGGTGTTGCTGGCGACCTTCCTTGCCGGCCCGCTGGGCTTGGTGCTATGGTTGGCGGTCCGCGAGAGAAGGGCCAAGGCGCTCGGGCGCTGGCGCTGAAATTCGGGCGCGATTGGGCTGGACTCGTTCACGGCTAAGGGCATGATGCCTCCCGATCCGTCCGCACCGAGACGGCGCCGGGAGAATGCCATGGACGATCCGTCCACCATGTCGAGTTTCGACGAATACATCCGCCATTGGGCCGCCATCAAACCCGATGCCGTGGCGCTGGAGGAGGGCGACGAGCGGGCCACCTTTGCCGAACTCGACCGTCGCACCGCGCAGGTGGTTGCCCTCTACCGCCAGCTGGGTGTCTCACCGGGGGACCGGATCGCCTGGCTGGGGAAGAACTCCAAGCTCTATTTCGAACTGTTCTACGCCGCCGGGCGCTTTGGCGCGGTGATGGTTCCGATCGGCTGGCGGCTCGCCGCGCCCGAGGTGGCCTATATCCTCGCAGACACCGGCGCGAAGGTGCTGTTCACCGGGGCGGGGCTTGGGGAAGCGGCGGAGAAGGCCTGCGCCGAACTCGCCGATCCCCCCAAGCTGCTCGGCTGCGACCGGGTCCGCGCCGCGATCGACGCCGCCGATCCGGCCGACTTCACCCCGGTCGCCCCGGACGAGGCGGTGCTCCAGCTCTACACCAGCGGCACCACCGGTAACCCCAAGGGCGCGGTGCTGTCCAACCGCAATCTGTTCGCGCTGCGCCAGCCGGGCGAGCGCGCCGGGCTGGCCTGGTCGGTGTGGGACGAGGACGAGGCGCTGCTGATCGCCATGCCCTGCGCGCATATCGGCGGCACCGGGCTGGGCGTCATGGCGATCGGCGCGGGCGCGCGGGCGATCGTCCAGAGCGAATTTACCCCCGAGGGCGTGCTCGAGGCTTTCGAGCAGGGCGCGACGCGGATGTTCATCGTCCCCGCCGCGCTGCAGATGGTGGTCCAGCACCCGCGCGCGCAGACCACCGATTTCTCCGCGGTCAAATACGTCTTCTACGGCGCCGCGCCGATCCCGCTCGACTTGCTGCGCGAGGCGGTGCGGACCATCCCCAACGCCGGCTTCGTCCAGTGCTACGGCATGACCGAGACCACCGGCACCGTCGCGGTGCTGCCGCCCGGCGATCACGATCTGGCGGGGAACGACCGGATGCGCTCTGCGGGGCATGCGGTGCCGGGCACCGAGCTCAAGATCGTCAGTGAGGACGGCACCGAGCTGCCGCGCGGCGAGGTGGGGGAACTGGCAGTGAAATCGCCCTCCAACATGCTGGGCTATTGGAACCTGCCGCAGGCGACGCGCGAGGCGCTGCAGGACGGCTGGATGCACACCGGCGACGCCGCCTATATGGACGAGGACGGCTATGTCTTCATCCAGGACCGGATCAAGGACATGATCATCTCGGGCGGCGAGAACGTCTATCCCGCGCAGGTCGAGAGCGCGATCTACGGCCACCCCGCGGTCGCCGAGGTGGCGGTGATCGGGGTGCCCGACGATCATTGGGGCGAGGCGGTCAAGGCCTGCGTGGTGGCGAAGCCCGGCGAGGAGATCGATCCCGAGGCGATCATCGCCTGGACGCGCGAGCGGCTGGCGGGGTTCAAAGTGCCCAAGTCGATCGACGTGATCGCGGCGCTCCCGCGCAACCAGTCGGGCAAGATCCTGCGCCGCGAACTGCGCGCCCCCTATTGGGAAGGGCGCGAGCGGCAGGTCAATTGAGCTTGTCCGTGAAACGCCACGCCCCCGCCACTCAGCGCAACGCCGGCCCGATCGCGGAGGTGCTGGCGCGCGAACTGCCGGCCAAGGGGCCGGTCCTCGAAGCGGCGAGCGGCACCGGCGAGCACGCGGTGTTCATGGCCCGCCGCTTCCCCGAGCTGCTCTGGCAGCCGAGCGACCTCGATACAGAGGCGCTAGCCTCGATCGACGCCTATGCCGCCGAAGCCGGGCTGGCGAACCTGCTCCCGGCGCTGGAATTCGACGCCGCGAAAGGCAACCCGCCGGTTGCGCATGCGGTTGCGCTGGTGTGCATCAACATGGTCCATATCAGCGAATGGAAGGCGACTGAGGGGCTGTTCGGAGCCGGCGCGAAGATCCTTCCGGGAAACGCACCGATAATCCTCTACGGACCCTACCGGGAAGACGGGGTGGCGACGGCACCCTCCAATCTGGCATTCGACCGTTCGCTGATCGAGCGGAACCCAGCCTGGGGGCTGCGCAACATCGCCGATGTCGACAGACTCGCGCGCGATTTCGGGTTCGAGCGCAGCTACCGCTACGCGATGCCAGCCAACAATCTCACGCTGGTTTACCGGAGAAGGGGTGCGAACAATTCATAGAGCACCGTCCGCATGACCCGGTCGGCAGTTGGAAGCCTCCACGAAAGAGCTGACTGACTGCCGACGATCCAATAGTGGACGTTTGATCGCGTGAGACTGGCCGACCGATGAGGCCACCGCCTTTTTCATGGATGAACAAGCAGAGCTAGTCTGGGCATTGGGTCATGGTAATGTATATGTCAGAAAGTCTCACCAGTTCGAGTAAGGCAGGAGAATACCATGGCGCCCAAGCTCGCTCGTGTGATTGCAACCGGGCTTGCGCTTACGCTTGGCGTGAGCTTGCCATCAGGTTCGGCGTTGGCTCGTGATTTGAAGCTGACCGAGCCTGGAATCCCCTATGCCTATCTATACGGGGCCTGCGTGTTCGAGCCATCAACAAGCCGCGCAGCCGATTGTGATGAAGTTCGCAAGGCAATCGAGAGCGAGGCAGAGATTACATTCGACGAATGGCACCGGGGGAGTTGGCTCCGTCTTGGACGTCAGTTTGCCCGGGCTCTCGACTTGATCGATGCTGAGGCGGCAGAGCTTGCAGCGGCTGAGGCATCGGTGCCAGCGCCGATCATTTCCTATATGCACTGCCTCGGAAAGAGCATTTCGAATGATCCGTCGTTTATCGAAGGTTCGTCTGCCGACTACATCAGCATTGAACCGGCGTGCGCTGATCGAGTCGATACCGAAAACGGCGGCTCAGATGAATGGCGTGGGCATTATCTCTACCACCGCCTGCGACGCGAAGGTCGAGTTCTCAACTCGGCACAACGAGCGCCATCGACGCTAACTTACCGATATGGATTGCTCGACCTACGCAGGCTGGATGAGGGATGATGTTCGCGTATGCCTCTGAGCAAAGCATTGTCGGGTTGGCGACGTAGTAACCGTCTGGCGAAGCGAAATGGGTTTTTGGCCTCGCCTCGGCGAAGTCCGTTTCCCACCCAATTCGCGCCGCTCCTGCTGGCTCACGACGAGCGTGAAACCGGTCAGGCTGCTATCGAAAAATTTCACCAAAGGCTGCCTGTCGCGTAACGAGCCACCGTCAGTCTGTGGCGAACTCGTCGCTTCCGCTTGAAAGCTATCGTTGCAAAATGGCTCACGTCCGACCATCCGGCATTCGGCCCGACGAGACACCGAAGGCATCTGCACGAGGCTGGACCGCACGACGACAAAAATGGTACCTTGGCGAATTGCGTCGCATGAGGCATGATTCGGGAGGCGTGGGTGCATGCTCGCGAGCCTAGCATGAAGAAGCATAGCTCCGCTTTTCTCGCAGCTTTGATCTCGACGGCGCTCGCTCCCGTTGGCGCGTTTGCCCAGGAGGTTGACGGGATCGACATCGTGGTCACCGGCGAACGCCCGCTCGAGCCTGCCGCGATCCAAGATGCAGTCAGAGATATGGCGGACGAGCAGCGCTTCGACGAGCCGCTGCTGCGATTCCACGATCCTTTATGTCTGTCGGTCAGCGGGCTTGGCCGTGTCGCCAGTTCGCAAGTGCGTGATCGCCTGCTAGCAAACGCGCGCGCGGCGAGCGTACCGGTTGCCGACGAGGGGTGCCGTGCCAATGCTCTGGTTCTCGTGGTCGATGATCCGGCGTCGCTCGTCGTGCGGATCGAGAAGGAGCAGCCTCGGCTGATTTCGCCGGCCGAGCGTAGGCGGATCGATGCGGCACTGGCGAGGGGTGAAACGGCGCTCGTCTGGCACAATGAGGAAACGCGCGGAGCTGAGGGAGAGGCGCTGAGAATCAGCACGACCGCCCCGGGCATGCCGGCTACGGGTCCGTTCTCGGAATTAAGCGCCGAAACGCGGGTAAACAGCCCTGGGCGAGCAAGGCGGGTCGGCGCGACCAACAGCCGCGCCATTGTCAACGGTGTGGTGATCCTCGATCTCGAGCACCTTGTCGGCATGGACCTCGATCGGGTGGCCGATTTCGCCACAATGCGTTTGCTGGCCCCCGGCATGCGCGCCGTTCCAGAAGCCTCAAATGGCACAGGCGAGCGCGAAATCGCCAAGCCACGAAGCATCCTCGCCCCGTTCGTGGCCGGACGCGGTGCGGAGCGAATGACCCTCTTTGATCGCGCTTGGCTGGGCGCCCTTTATGATCTTGCACCCAACGCCGCGTCCACCCGTCTCGGGGGAGCGGTTGCGCAAATTTATGCAAGCGATGGACAGTAGGCAGCCTCCTACGGAGCGCGCAGAGATCGAGCAGGTTTGGAGCCAGGCGCAAGGAATTCGACGCGAACCATTTCGGCGATAGCCACAGTTCGTCGTCGGAAGCTCGAGGAATACGGCCTGCAACCATGGCGGTTCATGATTCACTGGCCGTCCACTGGCCGCACCGCTCGCAGAACACAACGCGAGATCGGCGCAAGCTCGCTGCGTCGTTCGAGCATCCCAGCACTCTCCTGCCGGCGCCCGCATTCCAACGAGCCACCGCAGAACTTGCCTGTCCGCTAGCCACCCCACCTCGGACATTCCCGCCTCCGCAGACGCGCTTTGAAAGCAGAAGTCGTCACGGACCGCCCCCGATAGCGAAACGCCCGCCGGCACGAAGCTGACGGGCGCTCGGGGCACGGAAAATGCCGTGTGCCTGAATCAGATCGCGCGGTCGCCCGCTTCGCCGACCGATTCGATGTCCTGGCCGAGACCCTTGATCGTGTTGCAAGCGGTGGCGGAGAGGGACAGGGCGGTGAGACCGAGAGCGAGGAAGATCTTGCGAACCATGGGTCAGTCCTTGGGAAGGGTTTTCGAATAAGCGTCTTGGGGACAAAACGCTCCGCGTCCTTGCGTGTTCCCCCGGGTGGCGCACCGGCCACCGCTATGCAAGTGGCCTGCAGCGGCCCATATCGCGCGACGATGAAAGTCCCTGACCCGATCCTGTTCGCCAGCGATGCCGAACTGCTCGCCTTCGCGGGCGTGACGATGCTCGTCTTCGCCGGCCTCGCCTCGCTGATGGAACGGCGGCGCACGCGGCGCGCCGCGCTCAACCGGGTTGGCTGGGTCCCATGGACGGGGATATTCCTGACGCTGGCGATCGTCGGCGGCGGGCTGCTCGCGGTGGCGGTACCCGCGATGCTGAAGGCCTGAGCGAACGGGTTGGCGCCCTACAAGCAGGCCTCGAGATAGGCCTGGTCGAAGCCGAACTGACGCGCCTTCTCGAGCGTGTAGGGACGCAGGCCCGAGGAGCGGAACTCGCCCATGATCTTGCCGTCCTCGCCCTCGTCGAGATATTCGAACTTGAACAGTTCCTGCGTCACGATGACGTCGCCCTCCATCCCGATCACCTCGGTGACATTGGTGGTGCGGCGCGACCCATCCCGCAGGCGCTTGACCTGAACGATCAGATCGACGCTTTCCGCGATCTGGCGGCTGATGGCTTCCTTGGGGATCTTGATGTCGCCCATCAGGATCATGTTTTCCATACGCCCGAGTGCCTCGCGCGGGGAGTTGGCGTGGAGCGTGCACATCGAACCGTCGTGACCGGTGTTCATCGCCGCGAGCAGATCGAAACATTCCGCGCCGCGGATTTCGCCCAGGATGATCCGGTCGGGACGCATACGCAGCGCGTTCTTGACCAGATCGCCGATCGTGATCGCGCCTTGGCCTTCGAGGTTGGGAGGGCGGGTTTCGAGCGGCAGCCAATGCGGCTGCTGCAGCCTGAGTTCGGCGGCGTCCTCGATCGTCAGCACGCGCTCGCCCGGATCGATCATCTTCGACATCGCGTTGAGCATCGTCGTCTTGCCCGAGCCAGTACCGCCCGAGATGACGATGTTCATCCGGCAGGCGCCCGCGATCTTGAGGGCGGTGCACATCTTCTCGCTCATCGAGCCGAAGCCCTTGAGCATGTCGAGCGTGATCGGCTTCTCGGAGAATTTACGGATCGAAAGCGCGGTGCCGCGCAGGCTCAGCGGCGGCACGATGACGTTGACGCGGCTGCCGTCCTTGAGACGGGCGTCGGCGAGCGGAGTGGTCTGGTCGACGCGGCGGCCGACCTGATTGACGATCCGCTGGGCGATCTGGAACAGATGCTGTTCGTCGCGGAAGCGGATCGGCGCCATCATCAGCTTGCCGCCCTTTTCGATATAGGTCTGGTCGGGGCCGTTGACCATGATGTCCGACACGTCCGGATCGTTGAGCAGCTCCTCGAGCGGCCCGAAGCCGAGCAGCTCGTCGACCAGCACCTTTTCCAGCGCGAATTGTTCGCGGCGGTTGAGCGTGACCTTGAGCTCGGCCAGCACTTCGAGGATGATCGGGCGGAATTCCTCGGACAATTCGTCCTTCGTCAGCGTAGCCGCGGCTTCGGGATCGACCCGCTCGAGCAGGCGCGGCAGCACCTGTTCCTTGATCTTGTGGACGCTGGCCTCGAAGCCGCCGATATCGGCCTCGCTCGCGTGAACCGCATTGGCCCGGTCCGAAAGTCGCGCCATCGCAGCATCGGACTGCGGATTGCCGCCGCCACCGGGCGAGAGGACATCCTCATCGGGGAGCGGCGGAAACTGCTCGCCGGTGTCCTCGGGTCCGGATGGCGACTGCGTGGGCGCGGGGGCGCCGCGCATGGGCTTGGCCACGCCGAACTGCGGACGCGCGCCGGGATTCATCCCTCCCGGGCCATTCTTCCGTCCGAATGCGCTCATTGAGTTGAACCCCCGCGGTAAGTCGTCATAGCTCGAGCCGTTCCTGCGCCGATGTGGAGAATGGCTCCTTGATCGGCTTGGTGAATAAGTTGGAAAGCTTGATTTTTTCCTAATTTCGCGGTCATGCGCCAGCCTCGACGGGTGGCATCGTCCGGCACGCGGGAGGGCGTTCCGGCCCGTTGTCCTTCTCCTCCCCATTCGACAGGATCAATCGCCACCATGCAGCAGGACGAACGCAGCGGATTGCTGTTGGCATTGAGCGGCTTCGCGCTGCTGTCGGTGGGCGACGCGATCATCAAGACGATGGCCGGACAATGGTCGCCGCTGGCCGTGGCTGCGCTGCGGTTTACGATCGGGGCGGCGGCGCTCTCGGCGCTGCTGTTCTTCACCGAGGGGGCCGCCGCCTTCCGCCCGCGCAAGCCCTGGCTGCAGGTTGCGCGCGGCGCCTGCCTGGCGGGGGCGACGCTGTGCTTCTTCTCGGCGATCTTCGTGATGCCGCTGGCCGATGCGATGGCGATCGCCTTCGTCTCGCCGATCTTCGTGGCGCTGTTCAGCGGTCCGCTGCTCGGCGAAAAGGTGCGCCCGGTGGTGTGGCTGGTATCGCTGGTGGCGCTGGGCGGGGTGGCGTTGATCCTGCGTCCGAACCTGGCCGAACTGGGCATCGTGGCGTTGCTGCCGCTCGCTTCGGCCTTTTTCTTCGCGCTGATGGTGGTGGCCAATCGCTCGAGCGCGGGTCAGGGCAGCGCGCTGTCGATGCAGGCCTTCATCGCGCTGTGGGCCACGCCCTTTCTCATCGCCGCCGCACTGATCGGCGATCGCAGCTCGCTCGCGTCGCTCGAGATCGGCATGCCCGACTGGACAGTGGTGGCGCGCTGCGCACTGGTTGCCGTCACCGCCAGCGCGGCACACTGGATCGCCTATCTGGGCACCATGCGCGCGGGTGCCTCGACCATCGCGCCGACCACCTACGTCCAGATCATCGTCGCCACGACGCTGGGCTATCTCATCTTTGGCGATGTGCCCGATACGCCAACGCTGGCGGGCGCGGCGATCGTTATCGGGGCCGGGCTGTTCTTGTGGTGGAGCACGCCGAGGCGGGCGAAGTAATTGCAAGGCGCGCGATAGTCGTTAGAGCGCGGCGACGGCATTCTCGGGATTGAAGGCGGGACATCGATATGTGCGGCATTATCGGCATCGTGGGCAGGGAGTCGGTCGCGGACCGGCTCGTCGACGGCCTCAGGCGGATGGAATATCGCGGCTACGACAGCGCGGGTCTGTGTACGATCCACGAGGGCGATCTGGTCCGCCGCCGCGCGCAGGGCAAGCTTGCCAATCTGGTCGCGGAACTCGGCCGCCGCCCGGCGCCCGGCGAGATCGGCATCGCTCACACGCGCTGGGCCACCCATGGTGCGCCGACCGAAGACAACGCCCACCCTCACGCCACCGAGCATGTCGCGCTGGTCCACAACGGCATCATCGAGAACTTCAAGGAATTGCGCGAGGAATTGCGCGCCGCAGGACGAAGCTTCACCAGCGAGACCGATTCCGAAGTGGTCGCGCATCTGGTCTCGCGCGAGGTCGAGGGCGGCGCGAGCCCCGAGGAAGCGGTCGAGACCGTCCTCCCCCGGCTGCGCGGCGCCTTCGCGCTGGCGATCGCCTTCCGCAGCCATCCCGACATGCTGATCGGCGCGCGCCGCGGCTCGCCGCTGGTGCTGGGTTACGGAGAGGACGAGATGTTCCTGGGCTCCGATGCGCTCGCGTTGGCGCCGCTGACGCAGCGAATCGCCTATCTCGAGGAAGGCGACTGGGTCGTGGTTCGCCGCGATAGCGCCACGGTCTTCGATGCCGAGAACGAGCAGGTCGAGCGCGAGATCACCACCTCGGGCGCTTCGGCCGCTGCGGTCGAGAAGGGCAATTACCGCCACTTCATGCAGAAGGAGATCTTCGAGCAGCCGACCGTGGTCGCGCAGACGCTGGGCTCCTACCTGCGCCAGGCCGACAATTCGGTAGCGCTGCCGCAGTTCGATTTCGACATCTCGACGATCCGCCGGGTGACCATCGTCGCCTGCGGGACGTCCTACTATGCCGGGCTAGTGGCGAAATACTGGTTCGAGCAATTCGCCCGCGTACCCGTCGATATCGATGTCGCGAGCGAGTTCCGCTATCGCGAGCCGGTGCTCGAAGACGGCGGCTTGGCGCTGTTCATCAGCCAGAGCGGCGAGACCGCCGACACGCTCGCCGCGCTGCGCCATTGCAAGGAAGCGGGCCAGACCATCGCGGTGGTGGTCAACGTGCCGACCAGCAGCATGGCGCGCGAGGCCGATCTGCTGCTGCCGACCCACGCCGGCCCCGAGATCGGGGTCGCCTCGACCAAGGCCTTCACCTGCCAACTCGCGGTGCTCGCCGCGCTCGCCGCGCATATGGCGGTCAAGAAGGGGCTGATGAACCGCGAGGAAGAATCCGAAGTGGTCGCGCATCTGCTCGAGGCGCCCGCATCGCTCAATGCGGCGCTCGACCACGACGAGGATATCGCGGCGATGGCGCATCTGATCGCCCCGGCGCGCGACGTGCTCTATCTGGGCCGGGGGCCCGATTACCCGCTGGCGCTGGAAGGCGCGCTCAAACTGAAGGAAATCAGCTACATCCACGCCGAGGGCTATGCCGCAGGCGAGATGAAGCACGGCCCGATCGCCCTGATCGACGATCAGGTCCCGGTGGTTGTGCTCGCACCCTCGGGTCCGCTGTTCGAGAAGACCGTCTCGAATATGGAGGAAGTGCGCGCGCGCGGCGGACAGGTGGTGCTGATCTCCGACGCCGAGGG
>Ga0114898_1000736_pt1 | contig 22784 bp, 21 predicted proteins | sample Malvired_Geostar_FD_83496 | JGI IMG/M metagenome (GOLD analysis project Ga0114898, IMG submission 83496) | Marine viral communities from the Global Malaspina Expedition - Malaspina viral metaG DeepMed_Geostar | ecosystem: Environmental > Aquatic > Marine > Oceanic | place: Mediterranean Sea... | reverse complement strand
GGCTGGAGGCGCGGATCGAGGGGGCGTCAGGGGCGATGCTGGGGGGGCCTAAGGCTGCCTCAGCTGCGGTTTCGCGCGATCACGTCAGCGGCTGAAAGAAGAACGTAGGTCGACTCAGGCGCCTCGAAGGCCCGGCGCAATTCCGCCCGGAGCCGTTCAAAGCGTTCCTGATCCTTGCGTGTGGCGCTGGCGGGTCGGGACATGCTGTCCTCCGGTAGAGACAGAAGCATACCCCTAAAATACCGCCGATAGTCTACCGCAGCGTCTCCCACGCCAGCGCATGCACCTTGTCCCGGCCCAGCGCCGCGGCGAGGGGCGGCTCGGCGAACAGGCCGGCGATGGCGGGGTCGCGGACGTCGAGGCCGCCGGTGAAGGCGCCGAACGCGGGGAGGATCGCGCGGCGGCCGTCGGTGACGAAGGCGGGGCGGCGGACGCCGCGGCCATGGGCGGCGACGCGGGCGGCGGGGTGGAGGTGGCCGGCGATCTCGCCCGGCTGGACGCCCGGTTGAGGCTCGTGGATCAGGCGCAGGGCGCCGAGGGTCAGGGTTTCGATGACCTGACCGGGGAGGATGTCGACGGTTCCGGCGAGGGCATGGATGTCGTGGTTGCCTTCGAGCCAGACCCAGTCGCGGCCGGCGGCGAGGCGGTGGAGACGGGCGGCGTCGTCGGGGGCCATGCGGGCGACGGATTTCGAATCGTGGAAGCTGTCGCCGAGCAGGATGACCGTGGCGGGCTGGAGGGCGTCGATCTCGGCCTCGAGCCGGTCGAGGGTGGCGCGGCTGTCGTAGGGGGGCAGCATCTGGCCGCGGGCGGCGAAGGCCGAGCCCTTCTCCAGATGCAGGTCGGCGGCGATCAGGGTGCGGTGCTCAAGCACCCACAGGGCGCCGGAGCAGCGCAGTACGCAGGGCTCGCCCTCGATGGCCACGCGCAGGCCGCCGCTGGGGCAGCGGGCGGGGGACAGGGCCTGACGCAGGGCGGCGTTCATTGGGCGGCCTCCGCCGGCGCGTCGCCCATGACCTCGGCGATCAGGTCGGCCTCGTCGAAGCCGTAGGCCGAGGCGTCGAGGATCATCTCGGCCGCCTGGCCGCCGCCGACGCGCTCGCGGCCGATCTGGACGAGGACGGGGACGCAGAAGGGCGAGGGGCGCTCCAGATGCACGTGCCGGATCCGGCCCTGGATGCGCTGCAGCAGCTGGCCGAGACGGGCGACGTCAAGCAGGCCGGCGGCGGCGTCGGCGCGGGCGGTCTTGAGCAGCAGGTGGTCGGGCTGGTGGCGGCGGAGCACGTCGTAGATCAGGTCGGTCGAGAAGGTCACCTGCCGGCCAGTCTTCTCGTTGCCCGGCTGGCGCTTCTCGATCAAGCCGGAGATCAGGGCGCAATTGCGGAAGCTGCGCTTCATCATGAAGCTCTCCTCCAGCCAGGACTCGAGGTCGTCGCCGAGCATGTCGGGCTCGAACAGGGCGTCGAGGTCGAGTCCGTCCATCGGCTTGATCGACCAGATGGCCAGGGAATAGTCGGTGACCACGAAGCCGAGCGGGCCGACGCCGAGGCGGTCGAGGCGGCGGGTCAGCAGCATGCACAGGGTGCCGTGGGCGAGGCCGCCGGCGAAGGGGTAGGCGACGAGGAAGTGGCGGCTGCCGCGCGGGAAGGTCTCGACCAGCAGGGTTTCGGCGTCGGGGATGGCGGATTTCTCCGCCTGCAGTTCCAGCCACTCCTGCACGTCGGGGGGCAGGACGCGCCAATGGTCGCGGTCCTCGATCATGGCGCGGACGCGGTCGGCCAGCGAGCGCGACATGGGGAATTTGGAGCCGCCCCAGGAGGGGATCTTCGGGTCGCTGTGCTGGGCGGGGGTGACGAGGGCGTCCATGCCGGCAATGGCCTGGAAGGCCCAGACCTGGCCGGCGAAGATGAAGGTGTCGCCGGGGACCATCGGCTCGAAATAGGTCTCCTCCGCCTCGCCGACCTTGCGGCCGCCGATCAGGCGCTGGCCCCGGCGGGAGGCGACGCGGACGTTGAGGGTGGCGGCGGTGACGATGGCGCCGACGTTCATGCGGTGGCGCTGGGCGGTCTGGGCGTTGCGGACCTTCCATTTGCCGTCCTGCGTTCGCACGATCCGCGCGAACCGTTCGTAGGTGCGCAGGGCGTAGCCGCCGGTGGCGACCAGATCGACGACCTCCTCGAACTGTTCGTAGGTCAGGCCGCGATAGGGGCCGCAGGCCGTAATCTCCGTATACAGATCATCCATGGCGAACGGCTCGGAACAGGCGCAGCCCATGACGTGCTGGGCGAGCGTATCGAGTGTGCCCGTATGGACCGGCTCCCAGTCGAAGGCGTTCTCGGCCACCGCCTCGCGGGCGGCCTGGCACTCCAGCATCTCGAAGCGGCTGGCCGGGACCAACAGGGCGCGCGACGGCTCGTCGAGGCGGTGGTTGGCGCGGCCGATGCGCTGGACGAGGCGGGAGGCGCCTTTCGGGGCGGCCAGCTGGATGACGAGGTCGACGTCGCCCCAGTCGATGCCGAGGTCGAGGGTCGAGGTGCAGACCACGGCGCGCAGGTCGCCGCGGGCCATGGCCGCCTCGACCTTGCGCCGCTGCTCGGCGGCGAGCGAGCCGTGGTGCAGGGCGATGGGCAGGTCGTCGTCGTTGATAGCCCACAGGCGCTGGAAGACGAACTCGGCCTGCCAGCGGGTGTTGACGAAGATCAGGCTCATGCCGGCGCGGCGGATGGCGTCGTAGACCTCGGGCATGGCGTGCTGGCCGGTGTGGCCGGCCCAGGGGACGTGGCCCTCGGAGACGAGGACATCGACGACGGGGGGAGCGCCGGGGTCGCCCTTCACAATGGTGACGGCGCTTGAGGCGTCGTCAGGACGCGATGCCTCCTTTCTCCACCCCTCCGGCGAGCGCACCTCGCCCGGCCTCAGCCAGTCGGCGATCATCTCCGGATCGTCCACCGTCGCCGACAGCGCCACGCGGCGCATGGCGGGCGCGTATTTCTGCAGCCGGCCGAGACCGAGCGAGAGCAGGTCCCCGCGCTTGCCGCTCCAGATGGCGTGGACCTCGTCGAGGACGACGCATTTGAGGTCGTCGAAGTACGACCGGGCGCCGTCCCAGGCGCAGAAAAGGGCCAGCTGTTCGGGGGTGGTGAGCAGGATGTCGGGCGGGAAGTCGCGCTGGCGCTGGCGTTTGGACTGTTTGGTGTCGCCGGTGCGGCTCTCGACATGGATGTTCAGCCCGATCTCGCGGATCGGGGTCATCAGGTTGCGCTCGACGTCGGTGGTCAGGGCCTTGAGCGGCGACAGATAGAGGGTGTGGACGCCCGAACCCGGCCCGGTCGCCGGCTTCGGGCCGCGCTCGGCCAGCTCGATCAGCGAGGGCAGAAAACCGGCCAGGGTCTTGCCGCCGCCGGTCGGGGCGACGAGCAGGGCGTGGGAGCCGGCCTCGGCGGCGGCGATCATCTCGAGCTGGTGGCGGCGCGGCGCCCAGCCCCGGCTGGCGAACCAGTCGGCGAAGAGGGGCGGAAGCGTTGCGGGAGCGGGCGGCGGCGTCACGATCCGCCTATAGCATGTTCCCGTTCCGTTTCACCCGGTGAGCGCGCGGACGGCGACGTAGATCGCAACGAGGATGATCAGGCCGGCGAAGAGGCGACGGCCCAGCGCCGCGCGTTGGCCCAGCCGCCTTGCGATCGGCAAGCCGATGGCGGTCCCGGCGGCGCCGCCGACGACCATGGCCAGGACGATCGGCCAGTCGACCAGACCGGAGACCGCATAGTTGGCCGAGGTCGAGGCGCCGAACACCGCCACGCTGAGCAGCGACGAGGCCTGGGCGTGCAGGAGGGTCATGCCGGTCGCCGCCATCAGGCCGGGCACGATCAGGAAACCGCCGCCGATGCCGAAGAAGCCGGCGGCGAAGCCCGCCGCGAGGCCCATCGGGGCCAGCCGCAGGGTGAGGCGGCGGTCGAGGCGGACCGCGGCGTCGCCCTCGTTGCGCGGCTTGCGCAGCATCGACAGGGCGATCAGCACCATGGCGAGGGCGAAGAACAGCAGCAGACGCTGGCCGTCGACCTGTTTGGCGAGGGTCGAGCCGGCGAGGGCGCCGAGCACGCCCGTGGCGGCGAACAGGCTCGCGCACGGCCATTTGACCCGGCCCGCGCGGGCGTGGCCGGTCAGGCCGGTCACGGCGTTGAGCGCCACGCCGGCGGCCGAGGTGCCGATGGCCACGTGCGGATCGCCGATCCCGACGAAGTAGAGCAGCAGGGGCGCGGCCAGCACCGATCCGCCGCCGCCGAAGACGGCGAGGAACAGGCCGACCACGGCGCCGCTGAGCGCCGCGGCGCCCCAGGTCCACAGCATCGGGTCCATCGGGATCAGGCCGGCCGGGGCGGCGAGGCGGTCACGGGCAGGCCGGCCGCCTTCCAGCTGTTGAGTCCGCCGTGCAGCACCCAGGCGGGCCCCTCGACGCGCGCCGCGAGGCGGTCGCAATGCATGCCGGTGCGCCCGCCGCTGCGGCACATGAAGATGACCTCGCGGCCGGGCTGGAGGCCGAGATCGGCCTGTTCGAAGGCCGAGAGAGGGGCGCAGACGGCGCCCGGAAGGTGTTCGACGGCGAACTCCCCGGGCTCGCGGACATCGACGAGGACGGCGCGGCCGCTCTGAAGGCGGTCGGCGACCTCGCGGGGCGAGAGGGGGGTAAGGACGGGGGTCATGGTTCAGTCTCCGGACTGCGGGTTGAAGATCTCGGCCAGGGTGGCGATGACGCGGACCGCGGCCGGGTCGGCGATGCGGTAGAAGACGGCCTGGCCCTCGCGGCGCGTGGCGACGAGGCCCTCCTCGCGCAGCAGGGCGAGGTGCTGCGACAGGGCGGACTGGGACAGGCCGACCAGCGGGCACAGCGCGCCCGCCTGGAGTTCCCGGTCGCCAAGGCGGCACAGGATCATCAGCCGCTTCTCGTTGGACAGGGCCTTGAGAAGGGCTGCGGCCTGTGTCGCCCGGGTTTCGAACCGGGCGAGGTCGATGTCGTTCATACCGATCATGCCGCCCTATATATTCGCACTTGCTAAATTAGCAATACCTAATATATAGGAACCACACACATTTCAGGAGCCAGGCCATGAAGCCGACCATCCAGGCCTTCTTCGACAAGGCAACCAACACCATCAGCTATCTGGTCAGCGATCCCGCCTCGGGCGTCGCCGCCATCATCGACCCCGTGCTGGACTACGATCCGGCGTCCGCCTGCACCTCGACCGCCAGCGCGGACGACATCCTGGCCGCCGCGGCGGCGCAGGGCCTGCGCGTGATCTGGGTGCTGGAGACCCACGCTCACGCCGACCACCTGTCCGCGGCGCACTACATCCGCGAACAGACCGGCGCGGCCATCGGCATCGGCGGGCGCATCACCGAGGTGCAGAAGGTCTTCGGCCAGCTGTTCGACGCCGCGGACGTGACCGATGACGGCGCGGTGTTCGACCACCTGTTCGCCGACGGCGAGCGCTTCGCCATCGGCGGGCTGGAGGCGGAGGTGATCCACACACCCGGCCACACGCCGGCCTGCGTCAGCTATCACATCGGCGACGCGGTGTTCGTCGGCGACACCCTGTTCATGCCCGACTACGGCACCGCCCGGGCCGACTTCCCCGGCGGCGACGCGGCCACCCTGTATCGCTCGATCCAGCGCATCCTGGCGCTGCCGGACGAGACGCGGCTGTTCGTGGGCCACGACTACCTTCCCGAGACGGGGCGCACCGAGTTCGCCTGGGAAACGACCGTGGGCGAACAGCGCCGCGCCAACATCCATGTCGGCGGCGGGGTAAGCGAGGCGGACTTCGTCGCCCGCCGCAATGCGCGCGACGCGGTGCTGGGCAAGCCCAAGCTGATCCTGCCCTCGCTGCAGGTGAACATCCGCGCCGGAGACCTGCCGCCGGCGGAGGCGTCGGGCAAGCGCTTCCTGAAGCTGCCGATCAACGCCCTGTAGGCTGATGTTCCCGTTCCGTTTCACGGCGGGACCGGCTATCTACCGGGGGTGACCGTCTCCACCCTCCCCTCCTCCTCAAGCCTGACCGGCGCCGAGCCCTGGCTCGCGCTGCCGGCGGCGCTGGCCGTGCCGCCGGGCGCGGGGGCGATCTGCGACGAGGCGGGGGCGCGAAAGATCGGACGGGGCGCGGCCGAGGGGGCCTTCACCACCGGGCCGGTGCTGGTGGCCCATGCGTCGCTGACCGCCCGGCGGCTGGGGCTGGCGCCGCCGACGAGATCGAACGATCTGCTGGACGTGCTGGAGCTGTTCGCCTTCGTGCGGCCGGCGCGGTTCTGCGCCCCGTCGCCGAGCGGGCTGGCGCTGGCCATGGGACAGGCCGAGCCCAAGGGGGCGGAGGCGCAGGCCGAGGCGCTGCGGCGGGCGGCGGACGGGCTGCTGCGCGAGCTGGCCGACCCGGCCTATCCGGACCGCGAGGCGGCCTTCACCCTGGCGGAGACGCTGGGGCGCGCGGGCTGGAGCTGGGGCTGGCGCGTGCTCGGCGCCCTGCAACACCAGCCGGTGCGGGAGCGGCAGCATCGCGGGAGCGGGCTGGACGCCTGGTCTCGGCTGGCGGAGTGGGAGGACGAGGCGCCGCGCGGCGAGGCCGGGTCGGCGCCGGTGGATTCCGAGAGCGCCCGCATCCGCCTGGACAAGCTGCTGCAGGCCTCGGGGCTGGACGAGACGCGGCCGACGCAGAGCGACTACGCCGCCGAGGCCGCCTTCGCCTTTTCGCCACGCGACGAGGAGGGCCGGCCGCGGGTGCTGCTGGCCGAGGCGGGGACGGGAACGGGCAAGACGCTTGGCTATCTGGCCCCGGCCTCGCTGTGGGCGGAGCGCAATTCCGGGGCGGCCTGGGTCTCGACCTACACCCGCGCCCTGCAGCGCCAGATCGACCGCGAGAGCGCGGCGCTGTGGCCCGACCCGGTCGAGCGCAAGCGCAAGACCGTGGTCCGCAAGGGGCGGGAGAACTACCTCTGCCTGCTGAACCTGCAGGACATGGTGCAGGCGGCGCAGCTGGGCAACGGCGACCTGATCGGCATGGCCCTGGCCAGCCGCTGGGCCATGCACACCCGCGACGGCGACATGACCGGCGGCGACTATCCGGGCTGGCTGCCGGGGCTGTTCGCGGTCGGGCCGAGCCAGCAGGCCAGCGCGGCCAATCTGGTCGACCGGCGCGGCGAATGCGTCCACGCCGCCTGCCCCCATTACCGCACCTGTTTCGTCGAGAAGACCATCCGCGCCAGCCGCCGGGCCGATCTGGTGGTGGCCAACCATGCGCTGGTCATGACCCAGGCGGCCTTCGACGGAGCGCGTTCGGCGCGGGGGCTGAAGCAGGACGGCGAGACGGCGGCGCTGAAGCGGATCGTCTTCGACGAGGGCCACCATCTGTTCGACGCGGCGGACAGCGCCTTCTCCGCCTGTCTGTCGGGGCAGGAGGCGGCCGAGCTGCGGCGCTGGATCCGCGGGCCCGAGGGGCGCGGCCGGCGCGGGCGCGGGCTGGAGCAGAGGTTGGGCGATCTGTGCGCCGACAACGAGGCGGCGACCAAGGCGCTGCAGGACGCGGTGCGGGCGGCGGCGCAGCTGCCGGGCGAAGGGGTGTCGGGGCGGATCGCGCCGGCCTCGGGCGAGGTCAATCCGGTCGGGCCTATCGAGCGCTTCCTGCTGGCGGGGCTGGAACAGCTCCGTGCCCGGACGAGCGAGAACGCCTCGGGGTCCGGGGTGGAGTTCGGCATGGAGTGCGCGCTGCGGCCGGTGACCGATCCGGTGCTGGAGACGGCGCGGGAGGCGGCGCAAGCTTTGGCGGCGGTCGAGGCGCCGCTGCTGGCGCTGGCGCGGCATCTGGAGGACATCCTCGACGACGAGGCGGCGGAACTGGACGGGTCGCAGCGGTCGCGGATCGAGGGGGCCCTGCGCGGGCTGGACCGGCGGGCGCGGATGACCCTGCCGGGGTGGCGGTCGATGCTGGCGGCGCTGGAAGTGGCGTCGGACGAGCCGGACCCGGACTTCGTCGACTGGCTGTCGGCCGAGGCGGCGTTCGGGCGGATCATGGACGTGGCCCTACGGCGGCACTGGATCGATCCGACGGTGCCGCTGGAGGCGGCCGTGATCATGCCCGCCCACGGGGTGCTGGTGACCAGCGCCACCCTGTCCGATCCGAACTCGGATGATCCCTTCGACATGGCCCGGCTGAGGACCGGCTCGGCGCGGCTGATCGAACCGGCCCGGACGCTGAAGGTCGAGAGCCCGTTCGACTATGCGGCCAACGCCCGGGTCATCGTCGTCAACGACCTGGTCAAGGATGATGCGCGGCAGACGGCGGCGGCGATGCGCGAACTGTTCCTGGCGGCCGGCGGCGGCGGGCTGGGGCTGTTCACGGCCATCCGGCGGCTGAAGGCCGTCTATGAGCGGCTGGGGCCGGACCTGGCGAAGTCGGGCCTGCCGCTCTACGCCCAGCACGTCGATCCGCTGGAGGTGGGGGCGCTGGTCGATGTGTTCCGGGCCGAGCAGGATTCCTGCCTGCTGGGCACCGATGCGGTGCGGGACGGGGTCGATGTGCCGGGGCGGTCGCTGCGCATCCTCGCCTTCGACCGCGTGCCGTGGCCGCGGCCGGATCTGCTGCACAAGGCGCGGCGGACGCGGTTCGGCGGCGAGGGCGCGGGCGGACGAAACTTCGACGACGCCCTGGCGCGGGCGAAAATGGCCCAGGCCTTCGGGCGGCTGATCCGGCGGGCCGATGACAAGGGGGTGTTCGTGATGCTGGACGCCGCGGCCCCCACCCGGCTGTTCGCCAGCCTGCCGCCGGGGACGGAGGTGCAAAGGATGGGGCTGGCGGAAGCCGTCGAACTGGTTGGCGCGTTCCTGTCTTCTGATAAGGAGCGCCCATGAGCCAGACGCCTGCCCGTCATTCCCGCCGCGGCCTTGTGATTCCGTTCGCCATCGTCGGCGTTCTGCTCGCCGCCTGGACGGTGTGGTGGTTCTGGCTGGCGGATCAGGTGGAGACGCGGCTCGCCGCCCAGACGGAGAGCCTTCGCGAGGCCGGCTGGCAGATCAGGCACCAGCCGGTTTCGGTGACCGGCTGGCCGTTCCGGACCCGGGTCGCCTTTCCGGCGGCCGACATCGTGGCCCCGTCCGGCCATGGCGTGGCGGCGTCGGAACTGGTGGCCGAGGCCAGCGCCTGGAACCCGGGGCACTGGGTGGTGCTGGCGCCGGACGGCCTGGTCCTGACCCGGGCCGGCAAGGGGCAGGTGGCGGTCGAGGGCGAGGCGCTGCGGATGAGCATCAGCCATCTGCGCGACCGCTTCCCGGACCTGCGGGTCGAGCTGGTGCGGCCGACCTTCACGCCTGTGGCGGGGGCGGACCCCTTCCCGCTGGCCTCGGCGGAACGGATCGAACTCTATACGCGGCCGCACCTGACCGATGGCGAGGCCGCGACCGACGAGATGGATGTCTTGTTCCGCCTGATCGACGGGCGCGGGCGGGCCGGGGGGCCGGTCGAGGGCGCAACCCGCGAAGGCGAGTTGTCGGCCGAGGTGGAGGCGACGATCGAGAAGGCCAGCCGGCTGCGCGGCGTCGACAGCGCCGGGATCTTCGCCAGCTGGACCGAGGCCGGGGGCCGGTTCACGGAGGTCAGGGGACGGCTGCAGGCGGGCGAGAGCAGCGCCCGGATCGAAAGCGATGCGCTGTGGGCCCGCGAGGATGGGCGGCTGGAAGGCCGTCTGGCCCTGACCGCTGAACGCCCGGGCGAGGCCATCGCCGGACTGGCGGGGTCACGCGAGGGCGCCGTCAACCGCGTCGGCGCCGCCGGGGCCGCGGCGGCGGCCGGCGTGCAGGGCGACCGACCGATGGATCTGGTGCTGCTGTTCAACGACGGCCGCACCTGGCTCGGGCCGTTCGCCCTGGCGCCGGCGCCGAAGCTGTTCTGATGCTGGCCGTTTCCGAACCCGATCCCGGGCGTCTGGCGCTCGACCGCGCGGTGGTCGAGGCGGTGCGGGCGCGTCTCGCCGCCGGGCCGCATCCGACGCCGGAGGTCGAGGCCATCGCCCTGCGCCGCGCGCTGGCCGGCCTGTCGCCCGCGGAGGCGGCGGCGGCGCGCTGCGTGCTGGGGCGGCTGGACTCGGCGAACGGCCCGGCCCTGACCGTCTGGGGTCCGGCCAGCCAGGTGCTGGCCTCGGACCGGTACGGTCTGACGGCGCGGATGGCGGCGAGCCCGGAGGCGGCGCTGGCGGCGGCGCGCAAGGGCGGCCGGGCGCTGATGGATCTGACCGGGGCCGCACCCTGGTGGGGACGGCTGCTGGCCGAGCCGCGCCTGCGGGTGGTCGGAGCCCTGCCGGACCACGGCCACGGCCTGCCGCGCGCCCTGCTGGTCCAGCCCGCTGATCCCGGCCCGACCGGGGACGACCGGACGTTCTGGGTCACCGACAGTCCGTGGACGGACAGCCGCATCATCACCCGTCTCGGCGAGGCCGGCCTCGCCGCCGATCCGCTGATCGCCGCGGGCGGCTTGAAGCTGTTCGTGCTGGCGGGCTATGTGCAGGCCGACGACGGGCGGCTGAACGGCGCGCCCGGCGACCTGAACGGCGTCATCGGCGCCGCCCCCGTTTTCTGAATCCGAGGATCCGCCATGACCGACGCTCCCGCGCCCAAACCCGGCATCCTCGACATCGCCCCCTACGTCGGCGGCAAGTCGCGCATCGAGGGCGTGGCCGAGCCGATGAAGCTGTCGTCCAACGAGAACATGCTGGGCGCAGGCCAGAAGGCGCGCGAGGCCTATGAGGCGGCGGTCCGCAACATCCACATCTATCCGGACGGGCGGGCGTCGAAGCTCAGGGACGCGGTCGCCGAGCACCACGGGCTGGAGCCGGAACGGCTGATCTTCGGCAACGGCTCGGACGAGGTCTTCGCCCTGCTGAACCAGACCTATCTGACGCCGGGCGACAACATCGTGTCGGGCCAATACGGCTTCCTCGCCTACCGGATCAGCGCCCTGGCCAACCAGGCCTCGGTCAAGCTGGCCCCGGAGCCGGCCTTCAAGGCCACGCCGGAAGCGCTGCTGGAGCAGGTCGATGAGCGGACCCGCATCGTCTATGTCTCCAGCCCGTCGAACCCGACCGGCAGCTACAACACCGGCGAGGAAATCCGCCGCCTGCACGAGGGGCTGCGCCCGGATGTGATCCTGGTGGTCGACGAGGCCTATGCCGAATACGTCACCGAGCCGGACTGGGAGACCAGCTTCCCCCTCGCCCGCGACAGCGAGAACATCGTGGTCACGCGCACCTTCTCGAAGATTCACGGACTGGGCGGGCTGCGCATCGGCTTCGGCTATGCGCCGCTGAAGGTGGCCGAGGCGGTCGACCGCATCCGCCTGCCGTTCAACGTCTCGGTGCCCGGCATCGAGGCGGCGGTGGCGGCGCTGGGCGACGAGGCGCACCAGCAGGCCTCGCGCGACCTGATCCACACCTGGCGGCCGCGCATGACCCAGGCCATCCGCGGGTTCGGCTTCGAGGTCCTGCCCAGCGCGGGCAATTTCGTGCTGGTCCGCTTCAAGGACCCGGAGCAGGCGCAGCGCGCCAACGACTACCTCAACTCGAAAGGCGTCATCGTGCGGCCGGTCGGCGGCTACGGACTGCCCGAGGCCCTGCGCATCACCATCGGCACCGAGGACCAGAACCGCGCGGTGCTGGACGCCCTCAGCGAGTTCGCCGCGAGCTGAGTCGCCGCCGGCCGTCCGTCCGGACCCTGAAGACGGGCGGGATCAGCCGTCCCAGCCGCAGCGGTCGCGGGCGCATGCCAGGTAGCACGCCGTCCAGGCGGGACCGCCGCCGGGATTTGTGGCGTAGCAGCGGTACTGGCATTCCATGTAGCAGAAGTCGTTACGCTGGACCGGCCCGCCGGGAGCCTGGGCCGCGGTGGCCGTCGCCATGGCGGCGGCGAGAACAGTGACGCTGAACAGCTTGCGCATTTCGGAACCCTCCATTGCGCACCGGTAAACCGAAGCTGCGCCGTACAGGTTCCCGGGGAAGGTGGTTAACTCACTCGCGGCGGAAAATCCGGCTGGCGGCCCAGCCGGTAAAGGCCGCGAGGAGCACGCAGAGGATGCCGTAGGTCCACGGGCGATTGTGGGCGAACTCGAAGATATCGCGCTCGATTCCGACCTTCTCGACGGTCAGGGTGAGGTTGGAGACGGAGACCGGGTCGCCGTCCTGGAACAGCCAGACCTCGGCGAAATACTGGCCGGTGGGGGCCACGGCGGGCAGCTCGATCTCGGCCCGGAACAGGCCGCGATCGACGAAGCGGACGCCTTCCGGATCGGTGTTGTACAGGGCCGCAGCCTCGCGCAGCCGGATCACCGCCCGGCGCCAGTCGAGATAGTCCTCGCCGAGGCGGCTGATGACCACGTCGCGGACGCCGTAGCGGGTGACGACGCGGCTCTCCTCGGGGGCGTTGATGCGCAGGTGGTCGACGCCGACGCCGAGACGGCGCAGCTCGCCGAAGTCGGCGATGTCGGCGAGCGGCCGGGTCGAGGCGGTCATGTAGAAGCCGGGCGCGCCCTCGAACACCACCGGGCGGCTGTTCAGCCAGACGCCCATGTTGCGGGTCTTCTTGACGAGGCGGACGGGGGCGTCGGGCCCGCGCACCACGACCACCACGTCGGTCGGCTCATCGCCGGGATTGAACACCGCGCCGTAGAGGACGATGGAGGCGCCGCTGAAGCCGGAGTCGACGCTGACGCGGGCGTCGGTCAGGGCGGCGGCGACGCGCAGCCGGTCCTCGGTCGCAGCCGACCTTTCCGGGGCCGGGGCCTCGACGGCGGGCGGGGGCGGAGGCAAGGCCTGGATCATTCGGCCACCCCCGGCGCGAAGCCGAACAGGTCGGAGGGCCGTACGAACAGCTCCAGCCCCATCTGGATGCCGACCAGCAGCACGATCAGCCCGAGCACGGCGCGCAGTTCCTCGGCCCGGAAGCGGCCCGACCAGCGGGCGCCGTACTGGGCCCCGACGACTCCCCCGAGCAGCAGGATGATCGACAGCACGATGTCGACGGTCTGGTTCCGGCCCGCCTGCAGGACGGTGGTCATGGCGGTGGTGATGATGATCTGGAGCAGGCTGGTGCCGACCACCACGCTGGCCTTCATGCGCAGGATGTAGAGCATGGCCGGGACGAGGATGAAGCCGCCGCCGACCCCCATGATCGCCGACAGCACGCCCGCGAAGGCGCCGAGGGCGAAGGGCGGAATGGCGCTGATGTACAGGCCCGACCGGGGGAATTTCATCCGCAGCGGCAGGCCGTAGAGCCACAGCGGCCGGCGGCGTTCCTTGTGCGGCGTGACCTCGCCGCGGACGCGCCGGAGGATCTGGCCGAGGCTCTCGTACAGCATCAGGATGCCGATGGCGCCGAGGAACAGCAGGTAGGACAGGGCTACGACGAGGTCGGCCTGGCCCAGCAGGAGCAGGTAGCGGAACAGCTCGACCCCCGCGAGGGCGCCGAGGACGCCGCCGGCCGCCATGACGCCGCCGATGCGGTAGTCGACGGCCTTCTGGTTGGTGTAGCTGATCACGCCGGAGGTCGAGGAGGCCACGACGTGGCTGGCCTGGCTGGCCACCGCGACGGGCGGCGGAATGCCGAGGAAGATCAGGATCGGGGCCATCAGGAAGCCGCCGCCGATCCCGAACAGGCCGGAGATGAATCCAACCACCGCCCCCAGCAGGACCAGGAGCGGCCAGTTCACCGAAACCTCGGCGATCGGCAGATAGATATCCAAAGGACGCGCCTTCGGCTGGAACTGAGGCTAGGCGCCGGAAAGGCGACGGTGAAGGTGTCCTATACGCACGCCGCGGCGACCGCCACCGAATGCGCCGAAAAGGTTAGATCAGGCGAGCGGCTCGACCTGGAAGGCGTCGGCGGCGGCCCGCGCCGCGCCCCGCTCCGACGCCGGCAGGCCGGTCCGCAGCCGCTCGACCGCCGACCGGGCGTCGCCATCCCCGGCGCGCGCGGCGATCAGGTACCATTTGTAGGCTTCGGGCAGGTCGGGCTGGATGCCCTCGTCGCCGGTCTCGTAGAGCTTGGCGACGTTGAACTGGCTATCGACCAGGCCCGCTTCCGCCGCCTTGAGCAGCCAGTCGATGGCCTCGGCCCGGTCGCGCGCCCCGCCGATGCCTTCGAACAGGTACATGCCGTAGTTGTGCATCCCGCGGGCGTCGCCGGCGTCGGCCGCGCGGCGCACCCAGACCCGCGCTTCGGCGGGGCTGGCGGCCAGACCGGCCGCGCCGTTCTCGTAGAGGCTGGCGAGGTGCAGCTGGGCCGGGGCAAAGCCGAGGCCGGCGGCCTGTTTCAGCGTCTCGACCCCGGCGGCGTCGTCGGCGTCGAGCAGCTCGATCGCCTGGCGGTAAAGGTCCTGACCGCGCGCCTGATCCTCCGCCGAGGGTTCCGCCGGAACCACGGCGAGGGCGGCGATCGGCTGGACGTCCGGGCCCTGGCCGAAGCCGTCGAGCCCCGGAAGCCGGATGCCCGTGCCGGTCAGTTCGCCGAAGGCCGCGGCCCCGCCGGCGGTCAGCAGGACGGCCACCGCCGAAGCGCCGAGCGCCTTGCGCACCGTGTCGCCGCCCCGGGAAGCCTGTTTGTCGAGCCGTTCCTGCAGCCGGGACTTGCCGCCCCGCTTGAGGCCGAAGCCGGAGCGCGCCGGGGCCTCCTCCTCGGGCGTGGCCATGGCGGCGCGTGCGGCGTCGATAGCCTGCCGCGTCGACGAGGCCCGGCCCTGGGCGGCGGCGGCGCGCAGGGCGCGGGGGTCGACGAAGTCGGTCTCGGCGGCGAAGTCGTCCGGACCGGCGTCGAAGGCCGGCGGCGCGGTGGCGGCCAGGGCGTCGGAGACGTCGGCGCCGCCGAAGCCCTGACCGAAGGCGGACGGCGCGGCGGGCGGCTGGATCGGGGCCGGAGCGGACGCCAACTCGGGAGCCTGCGCGGTGGACCCGACCTCCTCGGCCAGCGAGGGTTCGGGCGCCCGGCTGCCGAACGGCGCCGACGGCGGCGCGTCCGGAGCGGGGCCACCCATCACGGCGTCGAACACCGTGGCGGCGGTCAGGACCTCGCCGCGCGCCGGGCGGACTTCCTCGTCAGGTTCCGGCGGGGCGAGATCGGCCGACCACGCCTGCTGTTCGGCGAAGACCGGGTCGTCGAAGCCGTTGTCGAAGGTCGCGTCCGGGAAGGCCGTGTCCGGGAAGGCGGCGGCGCGCCAGTCGGGCTCGGCGGTCTCCGCCGGCGGGGCCGGTTCGGCCCGGCGGCCGATGTTTTCGCGCGCCTCGGCGATCAGGGCGGCAGTGCGCTCTTCGGACAGGCGCATGCGCTCGGCCAGTTCGCCGGAGGCGCGGGCGTAGTGCTGCTCGATCTTGTTCGAACTGTCGGCGAGACGGCGGCCGATGTCCTCGAGGGCCTGCTGCGAGCGGCGCTCGGACTGGGCGATGCGCTCGCTCAGGCGGTCCGAGATACGGGTGATCTCGCCGCCCAGCCTCTCCAGCGCCATGGCGTGCCGGTCGTCGGCCGCGACCAGCCGTTGTTCGATCCCCTGGGCCAGGCGGCCCATGTCGGTCTCGACCTTGCGGGTCAGGGTCTCGCCCAGCTTCTCCAGACGCGCGGGCGCGTCCGACTCGATCTTGCCGACGCGGCCGTTGAGGTTCTGGGCGATGCGCAGGACCTCGCGGCCCATGGCCTCGACAGCCTGGGCGGAACGTTGCTCGGATGTCTTGACCTGTTCGCCGATGGCCAGCACGGCGCGCTCGATGCGGTCCATCCGGCCTTCGTTCTCGGCCGTGTCCATCCGGCGCATCATCTCGGCGCGGTTGGCCTCGACCTGGCGGCTGAGGGTCTCGGCCAGTTTTTCGAACCGCGCCGCCTCGCGGGCGCCCTCGGGCTCGACCCGGGCCTCGGCGGCGCGCAGCCGCTGGTCGAGATCGGCGAACGAGCGCTCGAGGCCGCGCAGGGCCTCGGTGGTGCGGCCCTGGGCCTGGTCGAGCCGCTGGCCGACCTGGGCCAGCAGATCGGCTCCGACGCCGGGACCGGCGACCTTCTCGACCGCGTCCATGCGCTGGCGCAGTTCATTGACGCTGCCCCGCTGGCGTTCCTCGATGTCGTAGAGACGGCCGGCGAGAGCGCCGAGGGTGGTCTCGACCTTGCCGAAGGTTTCGGCCGTCTTCGGACCGATCTCCTGCTCGAATTTGCGCAGGCGGCGGTGGCCCTCACGCAGTTCCTCGGAGATGTCGTCGAGGCGCCGGCCGTAGCTGCGGCCCGACTCGTCCTGGCTGTCGAGTCGGCGGACGAGGCCGGAGACGGCCTGGTCGACGCCCTGGATGGCCACGGTGGAGCGGCGCTCGGCCGCTTCGAGGCGGCCGGCGATGGCGTCGATGGAGGCGCTCAACCGCTGCCACGGCTCATCGCCCATGCCATAGGCGTCGTCGACGCGGCGGCTGCGCCCACGGCGTTCGAAGCTGTCGGCGGCGTGCGGACGGCGGGACAGGGGCACCACGCCCTCGTCGTCGTCGCCGTCCTCCATGATCATGGTGTTCAGCCACTCGCCGAGCGTCATGCCGGAGCGACGGGCGAGGTCCTTGGCGATCTCACGCGCCCGGGGTTCGATCCCCTTTACGCTCCACGGCGCGGCTGCGCTCACTGATTCGCCTCCCGACCTTTGAATCGAACGCTACTCATCCAGATCAGGGGTGTAAACGCGTGGTTAACCCCAAGATGTAGGGTCTGGCCCATCTTCCTGTGGAAAGCCCGTACACCGACGAAGAGTCTCGCGCCGCATCGGTTAACGGGGTGTGAAGATTAACGGGTCGGAAAGGACTCCGGCGCTTGCCCCCGCGCCGCCGGCGGGCCACTTGGCGCGGATGAGCCTGACCTTGACCCTCGCCCTGCTCGCCGCCGCCGTCGCCGTGGCGGTGTTCGCCGGTTGGCGCGGGGCCCGGCCGTCCCAGCCGCACCTCGGCGTGCGCATGGTCCCGTGGCCGTTCGTGATGATCCTGGCCGGGGCGGTGATCCTGCTGCTGCTCGTCCACGTCGCGGCCCTGCTCGGAATGCCGCAGCGCCCGCTGCGATAGGGAACCGGCGGGGGCCGCGGGCCCTTTTCCTGATCGAACCCGCAGATCAGGAGACGCCGCCATGTCCGACAAGCCGTTGACCGCCGCCGAAGCCGAGAAGGCGTTCTGGGATCACCTGAAGAGCTCGAACACCGGCATGCTCGGGCTCGACCAGCCCGGCTATCACGCCCAGCCGATGACCGCCTTCCGCGACGAGGAGACCGGGACCATCTGGTTCTTCACCCGCGAGGACACGGATCTGGCGAAGGACGCCGCCGTCGGCGCGGGGCAGAGCGCCATGTTCCACTACGGCTCGAAGGACCAGAACGTCTGGGCCTGCATCCACGGCACGCTGTCGGTGCACGGCCACGACCGCGAGATCATCGACCGCTACTGGAACCCGGTGCTGGCGGCCTGGTACCCGGAGGGCAAGGACGACCGGATGCTGACCATCCTGCGCTTCGACGCCGACGACGGCCGGGTCTGGGTCAACGAGGGCGGTTTCTTCAAATTCGCCTACGAGATCGCCAAGGCCAATGTGACGAACAAGATGCCGGACGCGGGCGGGGTGGCGGATGTGAACCTGCAGTGAGGCATCAGGCAACAGGCGGCAGGCAGCAGGAAGTGCGCGGCTGGCGGCGAGGAGCTTCGCCGCCCCTGCCGCCTGCTGCCTGACCCCTGCCGCCTAACCCGCGAAACACCACGCCAGCACGGCCTTCTGGGCGTGGATGCGGTTTTCGGCCTCGTCCCAGACGAGGGAGCGGGGGCCGTCGAGGACGGCGTCGGTGACCTCCTCGCCGCGGTGGGCGGGCAGGCAGTGCAGGAAGACGGCGTCGGAAGCGGCCGCGTCCATCAGGCCGTCGTCGACGCCGTAGCCGTCGAAGGCCTCGAGCCGGGCCTCATAGTCCTGATCGCCCATCGACACCCAGGTGTCAGTGACGACGACGTCGGCGCCGGCGACGGCCTCGCGCGGGTCGCCGGTCAGGGTGACGTGGTTCCCGCCCTTGGCCAGGTCGCGCAGGTCCGGGTGGTAGTCGGCCGGGCAGGCCACGGTCAGGTGGAAGCCCAGCTTCGGCGCCGCGTGCATGAAGCTGTGGCAGACGTTGTTGCCGTCGCCGACCCAGGCGATGGTCTTGCCGGCGACCGGGCCGCGATGCTCCTCGATGGTCATCAGGTCGGCGAGGATCTGGCACGGGTGCGAGCGATCGGTCAGGCCGTTGATGACCGGCACGGTCGAGACGCGGGCGAAACGTTCGACGTCCTCGTGGTCGTTGGCGCGGATCATCACCGCGTCGACCATGCGCGACAGGACGCGGGCGGTGTCCTCGACCGGCTCGCCGCGGCCCAGTTGCATGTCGCCGGCGTTGGCGATGATCGACGAGCCGCCGAGCTGGCGGATGGCCGCGTCGAAGCTGAAGCGGGTGCGGGTCGAATTCTTCTCGAAGATCATCGCCAGCACGCGGTCGCGGGCCGGGGCGTCGGCGTCGGGGCGCCCCTTCGGCCAGCCCTTGCGCGCCTGTTTGCGGGCATGGGCGTCGTCGAGGATGGCGCGCAGGTCTTCGGCTGACAGCCGGTGCAGGTCGAGGAAGTGGCGGGTCATGCGCAATGCCTCTCCCTCCCCGTTCGGGGAGGGTGGTCCCGCAGGGACCGGGTGGGGGCGGCCCTGAGAAACCTGAAATCAGCCGTCCCCACCCGGCCTCGCCTGCGGCTCGGCCACCCTCCCCGGGACGGGGAGGGAAAATCTCATCACGCGGCCAGCTTGCCGCGCGCGAACTCGCAGGTCTTCTCGAAGCGTTCGACCGCCTCGCGGGCCTCGTCGAGGGTCATGTTCAGGGGCGGCAGGATGCGCACGAGATTGTCGCCGCCGCCGGCGACCAGCAGCCGGGCCTCGTCGCGGGCCCAGCCCATGAACTCCCGGTTGTTCGGGATCAGCTTGACCCCCATCAGCAGGCCCTTGCCGCGCACCTCGACGATCACGTCAGGGAAGCGCTGGGCGACGCCGTGCAGCTGCTGCTTCAGATAGCCGGCGATCTCGTTGACGTTGGCCAGGGTCTCCGGCTTCGAGATCTCGGCGAAGGCGGCGCCGCCGACGGCCATGGCCAGCGGGTTGCCGCCGAAGGTCGAGCCGTGCGCACCGACGGTCATGCCCTTGGCCGCCTCGGTCGTGGCGAGGCAGGCCCCGATCGGGAAGCCGCCGCCGAGCGCCTTGGCCACAGCCATGATGTCCGGGGTCATGCCGGCCCATTCGTGGGCCCACAGCTTGCCGGTCCGGCCCATGCCGCACTGGACCTCGTCGAAGATGATCAGCACGCCGGTCTCGTCGGCCATCTGGCGCATCCAGCGCAGGTCCTCGTCGGGCGTGACGCGGCAGCCGCCTTCGCCCTGCACCGGCTCGAGGATGATGGCGCAGGTCGTCGGGTTGCGGAACGCGGCCTCGAGGGCCTCCTTGTCGCCCCAGACCAGCTGGTGGAAGCCCTCCATCGGCGGTCCGAAGCCGTTGGTGTAGCTGGGGTTGGCGGCGGCGTTGATCGCGCCGTAGGTGCGGCCGTGGAACGAGCCGTCGAAGCCGTAGATGTCGATCCGCTCGGGCTGGCCGTTGGCCGAGTGGTATTTGCGCGCCGTCTTCAGGGCGCACTCGACGGCCTCGGTGCCGGAGTTGGTGAAGAAGACGACGTCGGCGAACGACTTCTCGCACAGGGCGTCGGCGAGGGCTTCCTGACCGGGAATCTTGAAGATGTTGGAGACGTGCCAGAGCTTCTCGGCCTGGTCCTTGACCGCCTGCACGAGGACCGGATTGGCGTGGCCGAGGGCGTTGGTCGAGATGCCCATGACGCAGTCGAGGTATTCGGTCCCGTCCTTGGCCCAGAGACGCGCGCCCTGACCACGATCCACCTCCAGCGGCGCACGGTTGTAGACACCCATCAGATGTTCGGTGGACACGGGGCAGGCCTCCAAAAGCGAGACGGCCCCGGCGCCGGTGAGCGTCGGGACCGCTAGAAAAAGGGTCAGGCCTTGTCGGACGGGGGGCGGGCTTAGTCAACACCGCGGCCGAGACGGCCGGAGGCGGTGACATCGGCGATCAAATCCTGAAGTTCGCGGAGCTGGCCTTCGCTCAACAATCGCTTGGGAAGCACGGGATTGTTCGCCGGGGTGACCAGGAACAGGATTCGGTCGCTCTCCTCGCGAACCGTCTTGACCGCCCGCCAGTCGATCTCGGACTTCAGAAGACCGTTGGCGATGACGAAGCCTTCCGGTCCGATCCACCACTTCCAGGGCAGCTCACCGCCAGGCGTCCTTCTTGCCGTACCCGAAGCGATCCGACGTGCGGCCCACGCCGAGAGAACCCAGAAGGCAAAGCTGCCGATCAGGACGCCGCTGAAGAGAAACGGCGGGATGAAGTCCTCGGCGATCCAGCCGACGATGGATCCGTAGACCACAAAGCCAAGCAGGAAGGCATAGGTCTGCGGGATACAGATCCAGTGCATCGCGCCCCATCCCCGTCTGATCGGCCGGAGCTCCCGGGCGTTGGGCTGGACGCCGTCGATCTCGATCATTCCGCCAGCGACCGGTCCAGACGCTCGACCAGGGCGGCATAGACCTCGCCGGCCGTCTTCACCGTGGCCGGGTCGATCCGCTCCATGGTGTCCTCGGCGGAGTGGATCAGCTGGAACACCCGGGGCACGAAGCCCTCGGCCAGGCCGTTGTTCTCGCCGCCGTTGAAGGCCAGCCACATCTGGTGGGCGCCGACGTGGTCCTGGAAGCCGACGGAGACGGTGGGGACACGGTCGGTCGAACCGGCCTGTCCCGCCTCGCCTAGGCCGGCGCCGGAGAAGGCGCGATCGTCCGAGGGCGGATAGACCGGGAAGCCGACGCAGTTCATGGCCCGCTCGGCGCAGACCTCGCGCAGGGCGCGGGTGACGAAGGCCGACTGGGCGCCGTTGTTGAGGCCGTACATCAGGGTGTCGCCATAGCCGGCGACGTCGGAGTTCACGACGGCGGCGACGTTGGACAGGCCGTGCGCCTCGATCCATTTGCGGGCGCCGATCAGGCCGAGCTCCTCCTGATCGAGCAGGATGATGCGCACGCGGTGGTTCAGGTCCTTCGAGCGCAGGATCTTCGCGGCCTCGATGACGCCGACGACCGAGGCGGCGTTGTCGACCACGCCCTGGGACATCGTCCCGTCGCGCAGTTTCACGGCGTCGTAGTGGGCGGTCAGCAGGATCTCGCGCGGGCCGTCGCCGAGGGTGACGACGACGTTGCGGCCTTCCATCTCGCCGGTCTGGCGATTGCCGCCGACGAAGGTCTCGACCACCGGTTCGAAGCCGGCGGCGCGCAGCTGGTCGACGACGACAGCGGTGCGGGCCTCGTTCGACGGCTGGACGTAGGCCGCGACCTGGGCGCGCAGGTCGACATCCTGGGCCGCGACGGGCGCGGCGACGGCGAAAAGGGCCGCGGCGGCGGCGAGACTACGGAACAGCATGGAACCCCCTGAAAGACGTGGCGCCATGGCTAGCGCGCCTGCAGGACTTGCGCACCTTAAAACGCGGTCACACGGCGGGCGCGGAACCCAGGGACAGACGTCCGGTTGACGAACGACGAAAGGAGATCGCCATGAGCAACCACCCCGATCCGCAGGACCAGCCCGTGAAGGGCCCCGATGACCTCGAACGCAATCCGGGCATCGGCCAGTCGTCCGGCGTCAATCGCCGCGAGGGGCTGGAGCCGATCGCGGGCGACAGCACCGTCGAAGGCGACACCGCCAACAACGCCGGCCCGGGCGGAGCCGCCGATCCCGACGACCGGGGTCGGGCGAACCGCTAGCTCTTCAGGCGCCAGCCGGAGCGGAACACCAGCCAGCAGGCGACGGCCATGAGGACGGTCAGGGCGGCGCTCATGACCACGCCGATCCACAGCGCGCTTTCGGCCTGGCCGATGAAGCCGAAGCGGAAGCCGTCGATCAGATAGAAGATCGGGTTGAAGTGGCTGATGGTCGCGAACGGCTCGGGCAGGCGCTCGACCAGATAGAAGGTGCCGCTCAGGAAGGTCATCGGCATGATGACGAAATTCTGGACAGCGGCGAGCTGGTCGAACTTCTGGGCCCACAGGCCGGCGAAGACGCCGAGCATGCCCATGATCAGGCAGGCCAGGCCGCCGAACCAGACGATGGCGGCGACGTTGGCGATGCCCAGCCGGGCGAAGGGCAGCACGCAGATCGCGGTGACCAGTCCGACGACGAGGCCGCGCGTGGCGGCGCCGAGGGCGAAGCCGATGGTCAGTTCGAGCGGACTGAGCGGGGGCGTGAGAAAGTCGGTCGCCGTATTCATCACCTTGGCCTGGATCAGGCTGGAGGAGGCGTTGGCGAAGGCGTTGTTGAGCATGGCCATCATGATCAGGCCGGGGGCCACGAACTCGGCGAAGGGCGTGCCGTGCAGCGGCGGCCGCGAGCCCTGCAGGGCGACCACGAAGACCATCATGTAGAGCAGGGTGGTGACCACCGGCCCGGCGACGGTCTGGGCCCCGACCTTCCAGAAGCGGCGGACCTCGCGCAGGTAGAGGGTGCGCACCCCGATCCAGTTGACGCCCGGATAGCTGCGCGGCTGCGGCAGGCCGGAAGGACGGGTCGAGGCGAGATCGGTCATGGGGGCCAGATGCGCTGACGGGGGCGGGTGTGCAAGGGGCAGGCAGCAGGCAGCAGGCAGCAGGCAGCAGGC
>Ga0114898_1000732_pt1 | contig 22833 bp, 26 predicted proteins | sample Malvired_Geostar_FD_83496 | JGI IMG/M metagenome (GOLD analysis project Ga0114898, IMG submission 83496) | Marine viral communities from the Global Malaspina Expedition - Malaspina viral metaG DeepMed_Geostar | ecosystem: Environmental > Aquatic > Marine > Oceanic | place: Mediterranean Sea... | reverse complement strand
GTGTAGCTCGTGATGGGCTCGTCGTGGTTCCATAATGTAGTGACTGCCATGGTCTATTCTCCCTCCATGGCTTCGCCGGCATCTGCCGCATCGAATCGGGCGTCAGGATCTGTCGCGTCTCGATATCCACTCTCCGCCCAGCAGGTATCATTACAGTACCGACCGGCATACACTCCGAAGCTATACCGCTCTTCTAGGTCATATCGCGGTTTTTCTTTTCCACAGGCGCCGCACCGAGCTGTCGGTGTATGCATTGATTGACTGGGCAAAGCATTGAAATTATAATGTTCCGGAAGATGTGCCATTGTCTTTTTCCTTAGCTGTCTGGGCCAGATTGCCCCCCCCGTCACCTATTGGACAACCCAGCCCCTGCGGCTGCATCGCCAACCTTGGATCGTCCAGCCGTAGCTGTAGCTGTTCCACCCGCCAGGATACTCGAACTGCTCAATCTCCCGCAGCATCTCGACGTGCGCTTGGTCGTCGGCGGTCGTCTCGGGATCCTCCGGCTCGCGGTAGTCGACTCTGCCCGCCGCCGTTATCCAGCGCTCGCCGCTGGTCGAGCCTTGCCAGCAGGACCACTTCTCCGCCGCGAGGTGCCCGTCCGAGTAGAGCGTCACATCCCAGCCCACTGAGGTGCCGTCGGTCGGGTCGTAGGTCCGGACCGACGTAATGCGGCGGGTACTTAGCCGCTGCTGTCGGTGTGGGGCAACCCTCGCGGGTTTGAGCGTGGTCGCCGTCGGATCGTCTTGGATTGTTTGCATGTCCCTCTTCCCTCCCTTTTGCTGGCGGATTCGGTCCACCACCTATCTGTCAATCTGTGTTACCAAAAATAAATCCCGTCGGAGTGTGTTTCCCATGTGATTCCCCGGGGCAGCTCCTCGGATCGTGCGGAGAACGTGCTCACACACTGCCCGTTTGCGCGACTGTGCGCGATGGCCTTGACCCGTTCAGCGACCGGAAGGCACGCCCAGTCGTCACACGCGGCGGTGTGCTCCCGAGCCTGGTAGTCGGCCTCGTCTAAGATCGGATAGGCATCGAGTTCTTTGGCGGTCTCCTCGAGGTAGGTGTGACTTGGAGACTCAGGCTTGACGATTAGAATTTCAAACCACCCCGGCCCCCAGTGATTGAAGCTGCAGGCTTCGTGATCCGTGTGATCGGGGTCTAGGCGTGCTAATTCTGTCTGGATTACGTGCCAGTTGGAGAGGGTGTAGTCGTGGGTGGGCGTGTCTCGTGTAATCGAGACTGGTGACACAAGCCAGTCCTGTTGGTCGGGGAGGTTCAGGCCCTTTTCGTCCAATTCGGTCGGCTGAAAATCTCTATACTTTTGGAGTGCCATAAGTGTCCTCCTGTTTTTGTCAACCATGTGACTGTTCCTGACGCTGTGTTATCTCTTCGCAGACGTGCCCGGCACATCGGCCCACACAAGGTAAATCGCCAGCCGTTTTGGATCCCTGATCCAATGCTGTCCTTGACCACCACCCCGGTGCCGATCTCGGATCTCATCGGATGGTGAATGGGCTTGGGATCGAGTCTTCATGGCCATGCGCCTAATCTAGGCTCAGCTGATGACTATACTTTAGCATACTCTGGCACCTAATACAATGCTATTCGATGCTATATGATAGGGTTATTTGAGCGGCAACGCTGAGCCCCTCGAAGCCTCACAAGACAGACACAATACAAGCAAACAGAAAGCGAACCTCGCCCGGCCGTACGGCTTCCCGTGAATCCAGACATCTTCTAGGGTCTCTCTATCTTCATACGTCGAGACGTGTTCCACGTGGAACATGGGCGAGGATAAAGCGAAGCTAGCGGCGGATTCGGAGATGCCGACATCATTATTAATAAGCAGTACAGATCCAAATCCTCACGCTATATGGATGCCGGGGGGGGAGGGGGGAATAGAATCTGAAAAGACACTCCTTATCCCCATCTACATTGCAGGACCCCCTTGACTCACCGGGTGACCAGAGTATAGAGTGAGTGACTATGACTGGGATATCACCGATTGGTCGGACACGCGAGCGGGTACCGGAGTCTGTGGTGGTGTCGTATGCATTGGGGGCAGATCCCGAGGGGTTTGCGGCCTTGTTACAGGAGATGCGGTCGAGGTCCGGATTAACGATTGTGGCGGTGTGTGCGATACTGGGGGTACGTCCGGGGTCGATGTATCAGTATTTTTACAAGAAGCGCGGGGTAGGGGGAACAAGTACGATGCGGTGGTTCTTGCGATATGCGGAGGCGTGCGGGTGCGAGGTAACGGTACGGTTTCCGAAGAGCGAGCGATCGGTGCGTCTCCGTGGATAAGATCCGGAAGCTGACGGGTCGGGAGGCGACGGATTTTGCATCGATGGTGTTATCGGGGGCACCGGTCGCGGAGGTCGTGCCGTATTTCTGTCCGGACGATGCGACGGAGGATCGGTTACTCCAGGCGGAGGCGTCGTGGCCGATGCAGCCCGAGGTGCTGGTCGCGATTGAGATCCAGACGGGCGGGGTCCCGTGGCACCAGCTGGGGGACGATCGGCGGCTCGACGTATCGTTACGGAAACATTACAATGAGATGGCGTATTTCTTGTGGACGACGAACTATGCATCGTGCGATGGGGCGTCGAAGCTGAAAGCGGATACATGCCGGACGGCGATCGAGGCCAAGGTTGCCGGGATGGCCGGGAAAGAATCGCCCCTGGCGTCGTTTTATCATGACCTGCTCCAGCGGTACGAGGGGGAGCGATCGACGGTGTCATGATGGCTGATCCTCCGGTCTGGCGGTTCCTGCACGTTTCGATTCTCTGCGTCACGCTGCTGGGGCTCCAGCTGCTCACCGCGACCCAGTACGACGTGACGCTTGATGGGGAAGCCGGGACGCTCGCCGGGGTCGCGCTGACGGCACTCCTGCTCGAACTCCGGCGCTGATGCCGACCGTCACTGCGCCCCCGCCCCTGCGCGATGAACTGATCACGGCCTTCCGCCGGTTTCTCTGCGAGCGGATTGCGTTCGTGCCGTTTGAACATCAGGCCGCGTGGTGGGCGACGACTGATGGATACGTCCTGACCGATACCCCGCCGACGGCGCGAGATCGCACCATCCAGGTCAGACTGCCCGATGCCTCCCTGGCGACCCGGACGCTCACGCCGAGACCCCATGGGCGGGCCAAGGTCGTGGCGGAGCTGGGCGCGTACAAATCCGGGAAATCCGCCGGAGCCGGAATCTGGGCCGCCGCGTTTGCCGCCGTGCCCAACGCCCTGGTCTATCTGGTCGGGAACGAATATGATATGTGTGCCCCGGAATTTGACTATCTCCTGGAAGCCCTGTGCTCGGAACGGGGACTCAATCAGCGGTATGCCTCGCTGCAGAACCGTCCGAAGGATGGCCGCCTCTGGCTGGAACTCGATAATGGGGCGCGGTTCGAGGCCCGGAGCTGGGAACGCGCCGAGTCCCTCAAGGGCAAGGAGGTCGATGCCTATATCTACTGCGAGGCGTATCAACTGCCGGGCATTGAATGTTTCACCTCCGTGTCGCAGAATCTCCGCGTTCGACAGGGATATGCGGTCTTTCCGACCACCCCTGACCGTCCCTGGGTGCAGGTGTTTCACGACCATGGACATGACCATGCCGATTTTCCCCAGTGGGTCTGTCACTGCGGGATTCCGGCCGTCGTGAATCCGTACAGCTTCGATCAGTCCGCAATGGACCGCGATGAACACCTCCTCACCCGCGAGAAGTTCTCGATTGCCTATCTCGGGACGCTGGGGGACTACGTCGGGCGCGTGTACAATTATCAGCGGGGCGGACGACAACTCTCCCTGACGAGCCATCCCCACTTGTGGCATAATCCCGAACGAGGGGCGGTGCGCGAGAATCTGAAGCTGCCGTCCGACTGGACCGTGACGCTGGGGGCCGATACCGGGACCTATTGCGCCGCCGTGGTCGTGGCCGTGTCCCCGACGGGCGTGGCCTATGTGCTCGATGAGGTCACGAATTATCGCTACGTCGCCAATACGCCGGAACTGGACGAGACGAGTTCGATTGTCCGCTGGACCGATGCCGTCTGCCGGATGGCCGCCCTCTGGCAAACCCGCCCGCTGGCCTGGGTGGACAGTAACTCCCAGTTCAAGCAGGAATGCCTCCATCATGGCCTGCACCTGCTGGCGAACCAGCGTGGACGCGAAGTCCGGACCGAAGCGACACGGCAGTACTTCCAGCATGACCAGATTTGTCTCGCGCCGTGGCTCTCGCTGGTGCCCTATGAACTGGAATATGCCCAGTGGCCCGATCAGTCCACGGCGGCCGGGAAATATGAGCGCGTGAAAGTCAATGACCATGCCCTGGATTGCGTGGAACACGTCCTGTCACGCCATCCGCGTGCGGTTCGTACACGGCCCACGCGCCCGATGGTCCCGCCGTCCGGGTCCATCCAGTGGTACGGGTCGCCCCTTCGGAAGAAAGCCCGTCGGACACCGGTCGATGTCCATTTAGGAGCCCACTGATGCCAGCGTCGATGGAAACCCAATTAGCCGAGATGCAACGGCAACTGTCGTTCGTGATGCAGACGCTCTCGCTCACCAAGCAGGGACCCAACGGACAGACCGAGTCCCGGTCGTTGCAGGTGCTCTATCAGGAGATGATGACCCATGTTGGCACAACTCCGCAAACATTTGCAGACGTGGCTCAACGTGCCTTTGCTGCCTCCGGACCAGACGGACCAGATCCAGACCTTGCAGGACCGGATGGATTCTCTGGAACAGATAATCATGATAGCCAACGCGGACACCCCGTCTAGCCTGCCTGCCGACCGGCAGATGGCGGATCTTCCGGATGCTCATCTAGGAGCGCACTGATGCCGATTGGATCAACCGGGAAAAAGTACAGCTATGACGCGGCCGGCAAAGCCCAGTACCGGAAGGATGAGGCCGCCCTGAAACACTCCCGGACGGGACCGGTGACCCGTCGTCCGGTGGTTCCTGCACGGCAGACCCCAGCCGCCACCGTGCGTCGGCGTCCCAGCTAGGACATCATGGCTGATACGGCAACTGCCCTGGCGGAGTATACCGACGACTACAACCGGCTTCGTGCCCAGAAAGCCCGGAACGTCGGGTCGGTCGAACTCCGGATCTTGACCAATCTGTCGTTTGCCTCCGGCGAACACTGGATCGGGAGCCAAAATCGGGTGCTCTTTACCCGGAAACGGGACCCGAACAAGCTCTACCTGGTCTTCAATCTCGCCGGACAGATGCTCCACAAGATGATGGGGCGTCTGAGCAGTATCGCACCCGTGTTCAAGGCGCGGGCCGATAAACAGGACCCGAAATCGGTCGGAAATGCCGAGGTGGTCAATAAATTGATCCGGGCGCTGGATGAAAAGCTCGATCAGCGGTCACGGACGTGGGAAATCCTCTGGTGGATGGCGATTGGCGGCGTGGCCTTTGAATACGTGCCGTGGGTCAAAGATGCCACGATGGAACCGATGCCCCGCTTCGATCCCGAGACGAATGAACTCGTCTGGACCGATGTGCAGACCGGGGAGCAAATACCCGAGTCCCTCCGGCAGGAGGCACTCATGCAGGGGGCTCCGGCCGAACGGTTCGAGGTCGTGGAGGAGATGGTCCTGGCCGGTGACGTGGGCAGTGAAATTCTGAGCCCTCTCCAGGTCTTTGTGGATGCCTCGGTGCGATCCTTGGACGATCTCAGCCCGGATCAGGCCGTGTATCTGGCCAAAATCCGGACGCTGGGCTGGATCGAGGCAAATTACGACATCAGTGCCGAAACTATCCAGAATATCAAGGATGCGTCCGAAGTGCGGATTCTCAGCACCGATATCAAGCAGCTGGGCGATCCGACCGGCTCGGTGCATCTCCAGGACCTTATTCCACGCATTCAGGGGAGTCAGGCGCAGAATGATCCTGATCTTTCCGTCGTGGTGGAACGATTTCAGCCGATCTCGTCAAAACACCCCCGTGGGAAGTACTCCGCGTTCATTCCCGGTGAACAGATCATCCAGGACGGCGATAGTCCCTACGAATCCATCCCGATCGTGGATTATCACTGGGGGCCGACGACGACGAGCTTCTGGAGCACGGATTACCTCTCCGATCTGATTGCGCCACAGCGGTTTCTCAATAAACGCCTCTCCCAGCTGGGCGAACAGGCGAATGCGTCCATTTATGCCGATGAACTGCTCGGCCCGACGGTGAGACGGGAAGATATCCCCGCCGATTACCCGGCTCCGATCGAAGGGGGCCTGACTGAAACCGGCGTGAAGATGATCCAGCGCCGTGATCCGCCCCAGCTACCTGCCTGGTTCATGCAATCAATTGATTTAACGATCAAATTGATGCGTGAAATCGCGGGGGGGATCGATCTGTTCTCCGAATCGAAGTTTCCGGGTCAGATGCGCGGTCCGATGGCCGTCCCGATGCTCCAGGAGATTATCGACACCCAGTGGGGAAATCTCTATCAGCATCTCGGGCAGCGATTCGCCAAGGTCAAGGAAATGCGGATCAACCGGGTCAAGGAATACTATCCGGCGATGCGGACGCTCCATTACACCGATAAGAGTATGCGAGACGAGGTCTTCACCTTCCAGGCGTCGGAAATCCTCCGATCGGGGACCGATTACTCCATCACGGTCGAACGCGGAAGCCTGATTCCTGAACTCCGGGCGCTCCGGGAAGCTCGGATTCGTGAACACCTCCAATCACCACTGGGGATTCTGTACGTCGATGAACGTACCGGGCGCATCGATAAGGAGAAAATCGCGTCTGACCTGGAAATGGGCGATATCGGCCGCGAAGCCAGAGAGTCGCAGTATCGCAAGCTCGCCCGATCCCTGGTCGAACGCCTCTGGGAGGGGCAGCCGCTGCCGGAGCATCTTCCAATGCCATTCTGGAACCTGCGCGTCATCATGGATGAGCTGGAGTCGGAAATGGCCACGACGGAATGGCTCGGCGCGAGTCAGGGCATCCAGCAGGGCTTCGTGGCGTTCTGGAACAAGTGTCGGCAGTTTCTCGTCCAGGCGTCCGAGCGACGGGAGAGCGGGATGCAGCAGCAACAGATCCAGAGTGCTGTCGCCCAGGCGACCCAGCAGGCCGCCGCGAAAGCGGCCGCCCAGGCCGTGGATATGGCGCTGGAGCAGGTCAAGGCCAGTCAGCAGGTCGCTCCGCAGGCCCCCGAGGCGTTGGCGCAGGCGATGTCGCAGCAGCAGATGTAGTTGACAGGATTCTCGCCCCTTTCTATACTGAGATCGACTGCCCAGACAGGACTGAGGCGAACACGGATCGTGAACACGCATCAGGAGACTCATCGGCAGATGAGCACCTCTCGACGCACTCACGGGCCACTCGACTGAGGAGCGGATATGGCAGATGACGATGTGACGGCTGCACCCGAGGAAACGGGGGTGGCTCCGGACCTTACAGAGAGTGGAGGAGAAACCAAGACATCCGATTCCTGGCCAGCGGAGGCTCAGGCCGAGTACACGAGGAAAACGCAGGCCCTTGCCGAGGACCGTAAAGCGTGGGATACCGAACGCACCAAGCAGACACAGCAGTTGCAGCAGTATGCCCAGCAAATGCAGCAACAGCAGTATGCGCGTCAGGCCCAGCAGCAGGCTCAGCAGCAGGCTCAGCAGGGACAGCAGAGTCAAACCACTATGCTGGACGAGTTACGCAAATTACCGTATCTGGATGGGGCGACGGCCGCGCAGCTCATGGAACGCATGGTGACCGAGGGGATCAATCCTCTCAATCAGGCGGTCCAGCAGCGTGACCAGATCATTGCGAAGCTCAGACAGGACCAGCAGGAACTGTCCGAGCGTGTAGGCAGTAGCCAAGGCAAGCAAGCTGAGCAGGCCCTCGAAGCCCGGTTTGTGAAACTCCGCGAGGAACAGGGTCTTCCCGATCACCCGCTCATCTACGAGATGATGCGCGACATGTACTTGTCGCGTACGGGTGCGCCACTTGATCAAGAGTTCCCCGAGTTGCTGCGAAAACAGTGGGAGGGGATCAAAAAAGTGGTGCGGGATGCCGACCGGGCGACGGCGAAAGCCGCCAAAGCCTCACCTTTCCCATCACGGGGGGGAGAGATTTCGCCCACCAGCGGCAAGACCGGCGGATACAAGACGCCCGAGGAACGCACGGACGAATTGTGGCCGATGCTCAACCCAGGTCAATCGGAATAATCGGTGACTCCGTCATGGGAGACTAGCACCGATGGCCAGTACAACTGATGTTATTGAAGCCCTGAAATACACCTACGGGGTCGATCAGGTCTTGTACCTTGTCAACCAAGAGGTCGTCTGCTGGAATATGTTCCAGAAGATGAAGAAACCGATGGCTGGCCGAGGGCAGTTCCTGATGCCCATCATGGTGAAGAACCCCGGCGCGTGGAGTGGGTTGGCAGAAGGCGGTGCGTTGCCGTCGAATATCGATCCCGACACGACCGAGGCGTCGTTCAGCCTCCAAGAGTTTGCGGGGCTGTACAATATGTCGTGGAAGCTCATCCAGGACGCGCGGAATTCGAAGTTTGCGTTCCAGACGGCCCTGAAAATGATGGAAGGGGGCTTCCGTCGGCGCATTCTCAAACTCATCAACGCCGATCTGATCTCGGATGGCCTCGGCAAGCTGGCGATTATGCCAGCAGCAGATAATCAGACCACCATTACCGTGGACGCCCTTCCCAGTATCGACCTGGGGATGACCGTCGATCTGATTGATGCTTCTGACAACGATACAGACTTGGCGGCGTCCCGAACCGTCTCGGCGATTGATGTGCAAAACCGTACCGTGACGATCAGTGGATCGGCACCCAGTGGGACCGCAGCCGGTGATTTCTTCTGTATTGAAAATACGACGAAATCCGGGGCGATCTACCACACGGAAGGACTCCTCGGCATCATTGATGATGCCAATCCACCCTCCGGAAACTTCGGGAATATCAACCGGAGCACGGCGGGGAACGAGTTCTGGGAATCGATCGTGCTTGAGAACAGCGGCACCAATCGGGCACTCACGGAAGACCTGCTCATTCAGTTGGAAGATGCCGTCCGTGAGAAGGGCGGGGCCAAGCTGAATGCCTATCTCTCCAATCTCGCCATCATCCGGCGCTATCACGAACTCCTGCGAGAAGACACCTTCTTTGCGATGAGTTCTCCGAAAGCGTTCGATAGTGGGGCTGGAGTGGGTCGTGACGGCGGGGCGCAGCAGAAGGGGACCGACGGTGGCGATGGACGCACCGTCTACCGCTTCAGCGGTAATCCGTGGCACGTTGAGCCGTACTTCGCGGCCAATACGATCATCGGGCTCGATACCAAGCACTTCTATATCGGTCACGGCGAGAATGCAGTGCCGCGTCCGGTCTCGGAGGTGTTCGATGGAACCCCGTTCTTCCGTCAGACCTCCAACGCGACCTTCGAGGTGGCGTGGTACTGGCAGGGACAGTTGCTGAGTGACAACCCGGCAGCCGGGGCCAAGATCGAAGACGTGGCCGAATCGTAAACTGAGTAGGTGGGGGGAGGGGTGACCCTCCCCTGTCACTTCGCCAGAAAGTAGGGATCATGGGTATTAAAGCAATCGCCAAACTTGCTCCGGTGCATGTCGTCTATACGATTTCAGCGGGAGAAGCGGCCGATATCGGTATTTTTGTCGCTGATCAGGACTATGAAATCATGGATGTGCGTGAATGCCATAGTATTGCTGGAGCGAGCAGTACGACCTTGGATGTAGGTATTGCGGCATCCGGGACGGCACCTGCGAGTCTCACCACAGCGTTGAGTTCGGCGTTGGCCTTAGACAGCACGGCCAATACGCCGGTTCAATCGACCTTGACCTCAACGCTAGCCAACCGAAAGATGGATAAGGGCGAACAACTCTCGTTGAATTACACCGGAACGGTCACAGCGTATGAAGGTTCGGTGCATATTGTGCTGAAGCCGATTCGGACGAATACGAGTTACTAAGGAGGCACATGGATCGTTTTCGACCCGTTCGCTATTCACTCGAGGAGAACCAGTTTTTTCTCCAGCATCTCGGGGAATCCCCGGTCGTGGCGCTCCAGGAGACGCTCCCAGAGGGGGTGAATCCGGTCGCCGTGCAGCAAGTGCTGGGAGAATTTTACGAACTCGACGAGCTGGAGAAGCATCGAGGCATCGCGTGGGCTGGGATACAGCAAGTCAGCCAGATCATCAAGCGATTCCTTGCTGAATATGCGACGTGGAAGGAGATGTCCACTCGTGGGGCACCACGCTTTCCGACCATGCACGCCTGGGATGGGAAAGGGCGTCCACACCGAGGCGGCGTCAGTTCCGATTCCGGTGAAGTCTCGACGTATTTTGATGGGAATGGCGATCGGCAACCGCTCTCGATTCCGTTGCGCGGATCGACGCCGACCGGGTTCACACCTCCGTGGGTGAAGACGCCAGAGCCTATACCGGATCATCTGATAGAAGACATGGAGAAAGGGCTGCTTCAGTGCCCTGTGGATAGCTGGGCGACGAACTTCAAGCCTGAATCACATCAGTCGCATAACATGGCTCGTGCCCGGATGGCCAAGCACTGCAAGTCGAGCAAGGACGAGCGCGTGCAAGAATTTGGGCTCAAAGTCTTTGGCTAGCGATGCTCGCGCAGCGGGATGATACCTTCTCGGTTCCGGTTCAGCGGAATACGCCGCCCCCGGTAGAGGAGCGTCTCAACTTCTGGCATCCGAATCGGTTCGGGGTCACAGTTGCGCCGACGCGCTTTCGACAGAAACTGCACGATCTGCACCCTGACCTTGAAGCCACCTGGCACCCGACGCGCCAGCGGTGGCTGGTCTGGTATCGACGGCCGCGAATCCAGCATCCGCTCTCTCCCGGCTGGCTGCTTCTGCTCGTGGTGGAAACCTCCACGAACGAATACGTCCCGCTGGACGATCGGACGCTGGCAGCGGTCTATGAACAGAGCGGCTTCAAGTGGGGATCGGGGAAGCAATACTGGGCGCGAATTGAGGATGAAGCTCAGCGCGACCATGACAAGCGTGACGCCGACCGTGAGCAGCTCATTGATGATATCGGGAGCGATCAGTGGAACCACACGAAGATTCAGGTGAGCCAGTACGGACACTCGTCTGGTAGTAAATTCGTCACCCATCACGCAGGCGACTAGATGGCAACTGGACAGACGATGCTCAACGCGATGGAACTGTTCGATCGCGGAACCCAGGGACAGTCTGGCGAAACCAGTGTCACGATGGCACTCCGGGCGCTCAATGCCGGCCAGGATCACCTGGAGTCGATGCTGGCGTTGCAGCCCAACTCGCTGGGGTCCACGGCGGCCACCGTCACGACCACGGCCAATACGGAAGCGACGGACTTCCCGAGTGGGTTGATTCGTATCGACCGGCTCCAGTTCATCGATCCCAATACCAGTCGCCCGGCATGGGACCTGGAGCGCGTGGGACCGATTGGGGGACACTACGATTCGGGGAGTGAGTATCCGACGATCCAGTTCGATGCCTCAACGTCTGGGCGTCCGAGGCGGTACTCCACGAACGGGACCAGCATCTATTGGTCACCGCTTCCTGATGCCACGCATACCGTGCGGTATTACGGACTCAAGGCCGCCGACGATATTACGGCGTCTGGGACCTTTGCGTATACCGACATGGCGGCGATTGCGGTGGCGCAGTTTGCGGCCGAGATATTCAAGATCGGAAAAGACGATGAGGTCGTCTCGATTGTGCAGGTCGGAATGAAGATTTTTGGTCCGGTCATCCAGGGGATGGCCCGCTTTAATCGGGATCGACCGCCGGGCTATGAATATCGGTATGGTCACACAGAATAGGAGTACCTGATGGCGTGGATTCAGGAAGACTTTCAGGACGGACGCGACACCCAGCTGATTAAACGCGCCGTGATTGACGGAGCGACGAGTGGGAACAATACGCTGGTCGCCGCTGTGACGGCGAAGAAGATTCGCGTGCTGGCCATCTTCGTCACCATGACCGGAACGGCCGTGACCATCCGGTTCGAGGACGGGGCCGATGGCACGGCGTTGACTGGACAGATGGGACCGACAGCAGGGCAGACCATCGTGCTGCCGTTTAATCCCGTGGGCTGGTTTGAAACCTCCGATGCTACGCTGCTGAATATGGAACTTAGCGGAGGCCAGTCGGTTGATGGGGCACTGGTCTATATCGAGGCATAGGCATGGCTGATATTGAAGTTGCGAATACTGATTCGGATCTGAGTGGGAATACCCTCGTCACCGAGGAGAACGCCTACACCATCACGGGTCTGCATACCTTCAGTCGCAGTACGAATGCGCCGTTTGCCGTGGTCGCCGGGGCGGCGGTGGTCTCCAACCTCGACGCCGATAAACTCGACGGACAAACCGGTACCTACTACATTGACCCGTCCAATCTGAGTAGTGCGGTGGGGGTCTCCAAGGGTGGCACGGGAGCCACCTCGCTCACCGATGGGGGAGTTCTCCTCGGGAGTGGCACTTCGGCCGTGACAGCGATGTCTGTCCTCGCTGATAGCGAAATGATTGTCGGCGATGGATCGACGGACCCGGTGGCTGAAAGTGGTGCGACCTTGCGGACGAGTATTGGGGTGGGCACAGGCGACAGCCCTCAGTTCACCGCCCTTAATCTCGGCCATGCGAGTGATACGACCCTGACTCGCGCAAGCTCAGGGAATGTGTCCATTGAGGGGAACGCGATCTACCGCGCCGGGGGCACGGATGTACCCGTCACCGATGGGGGGACTGGCGTGTCCTCGCTCACCGACGGTGGAGTGTTACTGGGCAGCGGGAGCAGTGCAATTACCCCGATGGCCGTCTTGGCCGACAGCGAGATGATTGTCGGGGATGGCTCGGGCGATCCTGTGGCAGAGAGCGGGGCGACCCTTCGGACGAGTGTTGGTGTCGGAACGGGCGATAGTCCGCAATTTACAGGGATTGAATTAGGCCATGCGAGCGACACCACCCTGACGAGAGCGAGTGCAGGGAATGTTTCGATTGAGGGCAACGCCATTTACCGGGCTGGCGGGACGGATGTTCCGGTGACCGACGGAGGCACTGGGGCCTCCTCTCTGACGGATGGTGGTGTGTTGATCGGGAGCGGTACGTCAGCCATCACGGCCACGGAAGTGCTTGGAGATGGGGTCATCCTTATTGGTGACGCCTCTGGCGATCCCACAACTCTCGATGTCGGGAGTTCCACGGCGATTACCGTCCTGGGAACGGTGGCGACTGGAACGTGGCAGGCCACTGATGTTGGTGTGGCGTATGGGGGTACCGGCGCGTCCACGCTTGCATCAGGACGTGTCCTGATTGGCGCCGGAACGTCTGCGATTACGACGACGGGAAATGCTGAAGTCAACGGCCATCTCAACATTCTGGCTGAAAACGATTTGCGCCTGCAGGACAATACAGGTGGGCAGTATGTCGGCCTCGACGCGCCCACTACCGTCTCAAGTTCCTATACCCTGACCTTTCCAGCGGCGATCGGCTCCGTGAATCAATTACTTACCATCAATAACACCGATGGCACGCTCCAGTGGGCAACGGCGTCCGCAGGAAGCCCAGGCGGGAGCGATACGCAGGTCCAGTTCAATGATGGCGGGAGTTTCGGAGGCGACTCAGGGTTGACGTGGGACGACAGTGGAAAAATCCTAAACGTGACCTCGACGAGTATCAACGTGTGCAACCTCGTCTCCTCCAACAATACCAGAGGCCCGACTCTCGATTTCTACCACAGCAAGGCGAGCGGTACTGATGCCACTAGGGTCGCCGAACTTGTTTTCTATTCAAACGACGATGGAGATACAAAGCGTCAATGCAATCGGATCTATTTTTATGTGACTGATTCTAATGAAGCACAGATGGATAGTTCGATTACGTTTCTCGTGATGGATGGTGTGAACACTCCAGGACCTGCCGCGACTTCGGGTGTGCTGACACAGTTTGGCGTGTGGACAGATGCCAGCGATGCGGAAGATAAGACCTGGGGTCCGGTAGCCATCAAGGATCTGTTCGTGACGGACCAGCAGTCGGCGGAGGATATCGAACGCGGGTCTGACGGTGGGAGCGTGTGCCAGCGGATTCAGCGAATTCGGGACGGTCGCTATCACAGCGTCAGGTTGCCTGAAGGAAAGACCCCAGTGTGGTTTGGGGGACCGTCCGCGCAGGATCTCTACACCGAATTTGGACTTGGGTTTAATCCGTTTGTCTTGAAGGACGACGGAACACCCAAGAATCACATCGGCATCTCGCCAAAAAACCAGGCCGCCATTTCATGGTGGGCCATTCAGGAACTGATTGATGAAAACGCCGCATTGACCAAGCGGATTACAGACCTTGAAGCGTCCAGCGGGTAGTGAGATGTGAGGGTCGATACGCACGCCGAGACGCTGTGTCGAGACGCTGATGACACCTCTGATTCTGGCTATCCAAGAACGGCATCTCATGACCGTTGGGACGGCTGCCACTGACGACACCGTCAGTCATGTTCTCAGGCGGCTCCTTTTTGAACCCGATCGGTTTCCCACGCTGCACGAGGCAACAGCGGAGTGGCGAGGTGCCATTCCAGATGGCCGACCCCTTCTCGGGAGCGGTCGGTGATACGGGCACTGCTCATCCTGGCGGTGGTGGTCGGTTGCACATCGACTCCAGACCTGGTACTTCCAGAGCCTCCGGTATTTGAGCCTCCGGTTGCGGAGCTAATTCCGGACCCGCCTGTCGTTGTTCCTGAACCTGTTCCGTTTCCTGCTGGCCATGTCAGGCTCGACGGCAGAGCCTTTGCGGATGACGATGGACCGTTCAATGCCTGGGGCGTGACCCTGATGTGGGGGCTGTGGGCGGCGAAGCACGACCAGCCGATGCTGTCAGAAACACTCGACTGGCTAGCTGGCTGGGGCGTGAACTACGTTCGGGTGCTGTCGATGGTGGGCTCGTTACCCTACTGGGAAGGACGAGTCATCGATCCCAGGTGGCCGGATTATGGCGAGGTCTTGAATACCCTGCTCGATGCGTGTGCCGAGAGAGGGATGCGCGCGCAGGTCGTGTTGTTCGCAGATGCCCAGGTGATGATGCCAGACCATGCTGACCGTCGGGCGTGGGTTGAGGTAATGGCTGAGCGGCTGGAAGGCAAGCGAGATGCCGTGCAGTTTGTGGAGGTGGCAAACGAGTCGAACCTCAACGGGATCGATGACGAGACGCTCCGGGAACTGACGTTACTCTGGGATGAGGTGAGCGAGATTCCCGTCGCGCCATCGAGTCCAGATGGAGGCAATGCCGAGGAGTCGATCAACCGGCTCTTCGATGGTCGGCTGGTTGGGGCAGACCTTGTCACGCCACATTTCGACAGGCGGACAGATACGGTGGAAGCCTTCTACAGACCACAACGACAACCCTGGGAGGCTCAGTTCTACGATCATGTGCTGCCGTTTACGAACAATGAGCCAATCGGACCCGGCTCAAGTGGAGAGAGCGATGCCGATCCTGCGCGTCTAGCGATTGGGATGGCGGCGACGTTCATCGCTGGCGGGGCCGGATACGTGCTGCACAGCAGCGCAGGCGTTCGAGGCGTTGAGCAGTATTGGGATGTCGTCCCTGAGTCGGTCATGATGGCACTCAGATCCACGCGAGAGTTACTCCCGGCTGGCATCGCATCGGCGGAACGGTGCAATCACCATTGGGACTGCCACCCGTATGAGACAGACGATCAGATTTGGCCTGATACGGGAGGGTCCGGCGTCGTGAGAGCGTTTGCGGCTAACATGGGTGGGAAATCGTATGTCGCGGTGATGGGGATGCGTGAGTCCTACACGGTTGCGGCAAAGTGGCCGATGTCGGTTGAGGTGTTTGATGTGCGGACTGGTGAGAGAACAGATGTGATTGAGCTAACTGAAGGTCAGGCGTGGACGTTCCATGAAGGTGGGACGAGGGATTATCTCCACCGAATTACGCGCAGGTAGTGTGATGGCATATCCAATGCAGACCCAGGTATTCTCGGTGTTCCTGGGCACCCAGGAGGGGATTCATTCTGTCGCGCTGCCGGCGATTTATTCGTCCAGCGGCAGCCGGAACCTCTGGATTGATAAGCTCGGACGCGCCAAGAAGATTCTGGGCTATAGCAAGCAAAATAGTTCGGCCGTCACGACCAATACGGGCGGGAGTGCTACACGTCTGCGGTCACTTCGGGCCTATCGGCAGACTGGCGCGAGTTTTACCCGACAACTACTTGGGGCCTTTGACGACGGCACCAATGAATTTGAACTGTGGTACAGCACGAATGATGGAGCGGCGTGGACCTTTATTGCTGATCTCAGCACCGGATCGGTGGGACGGATTCCTGATTTCGCGCAGGTGGACAACAACCTGTTCTTTACAGACGGGGTGGTAGCGCCACGAGTCTGGAACGGCTCCTCTCTGGCGACGGCTGGTGCCAGTGGGAAGTCTCCGACCATCACGGCAGTGGTCAATACGTCGGCTGGACAGCTCAACGGGTCCTATACGTGGAAGATGGTCAGTGTGGACGCAGCAGAAACCCGATCGGCGGGGTCTGTGACCTCTAACGTGATTCAACTCCAGGATGAACAGGCCAATCTGTCATGGACCGCCGACTCGGATACCGACATCACGGGCTATGAGCTGTATCGCACGACCGGGACCGGTACGAACTATTACTTTGTGACGTTCATCGATGGACGCACGACTACCAGCTATACAGACAATGCATCGGATCTGGATATTCTTGAACATCGACTTCTGGAGGAGCATGGCGATGCCCCAGCGACCGGCACATACTTCTGCGAACCCCACAAGCAGCGACTCTGGTGGGGACGCACCGACACCAATCCTCGGCGTGTCTTTTGGTCCGATCCAGGGAAGCCCGATCAGGTGGGAGCGAATAACTACCTCGATTTCACTGATCAAAGCTCCGTCGGGGACCTCATTACCGGGATCGTGGGGGACTTCGAAGGTATGTTGGTCGTGTTCCTTGAACGATCCATCTGGACCGTCAGCGGCACCGGACAGATAGTCTCAGACATCATGGACTGGGTGCGTACCAAGTCCAATGCGCTTATTGGGGCCGTCTCGCACCGGTCGATTGTCCAGGTACCGGCTGGGGCGGTCTATACCGATGCGTCCGGGAACCAGATTACGACGCCACGGGTGATGCAGGCATATTTCACACCCATGGGCGATATCCGCCTCTTTGACGGGAATAACGACACCATTATCAGCACTCCGGTCAAGGAAACCCTCAAGACCTTCCTGTATGCCCAGATCAAGAAGATTCACGCCATACATGACATTGAAAACGGGCATATCGTCTGGTTCTGGCCTGGTCCGACGGCCTCCGGTGATGATGCCGAATGTAATCAGGCCGTGGTCTGGAACTATCGGTGGGGTGTCTGGTATGTCTGGCCCGATATGCCGATGTCGGCCTCCACGACAGTCGAAACGTCGAGCGATACACAGGTGATCCTGACGGGTGAGGCTCAGACCTCGAAAGGCGGCTTCTGCTACCAATTCTTCAATGGGGACAGCTTTGACGGATCGAATATCCCGTCACGCTGGATGACGAAGGTGATTTATGGGACCGACAATTCGTGGGATGTTCGGGCTCCGCAGCAGCTCATGGCCTACACGAAGCGGTATCGCTGGCTCGACATCATCGCGGAAGCTAATTCCGATGTCACGCTCACAGTTGAATGGATGTCAGGAGGGGCTTCTGATGAGGCGGTCGGGCGTGGGAGCGCCACAAAGTCGATCGAACCCCTGGGGCTCCAGTTGATCACTTCTGATGGGAACGGGATCGATACGTCTGAGAGCAGCAACATCACGGTGCCCTTCGATAGTGTGCAGCGCATTATCAACATGGAAAGCAGTACCGGGGACTTCATTCAGGATGTGGGATGTCGGATTCGGATCAGCGACGACGCACAGAATGGGAGCTGGAGTCTCGAAGGGATGACGCTGGGCTATCAGGTGTTGCCAGGCGCGACGAGGAGGTTGCAGTAATGGCGGAACAATGGATTCAGAAGATGAAGGACGGGTCGAATTTCAAGGCTGGGGCCTTCTCCGGGCAGGCAAAGCGTGCAGGGAAAAGCACGTCTCAGTTTGCGCGTGATGTGCTGAAACCTGGGTCTGGAGCAACCGCTACCACGAGACGGCGTGCTCACCTTGCTCAGACATTCGGGAAACTGCGACGGCGGAAAGCGTAGGATACCTTATTGTGAAGCGGGCGCAACGGTCGCTCCCCTTGGCGGTGCCCGCATGAGCGAACAGATCCTGCGCGCCTCGGGACTAGAAGGTTAATGCCGTATACCAACGAACTGCTCCCGTTTACCGGCGCGCTGGGGCTTACAGTTTCCACGTCGTATGAAGCCGCCGAGAAGATGGCAGGCAAGGCGGGGACCAAGCGCCGGAACGTGCTGGTCGCTCTCGGCCACCACCCGAAAGGGCTGACCGACAAGGAACTCCAAGCCCTGTTACGCATGGGCGGCAGCACAGAGCGCCCACGGCGCATCGAGCTGCATCAGGCAAAATTGATCCACGCCAGCGGCGACCGTTATGTGCAGGAACACGGCAGGTAGTGTGGTCGTTGACCGCGCTCGGGGAAATAGTGATGGAGGGAGGCTGTGTGGAAGCATGAGCGATCCGATCCTGGCAGTGGAGTCAGACATAGATCCTCTCTGGATTCCGTGTCGGTCGTGCGATGAATACTGGTGCGTCAAGCATGAGAAGCACGTCTTCGAGTGCGACTGTCCCCCCATAGAGGAGTGGGTCGAGAAGGGGACGAACCCGTATGGCTAGGTCGAATATTCCTCTTGATTTCCCGACGCCAGACTTTGCGCGGATACGGGAGGAATCTGGCTCCGTCACGGAACGGGCGATGCGGTCCCTCTACTTCTCGGCTCTTGACACGCGCCGTCGATTGCGACGGATTCAACAGGAGCTTGCATGGAAAAGCACCCCGTTTCTGGCAGGGAATTTCACCGCCAACACGGGCACATGGACCGTCGCCAGCGCCGACCAGAAGCAGTACGACTTTATCAAAATCGGCCAGTTCCTGGTGGTGAACTTCTTTCTGGAGGATACGACGACCTCCTCCAGCATGGGCAATCAACTCCAGATCCAGCTCCCGAAGGGGATGTCCGCGTCTGCAACGACCTACACGGGGCCGCTGACGATCAAGGGATCGGTCGATACGGAAGGCTACATCACCACCGGAGGCACGGATAAGCTCTATTGTTTCCGCACCGATCATGCGGCCTGGCCGTCCAGTATTACGGACAATGTCGACCTCCGTGGCATGATCACCCTCGCGGTGACTGGGTGATATACTGACGATGGGAAACGGAAACGGTCACGCTGCTGACATTCGGCTTCGGAACTACACGATCGGCGATCCCCCTCGCGTCATGGGCTGGTATGATGCGGATCGTAATGGGTTTGAGTTATTTATGGGAATGCCCATCCCTGATAGTGTGGCGCTGTCGATGTCGATGAATTTGCTCCTCCAGGATGCCAGGAACCAGCAGTCCGTCTTTCAAATGATTGATCGAGGCAGTGAGACGATTGGGTTTACGGCACTGACGAACATCACGCCAGATCGGACGTTTGGTCAGCCACATCTTTATATTGCCCCGTCTTATCGCCGGTACAGTATCGCGTCGGCTCACGCATCCGAACGCTATGCCAAGACGCTGGGGCTCAAGAATTTCATTATCACGGTCGAAACTACCAATCCGCGTGGGATGGCGATTGCCAAGCGCCTTCACTACATCGAGGTACCACGACGGACGTTTACAAAGGAGTTGACGTAATGGGTAGTGCAGCAGTTCCGATTGCAGCGGCAGGGCTAGGTGGGCTTGGGAGCTATCTGTCAGGGGCGCGGCCTGAATCGGCTAAAATTGAAGGTTACGGAGGAGTACAGTTTCCAGGGCTCAATCCGCAGCGGATCTTCAAGGGTGCGTTGGGGGATCTGGGACGGATGGGGGCTCTCGCCACGCAGTATGCCGCTACTCCGGTCTCGATGCCGAGTTCCTATGTGCAGCCACTCCCGATGTTCAAGGGGGCTGGTCCCGTTGATGTGTTTGCTGGTGGGATTGACCCGGCGCTTCCTCGCCCAGAACTGCAGTTTCGGAGTGGTGTCGATTGGGGGGATAGTCCACTAAGTATTCCGTTTACCCAAACAGGGGCTGGATTGGAGGATGTCTCTCAGTTGAACTCCGATCAGGATGTTATTGCTGGTGAAGTTTCCAGAGGTGGGCAGGAATTTATGCGCGGTGCGGTTCAGCAACCAGCACCAGCGCCAGCTTTCGGGGGTGCTCATTCGGGGTTGAAAGAGATGCAGCAGGCATTATCGTTACTAAGACCTGGAGCTGATGCTCCTGGCGAGTTTAGCGAGTTTCTCTTTACCGGCGCGTCTGGGCCACGGGGACTAGCGGCAGCCGTCCCTGAACGCCTCTGGGGGTCAAAAGACTCTCCTATGTATGATCTAGAGAAAATGCAGCGAACGATTTATGGGCAGGCCGGATATCCGACAACAGGAACTGGTGGAGTATTCCCAGCGTCTCCCAAGAAGAGCGGGAAGAATACGTAGGGAAGTGAGCGAATCGTATGCCAAAAAAAGCTCCGTGGTTTGAAACGCAAACGGGTGCCGTGGAAGGCCTTGAACCATGGGGTGATACGGGTGACTGGTCAGACTATGGGGCTGCTGGTGCATGGGGAGGGACTGCCGAGACCAATCCATGGCTGATTCCAGGACCCATAGGCGATTATGGTGAGTACTCCTTGGGGTATGAGGGCACAGGGGTTCCTGGTCCCGGTCTGGGACCTGACGGGCTCATGCCCTTCAATCTTGAGGATCTTGGGGAGACTTCGTCAGGACTTAGTGACATCCTTGAAGGTTCTGACTACAGCCTACAATTCGATCCGCTCGCCACGGCGAGGAGAAGTTGGCGTCCGACGTATGGGATCGAAGGCCCTGAAGGCGATACTGGTTACCATATTTCTCGCGGCGGTGGTGGCGAGACTCTGTTGGAGGAGCAGTACGCAGGCTTTCCGTGGGTAGGTTATCAGGATCCAAACGAAAGACCTGGTGTAAATGAAGACGAAGTAGCTTGCATAGCAAGGGGTGGGTCGTGGAATGGTATTGACTGCGATATGCCACCAGCTCCACCCGAGCCACCAGCTCCACCCACGCCCCCAACCACATCTATAGACGATCTTAGACTACAGTGCGAATTGGCTGGAGGGACGTGGACCAGTAGTGGTTGCACCTTTCCAGGAGTGGAACCCACAATAAATACAAGCAATATTCCTCCTACCGGGCCTGCTCCTGGGGCAATGGACCCGAATCTGCTCAAGTATCCTGGATCGGAGATGCTGGACTTTCTGGGACAGATTCCGTACTCATCGACCAGTGCTCCGCTGACTCCAGGACCTTATCAGGATATTTTTACCCAGGAAGTGGCAGCCGATCCACTCTCACGGAAGGCTAATCTAGCCCTAGAAGATCTGATTCATCGTGGGGGTGTCGTGGCCACGCCGTTTACCTCTGAGACTGAAGGGGCTATTAAAAACATTATTCAACGTGAAGGGCAATTACTTCCTACCGAAGCGGAGGCAACGGTCTTCAAGAACCTCAGTGATGCAGTGCAGAATTGGGGCGAAGCCCCTCTGACCACCACTGAAGCGGCGTCTCAGGGCGTCATTAAGGATCTTCTGGCGAGCGGTGGGGTCTTACCACAGGATCAGGCCAGGCAGGCGATGGCTATCGAAGCGGCCCGATCTCCACTGGATCGTCTCCGGGCCGCACAGCTCTCTCAGGGACAAGCCGCACTCGCAGACCGGGGATTACTTGGGCAGGGACCGGAAGTCGATTACATGGAGCGGCTGGAGACACAGCTGGCTCCGATGTATACCGAGGCCGCTCAGCAGATTGCGCTTGAAGAAGGGGAACGGTCTGATGCCCGGTATCGGCAGGCGCTCGATCAACTCAACCAGCAAGCGATGACCCAGCGACTCTCGACGGATCAGCGGTTCGCGCAGGCACGGTCGCTTCAGACCGACATTGCGCTGGATCGGGCGCAGCGGCAGGATTCCCGGCTCCAGACCGCGATTCAGCAGGCCGCCAACCTCACGGTTGAGCAGAGCCGGAACCTGGTGAACTCGATCAATGCCCTCACAGGAGTCCAGCAGATGCGGACCGACGCCGCGCTGGAAGTACTGGATCGCAACATGGAGTGGAATAAGTTCCTCGCCGAATACGGCCTCGAACGCGACAGGACGATGGCCGAACTCCAGCAGGGGCGGTACGAGTTCCTGCTTCCGTTACTTCAAGAGTACTTCAAGGCTGCGGCAATGGCTGCCGAAGGCTATGTGAGTGGTACTAGGGAGGGATAATAATCATGCCATTTAATCCGTATACCGGCACGCCAGGCGGTCCAGGGGCACCTGTAGCCCCGCAGCGTCAGGGAGCGCCCCAGGCACGGCCAATGTTTGGGAACATCGGGGGTGCGCCTACACAAGCACGCACAACGCGGCGGAGACCGATGGGGCCACGGCCGCAGGGACCGCCTGGGGTCCAACGACGTGGGGTCGCTCCGTTGCCTGATACCCGGTTGGCCGCTCCGGCACAGACGCCTGGACCGTGGGGAGGGGGCGACCCGCCCATGAGTCCGGCGATGGCTCGGTTGATTGGGAATGGAGGGTATCGCCGTGGCTAGCGTGCGTCGAAAGTCACTGATGGAGGCCCAGCAGGGGGGACGTACTGGGAGGCAGGGCGTTGGGGATTTCCTTCTCGGGTTTTCCAAGGGTCTAGAGCCCCAAGAGACGAAGAATC
>Ga0114898_1000730_pt1 | contig 22894 bp, 31 predicted proteins | sample Malvired_Geostar_FD_83496 | JGI IMG/M metagenome (GOLD analysis project Ga0114898, IMG submission 83496) | Marine viral communities from the Global Malaspina Expedition - Malaspina viral metaG DeepMed_Geostar | ecosystem: Environmental > Aquatic > Marine > Oceanic | place: Mediterranean Sea... | reverse complement strand
CGATGTTCACTTCGCCCCCGATTTCCTTGAGGCTTCCATCAATGCTTTAGACGAAGGGTATGCCCTGGTATTCCCTCGTGAGGTGATTTACGACTCCCTTTTCTGGGATGTTCTTAGCTGGGCGCCAATGATATTCCGTCCCTGGATACCTACTGGTCCGGGCTTACAACGGGGATATTCGTCCACCCGTTGTGTTGCTGTATCAAGGGGTGTCTTTGATGCAGTGGGAGGCTATGACATCGATTGCAATCCTCTGGAGGAGCAATGTAGAGAAGATTTGGACTTTGGATACAGAATTTCGGATATGTTCGGTCAAGCCTCGCTCAAGCTATTGCCGCCCCTAATAGCGACAAGCGCACGGCGGCAGAAAAGGTTTGGTTGGGGGGCTTTCGTTGGAGCGGGCCTCCAGCATTTTGATGAGACTCCCCGCCGTTACCTAATGGCTCCATGAAAATAGGCGTGCTAAACCGGATTGGAAAGGAGGAGGGACATGAAAATCGGAGTATTGGAAATTATAGTAGCAACGGCACCGAAGCACCTATCTGTGAACAACATCTTCTACTACTTGGTGGCGAAGCAATACGCAGGGATTATGCCCCAGGCAGTTTCGGCGTGGTGCCGCCGTATGGGACACGATGTCCACTATGCGACCTACTGGGGTCAGGCAGACCCGATGCAGCTCCTTCCCGACGACCTAGACCTGATATTCGTCTCCACTTACACTCACGCCAGCCCGATGGCCTACGCCGTGGCCAGGCTGTTCAAGCGGGCAGGGGCCAGGACGGTTGTTGGTGGTCCGCACGCCAAGGTCTTCCCGCAGGATTGCCTCCGGTTTTTCGACTTGGCAGTCCAGCAGTGTGACGAGGACTTGGTGCGCGACATCGTTGATGGCGTCTTTGAGCCAGGGACGGTGGTTTCTTCCGAGCAGCCTCTGACAGAACTGCCGGGGGTAGAGGAGAGGATGCCGGAGATCAGTACCGCCGTCTTCACCAAAGGTCGGCCCTACATCTCTACCGTAGTGCCCATGTTGGCCAGCGCTGGCTGTCCCTACACCTGCGACTTCTGCGTCGATTGGAACAACCCTTACATACTACTTCCGGAGGAGCAACTCGAAGCCGACCTGCTTTACCTTTCCACCAACTATCCCGGGGTGAAGATGGCGTTCCAAGACCCGAACTTCGCCGTCAAGTTCGACAGCGTGCTTGACATCATGGAGGGCTTGCCCTCTGTGGGACGCAATCCCTACCTAATGGAGACATCCTTGTCGATCCTGAAAGGGCCGCGCCTGCAACGTCTGAAGGACACCGGGTGCTGCTACATAGCGCCCGGCATTGAGTCGTGGACGGATAACTATTCGGGGAAGTCAGCAGTAGGGAGTGCCAATGGACAGAAGAAAGTTGACCAAGTGGTGGAGCATTTCGGCCTCCTCCACGAATACTGTCAGGGCTTCCAAGCGAACTTTCTGTTCGGATTAGACACCGACCAGGGGGATGAGCCGGTGGAGCTGACCAAACAGTTTCTTACGCGGACGCCGTGGGTCTGGCCGGTGTTCAACATTCCAACCCCATACGGTGGGACGCCGTTGCACTCGATGCTTCTCAAGGAAGGGCGGATCATGGAGGAAATGCCCTTCGCTCTCTATTACTCGCCCTATCTGGCGGTAGCGCTGAAGAACTATGGCCCGGTAGAATACTATGAGAAGTTGGTGGAACTCCACACCCACGCCTCCAGTTGGGGGCTGCTGCGGGAACGGCTGCGTTCGGTGCCAGATTTTGGCATACGGGTGACGATAACGCTCAGGCACTTTGGGTACTACCACAAGCTGACCAACTTCAAACGCATCCTTAAAGAACTCAGAGGGAACAAGGAGTTCCGGGCCTTCCACCGAGGCTCTAATAAGCAGCTTCCGGACTTCTACCTCCGAGAATACCAACAGGCACTCGGGCGCTATGCGGACCTGTTCACTGAGGAAGAGCGCAAGCCGGTAATCGTGTAATGGAAAGCCCGTATTACAACCCCGATGGCACCATAGCTATAGTTGATTATCGGGACATACTCCGTAAAGAGGCTTCTGCAAGGGAGAGGCTACATCAATACCATGAATCGTCAAGGCCCCTATCACCCAAGTATGAATATGTCGGCTTAATGGGAGAGTATTTGTTTGCCGACATATATAACCAGCCCCGTGATCGAACTTTGCGGCCACAGGGCGACGGTGGTTGGGATTTCTTCTTCCCAGGTTTTGGTGGTGTTGATGTTAAAACGGCCCGTAAACCGTGGAACCTTCTGGTTGAAGAGGGGCATTTATTATTAGAGCGCACCATTTATGTGCAATGCGGGTATCGTGACGAAACCGATTCCGCTTACTTTGTTGGTTGGGCTTATGGGTGGGATTTCGACCCTCCGGTGCGCCGGTTCGGAACCAGCCCTATCTGGAATCATTGGCTTCCGGCCAAGTGGTTGCACCCGATGGTCCGCTTACCAAAAGTATTGAAGATTGATTGACTGCCCCCACTGCGGTGATCCACGCATAGGAAAACATCGGCGCCGCACGACATTCTCTGCGGCAGAGTTGGCCGATGTGGAACAAATCCTGGCTGACCGGTGTTTCCCTTGCTGGTACTACGAGAACGTAGTAACGGTCGAGGAGCTGGAGCAGTCGGCAGTTATCCGCCAGGCAAACTCAGACAGCCGTCAGCAACTACGCCAACGGGCACATGAGATAGCCGGAAAGCAGAAGGGGATGTGGCTAGAGGAAGTAGCCTGTCACCACTGTCAAAACGAAGCCACGATGGTGGTCGTCGGCAATGGTGACAGACCTGCTCAGGTCAAGGTCTTATGTACTGAGTGTAAGACCTGCTGGCTTTAGTTACCGCATCATAGCTGCGCCACTAGAGCGCAGGCAGCCCCGGAACCGCTTGAATGGAGTTGGCTTTCCGCCTGGACCTTTCTTGCCACAAGTCTTGGCGTTCGAGTTGCCTGAAGCCTTTCCGGCAAAGACTTCCATCTGGCGTTTGACCGCTGTTGACACGATGTTGTGGCTCTTCGGGCGGAAAGAGATTCCACCGTCAGCTCGGCGCACCGAAATCTTATAAAGGGCAGCGAAAGTAGGAGCAGCCATCTTAGTCCTCCGTTTTTATAGCGTATCCAAAAACTGACTCAATGTCTTCAGGTCAGCCTTTGCATTGCCGCTTACGTTGAGGCGATATACCTCTTTGCCTTTAGAGTTTACGACCACAGTGGGGGTCGCGTCAACATTTGCGCTGTCCGCCGCTTTGTTACATACGTCAACATTCACAAACGCCCAAGCAACCCCAGGCTTGTCACCGATGCTATCCACCTGGGTTAGAATCTGTTCGCAGACACCGCACCCTTCTTCAAAAAACACCACCACCGATGTTTCCTCAGCTTTGATGGCTGATTTGTAGTTTTTGCAACTCAGCCATTCTGAGCCGGCATCATTGGTTAGAGAGAACTGTTTCGCCATCCTCATCCTCCCCTGGCCAGTGTAAAGTTCTGATCCGGCGCTGGTTCAACTCAACGATGTGAACCTTTGCTTCACCAGTTTCCTCATCTACCCAGGTGATAACCTGGCGGTCTTTGTTCTTCGTGCCTGACCGGTAGTAGTTCACGTTCGGCGGTCTAGGCATCCTTGCACCGGATGTGTCCCGAAATCCAGTCTACGAAACAGGTTTCAGACGACTCAGCCAGCTTCAATATATCCGTCGCCTCCAGGCCCGAGTGAAGGGCCATGTCATGGACTTCCTCTAGGGGTGCCTCACATGACAGATTCAGCAGGTCGTCTAGTAACGACTGTGCCTTTTCCTGCGGGTCTTGTTCGATGTCAGTCTGAGTGAAATCGTCAAGGTGGGGAGTCAATACCGGTTGATTTTCGTAGTAGTCGTCGTAGCCATCATCCTCGGGGTCGTAGTCTATCACTGGTCCGGATACCATCGCTTCCTCCTTTCTTCGCCGCTGCCGTACCCCATCCCTCTCGCAGGCTCAACTGGGTGACCACGGAAATGTCTGGGTTTCTGGTCGCTAACAGGTCGCCCGCGAAAATGCCGCTCGCCGTGCCCTCCGTAATGGCGCCCAGCGTCGGCGTCAGTCCCCGTTGCTGGAAGGGATACTGCATCATCGGATGGCGGTTGACTGGGCCAGCCTTCTTCTCGTATCTGCTCTAGGGTTCTCTCTACTTTGACACCGGGCGGCCCTTTGACGATCGGCGGCACCGGACCACGCGCACCCAGGCCGATACCCTCGTCGTCAAATATGTTCATATTATTGACCAGTCTGTTGTGTGTATACCAAAGTTCTTCACAGAAAGGCTGAGGCACCTTTTGCCCCCTTCCGCCTCGGATAGCGATAGCCCTTTTCACGATACCTTTCATTAAGTCGAGTTCGTCTTTAACCTTGCCCCGCTTGGTGCATTCCCATGCCTCAAGGATGTCCCCAAGCTGCCTGTAGTCATCTTTGCTACAGTCCGTAGCCCCAAACATATTGCCTATGGCGAATGAGAGTTCCATCAGGGAGTTGGTACATTGATTGCTTGGCATATCACACCTCTGGGGTACAGTATATATCCTACGTTGGAGGTTAGGCCACTACTACACGAAATAGCCTGTGTCATCTATCTCCCCCAAGGTCACTTGCTGGATGACGGTATTGGGCCAGTCCAGATGAGACCCACCCATTATATTATTAACCGGGTCTTCCCACCATTCGTTTGATCTGCCAGCATCCGCCAAGTCTTGTCGGGTAACATGGACAGCATTAAATATGGCGTGGAAGCTCTCATGGATGAAAGAACCAGTCTGGGCATCGGGTGTGCCGTAGCCCAATCGAGACTCCAAGGTAAACCCGATGCGGTTCTGGTCCCAGCCTTCTTCCCATTCCTGGCGACCCAGTGTGTCTTCTATAAAGATAACCTCATGGGCGATGTTTCTCTCGCTCGTTCCCTCTGATAGCCATGCAGTTAGCACAGAGTCACCGCATATCGCAAAACCAACGGATTCCCGGTTCCCCGGCACCCATGACCCTCCCGCTGCATAACCACCGGCTCCCCGCACTATGAACAACCAATTCTGATCGAGCGGCGCCAAGTATGGATTACGGGGGTTGTTCATCTGGTCTCCGACTTGTATAGCGTAGTTCTCCATCGAATCAAATATGAGGCCGGGCAGCCCGCCGGGCCAGAATGATTCATCGAACTCTGGGGCCGGCTTCCGCCTTTGGCCGTAAAGGGGAGAACCCACCTTGTTATTCGTTGTCCTTCTTCCATAACTGGCGGCACCACTAAGAACAGTCCGTCGTATCTCTGCGGAAGTAAATGGGAGTTGTAAGTAGGTTATGTCTGGATGGTAGGCAACTTGTCTTCCTACTTTCTGGCGCACCCACTCTGCGGCCATGGCGTATCGCCGCTCTATCGCTCTAAAACCACCCGGAGGTATTGGCTCATCCTCTGTTTCCAAGACAAACAGACGGGCGATCCGATCCAGGCGCCGGGGGTCTGGTGGGGCTATAGGATTTGTCAGTGGCCGGGGTTTTGCTGGCTCTGGTGCCGGTGCTTGAGTTTCGGTATGAAAGTCATCTTTAGGGGGTGGGTCTTCATAAGTCTCGACTGTTGGTTGTTTCACCGCATTGGCCAGGAAACCAGCCAACGCAATGGCACCTAGTATTAGGAGAGGTTCCATGTTCTACCAAGCCTTTACTAGCACGGTAATGATACCGGCTATCGTGATGCCGCCTAGTCCCAGCAGGACGTAAATCTGGCCTTCTACCCGCCCTACCCGGCGCTCCATAGTCGGCCAGTGGTTGTCAAGAAATTTGGTAATACGGTCATCGAGGTCGGAGCCACGGCGTTGTCGCATGGCTCATGCAACCTTTACCCACCGCTCTCCCGCGTCCTTGTCGTAATACAGCACTTCGACCTGCTGACACCCCTGGCATTTCCGGCCAGCCCACACACCATTTGCTTTCCAGCGGTGGTATCCAAGTAGGCATAACATCTTCATAGCCCGACCTCTCCTTCAAGAGTTTCGCCACCTCTTGTGATCCATCGTAAAGCGGAATAAGGGAAGACGAGTATCTGCCCTTCTGGAATATCACCCAAGATAACCCGGGTGTGGACATGCAATCTACTTTGAATGGCAACTAACGGCATGGTTTCTGCTTCCAGTAGTCTAATCACTCTCCGGATGAACTCCGGAGTCTCGTTCAAACTTGCGGCTAGGCTATCTACGGTGTAGCCGGTGTCCTCGTACAGTAAGTCAGCTCTCTGTGCCCGGGGTATATTGCTACGGACTCTGTCAATCCACTCCTGATCCCGTGCGCGGAGATGGGCGATAAAGACGCTTTTTAGCTGTGCGGCCCTTAGTGGTATGCGCCGTTCGTCCGCTATTTCGGCGGCCAGAGTTATGTCCGTATGTGGGGTCTTGTTCGCCCGTAGTATTATCTGTCTGATGAGGGTGTAAGCGTCGGGCTTGCCTTCCTTGAAATATTCGACCAGTTCAGGATATTTGCCGAGCATCCCTTGCACGGTCAGCTTTTCATCGTGGGCTTTGAGGATTATTTCCCTTATCTCCCCAGTGGTGTATCCCCTTCCGGCGCGAGGCAGCCCTTGGGCGTCCAATATCCCTTCAACGATGGGGAGTCGTAACCCTGTCCGTTGGTAGATTTGCCACGCGGAAGCCCTGGGGTCTTTCTCCCGCTCGTCTTTAACCAGCTTGATGTTAGCCTCGTCTGCGATTTGGACTGTGACTGGCCTTCTTACATCAGCGGTGATTCCAGCGTCTTGGCACAACTGCCTAACGTAACCCGCATTGACTGCGGGGTATCCCATGGTCTCTAGCGTGTCTTGCAACTGTTCATCTATTATGAAGTTGGAAGAGACATCTCTGGCTATCGCACTGTAATTGAGGGCTGATGCCCGCTGTCGCCCTTCCCGTGTGATGGTTGCGCCTACAGCAACTTGGTTTCGGCATTGACGCCGAATCTCGTTGTCAACTGCCTCTCTGATGTCATCGGGTAACTCGGCCATGATCTGTGTTCGGCCTGCACCCTCCCAGACGAAACCCAGTGCTTCTAGGTCCCGAATGTACCTGTTGAAATTCTGGCGGCCCGGCGCTCTGGGCTTAACGTACCCACTATGGTAGACCCCTTGTTCAATCTGCCGGTCGATTCTTGCAAAAGCCTTATCCATCAAGCTGGTCCCCGGAATATCCTTTCCCTCGTCGTCCGTATCCGGGGCATTGCGTTGCTTCGGGTTGGCTATCAGAATCTCAGCGACAGCATTTCTGAGAGAAGACTGCCTGGCCGCACCGTACCGATTGGGACCTGCTTTGCTGATCTGAGCGCCGGGGCGGAGGCGAAGCTGTTGAGTGTTCCAGTAATCGCTCAGGGCGCACTCTTCCAACGCTTCAGTCATGTTATCTTCCCAGTTGAAGGAGTAATTCGCACCGGCTATGCCCAAGGCTTCAACGATGTGATGCACATGCCAGCCACGCAGATACCGCATCATGCAGCCATCTTCTTTCTGCTGAGGCGTTAGCTCTGTGCGGCTTCTCCTGTTGGGGGTGGCACCAGGGGAAACGTATTCCTGTACCACCGCCGCCAGGTCATGCAAGCTATCTAATGTTCGTGTGTCTAGTACCATTCAGCCCTCACTAATTAGGGGGGTCCTCTGTCACCCGGTTTGGTGGGTTGCCAGGTTGGGGAGGGAAAGGAACCTCTTCACCTTGCTTGTTGAAGGCTTTTTGAATATTGGGGACTCCCAAGATTCCGCCGGGGTTTAGCATTTCGAGCATAGCCTCGAACCAGGCGTCATTTACATCATGTTGCGCTTCGGTCAAGCCAGGGTAGTATTTCCTGCTCCAGCTACCCCCGTTCCGGCGCTGCCGCTGGGGCCGCGCCAAGCCACCCAGGAGGTCTTCCAGTTCGCCGCCCTCCATCCGCTCCACCGGTATCACCGGCGGCGGTGTTGGCTCTGATGTGGTGTAGTCGGCCCGCCGGAGGTTTGGCAGGTTGTTAGCAGCCCGCCACGAAGCTGAAAGTGCCGACAGGATTTGGGGGCGGGTGACATCAGGAAAGTCCACTCGTATCTCGTCCATGATCTGAGTAGAATCCACATTCGCCAAACGCTCTCCCAGGATTAAAGCTAACTCACGGATAGCTAAAGTCTTTGGATTAGGTTTGCGACCCCGTTGTCCCGATACCTGTTCCGCCGCTTCTTCGATGGCTTCGGTGGCTATTGTTATCTGCTCTAGTACCGGTGCCGGCACGGCCTGCGTACCCATCTGGCGGACAGCGTCGGCGATCTCCCCGACCCGTAGCTCCATCTGAGCTAGGGCCGAATTGAGCGTCTGCTGGGTCATCCGTTGCCGGAACTGGGCATCCTGCACCAGGCGCTCCTCCATCCCTTCCAGCGCACCCTGCGGTGTCTCTGAGGTGTAGTGGGAGGGCGGTTCCTTTCCCTCACGCCGGTGATGAGGTTCTCCACCGTGGGGGTAGCGAGTTAAGAAACTTTGACGTACTTCAACTGCCCTAATTGATTGGCGGATAGTTCCCACACTTATACCGAAATGCTCGGCAATCTGACGGATGGTAAGTTCGGGGTGTTCTTCTGCATATTGAGCGTATTCAGCACCCTTCGCCCCGACTGCGCGTCTGGTCCTTACTTGCCCCATTGCACGGAGGGTTTGAGTTACCCCTACGCGATTTATGCCAAAATGGTCAGCAATTTGTTGATGGGTCAGCGAGGGGTTATCTATTGCGTATTGTGCTATTTCTCTCTGTCTTGCAGTTCCTGCTCTTTTTATCCGTGATTGCACCATCTCCCTGTGGTGGCTCTGGTTGTGCGCCGCCCGTTCATTATTGGTGTAGTGGGAGGGGTCGGCCCCTGGATGATAGACATCAAACTGACCTTCACCGTGGTCATGGTGAGTTGCAGCGTGTATGTCACGCTCTTGCAGTTCAGTCTGGCGCCGGACGTATTCTTCGGCAGCGGTGAAGTGGGCGGGCAAATCACCCTTGGATACGGCTCGCAATGTAGCCTTGGCAGTCCTGGCTTCCTCACCTCTCCAGCTTGCGAGGTTATTCAAGACGTATAGCATCTGGGTACGGATAGCACTCGCCCGGTCTGTGCCTGGTATACCCATCGCTGCGTATTCTGCGGCCCGTCGTTCCACGGTGCCATCTAGGAGTGAGTCAATATAACTTATCGCATAGCCGCTGTCGGCTATCTGGGGGTTGGCGTAGGCCCACCTGCGGGCATCCATGAGGGCTTCTTGCCAGGTCTGCTGGTGTCCCGGTTCGTGGGCGCCGGGGGCGCTTGGAATCCGCCCGGAGGCCCGCCCGACCATGTCATTAAAGACCCGGTCCCAGCGTTCTGTTACAAATGAAGTCAATGGGTCTACGGCGGTGGCCTGGGCGATCATGTTGTTGATGGCAAATTTGAACTCCTGCTCAGTAACCACAGCACAAGCGTCCGTACCGCCTTTTTTCAACGCAATGAGCATCTCATCCATCTCGTCGTATGTGATGTCCACGCCTTCACGCACTATCACATCTACGACGGCTTTGGTGTCGCCCATGCAGATGGCGTCCCTGAGATGCAACCACTCTTTACCCGGTCTTGCGTGCGGCATAAACCTACTCGTTCTCTAAGACTTTGAGACTGACCCCCCCCAGGAATCCAAAAATACCGCCGATTATGGCCGTCATTATTTCTATGCCACCCATCAAATAAGCCAGATAGCTGACAAACATGCTGAAAACCGTCGCACAAATAATAGCGACCAGTATCTGCGGACGAATCTTACCCATTTCTGGCACCTAAACAGACCAGTAGAGGCAGACTGACCCAACTATCGGGATGCCCACCGTGATGGAGTTCTTTTGGAACTGCACCGGCATCTCCGGCTTTATCAGTGACCGGACACGCACGCCGAACTTGTCGAATATACTAGCGTCTATCTTTATTCCTGATCCCATGATTCCCTCCGTTGGTTAGACCAGCTCCATTATTGCATTTGCATAGCCATCTATGCCATCAAATGCGGTGGGGGTACGCGGGGTTCGCTGGTCTGGATGTGGAAGTTCCATATCAACACTGCCAGACGCATCTGTTCCAGAGATACGCCGCCATCCGTACCGCTCGTAGACCCTGGCCCGTATGTCACCCCGCTCCTCGTCCCGGGTTGCGGTCGCGACTATCCGGAGGTTGGGATTCGAGCGATGTATCCTGTCCAGTAGGTCCGTTACCTTTGCGATCGGGCCGCCCGGCGTAAACATATAGCTGTCAAACGGGGCACCGCCGTACCTTTCGATACTTACCCAGGCGGCGTGGTCTATGTGTTCCCCCAAGCGAGATGTCCAGGGGCCGTAATCTATCTCTACCTTAACGTCATCTATATCCCAGATTGCGTGTGACTTGCTGGTCTCACCGCTCAGGAACTCCGCCTTCCCCATGTCTTCATGGAAGCTGACTTCGTCGTCTAGCAGTTCGCCCTCGCCACTGACCTCGGTGCCCTGATGCTCGTAGGCATCGATGTATGGGCTGTCATCTTCGTCCAGTGGCCCATATTCATAGAAATGGTATTCCTGAATATTGGGGTCGTAATGTTCGGGTGTGTAGAACACGCCCAACTCGGCGCTGGGGGTAAGGTCGTCCTCCTCAAGAGTGGGTGGCCGGTAGCGATATTCAAAGCTCTGCGAGAAAAGCGGCAGCATATGCAGTAAGGGTAGGGTTTCTTCGATGGCGGGACGGGATGCCTGGACCAATATCTGGTTGGCGTCCAGCCTTACTTCCTCGCCCTTCTTGTGGATGGGGTAGAAAATAAACCACTGTCCACTGGCGTTAGACCAATTAAGGGTATAGCTGGGATAGGCCGTTGCAATCTCAGTCCGCACACCGTAGCTGACCAGCCGGTCGATATTGGCATTGATACGGTCTACCAACTCCGGGTCGTAGGCGGCGGGGCCATTGCCAATCCCACGGGCGATGGTCTGCTCCTCCCCTTCCATGATGGCCTTTAGCATCTCAAAGTCTTCGGCCTCCAGTTCTGCTCTGATCGTGTCCATCTTGTCTACGAGGCCCGCCAGTCCGGCGTAGGTGCGTACCCGGCGGGGGAGTGCATTCCGTTTTACTAGGGTGCTGTAGATTCTGCCGCCTATGTCGCCGTACAACTCACCATGGAGGGTTCTCTCCGCCATGGGGTTGGCATGGTTGCGCCAGAACAGTTCATATTGTGACTGGACTTCCTCATCCATCTCATCAAAGTCCATGTCGCCCATACGCACATGATGGTCTATCGTATACATGATGTCTTGGAGGTTAACCGTGGCATCTTCAACGTCTTGTGCCTCGGTACTTTGCCGGTCAACGAAAGAGAACCATGCGGGGTCGTCTGGCAAGATGTTCGGCCCTGTTTCTTGTGGTTCATAATGCAGGCGAAACAATGCTTCATTTTCGCTTATCATCTCGCCGGTGCGTGGGTCTTTGATCAGCTTATCGGTGCCCGCTGCGTCGAGACCCCGGGAGTATGCAGCCTCCACAGCGTCGCTGCGGTGGTCAAGCCAGGCATCTGGCGTTGGGGGGCAGTCGCCAGACGCCTGGCCTTTCTCGATGGCTATCTCTTCGGCGGCCATGATGGCGGCCTTGAGTTTATCGTCATCACTGATCAGCCCGTCCCGGCGCTGCTTGGCTTTGTCCTCTAGGTCCATCAGTTGCTTCACGTCCCTGATACGGCGAGGAAGCATACTCAGCATCGGGGCTATCTTTGCTTCTGCGGCCTCTATGATATGGTCCGGAAGCTCATACCAGGCATCAACATCAAATCCGAGGTCTCTTAGGACATCACGGCGGTCACTGTCGGTGCCCGTATCGGTCAGTCCGGCGTACATACGGTCGTATGCTTCAGCGGTACGCCTATCTATCTCTGCCGAACTTATGCCGTATTCTTCGCTATCCCATTGCAGTTCAAAGGCAAAGGTCACGGCAGACTCCACTACCGACAGGACATCGTGCAGTGCCTGCCCGGGTGAGTCTTTGCGCCATTCAAAATACCCAGTAAGGTCGCTATACTGCCAGTGCAAACGCTCCTGGGCCTCGCCGTTGGTGAGGGTCTCTCCCGTCTTGGGGTCAGTTACCTCCAGGCCACCACCGGCGTCGATGAGGCACTGAACCTGCTCGGAGCGTATGGGCCAGACGGCCTCGGGGACGAGAGGCGGTATTTCGCCAGGCCATATGCCGTCGAAAGTCTGCTGGCGGCTACTGCCATACAGATGTGTTAAGCCCTTCACTACATCAAGCCAATCGGTCTGTAGTTGTAAAACAATGATGTCCCTCGCCTCTTCGCGGGTAACCCTAGCCTTTGCTAATTCGTCAAACCCTGCATCGGTAAGTCCGTATTCCTCAAGGACACCCTGGACAGTCTTTAGCATCGAATCAAGCGGCCCTACCGACATGAGGGCACCACCGACGTAAGCGGACTCCTCATCCAAAAGCTGGTCTGTAAAGGCTTTCCGGCAGGCGGAACCACGGGTTAGCGCCACAAGCTGGTCTTGCAGGTTCTTTAAGGATGGGACATTCCACCGTTCACAGCCAAAGGCAGTGCCATTGATCTGGCCAACGCTCTGGGAGATGGCCGTCAACAATACCTGGCAATTACGCTCAAAAGGAAGTGGCATTATATCCCCAGGCTATCAAGTATGACTTTTGAGTACATATTCCACTCGCTAAACAACCGTTTTTGTTCGTCAGGTCTAAGCCTGCCGTGTCCCGTCCCCTCGGGCGGCGTATACATATCTTCCAACGTATGCAATACACCTATGAATCTCTGGCTCGCGTCCCGGTGTTCGGGCGTTATCAGGGGGCAGGTCCGGTCAGTGAAAGTAAACCCAAAATCTATGGCTTCTCGTAGAAGGCCCATATCTATATCCCCATCTTGGGCCACCATGGCACCTGTAATGATACCCATGTACTCTGCCAGCTCAAGCAGACCCTCTACACATTTCCTGTCGTTTTCCATGCTATAAAGGTCTTTGGAAGACCGCGATACATGCGCCGGAGTTCGTTTAGGCATCGTACTAGCGTGCAAAGTGGTGCCGGTTAGGTTCCACTATCTGGAGCCACCCCTGATCGTCTTCAGGCCACCCGGCAAACGGCTGCTCTTGGACTATCTGGACACCCACAGCGGCAGTGTCAACCATGCACGACAGGAAGTACATTAACCCCTCACCTATCCCTTGCACCATAGCGTCTATATCGTCTGGGCCTTCCTCATCCAAGAGAGCCTCGCCGAGTGAGGCAATAGCCCTTGAGGCTTCTTCCACACAACGGCTGAGTACCGCTATATCGCATTTTCCTTCGTCGTGAAGATGAATGAGGTCATAGCCCAGGTCTCGGATCGCATCTCTATCCACATTATCGTGTTCCAGGGCTTCGTTACGGATAATACCGTAGAGTTGGGTCAGATTGAATAAGTTCATCCAGCATTCTGCGCCTAGTTGGTATGGCATCAGTATTCCTCCGGCAGCAACGCGGTCGTTACGCTACGGTCCCATTCGGTGATGATCCAAATCTTGTTTCCCGCAAGGTCATGTGACCCCATGATGCGGTCACCTTGCTCAACAGCTTCATCGTTCAAGGCTGAGTCTTCCGTTCCCATGGCTCCCCAGTCACCCTCTCGGTGATGGACGAGAATGTTCCGGAGCCGCTGCATGTCATCTTCGCCGGTGAGAAGATTTTGCACACCCGGGGTCATCACAACCTGGCCTAGCTCGAATTGCGGTTGCCCCGGCGTCCATTTATCAGGGTCATAGGGTGCCATACGGTAAAGGGTACGGGCATAATCATCCCTTCTAGCTGCCAGCATCCATCCGACAAGCCCTACGGCTAGTATGGGAATGCCAAGTTGAAAGATGAGGCGCATTAACTCTTCCCCTTCTTTGCCCGCCAGGCGGCGGCGCATTCAGACATAGTCCGGTGCCCACCTTTCATACACTCGCCCGTATGCTGCTGGTAGGCACTGGGTGCCCGCTTCTTTCTAGGAGTGGCGGCCTCAGCCACCGGCGCCGGCGGAGTCTGCCGGGCCGGAGCAGTCTCGTATTCGATGGCGGCGTCATCACAGGCAACCATCCCCCGGAGGGTCTCGATGGTAGCGGGGTCTACCTCCAGGTCTTCCAGTACCTCAATGAGGACATCACGCACCTGGGGGCTTAAACATTTAATGGCAGCCATCTTGCCTACTCTCCGAAATAATCAGGATCGACACCCTCGAAAGTGGGGAGGAAACGCGGGTCAGGTACACTGGGTGCGGGTGCAAAGGGTATCGGAGGGACGATCCGCTCTCCCGGCAGGAAGCTGCCTTCATCCTGATCTCCAAAAGGCGCATCATCTCGCCCGTTTCGGCCCATCGTGGTGGCAATTAGCAGAAGTGCGCCCGCCCCAAGGATTATTATTGCAAAGTTCATCAGTCATCTACCTCAAAGATATTCTTCCAAGTATGTTCCCCCAACCATGTCGCACCGGCGCTCTTCCAAAAGAAGTCAACATCTCTACCGCTATCATAGGGGTCCAGATTCGTCCCGTCGTGTGCGTAGAGCTTGACCGTAAGATGGAACTTCAACCCCTGGCGGAATTGGCGTAGCATCTTTGTCCAGAACTCTCCGGCTGCGGGGCTGGCTCTGCCGCCGGGTATCGTAAGTTCGCCCCTGGCATCTGTCGTCGCGCCCGCCGCGATGCCTTGATTGCCGCCCGGGATTATTCCATAATCTCCCCGTAATGCGTAAAAGCCCTGTGCTTCAAGTGGGAATATCTCCCCGAAAATCCCCCCTCTCTGCGGGCCTTTGTATTGAAGCCCTTCAGGGCCAGGGCCAGCCAGGTTAGAAGGTGCCCCTGGCTCATATACAAGCCAGCTTACGTCATGCCCCCAGCCCATGTCGTGCGTCAATTCTATCCAGTAATTCACATAACCCGTTGCAACGCTCGTGTTCGTTACCGGCCAGTACCATTCCATCGAAACGGTACGCACGTTCATAATATCAATAGGGCTAGTTAGGAAAGGTTGGTCCACATACTCATGGTGGGCTGGGATGATTATGCTTGCCATAGCTGACTCCCTTATCTTGTGACGCGAACGCCCCGGTCCCGGTGCAGGGCTGGGCCTTTCGCGCTACCAACAGCTATCCTTATCTTTGCTCTTGGCGTTTCGCCCCGTGCGCGTGCCGCTGCGGCTGTCTCTTCTGCTTTCTTCTGCAAGGCGAGTTGTTTCTGCCGGTCAAATTCTGCCTGTCGCTCTTCCGCAGTCATACGAGTATCCTCACCTGCTCTTACACCGGTGCCGACATCCGCCCTTGCCCCTCCCGGCTTTAGCAGGAAAGTAGCACCAATCAGGGCGGCACCGCCGATGAGAAGGAGCATTGCCATGTTATCGTTTGCCATGATTATCTCCTACTGAGTAGTACGGCCCCGATCCCTACAGCGACTATACCCATCACGATTGGTGCGCCTACTGCCCCGATAAGTGCCTCAGTTGCCTTACGGGCTATCTTCCCGGGCCATTTCAAGATTTGAATCCGCTGGTTGGTATCTAGCATAACCCAGATAGCCGCCCCGGCGCCGACAAGCTCAGCCCCAAGCAACACTTTCCCAACGTAGGGGATTCTCCTAACCTGGCGCAGTGCGCTACGCGCTAGGCTAAAGACCTTTGATGCCGCTGCTGTGTTTCTCAGGACGGGGAATTTCTGACCGATTCTGGCTAATAGTCTAATCGCAGTGCCGGACTTCATCACAACCGAGGCACCCCGTATCATCACTGGGGCGAGCAGGAACGCAGCCATGACGAACGCACTTGGGCCGCCCTGTGGGGTGTCAGTCTCAAACGCAACGAAACGGATATGGACCGTTCGTGAGTTCCAATCCAGCTCTACAAGAGGCTCTCCTTGCCACGGTTGCATCCCCTCTCTGACCAATTCAAATTCGAGTTCATCTGCCGCCCGGGATATGCCGTACCGTTCCTCCTGGGTAGCTAGGTCTCGGTCTAGGAAAAGACGAATCTCACCATGCTCACCCGGCTCAAAATGCCGGTCTACATACTCTAGGTTGGAGAGTTCTTCAACATCGACCGTAGCAACCAGACGTGGCTGCGTCATAGCAGCTCCTCTGGCGTCCAGGCCGACTGGTCATTCATCTGGTATTCCCAGCGTGTCCGTATCCCCGTGATGGTTTGGCCGCCTATATCATCACCCAATCCGAACTGTGGCATATGGGTGGGCCTGCGGCTGTTGCCGTTACCACCACCGCCGGTGAAGAACCATGTAAAGATGCCGGCAATCCCCATGCCGAGCAAAATGGCCATGGGGTTAACCCTGGATAATATACCCTTGCCACTCCCTTCAGGGATGGGGATTGGCTGCACCTGCGTGACCTTGCCTGGCATTACTCTTTATACCCTTGCCCCAGAAGATATTGCTTAACGCTCTCTTCAAACTCATAGGCGGGTTTCTCATATGGGTTGTCCCAGGGTTGCTTCCCCGCTGCCTCTATCTCGTCTGCAACCCGGGCGAACTTATTGGCAAAGTCCGGGTCTATGGACCTCTGCCAGACATGGTAAAGCTCATGGGCACGCAGCGCTTCACCGGTCGCTGTCTCCGGCTTGTAGAAATCCGGATGCAATACGATCACCCCGGGCTTCGGGTTTGATCCAATCTTGACCAGGGCCGACGGCCCCGCACCGGGAGAACTTCAACCTATCGCATTGCGTTCTGGCACCCTTATCTGGGTCTCAGTCGCGTCAAGTATCCAGTCGGGGATGATACCCCGAAGCGGGTCCTGTTTGCCCGGGAAACTCATTATTTGAACACTCGCCATCGGTTATTCGTCCTCAGCGCCGCCGTACCAGTCGGGTGGTGTTGAATAGTCGTATGAGGGGGTACTCTCATAAACCTCCTCAAAATCGGTCCAATCGCCGCTGTCTGTTGGTGTGGCGGCTTCTACTACGCTGGAGTACACTTCCTCAAAATCAGTGGGGTCGCCACTGCCTGCATCGTTAAAATAGTCGTCGCCACCGAATCGGGGTTCATCGTCGCTGGGGTCGCCTTGCCACCATGTCTGTCCGAGGTCAATAACGCCGCCGAAGTCGTCACCTACTTCTTGGGCAGCCTCTGCTTCGAGCCGTTGCCGACGCGACTCCGCTTCCCGGCGCTGGATGTCTCGTTGTCTTTGCTCTCTTTCTCGTTCCATACGTTCTTCATAAAGTGCTTGCTGGTATGCTTCTTCCTCATCCAGCCGTTGCTGGTTGATGCGGTCTTGCTCACGCTGTTGCCGGGCGGCGAGGTCTTCTTGAACATTATAGGCGTCTTGTTCTTCGAGACCGAGTTCATTCTGCCAGCCTGGCGAATAAGTCCATTGATTAAGCTGGCCACTCGCCGCTGGGTATTGGCTTATCAGCCCCCGCTTTGCGTCATTAAAGCGTTGCCTATCCTCCCGCTCTTTGTTGCTGGTTTCATTTATAAGCTCGCTCCGTAGCTGTCCCTGGAACTGACGCCAATCTGACCTGTAGCCGCTCATGTGTAGGTTAATCAGGTCACGCTCTGCGGGAAATTCGTCGCGTAGGTCTAGTTTCGCATCGTCATACGCGTCCCTGTCCGCTTGTGCTATCTCCGCGTCTATTGCCTGCTGCTGAGCCTGCGCCTGCGCCCGAGCTTGCGCCAGTGCCTGCTGCTCTAGGAACTGCTTATGTATTGCGTCCTGTTCCCTTATCAAGCGTTCTTCTTCCGCCAGGGCTGCATCCGCAAGCGCTTGCTGGCGCCGTTCCGCCATCACACGGTCTGCGTATTTACCGGATGCCTCCTGTACTTGCTGATCCATAGCGGCTTTCCAGTTCCCCTCGATGTATGTCGGCGCCACGAAGTCATCACCCCACTGTGCTATGGCGGCGGCCAGGTCAGACTTGAACTTGGCTTCATCCATTAAGGATGCTTGACTCCTTGGTGGTGCTGCGGCAGCCTGCACCTGTCGTGCCTTGACAAGGTCTAGTTGTGCCTGCATTCCCAAACTGGCGGCTTCGCTATATCTCTCATTCATTTCCTCTAGCCAGTCTGGGTCAGTGTCCCAACCCATGAACCAGGGAAGTTTTTCCCAATACATGACATAGCTGCCAGCGGGGTACTTTGCAAGCGCTGCCTCTGTCTCTAGGACGAATTTGTCATATGCTTCTTGGCTTAGCTGTTCGGGTGTTTTCACTCCCGGCGGCGCTACCACCGCTTGGTCACTCTTCCAATCCCTGTAGGCTTTATCAAAAGCATCCGTTAACAGCCTTTTCCAATTCTGGCCTTCTTGCCAAGGGAGTGGCTTAAAGTATTCGGCAATCTCGCTGGCTGTTAAGCCACTCGCCAAAAGACTGTTCCGGTATGCGCCTAACTGGCTAGTGTATTCGTTCTTGTCGTCCTTCGCCTCTTGCCTAGCAAGGGCTTCCCGATGAGCGCGTTTGGCATCTAATGTGTTTTGCATCATTGGGCCTCGCCACTCGCCATACACATAGGGCGGAACCTTGAAGAATACCCATAACTCCTTGGACTTTCTCATCTCGACGACGGCATTGTTATAGGCGGTCTTGTCATTAGCCCGGATAGCTATCTGGGGGTCATCCGTCGTGGTTGTCGTGGTTGTCTGGGTTGTCTGCTTTTCCTGATCCTTCCTTTGGTTCTTCACTTCCTTGGAAACTTCTGCATCGACCACGATGTCGGCTATCTTGTCATCAATAACACCGATTTCTTCGATGACAATTACCATTACGGCTTCATCACCTTGCTCCACGGCGTCCGCCAAGACTTCTTCCAAGGCGTCTTTATCCACATTTAGGGCGGCGATTGCCGCATCAGCCACAGCATCTATCACTTCATCTTCGGTATCACCTTTTCGGCCCAGGGAAAGTGCAAATACGCCCGCTAGTGCGATGCCGCCCATAATCAACTGTGTGGTCATATCTTGCCACCTTTCAATCTAACTATTAGTCGCCTTGGCCCTTCGTAGGCCCATCCTAGCATCAATGGGATACCAATCCCAAATATCATAGCAATCAGGATAATCGCCGCCAAGACCCTCACCGGAATCTATCCGCCCTCAGCCATACACTCTTTTCGCCGTAGACGAACCGCCCGCAATCCCGGCACTGAGGTTCCGAGTTCTGGTTCACCGGGTTCACGCCCCATTTCAACTTGCGGTGATAACCAATCCAGCACAGCTTCATTACTTCACACTTATGGGCGTATCGACTAAATTATCGGTGACTATCCTTGCCTTAATATCGTTGCCGAAAGTTGCCGAGGCAGAATTTATACCCGTGCCATTCCCAAACGAGTTCGTCGAGTCCATCGAAATAGAACCGGCCTTGATATAATCCCAGTCCCATGCTCCGACACTGGCGTCCACGTCCTCGATGATTAACTCACCGATAGTCGCCCCATTTGTGCCCATAGATATGACCACCCTGTCCACAACAGAGTTTTCCGCCGTGTATGTACCCGCACCCCGGTCTGAGTCGATTATCACCACTGGGATGGTGCTGTCCACCGTCATCTCCTGGGTGTGACCATCTACTCGTGCGCCCAGAGAAATGCTACCTGCTTCCATATTGTCCCATGCCAGAGTGGGTGCGCTAGAACCAGTGATGACGATAGACCCTATCCATAGGTAGGCTAAAGAGCCGGTGACACCGGTAGACCTCTCCACGCTGAATGATTCAGAGAGAGATTCCTTGCCCAAATCTAGGTTCTTCAAAACCAGCTTGTCCAGCCTGGCTTTATCAGCCAGCTTCACAACCAGTGTTTGGCTGATTTCTGATGGCGTTTCGGGGTCAGGCGGCAGGGGGTTGCCTACCGTATTCGGCAAGGCATACTCTGCGCCAGCTTCGGGCCACAGTTTCTCACTGGTTGTACCAGCAATGACCAAAAAGATTGTCCCCGCGAACCCGATAGCAACGACTCCCAAGGACAGCAGCCCCATCTTTGCGCTGCCGAACCGGAGTGTCTTGGGAATCGGGATGTGCAAATATGATATGAACCGTAGCTGCGGGATATTGAACCGTGGCAGCCGCGCCGATGGGATAGAGAATGTTCTTGACCCCAGTTTAATTATCATCGCTTCCGCTGCCCTCCTTGGCAAATCTGCCTGTTATTGCTGCTAGTCCTGCCGTCGTTGGTGTGGCAAAGATGGCATATGCTACCAAGATTATATCCAAATGCGGAGCTACTGATGCCGGGTTACTTGTCGTCTGCCACACAATAATTATTCCTAAAATTACAAATGCTGCAACAACAGGCGCCAACATTATTAAGGTTAAGAACTCTGCACCAGATAATGTGGTTGTTGCTCGTAATTTTACCTTCTCCAGTTCTATTCTGGTTTGAGTTAACTCCTCTCGCAGGTCATCTATCTCAGCCATGATAACGCATATGTGAGGTTAATGTGGCTCTATCAGCTTTTGCATCCCTCTTAATTTCATCCACATCCTTCATTAGATGATTTAGATTAGCCTCAATAACTAGGATTGTTTCTCTTGCCTTCTGCCGTTCATGCTTTTCTTGTTTTACAGGCGAAGCACCACTCCTATGTTTGAGGTAGTAGATAACTACACCTCCCATTAGGATAACTACAGTACCTAAAGACCCAAAGGTTTTAACCAGTTCTTGGAGCAATTCTACTTCAGGATTCATTAGCGTAACTATCTAGCTCCCTAACTCTTAATTTAGTATAGTTACCTTCTTAGTGGTTGTTGTATACTGCAATTATATTCTCTATACTGATTTCTAAGTTATATAGCAAATTCAGTGTAGTTCTAAGCACATCCGTATAGCTAGATTGCTGTTACTTTATTGCGTAAAGTGAATCTAATATGGTTACCGCTAGAATCTTCATGGCTATGTAGAGCCAGACGGACTATATCTTCACCATCGCGTTCACCCCAGATTTCTGGAGCTGTGACATATTTACCTGTAACATCAAAGAAGAACGAATACTTAAATGCGCTGTCCCCGGTTAAGTCTCCAAGTATCTCAATCCTAATAGCTCTGGTAGTTCCTGCCACATATGCGTCATATTCTGTGATGGCAGCAGAACTAGATACTAGGTCCATTTCCAGTTCAGCGTGGGTCTTTTGTTCGGCCAATGCCGAGAAGTCTAAGCTACCATCAGCATACTTTACAGGAGCTAGGCCTGTTGGAACTCGTATGGTAGCACCAGCCAACAGTGTGGCTTTCTCTGTACCACCTAATGAAGCCCAGGCACTATCGATATAGATTTTGGCATTATTACATACAATCTCACCACCATTTAGTGATGGTGCAGAGAGACCACTTGTAAAGGTGGTTTTAGCAGCAAAGTTGGCAAACATATCTGCCCTAAGAGTTAGGACTTCGTTGAGAGCAAGGCCTAATTCAAGACTCTCTACCACGGTAAAGTCACTTTCCCATGCTTGAGTGTCATCACCATACTCAAATGTAAAAGAGTCTTGGACATTCTTGGATGTAGTATTTGGGATAAATGTCCAGTCACGGGTCGCACCACCAGGAGTGGAAGTGCTAATTCCACCCTTAACAGCCATTGAAAGGAACTGCGTCAGTTGTTCGTAGGTAGCATCAGACTCATATCTAAGCCGTGTCATTTGACCTACGGCAATAGCACGGTTAAATTCTGCCAAGCTATTACGCTCATCTACTGGACGATGCCATGTAATCTCAGGTGTCATGGTTAGTGAACCAATCAACACAGTGTCGGCAGCAACGGCAGTACCGCGAGTGGATTCTTTACCGATTTGGATACGACGAAAAGCAGTTGACATTGTTGGTACTCCTAAATATCGGTTAGATGGACAACTAACTCGGTTCCTAGGTGATTAGCAGCCTGGTTTAAGATATCCTGGCTCCTATCAAGCACTTGTTTTGGGTAGTGGTTAGGGGTAGTTCCTTTTTCCGCAATACTACCAGCTAGTTTATAGGCAGCAGATTTAATCTGGCTACCTGTAACTCCCCATCTTAATTGGACCCAGGCTTCTAATTCTCTAGCTGGTGGTCGTCGCCCTGGACTCATACGGCCTCTTACAACTATAGGTCGATACATAAACGCAGCGTGGCGAGCATCTTGGATAATAGATAACGTATAGATTGTATCCCCAGCTACTATGTCAGGGGTTGAGTTAACTCTAAAATAGGTGGTATTTCGTAGGTTACCAGTTACACCTAGTGGAGTAGCATACATCACTCTTTGGGTTAGAACTTCTCCAAGTCGGGTTAATACACCATCAATTATCTGTTCACGTTCAGCATCACGACCAGGACCCAGAGAATGGAGTCGTGATGTAATCTCACTAAAGCCCGTTGGAATTATTGTAGTTTCAAAAGGCATGATTATTCCGACATGGTTACGGTCGTGCGTTCTTTAATAATGACTGGTATTACTTGAGTCCACCAGCGGCGGTTTTCACCCTGCCAAATTGTGGGTTCTTGACCTCCAGTAGCAAAGGCATCCAGGACATTAGCAGTTGAATCTAGTCTAGGCCATTTATCAATCTCGTCTAGGATTACTTGCCTAGCTGTTCTTACATCGGATGCTATATCCGATACCTCGTTACGGAATGGTAACCACAACTCTAAGTTTACTGTCCAGGTCTGTGCTAGGCGTCTAGGAGCAGCAACAACTTCTCGTTGGAATGAACCTGGTGTTAATATAACAGCTTTAGTTACCCCGAAGCCTAAGCAACGGTAGTCTCCTTTGGTTACATTAGCTGTTTGGTCCGTAGCTGTATAGCCGGTAATTTTCCGGATAACATCACGCAGACCAGTTTCTACGGAATCATAGCTCATTCTTCTATCAAAGACCTACTGGATGTAAAGTCTG
>Ga0114898_1000729_pt1 | contig 22912 bp, 22 predicted proteins | sample Malvired_Geostar_FD_83496 | JGI IMG/M metagenome (GOLD analysis project Ga0114898, IMG submission 83496) | Marine viral communities from the Global Malaspina Expedition - Malaspina viral metaG DeepMed_Geostar | ecosystem: Environmental > Aquatic > Marine > Oceanic | place: Mediterranean Sea... | reverse complement strand
GGGGGCGCCCGTCCGCACCGCCGCAGGCCTCCGCGCCCGCCGATGCTGTCGGCAGCAGCCCTGGCGGCATTGGGGACGACATGCCGCCCTGGGTGACCGAGTCTGATGGCAGCAGCTCTGCCGGGAGTGGTGGCGGGGGACCGCAGGCGTTGCGCCAGCCCGCCCCGCAGCCCGCGGTACAGGCGGAACCGGCCCCGGCGCCGCTGCCCGATCCGCGCAGCTTCGCCGAGGTGGTGGCGCTGTTCCGCGACAATCGCGAGGTGCTGCTGCAGACCGAGCTGGAAATGAAGGTGCAGCTGGTGCATTTCGAACCGGGCCGCATCGAGTTCCATCCCGGCCCCGGCGCCCGGCAGGACCTCGCCAACCAGATCGGCCGGTATCTCAGCGAATGGACCGGCCGGCGCTGGGTCGTCTCGGTGTCGCGTGAACCGGGCCAGCCGACCCTTGCCGAACAGCGCCACGCGGCCGAGAACGAACGCCGCGACCGCGCCAGCCGGCACCCGCTGGTGCTGGCCGTGCAGGACCATTTCCCCGGTGCCGCCATCGCCGATGTGCGGGCGTTGCGGCCGGCCGAACCGCCGGTTGCCGATGCCCCCGACACGATGGACGATGTGATGGAAGACGGCCTAACCGGCGACGATCAGACCGAAGAGGATTGAGGCGATGAAGAATCTGGCGAACATGATGAAGCAGGCGCAGGAAATGCAGAGCCGCATGACGGAGATGCAGGCCGAGCTGGCGCGCCACGAAATGACCGGCCAGTCCGGCGGCGGCATGGTGACCGTCACGCTGAACGGCAAGGGCGAGATGCGGGCGATCAAGATCGACCCGGCGCTGGCCACGCCCGACGATGTTGAGGTGCTGGAGGATCTGATCGTCGCCGCCACCAACGACGCCAAGGCCAAGGTCGAAGCGCACATGGCCGAGCAGATGCAGAAGCTGACCGGCGGGCTGAAACTGCCCGAGGGAATGAAACTGCCGTTCTGAGGGTGCTTGCCTACCGTCTGAACTGCTTGCCCAGCGTCAGCCCCTGGCGCTGGTAGGAGGAGCCGATGCCCTGCCCGTACAGCTTGTCGGGCGCGGCCGCCAGCTTCTCATAGATCAGCCGGCCGACGCGCTGGCCATCCTCGATCAGGAAGGGCACGTCGTGCGAGCGCACTTCCAGCACGCCGCGCGAGCCGATGCCGTCGCCTTCTCGCCCGCCAGCCGCGCCATGGCCGAAACCGGGATCGAAGAAGCCGGCATAATGCACGCGGAATTCGCCGACCGAGGTGTCGTAGGCCACCATCTCGGCGGCATGGTCGGGCGGCACCGCCACGCTCTCCTTCGACGCCAGGATGTAGAAATCGTCCGGGTCCAGCACCAGCCCGCCCCGGACGGCAACCAGCGGCTCCCAGAAATCCTCGATCGCATAGGCGCCGATATTGTCGAAATCGATCAGCCCGGCATTGCGCCGCGCGCGATAGCCGATGACACCGCCGGCAAAGCCGGGGGCCGCCGTCTCGCCCGACAGATCGACGCTGAACGGCACGCCGCCGCGCAGATCGTCGCGCTCCAGCGGCCGGTCGGTCAACTGCTGCGCGGCGTGCAGCGCGTGCAGTTCGGTGGCGCTGAGGCCGGGCTGGCCCTTGCGCAGCCGCAGCTGGTTCAGCCGCGTGCCCCGATGCACCAGGATCGAGAAGGTGCGCGGTGCGATCTCGGCATAGAGCGGCCCTTCATAGCCGGCGGGGATCGCCTCGAACGCCTCCCCGCCATCGGTGATGACGCGGGTGAAGATATCGAGCCGCCCGGCCGAGCTTTTCGGGTTGGCGAGGCCCGCGATGCCGGCGCGCAGGCGCAACCGCTCCATCAGCGGCACGATATAGACGCAGCCGCGCTCCAGCACCGCGCCGCGCGACAGATCGATCTCGTGCATGCCGAACTGGTCGATCTTCTGCCGCACCGTGACACCCTGGCCGGGCAGGAAGCTGGCACGCACCCGATAGGCGACGGCGCCCAGCCGGAGGTCGAGGCTGGCCGGCTGCACCTGGTCCTCGCCAATCGGCGCATCGGCCTGGATATCCCCGGATTCGATCAGGTGGCGCAGCATCTGCGACGGCAGAATGCCGCTGCCGCGCACCGGCTGCGCGGCAAAGGACGCGGCGGAAACGGTCGCAGGGGGTGAGGCGGTATCGGCCATGAGGATCAAGCTTTCCTGTCGCGCCTGGAGATGCCGTCATACCGTTGCAACGGCACTTGTGGCAATATAACTGAATTCACCGGAGTCCTGTGGGGTCCCTGTGAGGTCACCGCGGGGGGTGCGCTGGCTTTCTTTGCGCCATAAAGCACGCACTCACATTGACTGCCGCACATTGACTCTTGCGGGCGTTGCGCTTATACACCGGCGCTCGATTTTCAGAAATTCTCGACGTTGGCCAACGGAGAAAACCCGTGAAGCGTACTTTTCAGCCCAGCAAGATCGTTCGTGCCCGCCGGCACGGTTTCCGCTCCCGCATGTCGACCGTTGGCGGCCGCAAGGTGATCGCCAATCGCCGGTCGCGCGGCCGCAAGCGCCTGTCGGCCTAACACTATTACCTGTTCCGCTGCCGCCACTGCTGAACAGCCGGCGGCAGCGATGGCCGAGGTGGCAATGGCCGACCCGCAACAGGCTGGCCCGCAACAGGCCAACCCACAGCCGGCTCGCCAGCAGCAGGCCGAACGAACCCGTCTTGCCCGTCTCAAACGGCGCGCGGATTTCTTGCGTGTGGCCGGTCTGCGCCGCAAATGGGTCACGCCGGGCGTGATGCTGCAGGTTGCCGGCGCCTTGCCGGGCGAAACCGGGCCGGACCAGGGCGGAACGACGATCCAGATCGGCTTCACGGCCAGCCGCAAGGTCGGCAATTCCGTGGTGCGCAACCGGGCCAGACGCCGCCTGAAAGCCGTTGTGGACGAGGTCATGCCGCTGCACGCCAAACCCGGGCTCGACTATGTGCTGATCGCCCGCCGCGACACGCCGACGCGTCCCTATGCCCTGCTGGTCGAGGATCTGAAGCTGGCCCTGCGCAAGACCGGCGCGCTGCGAAGCGAAAGGGAGGCATCATGACCCCGCTCGCCCATCTGCTGCGCCTACCGATCCATTTCTATCGCTACGTCATCTCGCCGCTGCTCGGCGTGAACTGCCGCTTCGCGCCCAGCTGTTCGGAGTACGCGCTGGAAGCGCTGGCGACGCATGGCGCGCTGAAAGGCGGCTATCTTGCCGCACGGCGCATTCTGCGCTGCCATCCCTGGGGCGGATCGGGCTATGATCCCGTGCCCTCCACCGGGGCGACCGGACAGGACGGCACCGCCGCGCCTGCCTGCACACATTCCTCCCACAAGCACGCCCATGGCGGGCATGAAACGGTTACGGGCTGATTTGCGATGACCGATCAGAAGAATCTTATCCTCGCCATTGGCGTCTCGCTGCTGATCCTGCTGGGCTTCCAGTATTTCTTCGAATTCCCGAAGATGCAGGAAAGCCAGCAGCCGCAGACGACCGAGCAGATCGCCCAGCAGGCGCGCGAGCTGGATTCCTCGCGCCCCAGCCCGGCGGCGCCCGGCGCCGATGTGACGGCGGGGACCGTGACCGCGGCCAACCAGCCGCAAACCCGTGAAGAAGTGATCGGCGCCAGCCCGCGCGTGCGGATCGATTCGCCGAGGCTGCGCGGTAGCCTGTCGCTGACCGGCGCGCGGCTCGACGACATCACGCTGAAGGATTACCGCGTCAATCCGGACAAGAGCAGCCAGAACATCACGCTGCTGACGCCGCGCGGCCTGTCCAACCCCTATTACGCCGAACTCGGCTGGGTTGCCGGCGGCGGCAGCACCGGCATCGTCGTGCCCGGCCCGGACACGGTCTGGCAGACTGACCGCGAACTGCTGGCCCCCGGCCAGCCGGTGACGCTGTCCTGGGACAATGGCCAGGGGCTGCGCTTCGAGAAGAAGATCGCGCTGGACAGCGACTATATGTTCACGGTCACCCAGAGCGTGGTGAACGAGAGCGGCCAGCCGGTGAACCTGCACAGCTATGCGCTGGCCTCGCGCGGCGGCACGCCCAAGACCTCCGGCTTCTTCATCCTGCATGAGGGGCTACTCGGCGTGTTCGACGGCACGCTGAAGGAAATCGATTACGACGATATCCAGGAAGACAAGCAGGTCGAGACGCCCTCGACCGGCGGCTGGATCGGCATCACCGACAAATACTGGCTGGTGGCCCTGATCCCCGGCCAGCAGGAGCAGGTGAAGGGGCGCTTCCTGCATACCACGCGCAACAATGACGACCGCTATCAGGTCGATTATCTGGATGCCGGCCGCGAGGTCGCCCCCGGCGCCACGCTGGAAACCGTCAACCGCCTGTTTGTCGGCGCGAAGGAAGTGCGGACCCTCGACCGTTACGAGGAACAGTACGGCATCACCAATTTCGACCTCGCCATCGATTTCGGCTGGTTCTACTTCCTGACCAAGCCGATCTTCTACGCCATCGACTGGCTGTATCATTTCCTGGGCAATTTCGGCCTCGCCATCCTGGCGCTGACCGTCGGCATCAAGCTGCTGTTCTTCCCGCTCGCCAATAAGTCCTACAAGGCGATGAGCAAGCTGAAGGAGCTGCAGCCCAAGATGATGGAGCTGCGCGAGCGGATCGGCGACGACCGCCAGCGCCTCAATCAGGAGATGATGACGCTCTACAAGAAGGAGAAGGTGAATCCGGCCGCCGGCTGCCTGCCGATCCTGGTCCAGATTCCGGTGTTCTTCGCGCTCTACAAGGTGCTGTTCGTCACCATCGAGATGCGCCACGCCCCCTTCTTCGGCTGGATCAAGGATCTCTCGGCACCTGATCCGACGACGATCTTCAACCTGTTCGGCCTGATCCCCTGGGACCCGCCGCAGATGCTGATGATCGGCGTCTGGCCGCTGATCATGGGCGTCAGCATGTTCCTGCAGCAGAAGCTGAACCCGCAGCCGGCTGACCCGATCCAGGCCAAGGTGTTCATGTTCCTGCCGATCGTCTTCACCGTCATGCTGGCCAGCTTCCCGGCCGGTCTGGTGATCTACTGGGCGTGGAACAACACGCTCTCCATGGCGCAGCAATATGTCATCATGCGCCGCATGGGCGTGAAGATCGGCGGCGGCAGGGACAAGACAGTCACCCCGCCGGCCGTCGCCAAGCCGAAGACCGAGTCTGACTCTGGCAACTCCTCCGGCAAGCCCGCTGGTAAGCCCGCCGGCAAGACCAAGCCTGCCAAGAAGAAGTCCTGACGGCCGGATGGAAAGCACCGCACAGAGCGAAGCCGAGAAAGCCGCCGCCATCGAGACCGGACGGCTGCTGTTCGCGCAGGAATGCGGCTTCGTGGCGGCAACGACAACGCTTGACCGGCTGCCGCCCGACAGCCTGCCGGAGATTGCCTTCGCCGGCCGCTCCAATGTCGGCAAGTCCAGCCTGATCAATGCGCTGACCGGCCGCAAGACGCTGGCCCGCACCTCCAACACACCGGGCCGCACGCAGCAGATCAATTTCTTCGATCTCGGCCGCCGGATGCTGCTGGTCGATCTGCCGGGCCACGGCTTCGCCAAGGTTTCCAAGACGCAGGTGCGCGACTGGACCCGGCTGGTGAAGGATTATCTGCGCGGCCGGGTCTCGCTGCGACGGGTGTGCCTGCTGGTCGATGCAAGGCACGGGCTGAAGGATAATGACCGCGAGGTGATGGCGCTGCTGGACCAGGCCGCCGTGGTCTATCAGGTGGTGCTGACCAAGACCGACAAGACCAAGCCGGCCGAGCTGGAAGCGACGCTGGCAAAGCTGACCGCCGAGCTGGCGAAACACACTGCCGCCTATCCCGTGCTGTTCCCGACCAGCGCCAATACCGGGGATGGCATTCCCGAATTGCGGGCCGAACTGGCCACGCTCGCCTTGCAGGTGTAACGCGCGCCTGCTAGCCATTGACGAAACAGCAAGACCGCCAATGAGGGACCGCCGCGCCATGACCAGCAAGACTCCGTCCGCCCCCAGCATCAGCCCGCGCGACTGGCTCTCCACCGCCAAGGTATTGTCGGAGGCGCTGCCCTATATGCGCCGCTATGCCGGCCGCACCGTGGTCGTGAAATATGGCGGCCATGCCATGGGCGACGCGCGGCTGGCGGCCCTGTTCGCCGCCGACATGGTGCTGCTGAAGCAGGTCGGCATTCACCCGGTGGTGGTGCATGGCGGCGGCCCGCAGATCGGCGAGATGCTGAAGAAGCTGCAGATCCAGAGCGAGTTCATCGACGGGCTGCGCGTCACCGACAAGGCCACCGTCGAGGTGGTCGAGATGGTGCTGGCCGGCTCGATCAACAAGCAGATCGTCAGCGCCATCCAGGCCGCCGGCGGCCAGGCCGTGGGGCTGTGCGGCAAGGACGGCAACCTGATCGAGGCGCGCAAGCTGGAACACCGGCAGAAGACCGATTCCAACATCGAGAAGGTGCTGGATCTGGGCTTCGTCGGCGAGCCGATGAAGGTGAACACCGAGGTGCTGCGCGTCTTCAACGACACCAAGTTCATCCCGGTCATCGCCCCGGTCGGCATCGGCGAGGACGGCCAGACCTACAACATCAACGCCGACACCGCCGCCGGCGCCATCGCCGGTGCGCTGAACGCCAGCCGCCTGCTGATGCTGACCGACGTGGTCGGCGTGCTGGACAAGGACAAGAGGCTGTTCGACGAGCTGACGCTGGCCGATGTGGACCGGCTGATCCGCGACGGCACCATCCAGGGCGGCATGATCCCCAAGGTGGAGACCTGCGTGCAGGCGGTGGAAGGCGGGGTGGACGCCGCCGTCATCCTGGACGGGCGCGGCGAGCATGCGGTGCTGCTGGAAATGTTCACCGAGCACGGCGCCGGCACGCTGATCCGCAGGGGATAAGCCGCACAGGGCCGCCAGTTTTGGGCCGCCGGTTTTGGGCCGCTGGTTTCTTTCCTGAAAAGGAGACTGGCAACGACCCGAAGCGAAACTCGTTACGGCTGCTTCCTTCCGGACCTGACCGGGTTGGCGAGGACTCCGTCCGCGCCAGCCTCCCGGCCCCTATATCGCGCATGAGCCCGCCGGATGCAAGGGCGGCGGCATGCGCATACTGACGAGGGAGGCGCCATGACTGCCCCGCTGCTGCTGGCGATGGCGGAAGTCGAACTCCGGGCCGCCGACCGGGCGCGGATCGATGCCTTCCGCGCTGCCCACGATCCTCAGCATCCTCTTGTCCCGGCGCATGTCACTTTCGTCTTCCCGCACCTCCCCATCGACGAGGCGGCGGAATGCGCGCATATCGCGGCCATTGCCGGCCGCACGCCGCCCATCGATTTCGTGCTGCGCGACGCCGCCGCCGTACTGGACCCGCTGCATCCCGGCACCACCCATCTCTATCTGCTGCCAGCGGAGGGGGAGCCGGCAATGCGCGCGCTGCATGCCGCCCTGTATGGCGGCCCGCTGGCGGCGGCCCTGCGCCGCGATCTTCCTTTCCAGCCGCATCTCACGATTGGCGCCTTCTCCGGCATCGATGCGGCACGGCAGGCGGCGGCAGGCTGGAATACCGACGGGCTTGCCATTGCCGGAAGGATCGGCGCGCTGTCAGTCTGCCGGTTCGATGGCAAGACGCTGGAACGGCTGGAGCGCTGCCCGCTGAGAGCTTCGCCTGCCGCGTAAGGGTTGCTGGCACCCCGGTCCGATTGCGCTATGCTCGTTTGCACAAGAATGATCTGCCCCTAGAGCACCCCGGGAAACATCCATGCCGCGAATGAACTATTACGCCTATGGCGGGCTGGACCGCGCCGCCGCCCTGCGCCAGCGCGAGGAATGGCTGGAACACACCCTGATGGAGCCGGAGACCCGGCTGGTGCCGATCTGGCGCAACCGCAATCTGGTGGCCGAGGGCGACGAGCCGAAGCCGGTGCTGCTGGAGCCGGAAGCCGCGCGCGCGCTGATGGATGGCAAGCGCCATACCGCGCTGCTGGGCGTACGCGACGGCGTGACCTATATCGCGCTCGATGTCTCCGACCTGGATGAGGAGGAGGCGCAGCGCCGCATCGCCTTGGCCGGGCCGCGCGCCAATTTCGTCGATCTGCGCGCGGTGGGTCCGCTGATGGTGCGCGAGGAAGGCTCGCTGCTGGCCTATGCCCGCGGCCTGATGTACTGGCATCTGCGCCACCGCTTCTGCGGGCTGTGCGGCCACCCGACCCTGGCGAAGAAGGCCGGGCATGTGCTGAAATGCAGCAATCCGGACTGCGCCACCGAGCATTTCCCGCGCACCGACCCCGCCGTCATCATGCTGGTCGAGCATGAGGGCAAGGCGTTGCTCGGCCGGTCCCCGCGCTTCGCCGAGGGCATGTATTCGACGCTGGCCGGCTTCGTCGAGCCGGGCGAGAGCCTGGAGGAGGCGGTCGCCCGCGAGGTCGAGGAGGAGGCCGGCGTGAAAATCTCCAACGTGCGCTATCACTCCTCCCAGCCCTGGCCATTCCCCTCCTCGATCATGCTGGGCTTCTACGCCACGGCGGAGACCACGGACATCACCATCGACAGGGAGGAGCTGGCCGATGCGCGCTGGTTCTCGCGCGCCGAGATGCGGGATTTCGACGGGGTGAACCAGCGCCTGCCGCGCGCGGATTCCATCGCCCGCCGGCTGATCGAGGACTGGCTGGCCGAAGACGCGTGAGGCGTTAGCGCGGCGGAGTCAGATTTTTTGGTAGCCCAACCACTTCTGAGACCGTCACCCCCGCACTTGTTGCGGGGGTCCATGCCTCCGCTAACTAGGTCATCGGCCGAGTAAGCTGAACCCTGGATTCCCGGCACAAGGCCGGGAATGACTAACTATGTATTCTGTATCAGCGCCCGTTCTGCTTGGCGATCTGGCGATAGGGGTTCGCCGGGTAGGTGCCAAGGATCTTCACCGCGCCCTTGGGGCAGAAGAATTTCAGCTCCTCCAGCGCGTGCTGCATCGACTGGCTTTCCGGGTGCCCCTCGGCATCGACATAGAATTGCGCCGCCTCGAAGGAGCCGCCGACCATGTAGCTTTCCAGCTTGGTCAGGTTCACGCCGTTGGTGGCGAAGCCGCCCAGCGCCTTGTACAGCGCCGCCGGCACGCTGCGCACGGCGAACACGATGGTGGTCACGACCGGCTGGTCGTCCATTGGCGGCACGATGCCCTGGCGCGCCATGATCAGGAAGCGCGTGGTGTTGTGCGCGGCATCCTCGACATTGGCGCGCAGCACCTTCAGCCCGTAGATATCGGCGGCCAGCGGCGAGGCCAGGGCGGCGACCTCGGGATCGTGCAGCTCCGCGATCTCGGCGGCGGCGCCAGCGGTATCGGGATGGACGACGGGCTTCAGCTTCAGCTCGCGGATCAGCTTGCGGCACTGCGCCAGCGCCATGGCGTGGCTGCGCACCTGCCGCAGCCCCTCGATGGTGGCGTCCTTCGCGGCCAGCAGCGTCAGCTCTACACGCTGGAAATGCTCGCCGATGATGTGCAGGCCGGATTCCGGCAGCAGATGATGAATATCGGCGACCCGGCCGGCGACGGAATTCTCCACCGGCACCATGGCGAGATCAGCCGTGCCGCTGGACACCGCCTCCAGCATGTCCTCGAAGCTGGCGCAGGGCATCACCTCCATGTCCGGACGGGCGGCGCGGCAGGCCATGTGCGAGAAGGCGCCGGGCAGGCCCTGGAAGGCGATGATGTTGGTCGATTGCGTCATGACAGGCCCTGATTTAGCGGGCGGATGCAAGGAGTTGCCGGGCCCGGTCGAGGTCGGCGGGAGTATCGACGCCGAGCGGAACCGTGTCAACGCGCGCCACCTCGATGCGCATGCCGGCCTCCAGCGCGCGCAGCTGCTCCAGCTTCTCGCGAAGCTCCAGCTGGCTGGGCGGCAAGGCCACGAAGCGCGCCAGCGCCTCCCGGCGATAAGCATAGAGGCCGATATGGTGGAACAGCTCGCCCTCGCCCCAGGGGGCCGTGGCGCGGGTGAAATAGAGCGCGCGGCCGGTCTCGCCTGTGGCATTCCATGACACCACCGGCTTCACCACCTGGCTGGCGGTGCGCTCCTCGGCGATGGTAATGGGCGCCGCCAGCGTGCCGATATCGACCGCCGGATCGGCCAGCAGATCGAAGGCCCGCCTGACAATGGCCGGGTCCAGCGTCGGCAGGTCGCCCTGCACATTCACCACCGCATCGAACGCGGCTTCCGGGTCGATCCGCACCAGCGCCTGCCAGATGCGGTCGGAGCCTGACGGCAGGTCGGGGTCGGTCAGCACCGCCTGCCCGCCCGCCGCCTCGACCGCCTCTGCGATCTCCGGCTCGGCGGCGGCGACCCAGACCGGGCCGATGCCGGCCTCCACCGCGCGGCGCCAGACCTGCACGATCATCGGCTGCCCGGCGATCTCGGCCAGCGGCTTGCCGGGTAGCCGGGTCGAGGCCATGCGGGCCGGAATGATCACCACCGGGCGCGAAACCTGGGAGGAAACGGGAGCATGAGGCATGATTTGGAACAGCTTTCTGCAACGATCGACCGACAATGCGCGACAGAATGCCGCAGCGAAATCGCCGGCGCGAGGACGGTTTTGCGTCGCGTCGGCGGCGAAAGACGATATATCGGTGCCTCAAGGGACAGCACAGCGCCGGATTTCCCCAAGATTCACCGGCGCCGAGGCTTTCCTTTGGACACGCGCGCCGGGAATCACTAATCTCCCGCGCTCTGGAAAAGCAATACGGGACGTGACGAGGTCTCCCCATGTCAACACTTGAACTGAACAAGGCCGCTGCCGGTATCCTCATCGGCGCCCTGCTGTTCATGGTGACCGGTTTCCTGGGGCATATGCTGGTGGCGCCGAAGCCACTGCAGGAAAATGCCTACAAGGTCGAGGTTGCCGAGGAAGCCACCGCCACGGCCGCCGCTCCGCAGGAATTCCAGTGGCCGGAGCCGATCGCGCCGATGCTGGCCTCTGCCGACGCTTCGGCCGGCGAGGCGCTGGTGAAGCGCTGCACCGCCTGCCACACCTTCGAGAAGGGCGGCCCGAACCGTGTCGGCCCGAACCTCTATGACATCGTGAATGCCGACAAGGCGCATCTCGGCGACTTCGCCTATTCCGACGCGATGGCCTCGGCCGAGGGCGAGTGGAATTACGAGAGCCTCAGCCGCTTCATCTTCAACCCGAAGGAATATGTGCCGGGCACGAAGATGAACTTCGCCGGGCTGAAGAAGGATTCGGACCGCGCCAACCTGATCGCCTATCTGCGGTCGCTGTCCGACAATCCGGCGCCGCTGCCGTAAGAATCCTACCGTCAAGAAACCCGCGCCCGTGACCGCTTCCTGTCCTGATTCCTTCGTCCGCTTCGCCGGCCAGCTGGCCGACGCGGCGGGCGATGTCGCCCAGCGCTATTTCCGCAGCGGCGTGCAGGCCGAGGACAAGGCCGACGAAAGCCCGGTCACCATCGCCGACCGCACCGCCGAGACGGCGATGCGCGCCCTGATCGAGAAGGAATTTCCCGAGCACGGCATCATCGGCGAGGAACATGGCAGCGTGCGCCGCGACGCCGAATGGGTATGGGTTCTGGACCCGATCGACGGCACCAAGGCCTTCCTCACCGGCAAGCCGCTGTTCGGCACGCTGATCGGGCTGCTGCACCGGGGAGAACCCGTGCTGGGCGTCATCAACCAGCCGATCATCAATGACCGCTGGGTGGGCGGTGCCGGCCATCCGACCACGCTGAACGGCATACCGGCGCGCACCCGGACCGCCGAGCGCGGGCTGGCCGGCGCGATGCTGCAGACCACCTCGCCCGACATGTTCAAGGACGGCAAGTACGCCGCCTTCGAGCGCGTCGGCGATGCCTGCAAATTCATCCATTGGGGCGGCGATTGCTATGGCTTCGGCCTGCTGGCCAGCGGCTTCATCGACATCGCCATCGAATCCTCGCTGCAGCTCTATGACTGGGTGGCGCTCGCCCCGATCATCGAGAATGCCGGCGGCAGCCTGACCGACTGGCAGGGCAACAAGCTGGAAATCCGCGACGGCAGCTTCGACGTGGTCGCCTGCGGCGACCGCCGCCTGCTGCCCGCGATCCTCGAGCTGCTGAACGGCTGAACCGGCGCTTCCAACTGCGCCTGGCGGTTTTTTTACACGAAGTTAGTACGCCTCCCTCCTTTATCGCGCGCGATCTGCCATTATATCGCCGTTAAAGCCGGTTACCCGGATACCAGTCCGGCCCGTCCTTCGGAGAGGAGTCCCACAAGCCCATGCGACCGACGCTCGCCCGCTTCCTTCTCCTGCTGCTGCCCGTTCTGCCGCTGGCACTGCCCGCCCTGACGTTACCCGCCGCCGCGCAGGAGGTGACGACAAGCCACGCGATCATCCTGCATGGCGAACCCAAATATCCGGCGGATTTCCGGCATTTCGACTATGCGAACCCGGACGCCCCGAAGGGCGGCGAGGTCATCCTGGCCGCCATCGGCACCTTCGACAGCCTGAACCCCTTCATCCTGCGCGGCGTTTCCGCCGCCGGCCTCAGCCTCGCCTTCGATACGCTGCTGACCGGCAGCTATGACGAGGCCTTCACCGAATACGGGCTGCTGGCCGAGAGCATCGAAGTGCCGGCCGACCGCAAATGGGTTGCCTTCACGCTGCGCCCCGAGGCCCGCTTCCATGACGGCAAGCCGGTCACGGCGGCGGATGTGGTCTGGACCTTCGACACGCTGAAAGCCAAGGGCGCCCCGTTCTACCGCGCCTATTACGCCGATGTGCAGAAGGCCGAGGCGCTGGGGCCGCACAAGGTGAAATTCAGTTTCGGCGACACGGTGAACATGGAATTGCCGCTGATCATCGGGCAGATGCCGGTGCTGCCGATGCATTATTTCGCGGATAAGGAATTCGAGCGCACGACGCTGGAGCCGATCCCCGGCAGCGGCCCCTACAAGGTGGCCAGCTTCGAGCCCGGCCGCGCCATCACCTACGAGCGGGTGGCGGACTACTGGGGCAGGGATCTGGGGGTCAACAAGGGCCGCCATAATTACGACCGCATCCGCTTCGACTACTACCGCGACGCCACCGTCGCCATCGAGGCCTTCAAGGCCGGCGCCTATGATTTCCGCCAGGAGAACAGCGCCAAGGAATGGGCGACGGCCTATGATTTCCCTGCCCAGCGCCAGGGGCTGGTGGTGCAGCGGGAAATCCCCCATGAGCTGCCGACCGGCATGCAGGGCTTCGCGATGAACACCCGCCGGGCGATCTTCAGCGACCCCCGCGTGCGCCAGGCGATGAATTATGCCTTCGATTTCGAATGGTCGAACAAGGCGCTGTTCCACGGCGCCTACAGCCGCACCGAGAGTTATTTCTCCAATTCCGAGCTGGCCTCGCGCGGCCTGCCGGAGGGCGAGGAGCTGAAAATCCTGGAAGGCTTCCGCGGCCAGATTCCCGACCAGGTATTCACCACCGAATACAAGGCGCCGGTCACCGACGGCTCGGGCAACAACCGCGCCAATCTGAGGAAGGCGCTGGGCCTGCTGCAGGAGGCCGGCTGGCAGGTCAAGGACGGCAAGCTGGTGAACGCGGCCGGTCAGCCCTTCGCCTTCGAGATATTGCTGAGCAGCCCGGCCTTCGAGCGCATCGCCCTGCCCTATGCCAAGAATCTGGAACGGCTGGGCATCGAGGCCAGCGTGCGCACGGTGGACACCGCGCAGTACCAGAACCGCACCGACAATTTCGACTTCGACATGACCGTGGAAGGCTGGGGCCAGTCGCTGTCGCCGGGCAACGAGCAACGCGATTTCTGGGGCTCCAGCCGGCGCGACGAACCGGGCAGCCGTAACACCGCGGGCATTGCCGACCCGGTGATCGACCAGCTGATCGACCTGGTGATCCAGGCGCCCGACCGCGAGAGCCTGATCGCCCGCACCCGTGCGCTGGACCGGGTGCTGCTGTGGGGCCATTACGTGGTGCCGCACTGGCATATCCGGGCCTTCCGCACGGTCTATTGGGATAAGTTCGCGCAGCCTGAGATCGCACCGAAATACGCGCTGGGCTTCCTCGATCTGTGGTGGATCGACCCGGCAAAGGCGGAGGTGGTGAACGCCTCCCGCCGCCGCAGCAGCAACTAGCCGGCCCGGTAACGCCCGTGCTGGCCTATATCGTCCGACGCCTGCTGCTGATGATCCCGACCCTGTTCGGGATCATGGTGCTGAATTTCGTCATCGTGCAGGCCGCCCCCGGCGGCCCGGTCGAACGCATGATCGCGGAAATCCGGGGTACCGCCGTCGATGCCACGGCGCGCATCACCGGTGGCGGCGGCGAGCAGACGCAAGCGACCGACAGCCAGTCCAGACGGGACAGCGGCGGCGAAAGCGCCAGCCAGTATCGCGGCGCGCGCGGCCTGCCACCGGAACTGATCCAGGATCTGGAGCGCCAGTTCGGCTTCGACAAGCCGCCGCTGGAACGCTTCGTGCTGATGATCGGCAATTATCTCACCTTCGATTTCGGCGAGAGTTTCTTCCGCAACCAGCGGGTCGTCGATCTGGTGCTGGACAAGATGCCGGTGTCGATATCGCTGGGGCTGTGGACCACGCTGCTGGTCTATCTGATCTCGATTCCGCTGGGCGTGCGCAAGGCGGTGCGCGACGGCACCGCCTTCGATGTCTGGACCTCCGCCGTGGTCATTGTCGGCTACGCCATTCCGGGCTTCCTGTTCGCGATCCTGCTGGTCGTGCTGTTCGCCGGCGGCAGCTTCCTGGACTGGTTCCCCCTGCGTGGGCTGACCAGCGCCAACTGGGAAGATCTGTCCTGGCCGGCGCGCATCCTGGATTATTTCTGGCATCTGGTGCTGCCCATCACCGCCATGGTGATCGGCGGTTTCGCCGGCCTGACCATGCTGACCAAGAATTCCTTCCTGGAGGAGATCAACAAGCAGTACGTCATGACCGCGCGGGCCAAGGGGCTGACCGAGAACCGCGTGCTGTACGGCCATGTGTTCCGCAACGCCATGCTGATCGTGGTCGCCGGCTTCCCCAGCGCCTTCATCGGCATCCTGTTCACTGGGGCGCTGTTGATCGAGGTGATCTTCTCGCTCGACGGGCTGGGGCTGCTGGGCTTCGAGGCGGCGATCAACCGCGACTACCCGATCATGTTCGGCACACTGTATTTCTTCACCCTGCTGGGGCTGCTGCTGAACCTGGTGGGCGATCTGATGTATGTCGCCATCGACCCGCGCATCGATTTCGAAAGCCGGGAGGTCTAGGGCGATGACAGACAGCCCCGCGCCTGTCGCCACCCCGGAATACCGCTTCCTGGGCCTGCGCATCAGCCCGCTGACCCGGCGGCGGCTGCAGAATTTCCGGGCGAACAAGCGCGGCTTCTGGTCGCTGTGGGTGTTCCTCGCGCTGTTCTCCTTCAGCCTGTGCGCCGAGCTGATCGCCAACGACCGGCCGCTGCTGGTCTATTACGATGGCGATCTGTATGCGCCGGTGTTGAAGGCCTATCCGGAGACCACCTTCGGCGGCTTCTTCCCGACCGAGGCGGATTATACCGATCCCGAGGTGAAGGCGCTGATTGACGAGAAGGGCTGGGCGATCTGGCCGCTGATTCCCTACAGCTACGACACGGTGGCGTCCGACCTGCCCGGCCCCGCCCCATCGCCGCCCGACGCCAACCACTGGCTGGGCACCGACGACCAGGCGCGCGACGTGGCGGCGCGGCTGATCTACGGCTTCCGCCTGTCGGTGCTGTTCGGGCTGACGCTGACCCTGTTCAGCTCGGTCGTCGGCATTGCCGCCGGTGCGGTCCAGGGCTTCTTTGGCGGCTGGCTCGACCTTATCTTCCAGCGCTTCATCGAAATCTGGTCGGGTCTGCCGGTGCTCTATCTGCTGATCATCCTGGCCAGCGTGGTGGAGCCGAATTTCTGGTGGCTGCTGATCCTGATGCTGGCGTTTTCCTGGATGACGCTGGTCGGCGTGGTGCGCGCGGAATTCCTGCGGGCGCGGAATTTCGACTATATCCGCGCCGCCCGCGCGCTCGGCATCTCCAACGCCACCATCATGGTCCGCCACATGCTGCCCAACGCCATGGTGGCGACCCTGACCTTCCTGCCCTTCATTCTGAACGGCTCGATCACCACGCTGACCTCGCTGGACTTCCTGGGCTTCGGCCTGCCGCCGGGATCGGCCTCGCTGGGCGAATTGCTGGCGCAAGGCAAATCCAACCTGCAGGCACCCTGGCTCGGCATCACCGGATTCATGGTGCTGGCGGTCATGCTGAGCCTGCTGATCTTTGTCGGCGAGGCGGTGCGTGACGCCTTCGACCCGCGAAAGACCATGCGATGACCGGGGCGACCGAAAAGCCCTTGCTTCAGGTGCATAACCTCTCGGTCGATTTCACCGTGCAGGGCCGCACCGTGCGCGCGGTGAAGCACATCGCCTTCGAGATCGGCCAGGGCGAGACTGTGGCGCTGGTCGGCGAATCGGGTTCCGGCAAATCGGTCTCGGCGCTTTCCATCCTGCAGCTGCTGCCCTATCCGACAGCGCAGCACCCCGGCGGCAGCATCCGCTTCGAAGGGGTGGAGCTGCTGGATCAGGACCAGGCGGCGCTGCGCAAGGTGCGCGGCAATGACATCTCGATCATCTTCCAGGAGCCGATGACCTCGCTCAATCCGCTACATACGGTGGAAAAGCAGATCTCGGAAATCCTGTTCGTGCATCGCGGCCTGTCGAACGATGCGGCGCGGCTACGCGTGCTGGAGCTGCTGCGCCAGGTCGGCCTCGACGATGCCGAGCAGCGCCTCGCCAGCTATCCGCACCAGCTGTCCGGCGGGCAGCGCCAGCGCGTGATGATCGCCATGGCGCTGGCCAACGAGCCGAAACTGCTGATCGCCGACGAGCCGACGACGGCGCTGGACGTGACCATCCAGGCGCAGATTCTGGCGCTTCTGAAGAAGTTGCAGCGCGAGACCGGCATGTCGATGCTGTTCATCACCCATGACCTCGGCGTGGTACGCAAGATCGCCGACCGGGTCTATGTGATGACGGAAGGCGAGATCGTCGAGGAAGGGCCGGTCGGCAATGTCTTCGACGATCCGCAGCACGCCTATACGCGCAAGCTGATGGGCGCGGTGCCGAAGGGCGCGCCACAGCCGATGCCGGAAGGCACCCCGCTGGTCCTGGAAGGCCAGGATGTCCGTGTCTGGTTCCCGGTTAAGCGCGGCCTGCTGCGCCGCACGGTCGGCCATGTGAAGGCGGTGGACGGCGTCGATGTCGATATCCGCGAGGGCGAGACGCTGGGCGTCGTCGGCGAATCCGGCTCCGGCAAGACCACGCTGGGGCTGGCGCTGCTGCGGCTGGAGCGCAGCCAGGGCGCCATCCGTTTCAAGGGACAGGATATCGCCGGCAAGGGCAATGCCGCGATGCGCCCGCTGCGCCGCGAGATGCAGATCGTCTTCCAGGACCCGTTCTCGGCGCTGTCGCCCCGTCTTTCGGTGTCTGAAATCGTCGGCGAGGGGCTGACCGTGCACCGGCTGGCAGCGAATTCGGCCGAGCGTGAACGGATGATCTGTCAGGCGCTGGAGGAGGTCGGGCTGGACCCGGCCTGGCGCCACCGCTACCCGCATGAATTTTCCGGCGGTCAACGCCAGCGCATCGCCATCGCCCGCGCGATGGTGCTGAAGCCGCGCCTGGTGGTGCTGGACGAGCCGACCAGCGCGCTCGACATGAGCGTGCAGGGCCAGATCGTCGATCTGCTGCGCGGGCTGCAGCAAAGGCACCGGCTGGCCTATCTGTTCATCAGCCACGATCTGCGCGTGGTGCGCGCCATGGCGCACCGGGTCATCGTGCTGCGCAACGGCAAGACGGTCGAACACGGGCCGGCGGAGGCGATTTTCGAGCACCCGCAGCAGCCCTATACGAAAGCTTTGCTGAAAGCCGCCTTCGATCTGGAAGCGGTAGAGGGGGACGTGTTAAAGACCTGAACAACTTCTCAAGGATCGGGGGCAGAGATCATGGCGCTGTTGTTCAAGTCTAATTCGGATTCCGCCGCACGCTGGGAGAAGGAGCTGCGGACGCACATCCCCGATCTCGACTTCCGGGTCTGGCCGGATTACGGCGATCCCGCCGATATCGACTTCGCGCTGGTCTGGGGCATGCCGGCCGGCGAGTTCCACAAATTCCCGAATCTGCGCTGCATCGCCTCGCTGGGGGCCGGCGTCGATCACATCTTCCGCGATCCCGACCTGCCGGAAGGCGTAGCGATCACCCGCCTCGTCGATCCCTGGATGGCGCAGGCGATGAGCGAGTATGTGCTGCTGCAGGTGCTGCGCTTCCACCGCCAGGGCGACATCTATGCCCGCCAGCAGGCGGAGAAGAAATGGGACACGCTGCCCTTCCCGGACACCGCCAAGCGCCGCGTCGGCATTCTCGGCCTCGGCTCGCTGGGCGAGGATGCGGCGAAGAAGATCGCCGCGCTGGATTTCCCCACCGCCGGCTGGAGCCGCACGCCGAAACAGATCGCGGGCGTGGAATGCTATAGCGGCCAGGACGGGCTGGAACCGTTCCTGAAGCGTACCGATATTCTGTGCTGCCTGCTGCCGCTGACGCCGCAGACTGAGAACATCATCGACGCCAAGCTGCTGGCAACGCTGCCGGCAGGCGCCTTCATCGTGAATTCCGCACGCGGCAAGCATGTGGTGGACGAGGATCTGATCGCCGCGCTCGATTCCGGCCATATTGCCGGCGCCGCGCTGGACGTGTTCCGCGAGGAGCCGCTGCCGGCCAGCCACCCCTACTGGTCGCACCCGAAGGTGCTGGTCACGCCGCACGCGGCGGCGCTGACCAACCCGCGCACCGGCGCCAAGCAGGTCGCCGACAACATCCTGCGCACCCGGGCCGGCCAGCCGCCGGCCTATGTTGTGGATCGCAGCGCCGGCTACTGATCGGGCTGCTGATTTGGCGGCTGGGGCGTATCCGTATTGCGCACCGCCGCCTGCTCCCCCGCTGCCAGCGCACTGTGCCGCGCCAGGCGGCGGATGCGCAGCGCGGCATTGAATTCCGCCCCCAGGATCAAGGTCGCCGCCGACAGGTAGAAGAACAGCAGCGTGATGACGATCCCGCCCAGGCTGCCATAGACCAGGGCGAAACGCCCGAAGCTGGACAGGTACCAGGAAAAGCCGAAAAGCAGGGCGAACCACAGCAGCCCGGCCAGCAGCATGCCCGGCACCACCTCGGCCAGGCGCTGCGGCACATTCGGCAGGAACCGGTACAGCAGCGTCACGCCGGTCAGCACCAGCAGCACGGCAAACAGGCCCTGTACCGTGCTGATGGCGGCAAAACTGGCGTCTCGGATATCCAGCCAGCTGGTCAGCGGCTCCCACAGCAACGGCAGGAAGACGAAGCCGCTCATGGTGAACAGGATCACCAGCGCCGCCGTGATCACGATGATTGCCCCCTGCAACCGGCGCAGCCAGAAGGAGCGCAGCTGCTCCACGTCATAGGCGCTGTTCAGCGCGTCACGCAGCGCCTCGACGCCGGACCCTGCGGTCCACAGCGTGGCCAGCATGGACAGCGTCAGGATGCCGCCCTTGTCGCCGCCCACCACCTCGGAAATTACCGGGCGCAGCGTTTCGGCCACCTCGTCCGGCAGGTTGGCGAGGCTCAGCGAAACGAAGTTCAGCGCCTGCGTGCTGTTGCCGACGGCGCCGGCCAGCGCCGTCAGAAAGATCAGGAAAGGGAACAGGGCGAACAGGCTGCTGAAGGAGATGGCACTCGCCCGCATCATGCCGTCATGCTGCAGAAACCGGCGCGCGGTATCGAGCGGCAGGACGGACAGGTCACGAAGGCGCTGGAAAAGAGGGTGGTCGCGCCAGGCCTTGGGCTGGGCGGAATGCTCTTCCACGCGTTAGTGCGGCAAGCTCGCCGCTGGCTGGCCCAGGCCGGCCACAGCGACGGACGGCTCCATGCCGCCGCTGGCTGCCTGCTGCGCCGCCCCCATTACCTGCCCGGCAAAATCCGACAGGAAGACCGAGCCCTTCACGGTGCGCTGCACCAGCACGCTGCGCCGGTCGGTCTCATCGGGCCGGCGCTTCAGCAAGCCGAGTTCGCCCAACCGGTCGAGCGCGCGCGTCACCGCCGGCTTGGAGATGTTCAGCGTCTGGGCAAGGCCGCGCACGGTGTGTGGCGGCGGCGTCAGATAGACGGTCAGCAGGATGGCCATCTGGCGCGACGACAGGTCAGGCGCATCCGCCCGCACGCTCTCCAGGAGAGCGCGGCGCCAGAGGTCGAGAGCCTGTGTCTGCGTAATGGTCGTCTGCGTAATGGTCATGTCTGCGCAAAAGCCGCCGTTATCATTACGGTAACGTACCGAAGAATAGCCGCTCTTGCTCCATCCGCAAAATGAAATCTTGGGGACTCGGTTTATCCTTTGCCGTACTTGCCGGCCAGATAGGCGAAAACCGCCCGGATTGCCTGCGCCTCGCCGCCTTCCGGCCGGCCCGGCCGATCGGACGGGTTCCAGGCATAGACGTCGAAATGCACCCAAGGGGTCGTCTCGGATACGAAATGCTGCAGGAACAGCGCCGCCGTGATCGAGCCGGCGAAGCCGCCGCTGCCGGTCGAGGACAGATCGGCGATCTTGTTCTTCAGCATGCGCTTGTAGGGCTGGTACAGCGGCAGGCGCCAGAACGGATCGGCCTCCTCCTCCGCCACTGCCAGCAGGCCGCTCGCGGTTGCCTCGTCATTGCAGTAGAAGGCCGGCAGGTCCGGCCCTAGCGCCACGCGGGCGGCGCCGGTCAGGGTGGCGAAGTCGATCAGCAGTTCAGGCTTCTCCGAATCCGCCTCGGCCAGCGCGTCGGCCAGGATCAACCTGCCTTCCGCATCGGTGTTGCCGACCTCGACGCTGAGACCGTTGCGCATCCGGATTATATCCATCGGGTGGAAGGCATTGCCGGAAACCGCGTTCTCCACCGCCGGGATCAGCACGCGCAGCCGCAGCTTCAGGCCGGCCGCCATGATCATCCGCGCCAGCCCCAGCGCCTGCGCCGCGCCGCCCATATCCTTCTTCATCATCAGCATGCCGCCGGACGGCTTCAGGTCCAGCCCGCCGGTATCGAAGCATACGCCCTTGCCGACCAGCGTGACCTTCGGGTCACTCTTGTTGCCCCAGCTGAAATCGATCAGCCGCGGCGCCTGCTCGGCGGCCCGGCCCACCGTGTGGATCGCCGGGTAGTTGTGCTTCAGCAACGCCTCGCCGACCGTCACCTTCGCTTTTGCCTTGAAGCTTTTCGCAAGATCGAGGGCGGCTTCGGCAAGCTGTTCCGGCCCGAGGTCGCCGGCCGGCATGTTCACCAGGTCGCGCACCTCGGCAATCGCGGCGGCCATGCTCTCCACCCGCTTGCGGTCGGCCTTCGCCGGCCAGACCAGCTCCACCGCCGGCCGGTCATTCTTGCGGTAGCGCGCGAAGCGATAGCAGCCGAGCGCCCAGCCCAGCGCCAGCCGGGTCGCCTCGTCCGGGGTCAGATCGGCCTCCAGCCGGAAGCGCCCCTCAGGCAGGCTGGCCGGCAGCCCCGCCAGCGACCAGACATTCCAGGGCGCCTCGATGGCGATCACGACTTGCGCTGGCCGTTTTTCTTTCCCATTTATGGGCGGCCCATCTATTGCGGGGAGGAATCCGACCTCGCCGGCCTCACCCTTGAAGCCGGTCGCCGCCAGCCAGGCCTGCCATTCGGCGGGTTGTTCCTTGAGCCATGTCTTGTAGTCCGTCGTGAAGACCGGCAGCAAAATCCTTGTATCGGCATTGGCGCGGTTGGCAAAACAGCTCGGCACGTCGGTTCTCCCAGCTTGAGGAAAGGCGGCCGCAAGGATGGCGCGAACCGCGCCGCCTGCAAAGCGTTAACGAATCGACGGCGCTATGGCGCGCATCGGGATGAAGATTGCCTTGGCCGCGATATGGCGGCACGGTAAATCGAAAAACCTAGCCGAAAGGCCGGGCATCGAGAGGGAGTGAGAGGCATGAGCGACATTACGGAAGCTGGGGACGGCATCACGCTCGTCATCGGTAACAAGAATTATTCCTCCTGGTCGCTGCGCGCCTGGCTGGCGCTAAAGATGACCGGCGAGGATTTCACCGAGGAGGTGATCCCGCTCGACCAGGCGAACAGCAAGGAGCAGATCCTGCGTCACGCTCCCTCCGGCCAGGTACCGGCGCTGAAACGCGGCGATCTGGTGATCTGGGACAGCCTGGCGATCTGCGAATATCTGGCGGAAACCTATCCCGACGCGAAGCTGTGGCCGGCCGATCCGGCGGCACGCGCCGTGGCACGCGCCGTATCGGCTGAGATGCATGCCGGCTTCCAGGCGCTGCGGCGGAACATGCCGATGGATGCGCGGGAGAGCGTGCCCGACCGCGGCATGGCGCCCGGCGTACAGGACGACATCAACCGCATCAGCGCGATCTGGCGCGATTGCCGTCGTCGTTTCGGGAGCGATACCGGCTTTCTGTTCAGCCATTTCACGATTGCCGACGCGATGTACGCGCCGGTCGTGCTGCGCTTCAACACCTACCGTCCGGCCCTCGGCGAGGATGCCCAGGCCTATTGCCAGACCATTCTGGAAATGCCGGAAATGCAGGCCTGGATCGCCGCCGCGAAGAAGGAACCCTGGATGATCGAGCAGGAGGTCGCCTGACGGCAGGCCATCTGACGGCAGGATGAGTGAGGCTGCGGCGCCCTATTGGGTGCGCGGCGCTTCCTGCGGCTCGGCGGGCAGCAGCCCGGCCTCCCGATAGAAGCGCTCCGCCCCCGGATGCAGCGGCACCGGCACGCCGTCCAGCGCGGTTTCCAGCTGAATGAACTTGCCGGCGGCATGCCCCTTGTCCAGCGCGGCGCGGGAATTCTCGTGCCACAGGGCGCGGGT
>Ga0114898_1000728_pt1 | contig 22949 bp, 23 predicted proteins | sample Malvired_Geostar_FD_83496 | JGI IMG/M metagenome (GOLD analysis project Ga0114898, IMG submission 83496) | Marine viral communities from the Global Malaspina Expedition - Malaspina viral metaG DeepMed_Geostar | ecosystem: Environmental > Aquatic > Marine > Oceanic | place: Mediterranean Sea... | reverse complement strand
TCGCCGCGCTCCACCTCTACGGGTGCGCGATTGTAGACTCCCATGAGATGACCGGACACGACGGGCTCCTTCCCTGAAAAGAAAACAGCCCCGGCGGGGCGCGCCGGGACCATGCAGGACGGTGTTGTCCGCTTGGAGGCGGAGGGAGTCAACACCGGGCGCCCCAACAGGCAGGGCCCGAGCGAGGGCGCTGAATGAGTGTAGCGTCTCGCGCCACACTCGTTGACATATGTAGCGTGCTACGCTACGTGCAGGAACGAGGGGCGAGCGCTGTGATCCAGAGCTGGAAAGACAGAAAGGCGAAGGACGTCTTCGAGGGCCGATGCCCGAAGGGGTTTCCCGCCGACCTGTTCAAGGCGGCCCGCCGTCGCCTGTTCCAGCTGGATGCGGCAATCGCCCTGGAGGACATGAAGGACCCGCCGGGCAACAGGCTCCACGCCCTGACCGAGGACCGCGCAGGCCAGTGGTCCGTCAGCGTGAACCGACAGTTCCGCATCTGTTTCCGATGGGGTGACGAAGGGCCGGAAGACGTCGAGTTCGTGGATTACCACTAGCGACCCGAGGGTCAGAAAGAGAGATGTCAGGCGAATGGTCGGTCACGATTTCAGCCAGTTCACCGCCCCGGCGCCGCACCCCGGCGAACACCTGCGGGAAGATTACCTGCCCGCTTACGGCCTGACCGCAGGCGCGCTCGCCAAGGCCATGAGGCTGAAGGATCGCACCCGGATCGAGCGTCTGGTGCGTGAAAAGCAGCCCGTCACCGCCGACACCGCCCTGCGACTGGCCCGGGTGTTCGGCACCTCGGCCCAGTTCTGGATCAATCTCCAGACGACCCACGACCTGTCGAAGGCTGCGATAGAGGCGCGCAAGGAACTGGATCAGATCGAGCCGCTTCAAGCCACCTGAGCGGCGTGGCGCGACCCGTCAGTGCGCCTGATCCCAGTTGGGCGCCGCCTTGGCTTCCACGTCGATGGGGACGGTCAGCTGGACGGCGGGTAACGGCGCGGTCTCCATCACCTTGCGGATGACGGCCATGGCGCGGTCGGCCTCGGTCGCGGGGGCCTCGAACACCAGTTCGTCGTGGACCTGCAGCAGCATGCGGGTCTGCAGCCCCTCGGCCTTCAGGGCGGCGGGCATCTTCATCATGGCGCGGCGGATGATGTCGGCCGCGGCGCCCTGGATCGGGGCGTTGATGGCGGCGCGCTCGCCGAACTGGCGCTCGGCGCCGGACTTGGAGTGGATCGCCGGCACGTGCACGCGGCGCCCGAACAGGGTGGTGACATAGCCCTGCTCGCGCACCAGCGCTTTCGTCTTGTCCATGTAGTCGCGGATGCCGGGGAAGCGCTCGAAATAGGTCTTGATATAGGCCCCCGCCTCGCCCTGGCCGATGCCCAGCTGGGCCGCCAGGCCGAAGGCCGAGATGCCGTAGATGATGCCGAAATTGATCGCCTTGGCGCGGCGCCGCGTCTCGGGCGTCATCTCGGCCAGCGGCACGTCGAACATCTCCGACGCCGTGGCCGCGTGGATGTCGTGCCCGGCCTTGAAGGCGGCCTTCAGCTCGGGGATGTCGCCGATGTGGGCCAGCAGCCGCAGCTCGATCTGGCTGTAGTCCGCCGAGATCAGCACATGGCCGTCGCGGGCGATGAAGGCCTGCCGGATCTGGCGGCCCGTCTCGGTGCGGATGGGGATGTTCTGCAGGTTCGGGTCCGACGAGGCCAGCCGCCCGGTGGAGGCCGCCGCCAGCTGGAAGCTGGTATGCACCCGGTGCGTCTCGGGGTCCGCCGCCTGCACCAGGGCGTCGGTGTAGGTGCCCTTCAGCTTGGCCAGCTGGCGCCAGTCCAGCAGGGTGCGCGGCAGGTCGTGGGTGAGGGCCAGCTCCTCGAGCACGGACGCATCGGTGCCCCACTGGCCCGAGGCGGTCTTCTTGCCGCCCTCCAGCCCCATCTCCCCGAACAGGATCTCGCCGATCTGCTTGGGACTGCCCAGATTGAAGGGGCGGCCCGCCAGTTCATGGGCCGTGATCTCCAGCTCGGCCATGCGCATGCCGAACTCGCTGGACAGGGCGCGCAGCCGGTCCGGATTCACGCGGATGCCCGCGATCTCCATGTCCGCCAGCACCGCGGGCATGCCGCGCTCCAGCGTCTCATAGGCGTTGGTCAGGCCCTCGCCCGCCAGCTGCGGCTTGAGGATGCGCCACAGGCGCAGGGTCACGTCCGCGTCCTCGGCGGCGTAGCAGGTGGCCGGCTTCAGCTCCACGTGGCGGAAGCTCTTCTGGGCCTTGCCGGTCCCGGCCACGGATTTGAAGGCGATGGGCTCGTGGCCCAGGTGGCGTTTGGCCAGCTCGTCCATGCCGTGGGGGTGCAGCCCGCCGCCCAGCACGTAGGAGATCAGCATGGTGTCGTCGATGGGTCCCACCGCGATCCCGTGCCGCTTCATCACCGCCAGATCGTATTTGATGTTCTGGCCCACCTTCAGGACCGACGGGTCCTCCAGCAGCGGCTTGAGCTTCGCCAGCGCCTCCTCGATCTCGATCTGGTCCGGCCGGGCGCGGCCCGCGCCCTCGAAGTCCAGCCCACCGGCGCCGTCCGCCTCGCCCGGATGGTCGTGGGTCAGGGGGATGTAGCAGGCGCGGTTCGGGCCCGTGGCCAGCGACAGGCCGCACAGCTCCGCATGGCTGGACGACAGGGAGTCCGTCTCGGTGTCGAAGCCGATGACGCCTGCGGCCTTCGCCTCGGCGATCCAGACCTCCAGCGCCGCGATCGTGGTCACGCACTCATAGGCGTCGGTGTCGAACAGGTGCGGCTCGGCCGGGGTGACGCTTTCGGCCGGGGCGTAGCGGGGCGTGGCCACGGGGGCGCTAACCGGTTTGGGCCGCAGCCCGCCGTTCGGGAAGGTCGCCCCGTCCTTGTCCGGCGCCTTGCCGTCGCCCACCCGCCGGGCCAGCGTGCGGAACTCCATCTTCTCGAGGAACGCCGACAGCGTCTCCGGGTCCGGGTCGCGCACCACGAAGTCGCTGATGGGCTCGGGCGCCGGGGCGTCGCAGGTCAGGCGCACCAGCTCGCGCGACAGACGGATCTGGTCCGCATATTCGATCAGGGTCTCGCGCCGCTTGTTCTGCTTGATCTCGCCGGCGCGGGCCAGCAGCGTGTCCAGATCGCCGTATTCGGCGATCAGGGCCGAGGCGGTCTTGACCCCGATGCCCGGTGCGCCCGGCACATTGTCCGTGGAGTCCCCGATCAGGGCCTGCACGTCCACCACCTTGTCCGGCCCCACGCCGAACTTGGCCATGACCGCCTCATGCTCCAGCACCGCGTCCTTCATGGGGTCGTACATGACCACCCCGTCGCCGATCAGCTGCATCAGGTCCTTGTCTGACGAGACGATCACCGCCTTGCCGCCCATGTCGCGCGCCTTGCAGGCGTAGGTGGCGATCAGGTCGTCGGCCTCGTAGCCGGGCAGCTCCACGCACGGCAGGCCGAAGGCGGCGGTGGCCTCGCGCACCAGGGCGAACTGGGGGATCAGGTCCTCGGGCGGCGGCGGGCGGTGGGCCTTGTACTGGTCGTACAGCTGGTTGCGGAAGGTCTTCTCCGAATGGTCGAAGATGGCCGCCAGATGGGTCGGCCCGTCCTCGCCCTTGAAGTCCCGCATCAGCTTCCACAGCATGTTGCAGTAGCCCTGCACCGCGCCCACCGGCAGGCCGTCGGACTTGCGCGTCAGGGGCGGCAGGGCGTGATAGGCCCGGAAGATGTAGGCCGAGGCGTCGATCAGATACAGCCGCACCGGCGGCCCGTCCTGGGTCAGGGGACGGTCGATGGCGACGGTGTTTTCGGGGGCGCCTTCAGGGGCGTCGGAATCGGCAGGCTCGGACATGGCGGGCAACATAGTGCGCCGCGAGGCGGGCGTCAGCCGCCCGTTTCCTTTTGCCCGGAATGGGCGTATGGAAAGCTATCCGCGCCCGGCCGAAAGGTCGGGCGCCGCTGTTTTCAACGCCCGCTTCGGCGGGCCGCAATCCCGAGGGATTCCCGCATGACCGACATCCTGATGCCCAAGGCCACCGCGGTCTGGCTGGTGGACAACACCTCGCTCAGCTTCGATCAGATCGCCGACTTCTGCGGCCTGCACCCGCTGGAAGTGCGCGGCATCGCAGACGGCGACGTGGCCCGCGACATCCGCGGCTCGGATCCCATCGTCAACGGCCAGCTGACCCGCGAGGAACTGGACAAGGCCCAGAACGACGAAACCTACCGCATGAAGGCGGTGGTCAGCGCCCACGCCGAGCTGTTCAAGCCGGCGAAGAAGGGCCCGAAATACACCCCGGTGTCGCGCCGTCAGGACCGCCCGGACGCCATCTCGTGGTTCGTGCGCAACCACCCCGAGGTGACCGACGCGCAGATCTCCAAGCTGCTGGGCACCACCAAGGCCACCATCGAGAGCGTGCGCAACCGCACCCACTGGAACAGCCCCAACATCAAGCCGGTGGACCCGGTGACCCTGGGCCTGACCAGCCAGATGCAGCTGGACGAACTGGTCAAGAAGGCCGCCGAGAAGAAGGCCCGCGACGACGCGAAGAAGGGCGGCGGCGTGCTCGCCCCCGCCGGCGAGGCCGAGGCCCCGGTCGAGGAAGAACCCGAGTTCACCCCCGAGGCCCGCGAGCGCCGCGGCGCCGAGCCCACGGCCGCGTCGGTGTTCGGCTCGAACGAGGACTGATCACCCGATCCCTTCTCCCTTGCGGGAGAAGGCGTCATGCGGAGCATGACGGATGAGGGGTGAGACCCGATCCGTCAGGCAAACGCCCGGTCTGTATTGTGTGTCACGCGTATCCGGATGAGGCGGTGTTTCACCCCTCATCCAACCGCCTCCGGCGGCCACCGTCTCCCGCAAGGGGAGAAGGACGTCAGAGCCGCGCGTCGCCCTGCATGATGCGGGCCCAGGTTTCAGGCTTCAGGCGGGTGTAGGCGCCCTTGTCGTCGCGCACATGGACGGCGTCCTCCATGGCCGGGTCGAAGCCGTCCTTCACCAGATCCACCTTGCGGTATTTGAAGGTGCCGGTGGTCTCCAGTTCCCGGGCCACGCGCACGAACACCGGCCGGGCGAAGTGGGGCAGCTCCTCATTGACGAAGGCGGCGAATTTCTTGACGCCGAAGCGGCCGTCGGGGACCACCGTCACCATGCCCGCGCGCCCGTCGTGGCCGGGCACCGCGACCCCGTAGGCGATCACTTCCTTGACCCCCGGCGCCTCGGCCAGACGCTGCTCCACCTCGGAGGTGGAGACGTTCTCGCCCTTCCAGCGGTAGGTGTCGCCGATGCGGTCGATGAAGTAGAAATAGCCGTCGGAGTCCTGCTTCATCAGGTCGCCGGTGCGGAACCAGGCGTCGCCGGTCGTGAACACGTCGTGCAGGATCTTCTTGCTGGACGCGGCCTTGTCGGCATAGCCCGAGAAGTCGTGGCGGATGTCGGCCTTGATCTGGCCGATGGCCTCGCCGATCTCGCCCGGCTTGCACTCGATGCAGCGGCCGTTGGCCCCGCGCGCGGGCGCGTCCGCCTCCACGTCATACTGGATCAGGCGGATGTTCAGCTGGCTGCGCAGATAGCCGGGCACCCGGCCGATGGCGCCGGGCCGTCCGTCGAAGTTGAACAGCGAGACATTGCCCTCGGTGGAGCCGTAGAACTCCAGGATCTGGGGGATGGCGAAGCGGCTCTTGAACTCGGGCCACACGTCAGGGCGCAGGCCGTTGCCGAAGGCCAGCCTGAGCTTGTGGGCCTGCTCCAACTCGTGGGGCGGGCAGTTGACCAGATAGCGGCACAGCTCGCCGATATAGACGAAGGTGGTGGCGCCGCTCTCCACCACGTCGGGCCAGAAGCCCGTGGCCGAGAACTTGCGGCGCAGGATCACCGAACCGCCGTTCAGCAGCACCGAGCCCATGCCCACCATGCCGCCGGTGGAGTGATACAGCGGCAGCACGCAGTACAGCCGGTCCTTCTCGGTGGAGGCCGTGGCGCCGGCGAAGGCGCGCATATAGGTGCGGGCCCGCGAATGGGGGATGCGCGCGGCCTTGGGCATGCCGGTGGTGCCCGAGGTGTAGATATAAAGCGCGGTGTCGCGGTTGGTCAGGCCCGCGCGCAGGGACCGGTCCGGCCGCACGCCCGAGGCGCCGCGCACGCCGGCGTCCAGGCCGCGCCGCTCGCTGGCCTCGTCCTCGCCCTTCAGGCCCAGCACCCACAGCATGACGGTCTTGTCGGCGAAGGGGCGGGCGGTCTCCACCTGACGCCAGGTCTCCTCGTCGGCCAGCACCTGCGAGGCGCCGACGATGTTCAGACAGTGGGCCAGGGGCTGGCCGTTCAGATTGGTGTTGATCAGGGCCGTGGCGACGCCGACCTTGGAGAAGCCCATCCAGGCGGCGATGTAGTCGGCCCGGTTCATCATCATCAGGGCCACGGTGTCGCCCCGGCGCAGATTGCGCCCCTTGGCCCAGTGGGCGTAGCGGTTGGCCAGGGTATCCAGCTCGCGATAGGTCAGCGACCGCCGCTCGTCGGTGATGGCCAGATTGTCCGGATACCGGTCCACGACCTCCTGGAAGTCGTCACAGACCAGGTCCGGGCTGTCCAGCTGGATCGGCTTGATGCGCTTGAGCAGGCGGCGCAGGCCGCCGATGAAGCGCAGATCGCGGCGGATATTCGCCATCAAGCCCATGGTTTCCGCGCCTCCCGTGATTCCGTCGTGGTCTCTACCCATGGTGATGAACAAGGCTGAACGCCCGGTCAACCGATGGGCGAATTCCTGCGGTCGATTCGGCTGCGGCGTGGCCTCTGGTTTACAGCGCCGGTTCCAACAAACGCCGTCCTGTGGTTCACTCGGCGTCGTGAAATCGGCTGGCGGTGGAGAACAGTTGTGGCGGATGTGGGCGCGATCCTGATGGTCGCCGCCGTGCTGGCGGGCGGGACGATGGACGGGACGACGGACGGGGCCGCCGCGGGTGTCTCGCTGGAGCCGGCGTTCCGCAACACCCTTCAGATCACCGGCAGCGACGGTCGCGTCTCGCGCATGTGGCTGGACCGGGACGGCCGCTATCGCGGTCACGGCCGCAGCGTCACCAGCGGGGTCTGGCGCATGCGGGGCGACCAGCTCTGCTTCACCCAGCGCCGCCCCATTCCCATTCCGGTGGCCTTCTGCACGCCGCTGGTCGCGGCCGATGTGGGCACCCGCTGGAACACCCGCTCGGCCACGGGCGACCGGATCACCATCGAGATCGTGCGCGGACGCTGAGTCCGCCGCGGACGCCGGCGCGCCCGCCCACAGGCGCCGTGAGGCTTGCGTTCTGCTATATTATAACATAGCAAAGCGACCACGCCTTTCTCGCGCCTTCCGGAGTTCCCGATGCGTCTTCGCACGACCCTTCTCGCCGCCACCGGCCTGTCCCTTCTGATCGCGGCGCCGGCCGTCGCCGAAATCGCCAGTGCGCCGCCGGTGACCGAGCTGGACGGCATCGTGGTGCGCGCCCTGCCGCTGGATCAGCGCGGCGACGAGGTCATCAGCAATGTGACGGTGCTGACCGGCGACGAACTGGTGCGTCGGCGTCAGGCGACCCTGGGCGAGACGCTGCAGGGCATTCCGGGCGTGAACTCCGACACCTTCGGCGCGGGCGCCAGCCGCCCGGTGATCCGCGGCCAGACCTCGCCGCGGGTCAAGGTGCTGACCGACGGCTCCGAGCTGATGGACGCCTCGGCGGTGTCGCCGGACCACGCGGTGGTCGGCGAGCCCCTGCTGCTGGACGGCGTCGAGATCCTGCGCGGGCCCAGCGCCCTGCTGTACGGCGGCGGCGCCATCGGCGGGGCGGTGAACCTGCTGGACCGCAAGGTGCCCACCGAAATCCCCGCCAACGGCGTCGACGGCGCCATCGAGTTCCGCGGCGGCACGGCCGACGGCGAGCGCACCGGGGTGGTGGGCCTGACCGCCGGGGTCGGAAACTTCGCCCTCCGGCTGGAGGCGGTGGACCGCACCAGCGACGACTATGACATCCCCTCCTATCTGCGCGCCCACGACGATCATGACGAGGACGATCATGACGACGAGGATCACGACGACGACGACCACGAGGACGAGGGCCCCGTCACCCGCGTGGCCGGAACCTTCAACGACACCCGCACCCTGACGCTGGGCGCCTCATGGATCGGGTCGCGCGGCTATCTGGGCGTGGCCGTCACCGAGCAGAACAGCACCTACGGCCTGCCCGGCCACAACCACGAGTTCGAGGAGTGCCATCCGCACGGAACCGACCTGCACTGCGGCGGCCACGACGAGGATGAGGACGACCACGACCACGAGGAGGAGCACGACCACGACGAGGCCGCGCCCTGGGTCGAGCTGGAGAACCGCCGCGTCGACGTGCGCGGCGAGCTGAACGATCCCTTCGCGGGCGTCGAGCGCATCCGCTTCCGCGGCGGCGTGACCGACTACGCCCACGAGGAGATCGAGGGCGGCGAGGTGGGCACCCGCTTCACCAACGAGGGCCATGACGCCCGGGTCGAGGTGGAGCACGCCCCCATCGGCGGCCTGCGCGGCGTGGTGGGTTTCCAGACCGCCCGCAGCGACTTCGCCGCCGTGGGCGAGGAAGGCTTCGTGCCGGAGAGCATCACCCGCACCAACGCCCTGTTCGTGCTGGAGCAGTACCAGTGGAACGACTGGCGCTTCGAGGGCGCCGTGCGTCAGGAGTGGCAGGAAGCCGAGGCCCTGGAGCGTCCGGACCGCGACCATGACCCGCTGTCGGTGTCCGGCTCGGCCGCCTGGGCGCCCATGCCGGGCTGGTCGGTGGCGCTGACCGCCTCGCGCTCGCAGCGAGCCCCCAACGTTCAGGAGCTCTATGCCCGGGGCGTGCACGTGGCCACCAGCACCTATGAGCTGGGCAACGCCGACCTGGACGTGGAGACGGCCAATACGCTGGAGCTGACCTTCCGCAAGACCACCGGCCCGACCACCTTCAGCATCGGCGCCTTCCGCCACGATTTCGACGACTACATCTACGCCCGGACCCTGGATCAGGTCGAAGACTTCCGCCTGATCCAGTACACCCAGGCCGACGCCGAATTCACCGGGATCGACGGCGAGGTGCGCCACCGGTTCGGCCCGAATTTCTCGGCCACGGTCTTCGGCGACTATGTGCGGGCCGAGGTGGACGGCGGCGGAAACCTGCCGCGCATCCCGGCCGCCCGTCTGGGCGGACGCGTCGACGGCGGCTGGAACCAGCTGAGCGGCAATCTGGAATACTACCGGGTGTTCGAGCAGGACCGCATCGCCGATTTCGAGACCGAGACCCCCGGCTACGACATGCTGAACGCCACCCTCGCCTGGGACCTGCGCGAAGGCGGCGACGGGGTGCAGGTCTATGTGCGCGCCACCAACCTGTTGGACGAACTGGCCCTGAACCACACCTCCTTCATCAAGGACGCGGCGCCCCTGCGCGGCCGCAACTTCGTCCTGGGCGTGCGCGCGCGGTTCTAGGGCCCCGCATCATGCTGGACTGAAATCCGGGCCCGGTTGGACGACGTCCAGCCGGGCCGATTTCGCTCAGATCATGGACTCGCAAGTGGCGCAGAGCCTCCTGACGAACAACAGACGCCCCGAACCGCCGCGATGGGTGGGGAGCGGACATTGGCTCCGCGACCTTTCCGACAGGCTAGTCGGCGGCATCGGGAGTTGAGTAGTCGACGGTGGCCTCGCCAAAATGAGCCTGGACCACTCGAGGACGTCGATCGATGAGATATTCCTCAGGATTCAGCTGGTCCGGATAGCTTAGATCGACGCTGAACCTGCCTTCGCTAACGACAAAGGCCATCGTCGCCCACCGACTGGATGGGGGCTCTGATTCCCGGTAGCTCCAGATAATGTCTTTCAGCCACTCCGGAGAGTACCGATATCGCACCGGGGCGCCCGAAACCTGGGAGAAAATGTCCGACGAGATCTTCCCATCCTCGGCCTCGACGTACAGCAGGACCTTCCCTGCGGGATCATGCGCTGCCTCAACGATTCCGGAGCCGAGCTCCTGCAGCAAATCTCTGTCTTGTGCAGGCGGCTGCGACGTCTTCGGGATCTTCGGCGCGAGAGCGTCAACCCGCTTCTTGAATGGCCACATGCCGATCTCTTCGTTTGCCAACTTTGTTGCGCTGCATGGCAGTCTGGACGGTGTAGCATCTCCATTTACGGACGCTAGGTCCGCAACGGGGCGTAAGCACGCACTGACCGTCTGCCTTTGAGCCAACCCGTGGCCTCCGGGAACTATGAGCGCACGCCCTGGCCACAGGCCGGGCAAGCCGGATCGGCGCCGACGCTTACCGTGCGCGCCGCGCCCTTCAGCCCGTCGAAGATCATCAGCCGTCCGGCCAGGGGCTCGCCGGCTCGGGTGATCAGCTTGATGGCCTCCAGCGCAGCGATGGAGCCGATCACCCCGGCCAGCGCCCCGACCACGCCGACGCGGGCGCAGGTCTCGGCGTCGGGCGGAATCTCGCTGACCAGACAGCGGTAGCAGGGCCGCCCGGCGAACACGCCCACCTGACCGTCCCAGCGGCCCAGCGCCCCGCTGACCAGCGGCCGTCCGCCCGCCACGCAGGCGGCGTTGACCGTCAGGCGGGTCTCGAAATCGTCGGTCCCGTCGATGACCACGTCATGGTCGGCGACCAGATCGCGGGCGTTGTCCGCCGTGATCCGCTGGTCCAGCGCCTGCACCCGCACGTGGGGATTGAGGGCGGTCAGCCGCTCGGCGCCCGTCTCGACCTTGGAGCGGCCGATGTCGGCGGTGGCGAACAGCACCTGACGCTGCAGGTTGGACAGGGCCACCGTGTCAGGATCGATCAGGGTGATCGCCCCCACGCCCGCCGCCGCCAGATACAGCGCCGCCGGCGCCCCGACGCCGCCCGCGCCGACGATCAGCACCGACGCGCGCGACAGGGCCTGCTGCCCCGGTCCGCCGACCTCGGCCAGCACCAGATGGCGCGCGTATCGTTCGACCTCGTCGGGGGAAAAGCTCACGCCCGTGATGTAGCGCGCCGGGCGGCCAAAATCACCTGCGCCGGTTCAGGCGTGGGCGCCGACCTGGGCCACCGCCGCCACCAGCAGCGCGAAGGCTGCGGCATCGGTCAGGGCGTTCAGGGGCTGGCGCGACACCAGCGGCGCGATGCGCGGGGTGACCAGAATCTGCCCCATGCTCCACGCCGGGAACGCGCGCTGCTCGATGGTCTCGAAGCCCAGCATGCGGATGTCGGTATGGCGCGGGTCCTTGTGCAGACGGGTCAGCAGCCGGTCGATATCGATGCGCGCGCCTTCCAGGGCCTGAAGGAACCAGCCGTCATGGGCCAGAAGCACGCCGGTCAGGTGATCCCGCCGGTTGTTCCGCTCCGACACCCCCAGGATCTCCGCCACAGACAGCAGGCTGGACCCTGCATTGCCTACGGCCTGACTGATATAGATGGCTCGGCAAAGCTGAGACATCGGTACTCCTGACGCACTGAAACTGGAACTGTGTCTCATTCGCTAGGGGAATATCCTTAACAGAATCCTCGGGCGCTTGATCGCACGGGCGTGAACCGCCATTTCCCGGGGCATGAGCATGAACAACACGCCCCAGAGCGCCTTTCCCGACTGGCACGGCACCACCATCATCGCGGTGCGCAAGAACGGCCGAACGGTCATCGCCGGCGACGGCCAGGTCTCCATGGGGCCGACCATCGTCAAGGGCGCCGCGCGCAAGGTGCGCGTGCTGGCGGGGGGCAAGGTGCTGGCGGGCTTCGCCGGGGCCACCGCCGACGCCTTCACCCTGATCGAGCGGCTGGAAGCCAAGCTGGAGCAGTACCCCGACCAGCTGGCCCGCGCCTGCGTCGACCTGGCCAAGGACTGGCGCACCGACCGCTATCTGCGGCGGCTGGAGGCCATGCTGCTGGTGGCCGACGCCTCGTCCATCTTCACCGTCACCGGGGTGGGCGACGTGCTGGAGCCGGAGCACGGCGTGGCGGCGGTGGGCTCGGGCGGCAACTTCGCCCTCGCCGCCGCCCGCGCCCTCAGCGACCATACCGACATGGACGCCGAACAGATCGCCCGCAAAGCCATGGCCATCGCCGCCGACATCTGCGTCTACACCAACGGCAATCTGACGGTTGAGACCCTCGACTGATCCCTTCTCCCCTTGCGGGAGAAGGTGGCCGCCGGAGGCGGTCGGATGAGGGGTGAAACACCGCTGCATCCGGGCGCGCGCAACAGATCATGGACCGGGCGTTTGCCTGAAAGGTCGAGTCTCACCCCTCATCCGTCATGCTCCGCATGACACTTTCTCCCGCAAGGGGAGAAGGAAGGTCCCCCTACGTCCCCGGCTGGATGTACGGAATGCGGGCGAAGAATTCGCGCTCGTCGCCGCGCGGATCGTCAGCCATGCGGCTGTTCACATCGAACAGCATGGTCTCCCGGGTCTCCAGACCATAGGGCGTCCAGTGCGGCAGGCCCGCGTGGTTCGGATTGCCGGTTCGCGCCAGGGCGATGAAGGCGTCGGCCATGGCGTTCGATACGGCCTGGGCCCCCGGCCCATGCGCCTCTGACCGCGCCACATTGTCGAACACCAGGGCGATGTCGGCGGTGTGGAATGCGCCCGAGCGGCCGTTGCGCAGGCTGGCGGGGAAATCCAGCTGATAGACATAAGCCGGGCTGCCCTGCCTTGCGCGCGCCTCGGCCTCGATCACCGCCCCGCGCCAGGACCGGCCCGCCGTGGTGGCGCCGATCAGCACCTGATCCGGGGTCCAGTCCGGCTTCATGCGGCGATAGCCTTCGATGACCATCTCCGGCGCGATGTCGATGCGCAGGATATCGGGCGTCAGCCGCGCCGGCAGGGTCTCCCACGTCAGGCCCGCATTGGCCGGATCATTGCCCATGAAGGCCAGGGTCTCCTCGCGCGTGTTGCCGATGATCATCGGGATGTGCGCCGACCGGGCCGGGGCGTCGGGATAGAAGGGGTGCCGCGTCAGGCTGCGCCCGTCCAGCAGCGGGGCGAAATTGATCCCGCCATAGCCCAGCACAGGATCGCGCGCCGCCGAGGCCGCCAGCAACCGCTCCACCGGCAGGGTCTTCAGCGCGTGGGCCGTGTCGGGCGTCAGGCCCGCCGCCTCGATCATGGCCAGGCCCCGGGCGGTTCCGTTCATGGGACCGCAGGCGGTCACCTGCTGGCCGCTCATGGTGGCGGCGGCGTGGAACAGGCCGTCGGCGGCGGGCATGGCCATCAGGGTCGCGATCTTGGCCCCGCCGCCCGACTGGCCGAACAGCATGACCCGGGCCGGATCGCCGCCGAAGGCCGCGATGTTGTCGCGCACCCACTGCAGCGCCAGCACCAGATCCAGCTGGCCCAGATTGCCCGAGTCCTCGAACCCATCGCCCGCCACCCGGGCGAAGGCGCCGTAGCCGAAGATGTTCAGCCGGTGGTTCAGGGTCACCACCACCACGTCGCCGCGCCGGGCCAGCCGCGCGCCGTCGTACAGCGGGTCCGACCCCGACCCGGTCGAATAGCCGCCGCCGTGAATGTAGACCATCACCGGCCGCCGGGCTGTATCCGTGGCCGGGGTCCAGACGTTCAGGAACAGGCAGTCCTCGGACGGGTTGGGCTCGTCGCCGCGCTGGGGACAGGCCGCGCCATAGTCGAAAGCCTCCGCCGGGCGGGTCCACGGCCGGGGCGCCCGGGGCGGCAGGAAGCGCCGGTAACCGGTGTCATCGCCGTAACGCAAACCCTTGAACACCGAGACGTCGCTGTCCCTCCGGCCGATGACAGGGCCGTTGCTGGTGCGCACGGCGGGCAGGGCGCCCTGGGCGTGAACGCCGGAGGGAAAGGCCGCCATTGCAGCGGCGGCCGCGCCGGCGCCCGTCAGGCCGCGTCGGGTCAGGGTCATGGGGTTTCCTCCGGTCATGGTCACGGGCGGCTCTGGCGTCGGCCGCCTCTTGCCCCCACTGTTCGCCCCATGACCGCATCCGTCAACGCTTCCCCCATCAATGTCGCGCTCGTGGGCTACGGCTACGCCGGGCGCACCTTCCATGCGCCCCTGATCGCCGCCACCCCGGGCCTGACCCTGCACACCGTGGTCTCCAGCCGCCCGGAAGACGTCCACGCCGGCCTGCCCGAGGTGCGGGTGGTCGCGGATGTGGAGGCGGTGCTGGCCGACCGCGCCATCGGCCTGCTGGTCATCGCCACGCCCAACGATCTGCACGCGCCCCTGGCCCGTCGCGCCCTTGAGGCCGGTCTGGCGGTGGTGGTGGACAAGCCTTTCACCGTGACCCTCGCCGAGGCCCGCGCCCTGCAGACCCTGAGCGCGGAGACGGGCGGCTTCCTCACCGTGTTCCACAACCGCGCCTGGGACGCGGACTTCCTGACGCTCCAGCAACTGATCCGCGACCGGCGCCTGGGCCGCATCACCCGCTTCGAGAGCCACTTCAGCCGCTTCCGCCCGCAGGTGCGCGACCGCTGGCGCGAGCGGCCGGGGCCCGGCGCGGGCATCTGGTACGACCTGGGCCCGCACCTTGTGGATCAGGCCCTGCGCGTCATGGGCCGCCCCGTGGCCCTGAGCGCCGACATCGCCACGGTGCGCGCGGGCGGCGGCGCCGACGACTGGTTCCATGTGGTCATGCGCTTCGCCGATGACAGCCGCGCCATCCTGCACGCCGACATGATGTCCACCAGCGATCTGCGCTTCGTGGTGGAGAGCGAGACCGGCGGCTTCGTCAAGCATGGCCTGGATCCGCAGGAGGACGCGCTCAAGGCCGGCGCCGTGCCCGGCGGCCCCGGCTGGGGCGTCGATCCCCGCCCCGGCGTGCTCACCACCGTCGACGCCGACGGCGGCCGCACCGAAGCGATTGTCCAGGGTCCGCCCGGCGACTATCTGGCCCTGTATCGCGGCGTGCGCGACGTCTGCGCCGATGGCTCGCCCGCCGTCCCCGACCACCGGCGTCCGGTCCCCCTCGACCAGGCCGTGGCGGTGATGGCGGTGATCGAGGCGGGCCTGCTCAGCGCGCGCGAACGCCGCGAGGTGGTTCTGGAGGATTAGGTCCATGTGCGACGCCGTCGTGTCCGAGGTGGTCATCGTTCCGTTCGCGCCTCGCCACACGGCGGCCTGGACGGCGCTGAACGAGGCCTGGATCGCCCGCCTGTTCGTCATCGAGCCCAAGGACCGCCTCGTGCTGGACGACCCCCGGGGCCAGATCCTGGACGGGGGCGGCCGCATCCTCATGGCCGAAATCGACGGGCGGCCGGTGGGCTGTTGCGCCCTGATCGCCATGGCCGACGGCGGCTATGAGCTGGCCAAGATGGCGGTGGACGAGACCCTGCGCGGCCGCGGCGTCGGCAAGCGCCTGATGACCGCCGCCATCGCCCTGGCGCGCGAGCTGAAGGCGCCGCGCCTGTACATCGAGACCAACTCGTCCCTGACCAACGCCATCGGTCTGTACGAGGCCCACGGCTTCCGCCACCTGCCTGCCCAGCCCACCGCCTACGCCCGCTGCGACGTGTGGATGGCGCTGACGCTCGCTCCCGATCGGGAGACAGGAGGCCGCGTCAGTCCACAGCGGTGATCTCGACCTCCTGGCCCGCCACCACCGCGGCGTCGCCGAGGCGCTTGCCCATCAGGGCGCGGGCCAGGGGTGAGATGTGGGAGACGGAGCCCTTCGCCGGATCGGCCTCGTCCTCTCCGGTGATGCGCCAGGTCTGGACCCGGCCATCCTCCCGCTCGATGGTCACCGACCCGCCGAACCGCACCGTTCCGTCCGGCGTCGTCTCCACCAGCTGGGCGTTGCCGCGCCGGGCGGACCAGTAGCGCAGGTCGCGGGTCGCCCGCGCCATGGCGGTGCGATCCGCCTCGATGTCGCCCTTCGCCTGGGCGGCGGCCCAGGCGGCGCGCGCGGACGCCAGTTCCGTTTCGATCATGGCCAGCCCGTCCGGCGTGACCAGATTGGGATGCGCGGAGACCGGACGGTCGGGCAGGTCCGCCGCCGTGGCCTCCAGGTCCTCTTCCCGGGTGAAGGCGACGCTCATGGGCGCGCTGCGAATGGACAGGGTCTGGACAGCATCCGTGAGACAGCGACAGCGGGCGGCAAACGTTCCGCCGTCAGCTCCGCCACTCCTGGATGATCTCGTCCGAGCCGATGGGCGCGAAGGCCACATAGTCGCGACGGATGCGGATGACGCACAGGGGGCGCTGGTCCGGTCCGGCGCTCTGGCACCGCACGGGGCGGCCGTCGGCGAAGGCGCCCAGACGGCCCTCGATGATCAGATGGAAGCCTGCGGGCCGCTCCAGGGTCTCGCCTTCCTCGGCGCGGATGGCGGCCTGCCACGGCCGGTCGCCGCGCTGATTCACCCGCGAACTGTCCGCCTCGAAGAAGGCGGCCAGGCCCACGGTCTGGGGCGAGGCGGCCGGGGCGCCGCCCAGCGGGTCGACGCGGATCGGCGGGCAGGCGTCGCCGGCCATCCACGGCCGCGGGATCCAGAAGCCCTCCACCGCGTCATAGGGCCCGCCGCCCAGCTGGGCCACGAACGCCGTATCGGTCCAGTTCTCGGGCCGCGCCGACAGCCGGATCGTGGCCCCGTCGTCGGCGTATTCCCATCCCGCCCAGGCCTCGGCGCCCGCCTGACGGGGGCCGAAACAGCCGAAGGGAATGCGCACCCGGAAATTGCGTCCGGCCAGGGCGGCCTCGCCCGCCGGCGTCGCCTCGCCCGCCGCATAGGCGGCGGTGGCGCGATCGACCATGTCCAGCAGTTCGGCGCGGGTCAGGGCGGGCGGGGGCAGGGGGATCGTCGGGGTCTGGGCCGGCTCCACCGTCTGCGGCTCGGGCGTCGGCTCCGGCGCGTCGGGCGTCGGCTCGCCGCGCAGCAGCATCACGCCCGCGGCGCCCAGAATCATCACGAACACGACCGCCGCCAGGATCAGCCGCAGGCGGTTCGGATTGGATGCAGAGCTCGACATGGCCGAACCCTAGCACAGACTTCGCCGTGCAACAGGGTGATCACACAACGGAGTGTTGACGCGGGGCTTCGGGTCTGTGTCCTGATCCCATGACCTTCGATCAATTGCTCGCCCTGGTGATTCTGGCGGCCGTCGTGGCCGCCCTGATCCACGGCAAGGTGCGCGCCGACGTGGTCGCCCTGACCGGCGCCGCGGCGCTGCTGGCCACCGGGGTGATCCGCCCGGTGGAGGTGCAGGGCGCCTTCGCCAGCCCGGCGATCATCGCCCTGGCCAGCCTGTTCGTCATCGCCTACGCCATCGAGCTGTCAGGCCTGCTGGACTGGCTGATCCAGCGGGCCATCATCCTGTGCCGGCGCATCGGGGTGCTGGGCCTGTGGCTGACCATGGGCCTGTGCGGGGCGGGCTCGGCCTTTCTGAACAACACCCCCATCGTGGTGCTGGCCGCGCCGGTGGTGCGCGACATGGCCCAGTCGCTGGGGCATTCGCCCAAGCGCTATCTGATCCCCCTGTCCTACCTGACCATCATGGGCGGGGCCTGCACCCTGATCGGCACCTCCACCAACCTGCTGGTCAACGACATGGCCCGCAGCGCCGGCCAGCCCGGGTTCAGCATCTTCGAGATCACCCCGGTGGCCCTGGTCATCGGCGCGGCGGGGGCGGCCTATCTGTTCCTGCTGGGGGGGCGGACCCTGGCCAGACACGCGGGCGAGGACAGCGGGGCGTCCGATCAGGACCAGGCGGATTCCGGCATGGTCTACGTGGGCGACTCCGAGCTGTTCGCCAAACACCGCCCGCTGGACGTGACCCGCGCCCTGGTCTCCTCGGGGGTCTTCCTCGGGGTGGTGATCGTCGCCGCCATGGGCTGGGCGCCCATCGCCGCCTCGGCCTTCGCGGGCGCCGTGCTGCTGGTCCTGCTGGGCACGATCAACGCCGACGAGGCCTACCGGGGCCTGCGGCCCGAGGTGCTGCTGCTGATCGCCGGCATGGTGGTGGTGGGCCTGTCGTTCGAGGTCACGGGGCTGGCCGCCACCGTCACCGGCGGCCTGATCGGCCTGATCCAGCCGCTGGGGCCATGGGGCGCCCTGTTCCTGCTGTACGGCTTCGTGCTGCTGTGCACCGAGGTGCTGTCCAACGCCGCCGTGGCGGTGCTGCTGACGCCGCTGGCGGTGGCCCTGGCCGACAGCCTGGGGGTGGACGCCCGGCCCTTCATCGTGGCGGTGATGATGGCCGCCAGCGCCGCCTTCGCCACCCCGTTCGGCTACCAGACCAATGTGCTGGTGTTCCAGATCGGCCGCTACAGCTACATGGACTTCGTGCGGGTGGGCCTGCCCATGAACCTGATCACCTGGGTGGTCGGGGGTCTGGTCATCCCGCTGGTCTTCCCCTTCTGATCCATGGGGCGTGTCACCGTCATCGGCGCCGGCCCCGCCGGTCTCATGGCCGCCGAGACCCTGGCCGCAGCGGGCCACGGGGTCTCGGTGCTGGAGCGCATGCCGTCCGTCGCGCGCAAATTCCTCATGGCCGGGCGCGGGGGGCTGAACCTGACCCACTCGGAGCCGATCGACCCGTTCATGGGCCGCTATGACGTCGCGCGCGCCCGGCTCCGGCCCTGCATCGACGCCTTCCCGCCCGCCGCCCTGACCGCCTGGGCCGAGGGGCTGGGCCAGCGGGTCTTCACCGGGACCAGCGGCCGCATCTTCCCCCGCGCCATGAAGGCCTCGCCCCTGCTGCGCGCGTGGCTGGCGCGCCTCGCGGACCAGGGCGTCGAGATCCGCACCCGCCAGGACTGGCGCGGCTGGGACGACCAGGGCCGCCTGATCATCGCCGGGCCGGAGGGCGACCGCGCCGAGGCCCCCGACGCCGTGGTCCTCGCCCTGGGCGGCGCCAGCTGGCCGCGTCTGGGGTCCACCGGCGACTGGGCCGGACGGCTGACCGCGCGCGGCGTCCCCGTCGCCCCCTTCCGCCCGGCCAACAGCGGCTTCCTGGCCGACTGGAGCGCCACCTTCATCGACCGCTTCGCGGGCCAGCCGCTCAAGGGCGCCGCCTTCAGCTTCGACGGCCGCACCGTGCGCGGCGAGGCCATGATCGCCGCCTACGGGCTGGAAGGCGGCGCGATCTACGCCCTGTCCGCCCCCCTGCGCGACGCGGTCCAGCGGGACGGCCGCGCCGTCGTGACCCTCGACCTGAAACCGGACCTGACCCTCGCGGCCCTGACCGACCGGCTGGCCCGCCCGCGCGGCTCACAATCCCTGTCCAACCATCTGAGAAAGGCCGCCGGCCTGTCGCCCGTGGCCATCGGCCTGCTGCGTGAAACCGGCGACCGCCTTCCCGACGACCCGGCCGCCCTCGCCGCCCGCATCAAGGCCGCGCCCCTGACCCTGACCGGCGTGCAGGGGCTGGACCGGGCCATCTCCAGCGCGGGCGGCGTCGTCTGGGACGCGGTGAACGACAGCCTGATGCTGCGCGCCCTGCCGGGGGTGTTCGTGGCGGGCGAGATGCTGGACTGGGAGGCCCCCACCGGCGGCTATCTGCTGCAGGCCTGCTTCGCCACGGGCGCGACCGCGGGTCGCGGGGCCGCCGACTGGCTGGCGCGCGGCGCCGTCGGGGCGTAGAACCGGGCCATGGAAAACCTGTTCGACATCCTGATCGTGCTGGCCATCGGGGCGGTGACCGTGACCCTGGGCATCGGCATCTTTTCGCTATACCGCGGCGGCGACTTCGCCCGCTCCCATTCCAACAAGCTGATGCGCCTGCGCGTGGCGCTTCAGGCGGTGGCCATCATCCTGCTGGTGGCCGGCATGTGGTGGAAGTCCCAGAACGGAGGCTGACCCCCATGGTCGTGCTCAACAAGATCTACACAAAGACCGGCGATGACGGCGCCACGCGGCTGGCCAACGGCGAGACCGTTTCCAAGTCCGACCTGCGGGTCGAGGCTTACGGCGCGGTGGATGAGCTGAACGCGGTCATCGGCCTGTGCCGCCTGCACACCGCCCAGCACGACCGCATCGACGCCAAGCTGGCCCGGGTGCAGAACGAGCTGTTCGATCTGGGCGCCGATCTGGCCACCCCCCACGACCCGCCGCCCAAATGGGAGGCCCTGCGCATCCTGGCGTCGCAGGTGGAACGGCTGGAGTCCGAGATCGACGAGATCAACGACGCCTTGCGGCCGCTGGAAAGCTTCATCCTGCCGGGCGGCTCGCCCCTGTCAGCCCACCTGCATCTGGCCCGCACCGTCTGCCGCCGCGCCGAGCGCGAGGCCGTGCGTCTGGTGGAGTCCGGCCAGAGCGTCACTCCCGAGGCGGTGATCTATCTGAACCGCCTCTCCGACCTCCTGTTCGTCGCCGGCCGCCGCGCCAACGCCAACGGCGCCGACGACATGCTGTGGAAGCCCGGCGCCACGCGGTGACCGCTTCCTTCTTCCGCAAGGGGGAAGGACCCCGCCATCACCCCCGCCCCGGCAGGTACTCCAGCGTGAACGCCTCCCGCCAGTCCAGCGCCTGCGGATAGAGCCCCGCCTGTGACGCCCGGGCGAAAAAGTCGCGCCAGCGGTCCTCGGTCATGGCGCCGATGCCCATGATGGCCGCGTCCCCGCCCTGGACGATCTGGTTTTCCCTCAGGGCCTCGCGGGCCTGGGCCAGCATGGCCGCGGTGACCTCGGGATGGTCGGCCATGATCAGGGCGTCAGCCTCGGCCGGGTCGCCGTTGAGATAGTCGTGCCAGCCCTCCGCCGAGGCGGCGATGAAGGCGCGCAGGGCCGCCTCGTTGTCCCGGGCGAAGCCGTTGGGCGCCAGCACCATGCAGCCGTAGGAGGGATAGTCCTCGTCGGCCAGCAGGAAGACCCGGGGCTCGAACCCGCCCGCCTGCCGGACGGCATGGGGGTCGCGGGTCAGGTCGCCCGCCTGCACCGCCGCGTCGTCGGCGAGGAACGGGTCCAGCCCGTCCGCCGGGGCCTGCAGCTGGTCGTCGGTGAAGCCGTAGCGGGCCCGCAGCCACGGCCACAGGGTCTCGCGCGCGTCCTCGGCCATCAGCACCGGCCGCCCGGCCAGATCGGCCACCCCCTCCAGCGCCCCGTCCGGGTGCGCCATCAGCACCTGCGGGTCCTTCTGGAAATAGGCCGCCACGGCCTTCACCGGCGCGCCCTCGGCCACCAGATCCAGCGGGGTGAAGCTGCTGGCGGCCATGCCCAGTTCCACCGCCCCGGAGGCCAGCAGCTGGGGCACGTCCACCTCGGGGCCGCCCTGGATGATCTGGACGTTGAGATTGCGCGCGGCATAGGCTCCCGAGGCCAGCGCCTGATAGAATCCCCCGTGCGCGGCCCGGGCCGGCCCGTCGGTGGCGAAGCGCAGGCGCACGCGGCCCTGTTCGTCCACCGGCGCCTCGGACCGCCCGCACGCGCCCAGCCCCAGCGCCGACATGGCCAGGCCGGCGCCGATCACGGCCCTGCGGTGCGGAAAGCCCATGTGATTCCATCCCCGGAAGATCGCTTCCGACGTTAGGGGGCCGACGCCGCTTGTGGAAGGGGGAGCGAAGCGGCGCGGTCGCGCGTTAGGCCGCCATGACCCAGGCGGCGCCCCTCATCGACCGATCCGCCGAGATGGCCTGGCTGCGCGATCTGGGCCGCGCCTTCGGGGGCGCCCTGCTGTTCGGCCTGCCCCTGCTGATGACCATGGAGGTCTGGGAGGCCGGCGCCGCCATGGGGCCGGCGCGGCAGCTGGCCTTTCTGGCCCTCAGCATCCCCCTGCTGTGGGGCCTGTCCTACTACGCCGGATTCAGCGATCAGCGCGGCCTCGTCAGCGACGGGCTGGACGTGGCCGTGGCCCTGGCGGTGGGCTTCATCACCGCCGGCCTGCTGCTGCTGCTGTTCGGGGTGATCCAGTGGGGCGATCCGGCCGACGAGGTGGCCGGGCGGCTGATGCTGCAGGCCGCGCCCGCCGCCATGGGCGCCCTGCTGGCCCGGCGCCAGCTGGCGGGCGGCGACGACGACTCCGACGGCGACGAGGACAAGGCCTCCTATCCCGGCGAGCTGTTCCTCATGGCCGCCGGCGCCCTGTTCCTGGCCCTCAACATGGCCCCCACCGAGGAGATGGAGCTGATCGCCTACAAGGCCTCGCCCCTGCACATTCTCGGCCTCATGGCCCTGTCCGTGGCCCTGATGCACGGCATCGTCTATGCAGCGGGCTTCGCGGGACAGGAGGATCACGGCAAGCCCGTGGCCGCCTTCTTCCACTACACCCTGCCCGGCTACGCCATCGCCCTCATGGTCGGCCTGTTCGTGCTGTGGGCCTTCGGCCGCGTGGGCGGCCAGGGCCTCGGGGAGCTGGTGTCCGTGGTCCTCGTCCTGGGCTTTCCCGCCGCCATCGGCGCGGCGGCCGCCCGTCTTCTGGTGTAGCCCATGGCTGAATCGTCGAAAGCCCCGAGTCCCGAACATCCCGTCCTGCAATGGATCATGGCGGGGCTGGGTCTGGTCCTGACCCTGGCCGCCGCCGGGGTCATCGCGAACGAGGCCGTCCAGCCGCCCAGCCCGCCCGACCTGACCGCCGCCGTCACCGCCGTGCGCCCCGCCACACGGGGCTTCGTGGCCGAGGTGGAGGTGCGCAACCTGGGCCGCGAGACCGCCGCCGCCGTGCGGGTGCAGGGTCGCGCGGGCGGCGAGACCGCCTCGGCCAGCATCGACTACGTCCCCGGCAAGGGCCGCACCGCCGTCGCCCTGGTCTTCCCCGGCGACCCCGCCCCGGTGGAGGCCCGCGTCACGGGGTGGTCGGAGCCGTGAAATCGGCGTAGGCTGCTCGCCTGTTCTCCCGGGGGCGGCAAGCGAGCCGCTGAGATAGAGGTGTCCCTCTGACCGGTCGAACCTGATCCGGGTCATGCCGGCGAAGGGACGGGAACGGGCGGCCCGCGCACGCGACAGGACCGCTCCGCCTTTTCTGATCGTCGGCGCACCCTCTTGCGAACGAAGAGGCCGCGCCATGAACATCAAC
>Ga0114898_1000725_pt1 | contig 23009 bp, 23 predicted proteins | sample Malvired_Geostar_FD_83496 | JGI IMG/M metagenome (GOLD analysis project Ga0114898, IMG submission 83496) | Marine viral communities from the Global Malaspina Expedition - Malaspina viral metaG DeepMed_Geostar | ecosystem: Environmental > Aquatic > Marine > Oceanic | place: Mediterranean Sea... | reverse complement strand
GCTGCCGCCAGTGCCCGCGACGCGTTGCGCGCCGGGCGCGAGTCCGGCGGACGCGAGCAGCAAGTGGCGATCCTGTTCGCCGATCTGCGCGGCTACACCAAATTGTCGGAAGACCGGCTGCCCTTCGACACGGTGTTCCTGCTGAACCGCTATTTCGCCGAGACCGGCCAGGCCATCACCGGTGCCGGCGGGCGCATCGACAAATTCATCGGCGATGGCGTCATGGCGCTGTTCGGCGCGGAAGAAAACGCCGATCCCGCCCAGGCCTGCCGGCAGGCGCTCACCGCCGCGCGCGCCATCGGCGAGGGGCTGGACCGGCTGAACCAGACACTGGCGCATGAGCTGAAGGAGCCGCTGCGTCTGGCCATGGGGCTGCATGTCGGGCCGGCCATCGTCGGCGTGATGGGCTATGGCACGGCGATGGCGCTGACCGCCATCGGCGATGCGGTGAACACCGCCAGCCGGCTGGAAAGCATCGCCAAGGAGCGCGATGCCCAGCTTGCCGTGTCGGAAGCGCTGGTTAGGCTCGCCGGGATGGGGGGCGGCGCCGGGCTGGAGGCCCACCCGCTTGAGGATGTCGCGATCCGCGGCAAGCGCGAGCCGATGCCGGTGCGCCTCGTCGCCCGCGCCGCCGACCTGCCGGGATAAACTACTTCGCCAGCAGGGTATCGACCGTGTCAGTGACGGTGCGACTGTCCGGCTTAACCGTGGAGGGCCAGGCGGCGGCGATGGTGCCGTCAGGCGCCAGCAGATATTTATAGAAATTCCAGCGCGGTGCCTTGGACTCGCCCAGCGTTTCGGCGATCCACCGGTAGAATGGATGGGCGTCCGCTCCGGTCACCGGATATTTCGCGGTCATCGGGAAATCGATCCCGAAGTTCACTTCGCAGAATTGCTTGATCTCCTCCGTGCTGCCCGGCTCCTGCCCGCCGAAATCGTTCGACGGCACGCCCAGAACGACCAGCCCCTGATCGCGGTATTTCTCCCACAGCGCCTGCAGCCCCTCATACTGAGGCGTGAAGCCGCATTGCGAGGCGGTGTTCACCACCAGCACCGGGCGGCCGCGATACTGGTCCAGCGGCAGGGCGCCGCCATCGATGGATTCGAAGCTGAAATCGAAACCGCTGCCGTCGCCGGTCTTGGCCGGCGCGGCCTGCGGCAGCACCGTGCTGACGGCGGCGGCGACCAGCATGCCGGCAAAGCTGGCGAGGCCTTTCTTAGCCATAACGTTCTTCCTTCCAGGGATCGCCATTGTTGTGATAGCCGCGCACTTCCCAGAAACCGGGCGCATCGCGATCCACGAAGCGGATATCGCGCAGCCATTTCGCGCTCTTCCAGAGATAGAGCTTCGGCAGGATAAGTCGAACCGGCCCGCCATGTTCGCGGGGGATCGCCTTGCCTTCCCATTTGGTCGCCAGCAGCACGTCCGCATCGTCGAAGGCCGACAGCGGGATGTTGGTGGCGTAGCCATCATAGCTTTTCAGGATGACGAACTTCGCCTCCGGCTTCGGCTTCACGACGGACAGGAGATGCCGCGCCGACACGCCTTCCCAGCGATTCTCGAAGCGCGACCAGGCGGTCACGCAATGCATGTCGGAGGTGTCCTGGAATACCGGCTGCGCCATCAGCGCTGCCCAGTCCCAGCTGACCGGATTCTCGACCAGCCCGGTGACGGAGAGCTTCCATTCCTTCTGCGTCACCACCGGATGGGAGCCGAGATCCAGCACCGGCCAGTTCTTTACCTCGCGCTGGCCGGGCGGCAGCCGGCGCTTCGCAGGGCTGGACGTCTCACCTGTCAGCAGCCTGCCGTCACGCGCCCATTTCTGCTTGGTCTCGACCAGCTTGCGCTTGATCGGTCCGAAAATATCGCCGTCGGTCTCGCCGTCCTGGGGCATCGCCGCCTCTTTCGTCACACACCAAGTCTAAACATAGGACCGCCACCCTGCGAAACGAAGCCCCGCACAATCACGCTTCCGCGAGGCCGCGGCTTGACGCGCGGTGGAAGGCCCGTGCCGCATCGTGTATTCATGATCCACGGTCTCAAGTCACACCGGAAGCAAGAACCCAGAAACAAGAATCAAGGCATGCCCTTTTCCCTCCTTCCGCAAGCCGCCCCGTCCTGCCCATGCGATGCCCGTCCAGGCGATGCCCGCCTAGGCGATGCCGGTCCTCGCGATGCCGGTCCTCGCGATGCCGGTCCTCCCGATGCATGACTGGCTGTTCCTGAAATCGATACTCGCCGGCCTCGCCATCGCGGCGCCGGTCGGGCCTGTCGGCGTGCTGTGCGTGCACCGCACTGTGCTGGAAAGCCGGCTGCACGGGCTGGTCTCCGGCCTGGGGGCGGCAGTGGCGGACGCGCTGTATGGCTGCATCGCCGCCTTCGGGCTGGCGGCGCTGGCGCATCTGCTGCTCGACCATACGTCGGAGATGCAGCTGGCCGGCGGCATCCTGCTGCTCGGCATGGGTATCCATACCTACCGCAAGAAGACCGCTGCGCTGCCCAAGGGGGAGGAGCCCTTGCGCATGCATTCTCTGCTGGGGGATTTTTTCACCACCTTCGTGCTGACCCTGATCAACCCGATCACCATCCTGGCCTTCGCCGGCATCTTCGTGGCGCTGGGCGTGTTCATCGAGGCCGACAGGGCGCTGCTGGACCCGATCCTGGTGGTGCTGGGGGTGTTCATCGGATCGTGCCTGTGGTGGTTCGGCATCGCGCTGGGCGCCGGGCTTCTGCGCGGCCGGCTGGACATCCACCATCTGGAATGGATGAACAGGATTTCCGGTGCGCTGATCTTTATCTTCGGCGCCGCCGCACTGATCGACCTCGCCCTTTAGGAAGCGCGCCATGACCCGCCCGCCCCGCATCGTCAGCCTGCTGCCCAGCGCCACCGAGATCGTGGCCGAGCTGGGCCATGCCGGCAATCTGGTCGGGCGCAGCCATGAATGCGACTTCCCCGCCGCCATCGGCAAGCTGCCCATCGTCAGCCGGCCGCGCATCGACATCTCCGTCCCTTCGGCGGAGATCGACCGCCAGGTGAAGCAGGCGGCGCGCAACGCGCTGTCGGTCTTCGAGGTGGATGAGGAGATGCTGGCCGAATTGCAGCCGGACATCATCGTCACCCAGGATCTGTGCCGGGTCTGCGCCGTCAGCCTGGGCGAGGTGGAGCAGGCGGCCTGCGAGCTGACCGGCCGCCCGGTACGTCTCGTCTCCTGCAGCCCGGCCAGCCTTGCCGGCATCTGGACCGACATCCGCCGCGTCGCCCGCGCGCTGGGTGCGGTGCGCCAGGGCAAGGCGCTGATCGACCGGCTGACGCTCGCCATCGAGGGCATCGAATCGCAGACACGTCTGATCGAGCCGAAGCCGACCGTCGCCTGCATCGAATGGCTGGACCCGCCCATGGCGGCGGGCAACTGGGTACCGGAACTGATCGCGCGGGCCGGCGGCGTCAGCCTGTTCGGCGAGGCCGGGAAGCATTCGCCCTGGCTGGAGCTGGAGGCCTTGCTGCGCATCGATCCGGATGTGGTGGTGATCGCCCCCTGCGGCTTCGAGATACCGCGCACCCTGTCGGAGATATCGGCCCTGACCGGCCAGCCCGGCTGGGCCGACATGCGCGCGGCGCGGGACGGCCGTGTCTATGTTGCCGACGGTCATCACTTTTTCAACCGGCCCGGACCGCGTATTCTGGAGACGCTGGAAATCCTGGCGGAAATCCTGCACCCCGGCCGCTTCGCCTTTACCCATGAAGGCACCGGCTGGGTTCGCCTCTGATCTTTCTCCTGCGACCGGAAAGCCAGGCCATGTATGTGCCCCGCCATTTCGCGACCGACGATCCTGACGCGCTGTTCGGCCTGATCGAGGCGCACCCCTTCGCCCTGATGGTCATAAACACGGAAGCCGGCATGGAAGCGGCGCATGTGCCTTTCCTGCTGGACCGGAAGGCGGGGTCGCACGGCATGCTGCGCTGCCATGTGGCGCACGCCAACCCGATCTGGAAAGCCTGCGACGGCACGGCCTCGGCGCTCATCGTGTTCGGCGGGCAGAACGCCTATATCTCGCCGGACTGGTACGCCAGCGAACACCTGGTGCCGACCTGGAACTATGCCGCCGTGCATGCCACCGGGAAGCCGCGCGTGACCGACGATATCGCGGTGATGCAGATGCTGGACGATCTGTCGGCGCAGTTTGAGGAAAAGCTGCTGCCGAAGCGGCCCTGGACCACCGGAAAGATGCCGGAAAAGCTCTATACCGGGATGCGCAAGGCCATTGTCGGGCTGGAAATCGGGATCGAGAGCCTGACCGGCAAATGGAAGCTGTCGCAGAACAAGAAGCCGGCGGATGTGGAAGGGGCTGCCGGCGCACTGGAAGCGCTGGGCGGCGAGTCCAACCTCGCCATCGCCGCGATGATGCGCGCCGCGAAGCGGGGGTAGAGGCTACACCCGTTCCGACAGCCAGATGGCGAGGCGGGAGCCGGCCTTGATCGCGCCGCGCATCAGCTCGAAGCCCGGCGTCTGTTCGGCGCCGTGCTCATAGCCGATATCGCGGTGCTCCAGCTCCTCGGCGCGGAACCGCTCGATGGTCTCGCGCAGCGGCGCCTCATCCTCGCCCAGCGTCTCTGCTTGAGCGCGGTAATGCTCGTCGATGGTCTCCTCGACCGCGACGGTGCATGCCATCGCCGCCTTCTCGCCCATCAGCGCGGTCGCCGCCCCCAGCGCGAAGCCGGCGACATGCCATAGCGGCTGCAGGGCGGTCGGGCGCACCCGGCGTTCCACCAGCATCCGGCTGAAAGTGTCGAGATGCTCCAGCTCCTGCTCGTGCATGTGCCGGATGGTGGCGGCGGAGGGGGATTTCCCCAGCACCGCGAGCTGGCCCTCATAGATGCGGCGCGCGCCATACTCGCCGGCCTGATCGACCCGGATCATGCGGGCGATCAGCTCCTCGCGGGTCAGGTCGCCGGGCAGCCGGTCCTCAGCTGTTATCCGGGGATGTGCGGCTTGTGCCTTGCTCATGCCTCGTCTCCATCTTCCGTGCGGCGCGCGGCGAGCCCCACGGCTACCCAAAGGGCGGCGCCGGCCAGCACCAGCGAGATAATGAAATTGTAGCCTGCCATCGAAATGCCAAGCAGGGACCATGGCACCTCGTCGCAGCGCACCACGGGGGCGGCCAGCACCTGCGCGCGCAAATCTTCCAGCGTCATCGCCCCGCCGGTCGGCGCGCCGCAGCCCGAAGTGCCCTGCCACCAGCCCTGCTCCACCCCGACATGGAAACCGGCGATGCCGCCACCCACGAAGAATACCAGCCCGGCCAGCGCCAGCATGATCCGCGCCGCCCCCGGATGCCGCCGCGCCAGCGCGAAGCCGGCCAGACCGAGCAGGATCGTCGCCACATAGGGCCAGCGCTGATAGACGCACAGCACGCAGGGTTGCAGCCCGCCGACAAACTGCGACAGCAGCGCGGCCCCCAGAATGGCGGCGCTGAGCAGGGCGGTGGCAAGCGTGGCGAGACGGATATCGATGCGGTTCATCAGGGGAAAATCCGCGCTCACAGCAGATATTTCAAGGCGACGAAACCGCCCACCAGCAGGATGAAGAAGGCGGCGGTGAGCTTGCCCAGATGCGCTTCGATGAAAACCCGGATCGGCGGGCCGAAGCGCCACAGCAGCGCCGCCACCAGGAAGAAGCGCGCGCCGCGCGATACCGCCGAGGCCAGCATGAAGACAAGGAAATCCATGCTGGTCACGCCGCTGGCGATGGTGATGACCTTGTAGGGAAAGGGCGTGAAGCCGGCGCCGGCGACGATCAGCCAGCCCTGTTCATTATAGAGCGCCGAGAATTCCGCGAACTTGGCGGCATAGCCGTAGAAATCCAGCACCGCGCGGCCCACGCTCTCGAACAGGAACAGGCCGATGGCATAGCCCAGCGCCCCGCCCAGCACCGAGGCCAGGGTGCAGATCGCGGCGAAGCGGAAGGCACGGGCACGGTCGGCCAGCACCATCGGGATCAGCAGCACATCGGGCGGGATCGGGAAGAAGCTGCTCTCCGCGAAGGAGATGCCGAACAGCGCCTTTTCCGCATGGCGGTGGGCGGACCAGCGCAGCGTCCAGTCATACAGCCGGCGCAGCGCCGAGGGCCGGGAAACGCTATCGCTGCTCATGCTGTCTCCACGCCGCGGGCCACACGGCAATTGACGGCGGGCCGTCCGCGACTAATATGCCGATCCGTCTGAGGACGCCAATGCCGTGCGGGCGTGGTGGAATTGGTAGACGCGCCGGACTCAAAATCCGGTTCCGAGAGGAGTGTCGGTTCGAGTCCGACCGCCCGCACCATCATTCTTAGTCTCCCGCCTTCATGTCCTGTTGCGCGCCGCCCGCGATCACGGCGTAGCCGCTGCGGAACGCGAAATCCACCATGCCGCGCCCGTTATAGGTTTTCTCCGGCAGGACGGAGAACATCAGCGCGTCAGCGATGCGGTGCAGCGGCTGGCGCGCGCCGTCCTTCACCGCCGAACAGCCGAGGCTGGCGAAATAGGTGCCGGCCAGCAGCCGGCAGGAAAACACGTGCCGCGCCTCGATTACGCTGCCGGCAGGCACCACGGGAATGGTCTCCTCCGCCAGCACCAGCGAGCCGCCGCCCAGCATGACGCCGTTCATCGACTGCATGCTGACCGAGAAGCCGACATCGCGGGCCTCCTCCTCGAAGCGCACGCGGTAGCGGATCACATACTCCTCGCCGCGCTTCAGCATGTTCACGCGGGCGCCCGGCGCACCATCCTCCGCGAGCAGGCAGACCGCCGGCTCCGAGATCACCGCGCCGGCCGGTTCATGCATCAGCATGCTTTCCGGCTTCAGCGCCTCGTCGTAATAGGCCGCGCCGGGTTCCGCCGCCGTGGAGACAGTTTCCGCGCCGTTCCCGTTCGCGCCATTCTCCGTCTCGCGCGCCAGCAGCAGCGGCTTCGGGTCGCCATTATGCGCCTTCAGCTCCTGCCGGTAGGCCTCGTAGCGCGCGCCCTCCATGTAGAGCATGCGGCGATAGGCGACGATCACCTCGTCCGGCTTGCCGTCCACCAGCATCTCGCCGCGGTCCAGCAGGATGGCGCGGTCGCACAGCTCGATGACGCTGCGCGCATTGTGGCTGACGAACAGGATGGTGGTGCCGCGCGACCGGAGGTCCGCCATGCGGGCGATGCATTTGCGCTGGAACGCCTCATCGCCGACCGCCAGCGCCTCGTCCACGATCAGGATTTCCGGCTCGATGCAGGTGGTGACGGAGAAGGCGAGCCGCACTGTCATGCCGGATGAATAGGTCTTCACCGGCTGGTCGATGAAGTCGCGGATGCCGGCGAACTCGACGATCTCCTCGAAGCGGGCGGCGATCTCCTCGCGCTTCAGCCCCAGCATCGCGGCATAGAAGAAGATGTTCTCGCGGCCGGTGAATTCCGGGTTGAAGCCCGATCCCAGCTCCAGCAGCGCCGCCAGCCTCCCGGTCACCGACACATCGCCGGAGGTGGGCGCCAGCGTGTTGGCGATGATGTAGAGCAGCGTCGATTTGCCCGAGCCGTTGCGCCCGACCAGCCCGACGCATTCGCCGGCCTGCACCGAGAAGGAGACATCGTTCAGCGCCTCGAAGGCACGCACCGGCTTTGCCGACAGGCCGAGCCCGGCATGCAGCAGACGCTCCAGCGCCGTGCGGTACAGGAAATACCGCTTGGTGATGTGCGAAACGGCGATGCGGGTCTGGGTCATGCGACTCCCATAAGGGACCGGCCCCGAGGGACTGGCTAAAGGTCCTGCCTGGCGGGCGGGCAACAGCCGCGCCCCTCACCGGAGCGCGCGGCCCTGACCTCTAGTACGATCCGCCCCGGAAATCCATCCCGGAGTGGGGAAGGGGGTTGGCGAATCTTTGCCAATATAATTTTGGTAAGGGGTCGCTGAAACTGGCAAGCAAACTTCTCTTCGTCACCCGATATGAAAGTGCGCGGAATATCTAGGGTCCCGATTACGGTCATGACCACTGACAAAATTATACCGTCAGATGATGACGTCAGAAATTGCTTCCTGTATTACCAATACGGTCGATTTTCATGAAGGGTCAAAAAATGACTGTTTCACCACAAGGAATGAGCATTCAGGCCCTATATCGGCTTTATCGCGACCAGAACTTACTGGTGAACCGGCAGTATCAGCGTAAACTAGTTTGGACTGTCGCTGAGAAGCAGCGGCTCATCGACAGCCTTTTGAATGACTACCCGCTACCCCTGTTCTTGTTTGCAGAAATCACCAACTCGACCGGGCAAGCCGCGATGGAAATCATTGATGGCATGCAGCGGTTGAATGCCATTTTCAGCTACATTGAACACGGGTTCACTTGGCAGGATCAGGCGTTTGACATTAACGAATTTGCTCGAGCCCGTCAGGCGGCAGAAGCAGGCCTTTTTAAACCCTTCGGTGAAGAAGTGAAGCGGCTGGATGCCAAGTCCTGTGCCAATCTGCTGGATTATCAGTTGGCCGTAACGGTGTTCCCTGGTGAACAGGCGGACCGGATCACGCAGGTTTTCGGCCGAATTAACTCCGGTGGCAAGCAACTTAGTGACCAGGAGCGGCGTCAAGCTGGTGTTCTCACACCATTTGCCGAGAGCATTAGGGCGTTAGCAGCTGAAATTCGTGGTGACGTATCTCGGGAGACCCTTTTCCTTAGCCAAATGCCCGAGATCAGCATCGAAACCAGCCGTAACCCTCACGGATACAAGCTTAAAGCCGAAGATATTTTCTGGTGTTACCAAGGCATCCTCCGTACCGGTGATCTGCGTGACAGCGACGATGAGCAGGTTTTAGCTGACATCTGCGCGTCAATATTGTTCGAAGAGCCCGTTGAGGCCTCAGGAGATTTTTTAGATAAACTTTATAGCCCGGGCACCAAAGAACATGCAGAAGTCAACACTCGCCTGAATACATATGGCCGAGAAGCATTAATCTTGCATGTAAAAACAGTCTTTTCGTTGATCCGAAAGGCACTGGAAGAAACGTCGACGGAACGTTTTTTCTTTCGCTCAACGGTATATCCAAAGCCGACTTCGAATGCGCAAAAATCTCCTTTCTTTGCCGTTTTTATGGCATTTTATCAGCTTATATTTAAAGAAGGCATGACCCCTTCGGACGGGCACGCAATTGTAAAATCTTTGAATAATCTCACTGACCGGATCAAGGTTGGACAGAAACACATCAAATCAGAAGATCGAAAAGAAAACGTCGCTGTAGTCAATGGGCTTATCCGTGGCTCTTTTGTAAAGGCAGATGTGGCAGCCTTGACGCACGGTCCGGGAATGATTTTTGACTTCGAAAATTCAATTAGAAGGTCGAAGACCGAGACGCCCAGATATGAGTTTAAACAGGGAATTCTTCGGCTCGATAGCACTCGTAATGTTGACAAGGCTTTACTCGAAGCGCTGGTGGAAACTATGTGTGCGATAGCCAATGCAGGGCCTGACGCCGATGGTTTTCTCTTCCTCGGCATCGCCGACAAATCAAAGGATGCAGAGCGAATCAAAGAGCTTGATGGCATTGAGCCCGTGGACTTTGAGCATGTTCAAATCGTTGGCATCGACCGTGAAGCGAAGGTATTGGGACTATCTCTCGACCGATACATTCGGATAATCGAGGATGCTATTTCCAACTCAGGCCTGCTTGACCCGCTTAGAACGCAAATCCTGAGTTCGATAGACTTAGTGACGTTTAAGGGGCTTTCCGTTCTGCGGGTTCGTATACCGAAACAAACGGCAGTGTCTTTTGTAAATGACGCATGTTTTGTTCGGAATGGCACCAGCACTCATCCGGCAACAGGCCCGCAGATCGCCGCAGTCACCAAGCTTTTCATGTAGGTCGGCCTGCAAAAAAGAGTGGTCGCTCAATTGTAGACGGCAAGCAGCAATTCCGGGGAAGCGGATGGCAGGTTCGAAATAGCCTCCTAAAACAGCTTAGACGCCGCTGGCTGCCATCCTCCGCCCCCCCACATTGACGTGCGCGCGGATAAGACGTACCTGATGCGCCATGGAACCCGTTCCCGCGCATAGTCTCTCCGTCGCCCCGATGATGGACTGGACGGACCGGCATGACCGCTTCTTCCTGCGGCTCATCAGCCGGCAGGCGCTGCTCTATACCGAGATGGTGACGACCGGTGCGGTGCTGCATGGCGACCGCCAGCGGCTGCTGCGCTTCGACGGGGCCGAGCATCCGGTCGCCTGCCAGCTTGGCGGGTCGGAGGCGGACGATCTGGCGCGCGCGGCGGAGATCGTCGCGGGCTTCGGCTATGACGAGGTCAATCTGAATTGCGGCTGCCCCAGCGACCGCGTGCAGAAGGGCCGCTTCGGCGCCTGCCTGATGGCCGAGCCGCAGACCGTCGCGGCCGGCGTGAAGGCGATGATCGCCGCCACCTCCCTGCCGGTCACGGTGAAGTCGCGCATCGGCGTCGATGAGATGGAGGATTACGCCGATCTGAAGCGCTTTATCGAGATTGTCGCGGATGCCGGCTGCCGCAGCTTCATCGTGCATGCCCGCAAGGCCTGGCTGAAGGGGCTGAGCCCGAAGGAGAACCGCGAGATTCCGCCGCTGCGCTACGAGCTGGTCTATCGGCTGAAGCAGGAGCTGCCGGAACTGACCATCGTGCTGAATGGCGGCGTCACCACGCTGGACCAGGCGGCGGCGCATCTGGCCCATGTCGATGGCGTGATGATCGGCCGCGCGGCCTATCAGGAACCCTACATGCTGGCCGAGGCCGACCGGCGCTTCTTCGGCGCGACTGCGCCAGTACCCAGCCGGCGGGATGTGCTGGAAGCCTTCATCCCCTATGTCGAACGCGAACTGGCCGAGGGCACGCCGCTGGCCCACATGACCCGGCATATTCTGGGGCTGTATAACGGGCTGCCGGGCGCGCGCGCCTTCCGCCGGTATCTGTCGGAAAACGCGCACCGCCCGGGCGCCGATGCCTCACTGATCCTGGAAGCCGCCGAGAAGGTGCGCCTGCCCGTCTCGCCCTCTGGCCTTTCCGACGCGGCGGATTAGAGGGCGGCGGATTGACCAGACTTTCCCTCTCCCCTTCCGGGGCGAGGGATTCTTTTTTCAGGCTATCTTGAAAGCTCGTTACCCCGGCCTGCGGCGCACGATCTGCGCGGCCTTGAAGCTCATCACCTTCTCGCCGTTCTGGTTGAAGGTCTCGTAGCCGAAGGTGACGAAGCCGCGGTCCGGCTTGGAGCCGGATTCGCGGACCTCCAGCACCGACAGCACCACTTTCAGCGTGTCGCCCGGCCGCACCGGCTGCTGCCAGCGCAGCTCGTCCATGCCGAACGCCCCCATGCCGGACTCGGCGATCAGCCCCAGCTGGTAGGTCAGCCGGAAGCTGACCGCCAGCGTCTGGAAGCCGCTGGAGATCAGCCCGCCGAACGGGCCGGCCTCGGCTGCCGGCCTATCGATATGGAAGGGCTGCGGGTCGTACTGGAAGGCGAAGTCGAGGATCTGCGCCTCGGACAGCGTGGCGCCCGGCGTCTCGAAGCGCTGGCCGACCGCGAAATCCTCGAACCACATGGTCATGACGACGCCACCACCTCGGCAATCGCGGAGCCGAGATCGGCGGTGCTGGCCTGGCCGCCCAGATCCGGCGTCTTCGGCCCGCCCTCGCGCAGCACCGTCTCGATGGCCTTCAGGATGGAATCATGCGCGTCCTGGTGGCCCATATGCTGCAGCATCATGGCGCCGGACCAGATCTGGCCGATCGGGTTGGCGATGCCCTTGCCGGCGATATCCGGGGCGGAGCCGTGCACCGGCTCGAACATCGAGGGGTGCTTGCCTTCCGGGTTCAGGTTGGCCGAGGGCGCGATGGCGATGGTGCCGGTGGTCGCCGGGCCGAGGTCGGACAGGATGTCGCCGAACAGGTTGGAGCCCACCACCACGTCGAACCAGTCCGGGTGCTGCACGAAATGCGCGGTCAGGATGTCGATGTGGAACTGGTCGGTCTTCACCTCCGGGTAGGCCTGCTTCATCGCGGCGAAGCGCTCGTCCCAGTACGGCATGGTGTGGATGATGCCGTTCGACTTGGTGGCCGAGGTGACATGGCGGCCGCGAGTCATCGCCAGCTCGAAGGCGAACTTCATGACGCGGTCCACGCCGCGCCGGGTGAACACCGTCTCCTGCAGTACGAATTCATGCTCGGTGCCGGCATTGTGGCGGCCACCCATGGCGGAATACTCGCCCTCGCAATTCTCGCGCACGACGTAATAGTCGATGTCGCCGGGCTTGCGGTCGGCCAGCGGGCTGCGCACACCCTCGAACAGGCGGACCGGGCGCAGATTCACATACTGATCGAACTCGCGGCGGATCGGGATCAGCAGGCCCCAGAGCGACACATGGTCGGGCACGCCGGGCCAGCCGACAGCGCCGAGGAAGATCGCATCATGGCCGGAGAGCTGCTGGATGCCGTCCTTCGGCATGAACTCGCCGGTATCCTTGTAGCGCTCGCACGACCAGTCGAAATGGGTGAATTCATAGCTGATGCCGAATTTGCGGCCGGCGGCGTCCAGCACCTTCAGCCCCTCGGGCACCACCTCGGTGCCGATACCGTCGCCGGGGATGATCGCGATCTTGTGGGCAGCCATATGCCTCTTCCTATGCATTATTTTCCATTGGGCGGCACTCTATCCCGCCAGGCGCGAAACCCGCAAGAAACCGCCCCGATTGCTGCTATGCACAAAACGCAGATGAGCCCCGCTCCTATGCCGGGCGTTCCAACAGGATGGTATAGACCTCGCCGGCCTGGTCCCAGGACAGGTAGCGCGTGCCCGTCGCCTCGCAGAAAGCCTCGAAATCCTTGATCGCGCCGGGGTCCGTGGCCAGCACTTTCAGCTGCCCGCCGGGCGGCACCTCGCGCAGTTTCTTGCGTGCCTTCAGCACCGGCAGCGGGCATTTCAGACCCGTCGTATCCAGCTCGACTGCCTGCGTCGCTCCGCCGCACGCTTCCTTATTCATTGGCATTTCCTGTTTTTTCCACTAGATAAGCGCAGCAACTGGTTCGCAATACGCCACCCTTAGCGGTGGCTTGGTATGGCGGGCCGTCCCTCTAGCTGTTACCGGCTTCTCACCATATAGGGTTTATCTAGGAAATCGCGATGTTCAAGCAGAACACCCGACGTGCAAGCGCCGTTCTCAAAGCCATGGGCAACGAGCGCCGGCTTCTGATCCTGCATCTCCTGGCGAGCGAGGGCGAGAAGTCCGTCAGCGAGCTGGAGAAGCTGGTGAAGCTGAGCCAGTCTGCCCTGTCCCAGCATCTGGCGCGGTTGCGCCGCGATGGGCTGGTCAAGACCCGCCGCTCGGCACAGACCATCTTCTACTCGATCTCCACCGAGGAGGTCACGACCATCCTCGGCACGCTGTACGGCCTGTATAACTCTGCCCCCGTGCAGGAAGCCGCGCAGCAGGCCGACGCGGCCTGACGCGCCTTACCACGGAACGGCAGCCATGAGTGCTCCCGACATCCGCATCGAGACTCCCGCGACCATCCATGACTGGATGGTGCGCGGCGAGGCGGTGCTGATCGATGTGCGCGAGCCGCAGGAATGGGCGCAGGCCCGCATTCCCGGTGCCGTGCTGTTGCCCTTGTCGGGCTTCGACCCGGCGTCAGTTGAGGTGCCGCCCGGCAAGAAACTGGTGTTCCATTGCCGCAGCGGCGTGCGTTGCGGGGCGGCCGCCGAATTGCTCGCGGCCTCCGGCCTGGCACCCAAGGATGCACCGATCCACCGGCTGGGTGGCGGTATCCTTGCCTGGGCACAGGCCGGGCTGCCGATTGAGCAGGGCTAAACGGGCAAGGCGGTAAAAATACCACTGTACCAATACTATCCATTGCGTACCGGTCTGGTTAGCGCCACAGTATAAGCGCCTTTGATCGGCGCGCGTCCTTACCCTGGCGGCCCACGCGACCATGTATGTTTACCTGCCCATCGCCGAAATGTCGGTGAACGTCGTCCTGATTCTCGGGATGGGTTGGGTGGTGGGGTTCCTGTCAGGCGTTTTCGGCGTTGGCGGCGGATTCCTGATGACGCCGCTGCTGATCTTCATCGGCATCCCGCCGGCCGTCGCTGTCGGCACCCAGGCCAACCAGATCGTCGCCGCCTCGGTCTCCGGAGTGATCGCGCAATGGCGGCGCAAGAACGTCGATTTCAAGATGGGCGCTGTGCTGCTGGCCGGCGGCATCTTCGGCTCGACCATCGGCGTCTGGGTGTTCAGCTGGCTGCAGACTCTCGGCCAGATCGACCTCATCATCTCGCTGCTCTACGTCTTCCTGCTCGGCATTGTCGGGCTGCTGATGCTGCAGGAATCGCTGCGCGCCATCCTGCGCCGCCGCCGCGGCGTCGCCCGGCGCGGCAAGCTGCACGAACATAACTGGCTGCATGGCCTGCCGCTGAAGATGCGGTTCCGCCAGTCCAAGCTCTATATCAGCGCACTGCTGCCCTTCGCCATCGGCGCGCTGGTCGGCATCCTGTCGGCGATCATGGGTGTCGGCGGCAGCTTCATGCTGATGCCGGCCATGATCTATCTGCTGGGCATGCCGACGGCGATCGTGGTCGGCACCTCGCTGTTCCAGGTCATCTTCGTCACCGCCAACGTGACCTTCCTGCAGGCCTACCAGAACCAGACGGTGGACGTGTTCCTGGCGCTACTGCTGCTGGCCGGTGGCGTGCTGGGCGCACAGACCGGCGCGCGCTTCGGCGCCGCCCTGCGCGGCGAGCAGCTGCGCGCCCTGCTGGCGCTGCTGGTGCTGGTGGTCTGCGGCAAGCTGCTGTTCGACCTGGTGGTGGTGCCGGACGATTTCTTCTCGCTGCAATTCCCGGGGCGGCCATGAGCGGCGCCGCGGCAAGCCGCCTGCCGGCGCCCATCGGGCCGATATTGCTGGCGCTGATCCTGCTGCTGCCGGCCGGACGCGCCTCGGCGCAGGAGCTGGTCGCCGACCTGTCGAACCATCTGGTGGCGATCACCGCCGGCTTCACCGGCACCGAGGTGCTGTTGTTCGGCGCCATCGAGGGCGAGGGCGATGTGGTGGTCGCGGTGACCGGCCCGACGCAGGAGGTGCTCGTCCGGCGCAAGGACAAGCTGCTGGGCATCTGGCTGAACACGCGCTCCGTCGGCTTTACCGATGTGCCCGCCTTCTACGCCATCGCCAGCAGCCGCCCGCTGGAGGAAATCGCCAATGCGGCGGTGCGGGCCCGGCTGGAGATCGGCACCGGCAATCTGCGCCTGCCACTGGCCGAGGGGGAATCCCTGACGGCCACGGACGAAGCCGATTTCCGCGCCGCGCTGATCCGCCGCAAGCAGGCAAGGGGACTGTATCCGCCAACGGTGGGGCAGGTCGGATTCGTTGGCCGCACCCTGTTCCGCACCCGGCTGTTCCTGCCCTCCAATGTGCCGACCGGCACCTATACGGTGACCGTCTATCTGATCCGCGAGCAGGAGGTGGTCAGCGCCCAGACCACGCCGCTGCTGGTCAGCAAGGCCGGCTTCGGTGCCGATGTCTATGAATTCGCCTACAATCACTCGGCCGCCTACGGCGCGATTGCCGTCATCATCGCGGTAGTGGCAGGATGGCTCGCCTCACTGGTCTTCAGAAAGAGCTGACGAGGATGACCGATACGCCAGAAACCGACTCCGGGAGCGACATGGGGGACGACATGCCCGCCAAGCAGCAAGAACGCGTCTTCCTGGTTATCGTGGACGACACGCCGGAAATGGCGGCAGCGCTGCGCTATGCCGCCCACCGCGCGCGCAATTCGCGCGGCCGGCTGGCCCTGCTCTATGTCATCGAGCCGGAGGATATCGAACCCTGGATGTCGGTCGGCGACCTGATCCGCGAGGAGAAGCGCCAGGAAGCGGAGGAAAATGTCGGGCGTTGCTCCGACCAGGCGGCGGCGATCACCGGCAAGATTCCCGTCGTGTATATCCGCGAGGGGCGGCGGCGGGAGCAGATCCTGCAACTGATCGACGAGGAGCCTGGCATCTCCATCCTGGTGCTGGCCGCCAGCATCGGGCCGGACGGGCCGGGACCGCTGGTCAGCCACATGATCGGCAAGATCGCCGGCAAGATGCGCATCCCGATCACCGTGGTGCCGGGCAATCTGTCGGCGGACGATATCGAGGCGCTGACCTGATTTCAGCTGGCGGCGGCGTCTTCCTCGCCGCGCGGATCGAGTTCCGAGGCCAGGCCGGTCATCCGGGTCAGCGGCACGAACGGCCCCTGCTCCTCCACCGTCGGCGCGGCGCGGCGGGTCATCCGGTACAGGCCGAACCCGGCAACCAGAACCGAGGTCAGCGCCAGCGTGTAATACAGCGCTTCCGGGCCGACCAGCTCCATCGCCTGCGAGGCGCCCAGCGGCCCGATCACCGCCCCCGCGCCATAGGCGATCAGCAGGCCGGCCGAGGCCGGCACCAGATCGTCGGCGGAAATATGATCGTTGGTGTGGGCGACGCTCAGCGGATAGACCACGAAGCTGAGGCCGCCCTGCAGGGCCGCCACCGCCAGCAGCAGCTCGAAAGACAGGCCCAGCGCCGGCACCACTGCGAGGCTGACCAGCGCGGCGGCGACCAGCACCGCGACCATGACGCTGCGCCGGTCGAACCGGTCCGACAGTTTGCCGACCGGCCATTGCAGCACCAGCCCGCCCAGGATCGTAGCGCTCATGAAAGCTGAGATGCCGGCCAGCGACAGCCCCATTTCGGATGCGAAGATCGGCCCCAGCCCGTAGAAGGCGCCGGTCAGCACACCGCTGGCCAGACAGCCGATGACGCCCAGCGGCGATATCCGGTACAGCTTGGCGAAGCTGAACAGGGTGGGCTGCACCGGCGTCGGGTTCGCCTGACGGTCCAGCGCCAGCGGCACCAGCGAAATCGAGAACAGGATCGAGGCCAGGCTGAACAGCACGAAACTGGCCGGGTCGTAAAGCGTCAGCAGGAACTGGCCGAGGCCCAGCGCCAGATAGGTGGTGATCAGATAGGCGGAGAGCATCTGACCGCGATTCTGGTTGGTCGCCGCGCCGTTCAGCCAGCTTTCCGTGACCACAAAGACACCGGCCATGCAGATGCCGGTCAGCCCGCGCAACACCGCCCAGACCAGCGGATCGACGAAAATCGCGTGCAGCATGGCAAAGGCGGAGATCAGCGAGGCCAGCGCGGCGAAGGTGCGGATATGGCCGACCCGCTCGACCAGCTTGTGGGCGATCAGGCTGCCCAGCATCAGCCCGGCGAAATAGGCCGCCCCGACCACGCCGGCAAGGCCGATGGAGAAGCCTTCCGTCGCCATACGTACCGCCAGCAGCGTGGAGAACAGCCCGTTCGCCAGCAGCAGCAGGGCGACACTGACCAGCAGCGCCGCGACCGATTTCAGCATGCCGAACATTGGCCGGCCCCCTGGCTTTCCTCACCTTGCGCCTGCATGCGGCATATCGGCGGCGGATGCAACCGGGAACGGCGGGCGCTGTCGCCTTTATGAGGGATGCTGGCTTTGGGATGCTGGTGGCCGATTCATCTCAACCCGTCACCCCCGCACTTGTTGCGGGGGTCCAGGCTTCCGCGTGCTGGATATCGGTCGAGTAAGCTGAAGCCTGGATTCCCGGGACAAGCCCGGGAATGACGGTTGGAGTGGTGGCTCATGCGAGCATCGCTTTTCCAAAACGGTTCTGAGGGGAAACACACCCCCTCCCCCTTCTGCGTGGCGGAAACTCTTTCCGCAGGGTGAAAGCGGCGGAAATGCTGGCCTGTAAGCGCTGTTTACAGGCATGCCCCCTGCGTCAAGCTGTGCATTGACGCGATGCAGCATTATGCGCTTAGTATCGCCCGCAACCGCCTCCATTAGCGGCACCGAAAATAGGGGAACCCCGCCATGAAGCCGACCACGCGCCCCGTTGTCCCGTATTTTTCCTCCGGCCCCTGCGCCAAGCGCCCCGGCTGGTCGCCCGACGCGCTGACGGATGCAGCGCTGGCGCGCTCGCACCGCGCCAAGCTGGGCAAGGCCAAGCTGGCCGAGGTGATCGACCGCACCCGCGCCATCCTGGGCGTGCCGGCGGACTGGCGCATCGGCATTGTACCGGCCTCCGACACCGGCGCCTTCGAGATGGCGATGTGGACGCTGCTGGGTGCGCGCGGCGTCGATGCGCTGGCGTGGGAGAGCTTCGGCGCCGGCTGGGTCACCGACATCCTGAAGCAGTTGAAGCTGGACGATGTGCGCGTCATCGAGGCCGATTACGGCAAGCTGCCGGACCTCGGGCAGGTCGATTTCGCCCGCGATGTGGTGTTCACCTGGAACGGCACGACCTCGGGCGTGCGCGTGCCGAACGGCGACTGGATCCCCGCCGACCGTAAGGGGCTGACGCTGTGCGACGCCACCTCCGCCGCCTTCGCCATGGACCTGCCCTGGGACAAGCTGGATGCCGTCACCTATTCCTGGCAGAAGGTGCTGGGCGGCGAGGCGCAGCACGGCATGCTGATCCTTTCCCCGCGCGCCGTCGAGCGGCTGGAGAGCTACAAGCCGGCCTGGCCGCTGCCCAAGCTGTTCCGCATGACCAAGAACGGCAAGCTGAACGAGGGCATCTTCAAGGGCGAGACCATCAACACGCCCTCCATGCTCTGCGTTGAGGACCAGATCGACGCGCTGCGCTGGGCCGAGAGCATCGGCGGGCTGAAGGGGCTGATCGCCCGAAGCCAGGCCAATCTGAAGGCCGTCGAGGCCTGGGTCGAAAAGAGCGACTGGGCCGCCTTCCTGCCGGAGACGGCGGAAACCCGCTCCAGCACCTCGATCTGCCTCGTCATCAAGGATGCCTGGTTCACCGCCCTGCCCGCCGAGGCGCAGGCCGCTGCCGCCAAGAAACTGGCCGCGCTGGTCGAGGCCGAGGGTGCGGGCTATGACATCGGCGCCTATCGCGATGCGCCGGCCGGCCTGCGCATCTGGGGCGGCGCCACCGTCGAGACATCCGATATCGAGGCTTTGCTGCCCTGGCTCGACTGGGCCTACGCCCAGGTGAAGACCGAGGCCGCCAAGGCCGCCTGATACCCACTGCTGCCCTAATCGCTACTAAGGAAGAATAGGAAGACGATGCCCAAGGTTCTGATTTCCGATGCCCTGTCGGAGCGCGCCGTCGATATTTTCCGCGAGCGCGGGATCGAGGTGGATTACAAGCCCGGCATGAAGGCCGACGAGCTGGTTTCCGTCATCGGCAATTACGATGGCCTCGCCATCCGCTCCGCCACCAAGGTGACGGAAGCCGTGCTGGAAAAGGCCGGCGGGCTGAAGGTGATCGGCCGCGCCGGTATCGGCGTCGATAATGTCGATGTGCCGGCCGCCACCAGGAAGGGCGTGGTCGTCATGAACACGCCGTTCGGCAACTCCATCACCACGGCAGAGCACGCCATCTCCATGATGATGGCGCTGGCCCGGCAGATTCCGGAGGCCAACGCCTCCACCCATGCCGGCAAGTGGGAAAAGAACCGCTTCATGGGCGTGGAGCTGTTCGGCAAGACGCTGGGCGTCATCGGCTGCGGCAATATCGGCTCCATCGTCATCGATCGCGCGCAGGGGCTGAAGATGAAGGTGATCGGCTTCGATCCCTTCCTCAGCGACGAGCGCGCGCTCGATCTCGGTATCGAGAAGGTGGATCTGGACGAGCTGCTGGCCCGTGCCGACTTCATCACCCTGCACACGCCGCTGACCGATTCCACCCGCAATGTCCTGAACGCCGAGAACATCGCCAAGACCAAGCAGGGCGTGCGCATCGTCAATTGCGCGCGCGGCGGGCTGATCGACGAATCGGCGCTGAAGGCAGCGCTGGAATCCGGCCATGTCGCCGGTGCCGCGCTGGACGTGTTCGAGGTCGAGCCGGCGAAAGAGAACCCGCTGTTCGGCATGGCGAATGTGGTGGTCACGCCGCATCTCGGCGCCGCCACCTCGGAAGCGCAGGAGAATGTGGCGCTGCAGGTCGCCGAGCAGATGGCCGACTATCTGCTGACCGGCGCGATCTCCAATGCCGTGAACGTGGCGTCGGTTTCCGCCGAGGATGCGCCGAAGCTGAAGCCCTACATGCAGCTGGCCGAATATCTCGGCAGCATGCTGGGCCAGCTCACCGTCGAGGGCATCGGCCAGGTGACGGTGGAGCTGGAAGGCCATGCCGCCACGCTGAACAGCAAGCCGATCCTAGCCGCAGCACTGGCCGGGCTGATGAAGCCGATCAGCGACAGCGTGAACATGGTGAACGCACCCAGCTTCGCCCGCCAGCGCGACATCGCCGTCAGCCTGACCGCACATGACCGCGACTGCGACTACCAGACGCTGGTGCGGGTGACCACCACCGATGGCTCGCAGACCCGCACCGTCGCCGGCACGCTGTTCGGTGGCCGGGCGCCGCGCCTGGTCGAGGTGCGCGGCATCAGCATGGAAGCCGATTTCGGCGCCACCATGCTGTATGTCCGCAACCGCGACGAGCCGGGCTTCATCGGCAAGCTGGGCAACGCGCTGGGCGAGGCCGGCATCAACATCGCCAGCTTCTATCTCGGCCGCACCGAGAAGGGCGGCGTCGCCCTGTCGCTGGTCGATATCGACGGCGCGGTCGATGACGCGATGCTGCAGCGCATCCGCGCCCTGCCCGGCGTCATCCGCGCCGAGCTGCTGAGCTTCTGACCTTTCGGCATTCCGAAAGCATGGCGCGGCGGTCCTCTGGGCCGCCGCGTTTTTATTTCCCCTAACCTAGTACGCACACCTCGCCGCCGCGCCATCATCGGGCCATATTGATCGGGCTGGATCACCTTACCGTCCCGACCCCCGAGGAAAAGGCACCATGACCCTGCCGAGACCCATCCTTCTCCACCTCTGTGCCGTGCTGGCGCTGCTGCTGGTTGCCGCCTCCCCAGGCCGGGCCGCCGTCTTCAATCCGAAGAGCTTCACGCTGGAAAACGGGTTGCAGGTGATCGTGGTGGAGAACCATCGCATCCCGGTGGTCACCCATATGGTCTGGTACCGCACCGGATCGGCCGACGAGCAGCGCGGCAAGTCAGGCATCGCGCATTTCCTTGAGCATCTGATGTTCCGCGGCACCGGCGATCTGGCCCCCGGCGAGTTCAGCCGCATCGTCAACCGCAATGGCGGCCAGGACAACGCCTTCACCTCCTGGGACTACACCGCCTACTTCCAGACCGTCGCCGCCGACCGGCTGGAACTGATGATGAAGCTGGAGGCCGACCGCATGGCCAATCTGGCGCTGACCGACGCGGTGGTGCTGCCGGAACGCGATGTGATCCTGGAGGAACGCCGCCAGCGTATCGACAACAACCCCAGCGCCATCCTGGGCGAGCAGATGCGCGCCGCGCAATATCTCCACCACCCCTACCGTATCCCGATCATCGGCTGGGAATCGGAGATGCGCACGCTCTCCACCCAGGACGCGCTGGACTGGTACAAGCGCTGGTACGTGCCGAATAACGCCTTCGTGGTGATCGCCGGCGATGTGACGGTGGAGCAGGTACGCCCGCTGGCCGAGAAATATTACGGCCCGATCCCGCGCCGCGAGATCGCCCCGCGCGACCGCGTGAATGAGCCGCCGCAGCAGGCCGCCCGCCGGCTGGAGCTGAGCGACGCCCGCGTGCAGCAGCCCAGCTTCTCCCGCCAGTATCTCGCCCCCTCCTATGTCTGGGGTGACAGCGAGCATGCCGATGCGCTGGACGTGCTGGCGGAGATCCTGTCCGGCGGCCCGACCAGCCGGCTCTATCGCCGTCTGGTGATCGGCGATGGCATCGCCGCTTCCGCCGGCGCCTATTACAGCGCCGACGCGCTCGGGCCAGGCAATCTCGGCTTCTACGGCTCGCCGAAACCCGGCGTGGAGGTGGAACGGGTGGAAGCCGCCATCGACGCGGAGATCGCAGCATTGCTGGAATCTGGCGTGACCGACCAGGAAATCGCCGACGCCAAGCAGCGCCTGCGCGCCGATGCGGTGTTCGCCCGCGACAGCATCCGCGGCCCCGCCAATGTGATCGGCCGGGCGCTCGCCACCGGCCAGACGCTGGAGGATGTGGAAGCCTGGCCGGCACGCATCGCCGCCGTCACCCGCCAGCAGGTGGAAGCCGCCGCCCGCGCCGTGCTGAAGCCGGAACAATCGGTGACCGGCATCTTGCGCCCCAAACCCGCAAGCTAAGCCCGCCAGCTAAGCCCAAACAAGGATCAGACAATGCGGACCCATCTTTCCCGCCTGCTCGCCATCCTCCCGCTGCTGGCCTTCGCCCTCTTCGCCGTGCCGGCACAGGCCATAGAGATCAAGCGTGTGGTCAGCCCCGGCGGCATCGAGGCCTGGCTGGTCGAGGACCATTCCAACCCGATCATCGCGCTGCAGGCCGGCTTTCGCGGCGCAGGATCGACCGCCGACCCAGACGGCAAGGCCGGGCTGGCCGGCATGACCGCCGACCTGCTGACCGAAGGCGCTGGCGACATGGACAGTCAGGCTTTCCAGAAGAAGCTGGCCGATTTGTCGATCTCGCTGGGCTTCTCCGCCAGCCAGGATGGTATCAGCGGCGGGCTGCGCACCCTGACCGAGAACCGCGACACGGCGTTCGAGATGCTGCGCCTGGCCCTCACCCAGCCGCGCTTCGATCCGGAGCCGGTGCAGCGGGTGCGCGGTCAGATGCTGGTCGGGCTGAAGCGCGAGCGCGAGCAACCCGGCAGCATCGCCAGCCGCGCCTTCTGGACCAGCGCCTATCCCGATCACCCCTATGGACGGCGCGGCAGCGGCACGCCTGAAACGGTCGCCACGCTGACCGCCGACGACCTGAAGCAGGCGGTCGGACAGCGCTTCTCCCGCGCCAATCTTCTGGTCGGTGTGGTCGGCGACATCACGCCGGAAGAGCTGGCCCCGGCGCTTGACCGCATCTTCGGCACCCTGCCTGCCGAGACGGCGCTGCCGGAAATCCCCGAGATCCAGCCGGCCTTCGCAGGCGACCTCATGGTCATTG
>Ga0114898_1000724_pt1 | contig 23027 bp, 18 predicted proteins | sample Malvired_Geostar_FD_83496 | JGI IMG/M metagenome (GOLD analysis project Ga0114898, IMG submission 83496) | Marine viral communities from the Global Malaspina Expedition - Malaspina viral metaG DeepMed_Geostar | ecosystem: Environmental > Aquatic > Marine > Oceanic | place: Mediterranean Sea... | reverse complement strand
TCGTGGCCGGGGAGGCCCTTGCCATCGGCATCTTCCAGGCGGAAGCCTCGGTGAACCCGCCTGCCGGCATCGTGCTGTTCCTGCCGCCGGAGAAAACCGGATGAGCGCCGCCGACGCCTTCCTGCTGCACGGATTTCGCGGCTATTACGACGCGCTGGAAACCTGGCGTGTGAAGGCGCTGGCCAGTGCCAACCCCGCAAAGCGGCCGGAAATTCAAGCCGATCTGGCGGCCCGGCTGGACGCGCTGTCGGTCGAGGCGCGGCAGCGGGGAGGGGAGCGGCTGGGCGAGGCACAGGACCGCGCCGCCTATCCGATGGTGGCGCTGGCTGACGAAATCTTCGTCTATCTCGACTGGCCGGGTGAGGGCGACAGGGGTGGCGACTGGCTTGGCCATCTGTTCGAGCAGCGCTATTGCCGCAGCCATGTGGCGGGGGAGGAAATCTTCGCCCGCATCGATGCGCTGGAGCGCGAGGGGGTGGCGGGACTGCCCGCAGCACTGGCGCGGATTTTCCTGCAGGTACTGGGGCTGGGGTTTGAGGGCCGCTATCGCTGCCAGCCGGACGGGGCGACGGTGCTGCGCCGCTACCGGCAGCGTCTGGCGCGGCTGGCCTTTGCCGGTCGGCCGCCGCTCTCGGCACCCAATGGCAGGCTGACGCCAGAGGCCTACCAGCACATTCTGGACCCGCCGCCGCCTGTCCCGCCGCCCGGGCCGGCGCGCTGGGCCGGCTGGCTGCTGCTGACACTCGCTGGCCTCTTTGCGTGCTCGGCGTTGGTCTGGCTGCTCGCCGTCTGGCCGCTGCTGCGGGCGCTCGCCCTGCTGCCGGGCTGATGCCATGGCGGCGCAATTCCTTGTCTATCTGAAGGATATGCCCGGCTGGGCCTGGGCCGTGCTGGGACTCCTGCTCGTGCTGCTGGCGGGCGGCGCGCTCTGGTGGTGGCTGACGCACCGCAAGACGCCGGACAGCGCCACGACGACAGCCGATAAGGCGCTGGCGGCGCTGAAGCAGGTGGTGCCGCAGGCCAGCCGGCGGGCGGTACTACCCTGGGTCGCGCGGATCGGCCCTGACCTGCCGGGCCTCGCCGGCATTCCCGGCATGGCGCCCGATTTCGTGGAACCGGCGGAGGTACCGAAGGACGGCGTAATGCGCTGGTGGGGCGTGCCGGGCGGCGTCATCATCGATCTGCCCTGGGCCGCCGAACCTTTTGATGCAGCGCTGAAAGCCCTTGTCGCGGCACGGCCGGACCGGCCGCTGGATGCGGTGCTGCTGACCGTGCCCGCCGCCGCACTGGATGCTGATCCCACGCTGGCGACGACGCTGCGCGAGCGGCTGATGGACGCCTGCCGGGAAACGGGCATGCGCCTGCCCGCCTATCTGCTGCTGGACGGGGCGGAGGGGCTGGCGGGCTTCCCGGAAATCGCCCTGGCCCTGCCGGAGGTACGCCGGGCGGACATGCTGGGCTGGTCGGTACCGGTCAGCATCGCGTCGCCCTATGATCCGGCCTGGCCGGGAACCGCGCTGCGGGAGACTGCCATCGCGCTGGGCGATGTGGTGGCGGCGCTGTTCGGGGCGGACGATGCCTTGCCCGACCCGGAGGCCGCCTACCGCCTGCCGGAGCAGGTGAATGCGCTCAGCGGTCCTGCTTCGGCGCTGGCCGGGACGATCTTCGCAGCCGGCGTGGAGCCGCCGCCCTACGGGCTGCGCGGCCTCTACCTCGCCGGAACGGTGCAGGGTACGCGCTTCTTTCTGGCCGATCTGCTGCGCCGGAAGATCTTCGCCGAAACCGGCCTGGCTGTTCCGATATCGGGTCACGCGCCCCGGCAAAGCTGGCAGGTGCGGGCGCTACGCGCGGTGACGGTCACGGTGGCGGTGGTCGGGCTGGCTGGCATGATCTGGTCGGCTGTCGGCCTTGGCCGCGCCGCCACCGACATGGCGGGCATCGTCACGCAGCTGCGCGACGACCTCACCCGGATCGATAGGCAACCGCCCGACCGCGACACGCTGGCCGGCATGGTGCAGCGGCTGGTAGCGGCGCTGGACGCGGCGCAATCGGACCGGCTGCGCTATGCCTTCCTGCCGGTGTCCTGGTTCGATCCGTTGTCGCCTGCCCTCTCGGACGCGGCGGAGCAGGGCTTCGGGCGGATCGTACTGGCGGCGATCCGCGCCGGGCTGGAGGCGGAGGCGCTGGCGCTGGCCGACCCGGCCACGCCGCTCTCGGTGCCGAGGCCGGCGGCGGAGGCCAAGGGGTTTCCGTCGCTGCAGAACTATCTGGCGGTATCGGCCTATCTCGATGAGGTGGCGTCGTTCGAGGCGCAGCTGGCGCTCTATGACGGGCTTGCCGGGCCGGACCGGGCGCAGAACCTCTCCACCCTGATGAAGGAGTTGCTGTCGGTCGATCTCGATCCCGCCATCGTCACTTCCCGCCCGCCGCTGATGGCGGGGCTGGCGGCGGCGCGGCAGGCGGCGGGGACTTTCCCGCTGGCACCCTATCGGCCGGGCGTGCGGACGCGGCTTGACGGGCTGATGAGCGCGTTCCTGCAAACGGATTATGCCGGCAACACCTTGCAGGCGGCGCTGGCGCCGGTCGCTGCTGACATGGCGGCGATTACCGGATCGGCGCAGAGCGGCAAGCCGACCGCGCTCGACCGGCTGCAAGCGGGGCTGGATGCTGCTACCAAGCTGGTGTCTTCGGGCACGGTTGCCTATCTGGCGCTCGATCCGGCCAGGGACGCGGACGCCACGGCACTGACCGGGCGGATGGCGCAATCGGCGCTGCTGGGCGAGACTACGGCCACAGCGGAACAGGCGCGCTGGGTGAAGGCCGCCACCGACGCGCGCGCCGCACTGACGGCCTTGAAGGCGCCGGGCTACCCATCCTTCGTGAGTATCGGAAATGCTGTCGCGCTCGACCCGGCGATGGATGCGCTGGCGACGGCGCTCGATACGCTGTACGCCCAGCCTTTCATGGCGGCGGGGCAGGCGCGCAAGCTGCCGGCCAGCCTGACCGAGGGTAGTGCGGCGTTCTGGGATCCGGCTCCGCTGGCCGAGGCGAAGGACGCTGCAACCGTCTATGCCGGCACGGCGAAGCCGCCGGCGGGCATTGCCGCGCCGCTGTCGTCGGAGATAGCGGGGCTGATGGCGCTGCGGGCGTCTGCCGCCATCGAGGATAGGCTGGCCGGGTCGCTTGCCCAGCGCAGCCCGGCGGGCAAGACACTCGCGGAATTGCAAACGGAAGCGTCGGCCCTCTCCGCCGCCGCCGCCGATCTGGAGGCGGTGCTGTCGGCGCTGACCACCGGACGGTTGCTGCCGCTGCGGCTCGATCTTGGCGCGATCCTGCGCGATCAGGCGGACTCGCTGCTCGCCCGCACCGACGAACTGCAAGCGGCGAATGCCGATTACGCCACGGTCGATGGCGACGCGTTTGGCTGGTGGGACGGCAGGAGTGCGCTCGGCTATCGCGGCTTCGGGCTGGACAGCCAGGCGGCGATGCAGGCGCTACTGACCCGCAATCAGGAGTATATCGACCTGCTCAGCGGCCAACTCGCCGCCCCGGTGCTGGATTTCCTCGGCAAGGCGGGCAGCGCCCTGCCGCCGGGGGACGCGCAGGCGCTGGAGGCGAAATGGGCGGGCATCGCATCGGCGCTGGCGGCGATGGCCGCGAAGCAGCCGACCGCGACCATGGCGGTACTGAACGGCTTCATTCTGGAGGCCATGCCGGCAATCACGCCGGCTACCTGCGCCAGCGCCATCACGCCTGCGATGCTGGCGGCTTCCCCCGCTGATTATTTCGATGCCCGAAGACTGGCGCTGATGCGTGGCATATCGAACCGTTGCACAGCGCTGGCACAGAGCGATGTGGCCGGCGGCTACGACGCGCTGGTGACGCAGTTCCGCACCCGTGTGGAGGGCAAATACCCGTTCGCGGCGGCGGACCGGCTGCAGGAGGTGACTCCTGCCGATTTGCTGGCGGTCTTGCGTGCCTATGATTCCCTGCCGGCGAACGCGGCGGAGGTGCTGCGCGGGCAGGGCGAGGCGGATGCCGCCGCTTTCGTCGCCGCCATCGGGCAGGTGCGGGCGCTGTTCCCCGCCTTTGACGGCAGCGCACCGCCCGGCCTGGGCCTGCTGCTGACGCCGCGCAGCAACCGCACCTACGAGCGCGGCGGCAATCAGCTGATCGACTGGCGCATCGCGGTCGGCGACGAGACGCTGTCCGGCGTGCCTGCGGCACCATCGCCACTGGTGTGGGAGGCGGGGGATGCCGTCACAATCACCCTGCGCTTTGCCGCCAACGGGCCGCTGAGCCCCGCTGCCACAGGCCAGCAGCCGGCGGCCAACGTCAGCGGTGAGGCCGTGACTTATAGCTTCGGCGGCAGCTGGGCGGCGTTGCGCGCCTGGCAGGCGCAGCGCGGCACGGCGGCGGATTTCTCGCCCGGCAGCCCGGCCCTGGATACCAGCTGGCGCTTCGTTATCGCCACGCAGAATACGCAAGGGGCGGCAGGCGATCCGGTGCGCGTCTATGCCTCCGCCGTGCCCTTCGCGCCGGCAGACAAGACCCGCGCGCCGCTGGCCCTGCCAGCCTTCCCCACCAGCGCGCCCGATCTAAAGGCCGGAGGTACGCAATGAAACAGGTCTGGTCGCATCTGCCGGATATCGACCGGGCGGCGCTGCTGCGCCCGATCTCTCGCAAATCACCCTGCGGTGCCGCCCCGCGCGAGACTGGCGTCAGCGACCCGATCCGCCGGCTGCGCCAACAGGGGCACGATAATCCGGAGGTCACCGACTGGGCCGGCATCGAGGAAGCTTGCCTCGCCGCGCTGGCCGGGCGCGCGAAGGATATCGAGATCGCCGCCTGGCTGACCGAAGCGCTGCTCTACCGGCGCGGTGCGGCGGGGCTGGCGGCGGGGCTGGACCTCATCGCCTGCTATGCCGAACGCTTCTGGGACAAGGTGCATCCGCTGCCCGAGGATGGCGACTTCGATTACCGCGTGGCCCCGCTGGACTGGCTCGACCGGCTGTCGGTGCCGGTGCGCCTGATCCCGCTGACCGCGCCCGCCGAGCCGGGCGTGCCGCCCTATGGCCTGCATGACTGGGAGATGGCCGGGCATCTGGCGCAACTCGCGCGCAGCGACCCGAAACGGCACCAGCGCGAACGCCAGGCCGGCGCGGTCGCGGCGGAGGATATCGAACTCAGCCTGATGCTGACACCGGATGGTTTCCTGCGCGATCAGGCGGTTTTGTTCGCCGCCGCCGCGGCGCGGCTGGCCGATCTGTCCGCCCTGCTGGAGGAGAAGGGCGCGGACGGTTTCTCCGGCCTGCCGGCGCTGTCCCGCACCATCGCCGCCTGCCGGCATTTCCTCGACTCCGCGCTGGCCGCCCGGCCGGATGCGGCGTTGGCGCCGGAAGAGGAAGCGCCAGCGCCCGAGGGTTCACACCTAGGGGGGCACCCGGCGGCCGCGCTGACGCTGTCCGTGCCCGAGGAGGGCAGCTTCGTGGAAATCCGCAACCGCGAGGAGGCCTACCGGCTGCTGGCGCTGGCCGCCGACTATCTGATGCGGGCCGAGCCGCACAGCCCCGCCCCCTATCTGGTGCGCCGCGCCATCGCCTGGGGCGGCATGAGCCTGCCGCAGCTGCTCACCGAACTGCTCGACGGCGACACTGACATCGCGCGGCTGCGGCGGTTGCTGGGGTTGCCTTGATGTTGCTCCCCTCAACGCCCGCGCGGCTTCGGCCAGTCGGGGCTGCGGAATTCCTGGATTTCCAGCAGATAGCCGTTGGGGTCGCGCAGGAAGGAGGAATAGACCTTGAATTCCTCGCTGTAGCGCGGCGGTGCCTCGTAGATCACGCCCTTGGCGGTCAGGTAGTCGTACCAGCCATCGACATCCGGCGAGACGATGGTCAGCACCACGCCGTTCGGCTCCTTGGCGCGGACCTCACGGGCGCAGATACCGACGAAACTGTCCGGTCCGAGGCGGTAGATCCGGCAGGCCCCCTGGTCCAGCACCATCTCCAGCCCCAGCGTCTGCCCGTAGAAGCGGGCGCTTTTCTCAAGGTCCCAGCTGTAGAGGAAGGTGACCTGCTGGTCGATCGGCGGGCGGTTCATGGCGGCGCTTTCCCCTGTTCGGCATATGGCTCTTTAAGGTGGCCCCAAAAATTAGCGGCTGCTGTCAGATTATGATAGATTCTTTCAATTGAATCAGGGGTACGGCATAACAAGCGCCGACATAAATCGGGCAGGACAGGGTTACGGCATAGATGGCGGCCGCCGAGGACATCGAAAAGGGCACGCCCGGCTCCGACCAGGAGTTGGAACAATCGGCGCGTACCGAAGGGCTGAATTTCGACATCCAGCTGAACCAGCCGCTGGCGCAATTCTCGCGCCTGGGCACGCCCGCCTATGCCGCCGAATCGAAGGTGGGGGCCGCCGGGCGCTTCTACGCCATGGTGCTGGACCCCGATTATCCGCCGCGTACCAAGGCACTGCGGGGCTTACGCGGCGTGCGCATGCCGGGCCTGACCTGGCTGGAGGAATGGGCGGTGGTGCCCTGGCCGGCGGCGAACGGGGCGCAGCGGCTGATCTGCGTGTTCCGCCGGCCGAACGGCGACCCGCTGATGGATGGCCGCTACATGGCGCCCGCACCGATGCCGGAACGCCAGGTGATGGTGGATGTGGTGCAGCCGGTGCTGGAGACGCTGCTCGACCTGTTCCGCCTGGGGCTGACGCATGGCGCCATCCGGCCGAATAATCTGTATCGCTGCCGCGACCAGGGCCGTGTCGTGCTGGGCGAATGCCTGTCGGTGCCGCCCGGCGCCGACCAGCCGGAAATATTCGAGCCGCTGGACCGCGCCGCGACCGAGCCGCTGACACGGGGCGAGCCGGCGATGAGCGACGATGTCTATGCGCTGGGCATGACGGCGGCGTTCCTGCTGGTCGGCAAGCATCCGGCGCCTGAGCAGAACGCCAAGGCGCTGCTGCGCAAGCGGGTCGAGGGGGCGAGCTTCATGCTGCTGTCGGAGCGGCACCGCCTGCCCTACAGCATGCTGGAATTCCTGCGCGGCACGCTGCAGGACGATTCGCGCGACCGCTGGACGCTGATGGACATCGATGCCTGGCTGAAGGATGGCACGATTCCGAAGACCAAGCTGCACCTGCCGAAGATGGCCGGCTGGCCGATGGAGTTCCTGGGCGAGCCGCACACCACGCTGCGCTCGCTCGCCTATACGGTTGCCCGCTCGACCGATATCGAGGGCGCCAAGGACTTCCTGCTCAGCCGCAAGTTCCGCAACTGGATGGCGCGCGGGCTGGACGAGGAGCGCATGCTGCCGGCGCTCGATGCGCTGTTCGGCGAGCGTGAGGAAAAGAGCATCGACAAGATGGCCGAGGCGGTGTCCCTGGCCTGCATGCAGCTGAACCCCCAGGCGCCGCTGCACTATAAGGGGCTGGCGGTGAATCCCGCCGGCATGGGAACGGCGCTGTCGTCGCAGTATGATGACCCGGCCTTCCGTGCCCGTCTCATCGAGATGGTGAAAAGCAACATACCGCTGCGCTGGCTGGGCGCGCAGTCGGATGCCGATGGCTATATCGGCGTGCACAAGCTGCTGACCAAGGCGCAGGGGCTGGCGTCGCGCAGCGGCTGGGGCTTCGGTGTGGAGCGCGCGCTGTACGAAATGCAGCCGATGGCGCGCTGCCGCAGCACGCTGTTGAACAAGTATCTGGTGTACCGGGTGGAGGCGATCCTGCCGGCGCTGGAAGAGGCGGCGGCGGCGGCCAAGGAACCCTTCCTGCCGGTGGACAAGCATCTGGTTGCCTTCGTCATGTCGCGCCGGCGCGATTTCTCCATCGGCCTGCTGGAAGGGCTGGACGGCGCTGACGAATTCGCCAAGGCCCAGGCGGCGCTGCGCTTCCTCTCCTTCCTGGAGGAGAAGACGGAAAATTCCGATGGCTGGCCGGAACTGGCGCGCATGCTGGGCGGCATGCTGCAGCCTGGCATCGACCGCATCCTGCGGCCGCGCCGCAAGGCGGAGCTGCAGCGCAAGACCGACAAGGCGATGGAAGAGGGCAAGCTGTCGGCCCTGCAGGAAGTGTTCAGGCAGGGCGGGCTGTTCGAGCAGGACCAGCGCGAGTTCAAGGATGCCAGCTTCCGCTGGCGGCTGAACCAGACACAGATCCTGTCGGCGGAGAATGACGAGAGGCTGCTGGTTCAGCGCGCCGGGGAACTGGGCAGCCGCATCGCCTTCTTCATCACCGTCAGCCTGTCCTTTATCAGCGTCGCCGGCATCATGGTGTTCATGCTGATCTGATGCCGCCGGCGCGGCCCCGCGACGGGGTCAGACGTTGAAGCGGAAGTGGAAGATGTCGCCATCCTTCACGAGATATTCCGAGCCTTCGACGCGCAGCTTGCCGGCATCCTTGGCGCCCTGCTCACCGCCGCAGGCGATGAAATCCTCATAGGCGATGGTCTCGGCCCGGATGAAGCCGCGCTCGAAATCGCTGTGGATGACGCCGGCAGCTTCCGGCGCCTTGGCGCCCTTGCGGACGGTCCAGGCGCGGGTTTCCTTCGGTCCGGCGGTGAAGAAGGTTAAAAGCTCGAGCAGCGAATAGCCGGCGCGGATGACGCGGGCGAGGCCGGCTTCCTCCAGACCCAGCGAGGACAGGAACTCCTCGCGGTCGGCGCTGTCCTTGATCTGCGCGATCTCGGCCTCGATGGCGGCGGAGATGACGACGCTGGTCGCACCTTCGGCCTTGGCCTTGGCGGCGACCTTCTCGGACAGGGCATTGCCGGTGGCCGCCTCGTCTTCCGAGACGTTGCACAGATAGAGCACCGGCTTGGAGGTGATGAGTTGCAGCTGCTTCACCGCCTTCTGCTCGTTCTCGGCAAACTTGACGGTGCGGGCCGGCTGGCCTTCACGCAGCGCCGCCAGGATCGGCTCGATGATCTCCATCTGCGCCTTGGCGTCCTTCTCGCCGCTCTTGGCCTTCTTGGACAAGGGCAGGGCGCGGCGCTCCAGGCTGTCGAGGTCGGAGAGCATCAGTTCGGTCTCGACCGTGTCGGCATCGCGGATCGGATCGACCGAGCCCTCGACATGGGTGATGTCGCCGGATTCGAAACAGCGCAGCACATGGACGATGGCGTCCACCTCGCGGATATTGCCGAGGAACTGGTTGCCCAGCCCTTCGCCCTTGCTGGCACCGCGTACCAGCCCGGCGATATCGACGAATTCAAGCTGCGTCGGCAGGATCTTGGCCGAGCCCGCCAGTTTGGCGATGGCGTCGAGACGCGGATCGGGCACGGCGACGCGGCCGGTGTTCGGCTCGATGGTGCAGAACGGATAGTTCGCGGCTTCGGCGGCGGCAGTTGCCGTCAGCGCGTTGAACAGGGTCGATTTGCCGACATTCGGCAGGCCGACGATGCCACAGTTGAAACCCATCGGTTCTAGTCCTTGGTTTCGGGGGTCGGCGCGTTGCCGGCCTCCGGGGTTTCGGCGGCCGGCGCGGTGCCAGCCTCCGGGTTTTTCGGTTTGGGCGGTGCCTTGGGAGGGGGCGGGAACACGGCGTGGGTGACCTTGCTCATGAAATGCCCCTCGTCCCGCCCGGGGCCCTCACCCTGCAACAGAATGTCGATATGGGCGGCGACGGCGTCGAGCAGCGGCACCAGCCAGGCTTTCTGCTCGGCCTTGGCGAAATCGTTCAGCACCCAGGCCAGCACCTTGTCCTTGTCGCCGGGATGACCGATGCCAAGGCGGATGCGCCAATATTCCTTGCCAATGGCGGCATCGATGGAGCGCAGGCCGTTATGGCCGCCATGCCCGCCGCCGAGCTTCACCTTGATCTTGCCGGGCTTCAGGTCCAGCTCGTCATGGACGATGAACACGTCCTGCGGCGGCAGCTTGAAGAAGCGCACCGCCTCGCCGATCGAATGGCCGGAATTGTTCATATAGGTCAGCGGCTTCAGCGCCAGCACCTTGTGGCCGGCGATCAGCCCTTCGGATGCCAGACCCTGGAAGCGTGCGCGCCACGGGCCGAAGCCATGGCGGCGGACAATCTCGTCCACCGCCATGAATCCGATATTGTGACGCTGGTTCGCATGGCCAGGGCCGGGATTGCCGAGGCCGGCAAGGAGCAGCATGGCGATCCGGTCCCGGTTACCTGGTTGCGAAGAAGAGGATTACTCCTCCTCCTTCTCCTCGTCGTCGCCGTCATCGCCGGCCGCATTGTCTTCGCTCTTCAGCGCGGACGGGGCGGCGATGGTGGCGATGGTGAAGTCGCGGTCGGTGATGGTCGGCACCACGCCGTCCGGCAGCGTCACGGCGCTGATGTGGATCGAATCACCCACTTCGTAGCCGGTCAGATCGACCAGCAGCTCTTCCGGGATCGATTCCGGCGAGCAGTACAGCTCGACGCCATGGCGGACGATGTTCAGCACGCCGCCACGCTTCAGACCCGGCGACTTCTCTTCGTTGATGAAGTGGACCGGCACCTCGACCTCGACCTTCACGTTCTTCGAGACGCGCAGGAAGTCGACATGGATGGCGCGGTCGGTCACCGGATGCTGCTGCAGCTCGCGCGCCAGGACGCGATGCGCCTTGCCGTCGACGGTGACTTCATACAGGTGGGAGAAGAACCCCGGGCGGCGCAGCTCGCGCTCCAGTTCCTTCGAATTGAAATTGATCATCAGCGCGGGCTGATTATCACCATAGATCACAGCCGGCACATTGCCGTCACGACGGGCAGCGCGGGCGGCCCCCTTACCGGCCCGTTCGCGCAGCGTCGCGTTGATCTTCAACACGTCTGCCATATTGAAAACTCCTTACGAATGGCAAAGGGGCAGCGACCATCGCAGCCCCTCAGGCCGGCCTCCAAGGGTGCCGGCACGGCCCCACGCCGCCGAAAGACGGTTGGGAGGCCGGGTTATATACCGATTTGGCTGAATATGGCTAGGACCAATCAGCCCTGTCCGTTAGCCCTCACTCCCAGGCCGTCACCCCAAAGAGAAAGGGGGCGGGCATGAGACGGTCGCGCAGCCCTCAGTCGAACAGGCTGGAGACCGAGCGTTCGTCGCTGATGCGCTGCATCGCCTCGGCGATCAGCGGCGCGATGGTGATCTGGCGGATGTTGCGGGCAACCCGCATCGCCTCGGTCGCCATGATCGAATCGGTGGTGACCAGGCTGTTCAGCGCCGAGGAGGTGATGCGCGCGACCGCGCCGCCGGACAGCACACCGTGCGTCACATAGGCCTCGACCGACTGCGCGCCCTTTTCCATCAGCGCGACCGCGGCATTGCACAACGTGCCGCCGGAATCGACGATGTCATCGACCATGATGCAATGCCGGCCCTTCACCTCGCCGATGACATGCATCACTTCCGACACGCCGGCGCGCTCGCGCCGCTTGTCGATGATGGCCAGGTCGGCATTCAGCCGCTTGGCGATGGAGCGGGCGCGGACCACGCCGCCGACATCCGGCGACACGATGACCAGTTCCTCGCCGTTGAAGCGCTCCTGAATGTCCTTGGTGAACACCGGGGCGGCGAACAGATTGTCGGTCGGGATGTCGAAGAAGCCCTGAATCTGGCCGGCATGCAGATCCAGCGTCAGCACGCGGTCGGCGCCGGCCACGGTGATGAGGTTCGCCACCAGCTTCGCCGAGATCGGCGTGCGCGAGCCGGACTTCCGGTCCTGCCGGGCATAGCCGTAATAGGGGACCACCGCCGTGACCCGCCGGGCGGAGGCACGCCGCAGGGCGTCCAGCGTCACCAGCAGTTCCATCAGATTGTCGTTGGCGGGATAGGAGGTCGACTGGATGACGAAAACATCCTCACCACGCACATTCTCGTGAATCTCGACAAAGACCTCCATGTCGGAGAAACGCTTCACGCTGGCGTTGGTGAGGGGAGAGTTCAGGCAGGCACAAACCGCTTCCGCGAGGGGTCGGTTGCTGTTCCCCGTCAGCACTTTCATGGCAGATCGCTCTTTCCGTCGGGACAATCGCTGGAGTTCCGGGCCGGCGTGGATGCCCGTCATATGCTTGGATGTGTCAGGCGCTATGCTGCCCAGCGCACAGCCCCCAAAAGCGGGCGGACTTTATCAACCTGTCATTCGCCTGTAAACGAGTTTGCCCGATTTCATCCACAGGACCTGGCCTGGGATTGGCCCAGGGCTGGCAAAGCGCTGGTCAGCGGCGCGCGGCTTCCTGGACCAGCTGGACAATACCGTCGGCGGCGGCCTCCGCCACCAGATAGGCGACCTGCCCCCAATTGCCGTTCAGCGCGCCTTCCGGCACCGGGTTCGATTGTTCCACCGTACCGACCTCGCGCCCGTCCAGACGGATCACGCTCCAGCGCACGGTCACCTGTTCCTGCCGTTTGCCGGGGACCGGATCGATGGCGACACTGCCCAGCAGCACCAGCGCGTCCTCATCCATCGCCTCGGTCAGCCGGAGGCCGCGTTCCTTCAGGCTGGCGGCGACCATGCGCTTCAGGGCGACATTGCCGTCGCCCGGCGCGCCATCGACCGACCAGATATAGAGCCCGTCAACCACCGGCACCTGGCGGATCGGTTCGCCCTGGATCGTACGGACCAGCGCCGGGGCCGCCTCGGTGGCCATTCCGGCCAGGGTCTCCGGCGTGCCGCGCTCCCAATGCGGGCGATTCACCCACCACAGGCTTTCATGGCGCTGCATCTCGCGGCCGGCGGCATCGAACAGCGTCCAGGCCACGCGCACCCGGTCGCGGTTGTCGGTGCGCTCCTGCAGGTCGGCCTCGCCGCGTAGCACCAGGCTTGCCGGATTGCCGGTCGTGCTGGCCGGCAGGCCCTGATCGTTCAGCGCTTTGGCAATGGCGCGGGCCAGCGCCATGGCCGCTTCGGGGCCGGCTTCCGGCGCGGTGCCGGCGACCGGCAGCACCATGATTCCTTCGCCGCCCGGCAGGTCGAGCAGCGGGTTGGCCGCCATTCCCTTGTCGCCGGGCTGGAAAGGCTGTGGCAGTGGTTGGCAGGCCCCCAGCGCCAGGATCAGCAGCCCGGCGGACAGGAAATGCAGGATTCTAGAGAATGACACAGCTCACCATCAAGCCGAGCAGGCAGGCCAACATGAAGAGAATAAGGTGGGGCATGGCGGAAGCCGTCGCTCCGGGTCGGCGGAAAATGGGGACAAGGTCAGGCGAGCAAGCATATGGCGAAACCGGCAGGCGAAGTCCAGACCGGCAAAGCCTGCCCAGCCGAAACCGCGGCTAGCCGAACAGGCGGGGCTTCTTGTTCTTGCGCTCCAGCTCCTCGGCGGTGCCTTCCAGATTCTTGATCATGCGCTCGACTTCCGCCAGCTTCATCGGCGTCAGGCGCTGCGTCTTCACTGTGTAGCGCAGCCCGGCAACCCGTTCGCGCAGCCGCTTGGCACGCCATATTTCGCTGGAATTCATCACCGGCTTCTTTCTCTTTCGCTCGCGGCAGTATCGCCGCCGCATAGGTGACAAGCAATCGCCGTGCCTAAATTTAAGAGCATCGCCGCTTGTTCGCACTTGCGAAAGCGTTTATATAAGGCCGCGCGCGCGGCGTCGGATGCACCGACCCGGCGTTTTTCTTTTCCACAACGGTCGGTTTTCATGAAGTTGCGCAATATTGCGATCATCGCCCATGTCGATCACGGCAAGACCACGCTGGTGGACTGCCTGCTGAAGCAGTCGGGTGCCTTCCGCGAGAATCAGAAGGTTGCCGAGCGCGCCATGGATTCCAATGACATCGAGCGCGAACGCGGGATCACCATCCTGGCCAAGTGCACCTCGGTGGAGTGGAAGGACACCCGTATCAATATCATCGACACGCCGGGCCACGCCGATTTCGGCGGCGAGGTGGAGCGTATCATCTCCATGGTCGATGGCGTTCTGGTGCTGGTCGATGCCTCGGAAGGCCCGATGCCGCAGACCAAGTTCGTGCTTGCCAAGGCGCTGAAGCTGGGGCTGAAGCCGATCGTCGTCATCAACAAGGTCGATAAGCCCGATCAGCGCGCCTATGAAGTGCAGGACGAGATGTTCGACCTGTTCAGCATTCTCGACGCCAATGAGGACCAGCTCGATTTCCCGACCCTGTTCGCCTCGGCCAAGGCCGGCTGGGCGGCGGAGAATCCGGAAGGCCCGAAGGACAGCATGGCGCCGATCTTCGACAAGATTCTGGAGCATGTGCCGGAGCCGACGGTGGAGGAGGGCCCGTTCCGCGTCCTCGCCACCACGCTGGAGGCGAACCCGTTCCTTGGCCGCCTGCTGACCGGCCGCATCATTTCCGGTGTGGCGAAGGCGAACATGCCGGTGAAGGCGCTGGCGCGTGACGGTTCGGTCATTGAAATGGGCCGCATCACCAAGCTTCTGGCCTTCCGCGGGCTGGAGCGCCAGCCGGTTGAAGAGGCAATGGCCGGCGATATCGTGGCGCTGTCCGGCCTGCAGAAGGCGACCGTCGCCGACACCATCTGCGCGCCGGAAGTGATGGAGCCCATCCAGTCCCAGCCGATTGATCCGCCGACGCTGGCCATGACCTTCTCGGTGAATGATTCGCCGCTGGCAGGCCAGGAAGGCGACAAGGTCACCTCGCGCATGATCCGCGACCGGCTGATGCGGGAGGCGGAAGGCAACGTCGCCATCCACATCACAGAATCCGCGTCCAAGGACGCGTTCGAGGTGGCGGGCCGTGGCGAGTTGCAGCTTGCCGTGCTGATCGAGAACATGCGCCGCGAGGGTTTCGAGCTGTCGATCAGCCGGCCGCGCGTGCTGTTCAAGACCGATCCGGCCACCGGCCAGCGTCTGGAGCCGATCGAGGAAGTCGTCATCGACGTGGATGAGGAATTCTCCGGTTCGGTGGTCGACAAGCTGTCGCAGCGCAAGGCGGAACTGCAGGAAATGCGCCCGTCGGGCGGCGGCAAGCAGCGCCTGGTCTTTCAGTGCCCGTCGCGTGGTCTGATCGGTTATTTCGGCGAGTTCATGACCGACACGCGCGGCACCGGCATCATGAACCGGCTGTTCCATTCCTATGCGCCCTACAAGGGGCCCATCGCGGCCCGGCGCACCGGCACGCTGATCTCCATGGAGACCGGTACGGCGGTGGCCTATGCGCTGTGGAATCTGGAAGATCGCGGCCCGATGTTCATCGATCCGGGCGACAAGATCTATGTCGGCATGATCATCGGCGAGCACAGCCGGGGCAACGACCTCGACGTGAACCCGCTGAAGGGCAAGCAGCTGACCAATATGCGCGCCAGCGGCAAGGATGAGGCGGTAACGCTGACCACGCCGATCCGCATGACGCTGGAAAAGGCACTGGCCTATGTTTCCGACGATGAGCTGGTCGAGGTGACGCCGGAATCGATCCGGCTGCGCAAGCGCTATCTCGATATCCACGAGCGCAAGCGCCACGCCAAGATGGCCGTGGACGCCTGAGCGCGTCAGGATAGGCTGAATAAGAAAACCCCCGGCCGAGGCCGGGGGTTTTTTGTTTCGTGGCGGTCGGCGCGGACCTCTCCAGGCCTCGCTACTCCCGCTTGCCGCCGGTGGCCTGCAGCGCGACGCTGTCGCCGGTGATGACGAAGAGCACGCTGCCGTCCTTGGCCTTGTAGATCCATTGCTCGACCGGGCCGAGCTTGGCGATGTCGTCCGGCCGGCCGAGCTTCGATTCGAGTTCGGCCTTGGTCGAGATATTCTCCGCCTTCTTCAGGATGTCGGCCTTGCTGGGGTCGCCACAGGCGGCCAGCAGAAGGCCGAGGCCCAGTGCCGCCGCTGTCAGTCCGAAGCGTTTCATCATCACTCCCCCTTGCCATTATTGTAGGGCAGCACGGCGTTCAGGATGACGCCGACAATGGCCGCCAGCGCGGTGCCGGAAAGCTGCGCGATGGTGCCAACATGCACCACCGCCCCGCCAATGCCCAGCACCAGGATGATCGAGACGATGAACAGGTTGCGCTTGTCGCCCAAATCGACCTTGCCCTCGATCAGGGTGCGCAGGCCGGATGCCGCGATGACGCCGAACAGCGCGATGGCCACGCCGCCGATCACCGGCACCGGGATCGATTGCAGCGCCACCCGGAAATCGCCGAGGAAGCCGAGCAGCACGGCGATCACCGCAGCACCGCCGATGACATAGACGGAGAACACCCGGGTGATCGCCAGCACGCCGACATTCTCGCCATAGGTGGTGTTCGGCGGCCCGCCCAGAATGGCGGCCAGCATGGTGGCGAGGCCGTCGCCGGCGAGCGAGCGGTGCAGGCCCGGATCTTCCAGCGTGTTGCGGCCGATGATGCGGCTGATGACGATCTGGTCGCCGATATGCTCGGCGATGGTGACGATGGCGACCGGCACCAGCAGCAGCACGATGGTGGCGACATGCTGCCACGGCAGGTCATAGGTCACGAAAGGCACGGCGAAGGCGGGGAATTCCAGGAAACTGGCGGCGGCCAGCTTCGCTTCCATGCCGGCATCGCCCAACCAGGGCACCAGCCCGGTGAAGGCGGCGATGACATAGCCGCCCAGGATCGCCAGCAGGATTGGCACCACCGCGAAGATGCCGCGCATCACGACGGAGAAGGCGAGTGCCAGCACCAGCGTCGCGGCGGCGACCAGGAAATGCGTGCCGCTGTAGGAGCCGGTTCCCGGATCGTTCGAGGCCATGCTGACCGCGACCGGGGCGAGGCCGAGGCCGATCACCACGATCACCGGGCCGGTGACGACCGGCGGCAGCAGACGCAGCAGCCAGCCGACGCCGAAGCCCTTGATGCACAGCGCCACCACCAGATAGACCGCACCCGCCAGGAACGCGCCCAGCATGGCGCCGGTCGGCCCCAGCGGCTGGCCATCGGGTCCGGGCAGGGCGGCGGCGGCCAGGATCGGCGCGATGAAGGCGAAGGAGGAACCGAGATAGGCCGGGATGCGGCCCTTGGTGATGGCCAGGAACAGCAGCGTGCCGAGGCCGCTGGTAACCAGCGCCACGGACGGGTTCAGCCCGGTCAGCAGCGGGACCAGCACGGTGGCGCCGAACATGGCGAACAGATGCTGCAGGCTGAGCAGCCCCCAGAGCATGGCGCCCGGCTTTTCATGCACGTCGAGGATGGTGGCGTTGCTGTCGCTCATGATCGGCCTTTCGAAAGCCAGGAGTAGGGAGGATCGCTCTCGCCATACGGCATCCGGGCGCGGTAGGCAAGTATTGTGGTCTGCATCCTTTCGCAACCCTATTCGTTGATAGGGGCAGCAGGTTTATGCCGCCTCGGCTCTTTTGTTTCCGAAATGTTACATTTTCTTTACAAGATTTGCCGGAAGGGCGTATGAGGAATCGCGAGCCGCCAAACAGGAAACTGGCGAACGGGATTCGGATGGCTCCCCCTCCGCTTACGAGTATTTCAAGCCATGTCGGCGACACAGGTCATCATCACGCTTCTCGGATTCGTCGCGCTGCTGCTGTGGGGCATCCACATGGTGCAGAGCGGGATCCTGCGCGCCTATGGCTCCAGCCTCAGACGCAGCCTGAACCGCGGGCTGGAAAACCGCTTCAAGGCGTTCGCGGCGGGCTTCGCGGTGACCGCCATCCTGCAGAGCAGCACCGCGACCGGGATGATGGCGTCCTCCTTCGCAGCGGGCCGGCTGGTCGATCTGGTGCCGGCGCTGGCGATCATGCTGGGGGCCAATGTCGGCACCACGGTGATCGTGCAGATCCTGTCCTTCGATATCGGGCTGCTGACGCCGATCCTGATTCTGGCGGGCGTCATCGCCTTCAAGCGCGGCGGGCAGACGCGCACGCGAGACCTGGGCCGCGTCGCCATCGGCCTCGGCCTCGTGCTGCTGTCGCTGCATCTGCTGACCGAAACGGTGATGCCGCACGACATGTCGCCTCAGATGCAGGAGGTGCTGCACCTGCTGACCAGCGATCCGGTCATCACCCTGCTGCTGGCGGCAATCTTCACCTGGGCCGCGCATGCCAGCGTGGCCGCCGTGCTGCTGGTCATGTCGCTGGCGGCGGCCGGCTGGATCACGCCGGTGGCGGCGCTCGCCATGGTGCTCGGCGCCAATCTCGGTAGCGCCTTGAATCCCGTGCTGCAGGCGCTGGGCGGCGACCGGGAGAAGCTGCGCGTGCCGGTCGGCAATCTGCTGAACCGCCTTGTCGGCTGCGCCATCGCCCTGCCGTTGCTGCCTTATGCCGTTGACTGGCTGGAAATCCTGAATGGTGGCCCGGCGCGGCTGGCCGCCAATTTCCACACCGCCTTCAACCTGGCGTTGGCGGCGCTGTTCATCCTGCCATTGCCCCTGCTGGCGATGCTGATGAAGAAGCTGTTCCCGGCGACGGAACGCTCACTCGATCCGGGGGCGCCGCTGCATCTGGACCGTGAGGCCATCGAGAATCCGAGCGTGGCGCTGACCAATGCGGCGCGCGAGGCGCTGCGCATGGCGGATGCGGCCGAACAGATGCTGCGCGGCTCGCAGACCGTGTTCGAAATGGGCGACCGCAAGCTGGTCTCCGAGATCAGCCGGATGGACGACACGCTGGACAAGCTGCATGGCGCGATCAAGCGTTACCTCACCGACATCAGCCGCGAGCAACTGGACGAGGAGCAGAGCCAGCGCCTGTCCGAAATCCTCGCCTTCACCATCAATCTCGAACATATCGGCGACATCGTCGATCGCAACCTGATGGATCTGGCGTCGAAGAAGATCAAGCGGCAGCTCAGCTTCTCCGAGGAGGGGCTTGGCGAAATCCGCCAGATGCATGCCAGGCTGCTGGAGCATCTGAAACTGTCGATCTCGGTGTTTATGGCTGGCGATCTGCGCTCGGCCCGGCAATTGGTGGCCGAGAAGGAGCAGTTCCGCGATCTGGAGAAGCTGGCAACCGAGCGGCATTTCGAGCGGCTGCGCGAGGGTCGGTCGGAAAGCATCGAGACGACCGAGCTGCATCTCGACATTGTGCGCGACCTGAAGCGCATCGAATCGCATATCGCCGCCACCGCCTATCCGCTGCTGGAGCAGCTGGGTGTGCTGCGTCGCAGCCGGCTGACGGAAGCGAAGGGCTGAACCGGCTGACAGCGACCGGCGGATCGTCCTAAACTCGCCTGAGAAGCTTCAGGGAGAGGGACCATCATGGCGGATCGGGAAGTCGCGATAATCGTCGGTGTCGGCGGCGGGTTGAGTGCCGCCTTGGCGCGGCTGTGTGCTGCTGAAGGCATGGCAGTGGCGCTGGCCGCGCGCAACACCGACAAGCTGGCCGGGCTGGTGCGCGAGACTGGCGCCATGGCCGTGGCCTGCGATGCCAGCCAGCCGGGCGATGTCGAGCGGCTGTTCGCCACCGTGGCGGATACGCTGGGCGCGCCCTCGCTGGTGGTGTTCAACGCCAGCCGCCGGGTGCGCGGCCCGATTCAGGATCTCGACTCCGGCGAAGTCCGGGAGTCGCTGCTGACAACCGGCTATGCGGGTTTCCTGGTGGGGCAGGCGGCGGCGCGCGCCATGCTGCCAGCGGGGGCATCTTCGGGCAGTGGCAGCATCTTCTTTACCGGTGCCTCGGCCAGCGTGAAGGGCTATCCGCAATCGGCGCCCTTCGCGATGGGCAAGTTCGCGCTGCGCGGGCTGGCACAGAGCATGGCGCGGGAACTGGCGCCGAAGAACATCCATGTCGCGCATTTCGTCATCGATGGCGGCATCCGCCAGGGCGGGGACGATCCGCGCGGCCCGCAGCGCGGCGTGGACGGGCTGCTGGAACCGGATGCCATTGCGCGCAGCTACCTCGACATGCACCGCCAGCATCGCAGCGCCTGGAGCTGGGAGATCGAACTACGGCCCTGGATCGAGAGTTTCTGACGGCGCCTCAGTCGCACCAGCTCTTGCGGGTGTCGCCGGCATAGGGCCGGGCATGGCCCTCGCCGGCCATCGCCGCTGCCATGTCCTGCCCGTCCGCCACCACGCGGGCCAGGACCCGGCCGCCATATTTATCCAGTTCGATATCATGCAGTTCGATGCGACTGGCCTGCGACAGCAAACTGTTCAGTCGGTCGCGGGCGGCCTGCGCCGCCTGTTTTTCCGCCTCGCAGCGGCCGCGCAGTTCCGGCGCGTCGATACCGGCCAGCCTTACGCTGGTCTCGACCGACTGGCGCGGCCAGATCCAGGCGCGGACAGTGATGGTGTCGCCATCGTAATTGCCGATGAAACTGGCCTCGACCGGTCCGGCGATGGCGGCAGGCGCCCGGACACCTGGATCGCGTGCGGCAAGGTCGCTGGCACCGACGGCAGGGGCGAACAGAGAGGCGCACAGCAGGGACAGCGCGGCGAAGGCAAGGGTGAGGCGTATCGTATGCATGATACGCGCTTAGGTAGATTTGTTTCCAGTTATTTGCAACCAACAAATGGTTGTGGGGCTCAGGCCGGATCGCCCACACGATCCGATTGCCGGGTATCGCGGGCGCGCCATATGATGGCGCATTAAAAAACAAAACCCGAGGAAACCCCATCATGTCCATTACCCTGAAGAAGCTGCGACGGCTGACACAGGCCACAGCGCTTACGCTCACGCTTGCCCTGGCCGTCACCGGTGCTGCCTTTGCCGCCTCTGCGCCGGCGGTGAAGGGGCCGCAGGTCGAGGCGCCGAAGCGTGTGCTGCTGGTCGGCAACAGCTACCTTTACTACAATGACAGCCTGCATAATCACCTGCGCCGCATGGTTGCGGCGGGCGATGCCGAGCTTGGCAAGGCGTTGCAGTACAAGTCGGCGACCATCGGCGGCGCCACCCTGGCGCACCACAATGTTGATTGGCTGACCGGGCCGGGGCAGATTGGCGTTAAGGAGCCGTTCGAGCTGGTGATCCTGCAGGGCCACAGCGCAGCCGCCCTGTCGGACAAGCGGCAGGCGGCTTTCAAGGAAGCCGCAGCGGCGCATGCGAAGATCATCGCGGAGCGCGGCGGCAAGGTCGCCCTCTACATGACGCATGCCTATGTCGCCCCGCACAAGCTGGCGAAGCCGGAGAATATCGGGCAGATCGACGATTTCTACGTCGCGACCGGCAACGAGCTGGGGGCGCTGGTCATCCCGGTAGGCCTTGCCTTCGATGAAGCCTACAAGCGCGATCCGCAGGTCAAGCTGCACAATGCGCAGGATCACAGCCACCCGTCACTGCTCGGCAGCTACCTCGCCGCCGCCACGGTCTATGCGACGATCTACGGCAAGTCGCCGGTCGGCAATGGCTATGACGCCTATGGTCAGATCGACGCCAAGACGGCGGCGTTCCTGCAGCAGGTGGCACAGGATACGGTGAGCGGCTTCTTCGCCCGGAAGTAGGGGGCCGCAAATCAGAAGGTCGGGGAGGATGGTGCCGGCTGAGGGATTTGAACCCCCGACCTTCGGTTTACAAAACCGCTGCACTACCACTGTGCTAAGCCGGCATCCTTCCGCGCCGCGACCATAGCCAGACTGGCCGTGCGCTTCAAGCCATAGAGCCGGATCGTTTCGGGTTTAATCAGAAATCTGATGCAACCCGAAACGTGAATCCGTCTCTCATCTGTAAAACAGAGGGCGATTCACGCTTTAATTGGATCACTCAGGTGATCGCATTCAAAGCGATCGCACTCTGGTGAATATCAGTCGTTGGCCAGCCCGGCCTCGATGAGCCGGTCATGCAGTTCCGTCAGCCGCGTCTTGCGGTCGGCGTCGCTGGCCGCGCCGGCCATGACGCTGGTCAGGAAATCCGGCTGCTTCACATAGCGTTGCGCCAGCTCGCGCACGCGGCGCAGGTTGGCGCCCTTGATGAGCGTATCGTTGCAGCACAGATCGATCAGCGGCAGCGCCTTGTCCGCCGTGGTCTTGCCGCGCTTGGTGATGCGGTCGAGGATGGCGCTTTCGTCCAGCAGAGTGTTCTGCACCTCCTCCATGCGCAGCTGCAGCTTGCCGCGGAACACGGAGGGCAGGGGCGCGCCCATCAGGATCTGGTGTAGCTCGGTGATGCCGCGCAGCCGCTCCGGTACGGAGGCGGATTTCGGCGCCACGTCAGAGGCGACCGTGCGCTCCTGCAGCAGATAATCGATATATTTCTTCATGAACTCGTAGTTCTGCGGGCCGATCATCTTGCGATAGAGATCGAGGCAGCGCTGCAGCCGCTCGGCCAGGCGCGGCGCGCCGACCATGAGGTCATGGATATGCTGGTCGTTGATGAGGCGCGACAATCGGCGGGCCAGCGCCGCTTCCGTAGCTTCTCCGCCGAGAAACTGCCCGCTCCTGAGACGCAGCCGCTGGGCGATATCGAGGGTCGCCTGCAATTCGGCCGAGGTCGGGCCATCGGTCATCGGGTAGGTGCCGGTCACCGCCGCCAGCATCTGCGACTGCAGGGCTGCCTGAATATTGGGCTGCACCTGACGGGCCTGCACGGCCATCAGGCGCTGCGCCAGCGGCGGGTCGGCCGGTATGGCGGCAGGGTCGTCGGTCTTGCCGGTGGCCAGCTTGTTCAGGATGGCGATCCGCTCGCCGGCAGATTTTCCCTGCTTGCCGATGATCTCGTCGAGACCGGCCTGCAGGCGGATGATTTCGGACAGCGCATTATCAATCGGGGCGCAGTCGGCGGGCGGCATTCCGGCGTCCAGCATATCCAGCAGCAGCTTGGCCTTGTCAGCCCAGCCCTTTTCGTTCAGCAGTGCCTTGGCAAGCATCAGGCTGAGCCGGAACACGCGGGCGCTCTCCTCGGCCGGAAGGGAAGCGAGCTGTTCCGTCAGCCGCTTTGGCTCCAGCGGCTCGACCGGCGACGCGGAGACAGCCTCCAGGGTGCGGTTGCGCACCCCGTCGCAGAGCGCGAATATCTCCTTGATGCGGCCGGCGACATCGCGGTTCTTGGTGCCCGACACCTGGGCAATCGCGACCTTTTGCACCGCGCCGGAATAGGCGGTGCCGGCATTCTCCAGCTTCTTCTGCAAATCCTCGTTGAACAGCAGTTCGGTCGGGGTCGCGCGCATGGCGTCCAGAAAGCTGCGGCAATGCCGCGAAATCAATTCGCGCGCGCCGACAGTATAAAGATCGTCCGGCGCCTTGCAGAGCGCCGCTTTCG
>Ga0114898_1000722_pt1 | contig 23055 bp, 20 predicted proteins | sample Malvired_Geostar_FD_83496 | JGI IMG/M metagenome (GOLD analysis project Ga0114898, IMG submission 83496) | Marine viral communities from the Global Malaspina Expedition - Malaspina viral metaG DeepMed_Geostar | ecosystem: Environmental > Aquatic > Marine > Oceanic | place: Mediterranean Sea... | reverse complement strand
CTCCCGCATATCCTCTCGCCTTGTCCTCCCGCCGGACTGAAATGGAGAGCGGGGGGGCTTTGCGGTTGACAGAAACAGGGCTGCCGCATAGGTTCCGCGCCAACATTCAAGGGCGTTCCGGCATCGGGCCGGAGGCGGGGCACGGTCATTGCGCCGAACCGTGGAAGCCCGAGCCGAGGTTGAGCCATGAAGATCCGTAACTCATTGAGGTCGCTGCGGAACCGCCACCGGGACAACCGTCTCGTGCGCCGCAAGGGCCGTGTCTACGTCATCAACAAGACGAACCGCCGCTTCAAGGCCCGCCAGGGCTGATTGCGGCCGCGCCCCTGTGGCGTGCGTCAGTGTCAAGAAATTGGCCGCTGTCTCCGGGTAGCGGCCTTTTTTATATTTGACCTGGGTGTCTCCTTTAAAAGCAGTGCCGCTGCCCTCAAGGCGCGCATCCCCGTCCACGGCCTCACCAACATGGCCTCTCCCGTCTTTCCCGTCCTTGATCTCGTCTGCCTCGGTCACGCATAAGTTTACCGCGCGCGGATTTGCGCTCGTCCCCGCTCCCGGGGCTAATATGCCTTTCAGCCATCCGCACGGGATGGTCCGCCCGACAGACCTTACCGAAAGGCAAGCTATGAGCGAACGCTTCATGATCTACGGAGCCACCGGCTATACGGGCAAGCTCATTGCCCGCACGGCGAAGGCGCAGGGGCTGAACCCGCTGCTCGCCGGGCGCAACGAAGCACGACTGAAGTCCATCGCCGCGCAGCATGGTTTCGAATATCAGGCGATCTCGCTCGACGATCCCGAAGCTCTCGATGCCGGCCTCAGTCAGGTCGATGCCGTCCTCCATGCGGCTGGGCCGTTCTCGCAGACCTCGAAGCCGATGGTCGATGCCTGCCTGCGCACCGGCACGCATTATCTCGACATAACCGGAGAGATCGACGTCTTCGAAGCCTGCGCCGCGCGCGACGAGGAGGCGAAGAAGGCTGGTGTCATGCTGATGCCGGGCGTCGGTTTCGATGTCGTGCCGAGCGACTGCCTCGCCGCACATATGAAGGCGAGGCTGCCCGATGCGACCGAGCTCACGCTCGCCATTTCCGGTCTTGGTCATATGTCTCATGGCACCGCGAAGACGGGTGTCGAAAGCATCGGTACGGGTACGCGTGTCCGCCGCGACGGACGCATTGTTGCCGCGCGCAAGACGCCGCGCCGCGAGATCGATTTCGGGGAGGGCCCGAAGAGCGCCGTTGCCATCGGCTGGGGCGATGTCGCGACCGCCTGGCACTCGACGCATATCCCGGACATCACGGTTTATTTCGAAAGCAGTCCGCAACTTGAGCAGATGGCGAATATGGGCCGGATCGCGCGCTGGTTCGCGAGCCTTGGTCCCATGCAGCGTGCGCTCAAGAAGCGGATCGAGCAACAGCCCGAGGGGCCGACCGATGCCGAGCGCCGCGAAGGTTATTCCATTCTCTTCGGCGAAGCGGTGAACGCCGACGGGCAGCTTGTCCAGTCGCGCCTGCGCACACCCGAGGGCTACACGCTGACCGCGATGACGAGCCTGGAGATCGTCGGGCGCGTCATGGCGGGCGAAGCCAAACCCGGCTACCAGACGCCGTCTTCCGTTTTCGGGCCGGATTTCATCACCGATTTCGAGGGCTGCAAATGGCAGGATCTCAATGAGTGAGGTGTTGGGGGTAAGGTGCTGAGGGTGAGGCGCTGGTGCGGCTTGGCTCTCCCCGCGTCACGCCCTATCATTCGCGCATGATGCTGCGGGCTCTCCTTTGTCTGTTTGTGACGATGACGATGCTTGCCGGCACGGTGCAGGCGGACGCGCCCGCCGCCGACGTGCCGCCGCCCGATGCTCCGCTCTCCGCGCAAGGAAAATCGGAAGCGCGCCAGACCGTTCTCGACAAGCTCTATGAACAACTTGCCGCGGCGCCCGACGAGGCAACGGGCCGCGCGCTCGAAAGCGCGATCCAGAGCGTCTGGCTCGAAAGCGGCAGCCCGAGCATCGACCTGCTGATGCGCCGCGGGCTCGATGCATTGCGCGAGGAAAATTACGATCGTGCCTATTTCTATTTTGATGAAGTGGTCACGCTCGCGCCGGGTTTTGCGGAAGGCTGGAACAAGCGCGCCACGATTCATTATATTCGCGACGATTACGCCCGTGCGCTGCGCGACATCGAGCAGGTGCTGCGCCTCCAGCCGCGTCACTTCGAGGCGCTGGCGGGGCTCGGTGTCATTCTCGAGGAGCTGGGCGACAAGAAGGGCGCGCTTGATGCCTATCGCAAGGCGGTGGAGATCGACCCCTGGCTTCTGAACGGTATGGAGCGTATCAGGCCGCTGGAACTCGACGTCGAGGGCAGGGGCATCTGAGCGGTGATCCGGTGCCGCGGGGGCGTCGTATTTTCTGAATGAGCATCCGGACAAGTTTCATGGAATCCCTTCTTCTTCTCGCCGTTGCACTCGCCGTCTTGTGGTTCTTTGCCTCCGGTGGTGCCGCCAAAGCCGCGACCATGTGGCCGCCCGACAAGTTCGTGAAGCTCGACGGCGATTTCGATGGGGCACGCCTGCATTATGTGGATCGCGGCGAGACGAAGCCGGGCGTCTCGACGGTCGTTCTCGTTCATGGCGCAAGCGGCAATCTGCGCGATATGGAGATGAGCCTTGTGGAGCCGTTGTCGCGCGAGACGCGCGTCATCGCATTCGACAGGCCGGGGCATGGCTGGAGCGACCGCACCGAGCATCCGGCCATTGCGGACCCTGCCATACAGGCGAAGGCGATCCGCAATGCGCTGAAAAATCTCGGCATCGAAAAGCCTGTGCTGCTCGGGCATAGCTGGGGCGGTTCGGTTGTCACCGCTTATGCGCTGCAATGGCCGGACGAAGTCGCTGGCCTGCTGCCGCTTTCGGGCGCGCTCTATCCCTGGCCGGGCGGCGTTGCGTGGTATCATTCGGTCGTGCGTATGCCCGTCATCGGCTGGTTCTTCACGAATTTTCTGGTCGCGCCCGGCGGCAAGTTTCTGCTGGAAAAGGGGGTCGAAGGGAATTTCCACCCCGACAAGCCGCCCGCCAATTACGCGGAGAAGACAGCCCTGCCCATGCTTTTCCGCCCGAAGGAGTTTCGCGCCAACAGTGAGGATACGGCGCAGCTCAAGGGCTACCTCGAACGCCGCAGCGCGCGCTATGGCGATATTGCCGTGCCCACCATCGTCATCACCGGCAATGCGGATTACACGGTTTCGCCCAAGATCCATTCCTATGCGCTGCATAACGCGGTGGAAGGGTCCGAGCTCATCAAGCTGAAGGGCACGGGCCACATGCCGCATTATGCGCATACCGATGTGGTGGTGGACGCGCTTGTGCGGCTCGCGCGGGGAGAGGCGCCGCGCGCGGGCGAAACGGTTATCCATGCGGATGGCCGGGTGGAGATGCCTGCCGCTGCCGAATAGCTATTCCGTATGTTTGCCGACAAAGGCGACGCGCAACATGTTCGTTGCGCCCGGCGTGCCGAGCGGTACGCCCGCCGTCACCACGATGCGTTTGCCCGGCTGCACGAAGCCTTCGCGATAGGCGATGCGGCAGGCCCGATCCGCCAGGTCTTCGAGGTCGGTGGCGTCTTCCGTCAATACGCAATGCAGGCCCCAGACGAGGGCAAGGCGCCGTGCCGTCGCCTCAATGGGCGTCAGCACGATGATCGGGAAGAGCGGGCGCTCGCGGGCAACGCGCAAGCCGGTCGAGCCTGAATTCGTCCAGCAGACGATGGCGGCTGCGTTGAGCGTGTCGGCGACGGAATGCGCTGCCGCCGCGATTGCGTCCGCGCCGGTCGCTTCGGGTTCGTTGCGCTGCGCATAGATGATGCCGGGATAGGTTGGATCGGTCTCGACCGATTGCGCCACGCTGTCCATCATCGACACGGCCTCGACCGGATATTGCCCCGCTGCCGATTCTGCCGAGAGCATGATGGCATCCGCGCCTTCGAAGACGGCGGTTGCGACGTCGGAAACTTCGGCGCGTGTCGGCGTCGGTGTCGAGATCATGGATTCGAGCATCTGTGTCGCCACGACCACGGGCTTGCCGATGCGCCGCGCCGCGCGCGTCAGGCGCTTTTGCCAGCCGGGCACCTGCTCCAGCGGCAGTTCCACGCCGAGGTCGCCGCGCGCCACCATGATGGCGTCCGATATTTCGAGGATTTCCTCCAGATGGGCGAGCGCCTGCGGCTTCTCGATCTTGGCGAGAACGGCGGCGCGGCCGCGCGCAATCTTGCGCACCTCCGCCACATCGTCCGGGCGCTGCACGAAGGAGAGCGCCACCCAGTCCACGCCCAGTTCGAGCACGGCGTCGAGGTCGCTGCGATCCTTTTCCGTCAGCGCCGCCAGCGGCAGCACCGTGTCCGGCAGGCTCACGCCCTTGCGGCTGGAAAGCACACCGCCCACCACGACTTCGGTCTCGATGTGGTCGCAGCCCTTGCCGGTCACGCGCAGGCGCACCTTGCCGTCGTCGAGCAGCAGTGACTGGCCCGCGCTCACCGCGTCGAAGATCGCGGGATGGGGCAGATGGGCGCGGCTGGCATCGCCGGTCTTTTGCGAGGTGTCGAGCCGGAAGCGTGCGCCTTTTTCAAGCGTCACACCGTCTTCTGGCATCTTGCCGATGCGCAGCTTCGGTCCCTGGAGGTCGGCCAGAATGCCGATGGGCCGCTCCACCTCCTTTTCGACCTGGCGCACGGCGGCGTGAACCCGCTTCAGGTTCTTGTGGTCGAGATGGCTCATGTTGAGCCGGAAGACGTCCGCGCCCGCGTCGAAGAGCTTGCGGATCATCTCCGGATTATCCGAGGCAGGGCCCAGTGTGGCGATGATCTTGACGTTGCGGCGGCGGGTCACGGGGGGAACTCCTGTCCTTGGTCTCATTCGGCTTTGTCTTTCCGGGCCGGATCTTCCGGGGATTCGGCTGTAGCGACGAGTATGACCCGGAAATCGTTGACGTTGGTGTAACTCGGGCCGGTCGTCACCAGGTCGCCAAGTTCGGCAAAAAAGGTGCCCGAATCGTGGCGATCCAGAAATGCCCCTGCGTGGAGGCCCTTCTCTCTGGCACGGGCAAGTGTCGATGGCGTGACGATGGCGCCTGCGGGGTCGTCCGCCGCGCCCGTGCCGCCGTCGATCCCGTCCGTGTCGGCCGCGAGGGCGAAGATGTCGCTCGCGCCGTCGAGGGCAATGGCGAGCGCCAGGGCATATTCCTGGTTTGGCCCGCCCTTGCCGGTTGCGCCCTCCGCAGCCTCGCCGAATGTCACGCTCGCTTCGCCGCCCGAAATGATGGCGATCCGGCGGCCTTCCGCGCGCGCTGCAAGGGCGAGGCTCGCATGGGTTTCGGCAAGGTCGCGCGCTTCGCCCTCGATGGCGGCGCCCAGCGCCACGGGTTCATAGCCTTCCGCACGGGCAATCGCCGCCGCCGCGCCGAGCGATCCCGTGCCGCTCGCGACCAGCCGGTAGCTTGCGTGGGCGAAGACCTCGTCGTTCGGCTTCGGTGTTTCGGGCAAGGCGGCGATCCTTGCGCGCAGCTCGTCGGGTATCGGCGGCTTGAGCGAATCGAGCACCGCCATTACGCGCACCTTCGCCGTCGTGTCGGGTACGGTCGGCCCGGAGGCAATGGTGCTCGGATTGTCGCCCGCCACATCCGAGATCGCGAGCGTCACCGAGCGCGCGGGATGGAGCATTTCGGCGAGCCTGCCGCCCTTGATGCGCGAGATATGCTTGCGCACGCAATTGATGTCGCCGATGGGCCGGCCTGACGAGAGGAGGGCGCGCGTCAGGAAGATTTCGTCTTCCAGCGTCAGCCCGTGCATCGGCTGCACGCTGAGCGCCGAGCCGCCGCCGGACAGAAGCACGAGCGCCAGGTCGTCCGGCCCCACCCATTCGGCAAGCCGGAGAAGGCGCTTCGATGCCATCTCGCCTGCGGCATCCGGTATCGGGTGCCCGGCCTCCAGCACTTCCACATGCCGGGTTGGCCGCGCATGGCCGTAGCGCGTGAGCGCCAGTCCCTCGATATGGGTGCCGGGATGATGCCTGTCGTACCAGTCTTCGGCCACGGCGGCCATGGAGGCGGCGGCCTTGCCGATGGCAAAGATGACGAGCCGTCCCCGCTCCGGTTCGGGCGGCGCGGGCAGGTAGGGCGGCAGGCAATATTCGGGCAGGGCGTCCTTCACGGCCGCATCGTAGAGGCGTTTCAGCACCGCTCTTGGTTCGGGCCTTGTTTCGGGCCCTGTTTCGGGGTCGTTCCCTGCCATCGCTCAGGTATAGTGTGCCTATGCACGATCTGCCACACCCAGCCGCCACATCGCTTGATCCGTTCGAGCTTGTCTCGCCGGAGGCGCGGGCGGATTTCATCGTCGTATGTGACCATGCCTCGAATGCGCTGCCGCCCGAATACGGCACGCTGGGTCTCGATCCGGCCGCGTTCGAGCGCCATATTGCTTACGATATCGGCGCTGCCGGGGTTGCGCGCCGTCTGGCGCAGGCGCTTTCCGCCCCTGCCGTGCTGGGCCGTTTTTCGCGTCTCCTGATCGACCTCAACAGGGGCGAGGACGACCCCACCATCGTCATGAAGCTCTCCGATGGCGCGATCATCCCGGCCAATCGCGAAGTCGATGCGCATCGCGATGCGGCGGAGTTCGCGCGCCGGATCGAGCGTTTCCATGCGCCCTATCACGCCGAGATCGAAAAACTGATCGCCCGCGCGCGCGGGCAGGGCATCGTGCCCGTCATCGTCTCGGTCCACAGTTTCACGCCGCGCTGGCGCTCCTTCGTGCGGCCGTGGGAGACGGGGCTTCTGTGGGATCGCGACGACCGCATGATCGTGCCGCTTCTCGCCGGGCTTCGCGCACAGGGTTTCACCGTGGGCGACAATGAGCCCTATACGGGCAAGCTCAAGAATGACTGCATGTTCCGTCATGCGACCGTGCACGGGTTTCCCCATGTGCTGATCGAGATCAGGCAGGACCTGATCGAAAGCGAGGACGGTCAGGAGGAATGGGCTGCGCGTTATGCGCGGCATCTTCTCGATGCCGCATCCGCGCCGGGCTTGCGCCGTGTCCGTCACTATGGCTCGCATACGGATACTACGCTCCCCATATCGACCGGAGAACAGGAGACAGAACATGGATAGGCAGACGCAAACCGAACTCGAAGCGGCGGCTTTCCGTCGGCTCGTCGCGCATCTCGGTGCGCGCACCGATGTTCAGAATATCGACCTGATGATCCTTGCCGGTTTCTGCCGCAACTGTCTGGCGGACTGGTATGCGCAAGCAGCGGCGGAAAAAGACATCGCGATATCGAAGGACGAGGCGCGCGAATTCATTTATGGCGAGCCTTTCGCCGACTGGAAGAAAAAGCACCAGGCCGAAGCGACACCCGAACAGATGGCGGCTTTCGAGGCGGCGCGAAAGAAAAGCCACGGCTGACCGGAAACGATCCACCGTTCATCCACATCTCTATCCACAGTTTTCTTCCGTCTGCATATTGCCGGGCCGTGCCGCCGCCTCTATCGTCGCGGCCCTCACGGCAATCAGTAATAAGTGGAGTGGCGCAACATGGCGGACGGCAATACGCCTGCGAATTCGGGTGGTGTCGCACAGGACCAGCTCAGGTCCGTCGTCGAGCGCATCGAGCGCCTCGAAGAAGAAAAAGCGGCGATCGCGAACGACATCAAGGAAGTCTATGCCGAAGCGAAGGGTAATGGCTTCGACACGAAGACGCTGCGGCAGGTCATCCGTCTGCGCAAGCAGGACAAGGCGGAACGCCAGGAACAGGAAGCGATCCTCGACCTCTACATGTCCGCGCTCGGCATGATCTGAGTGCTGGGCATTCCGGCGGCGCTCCTCCCGGCATTGCGCCCCCGGTTTTCTTTTCCGAACGGCAAGCGCCGCCGCGCTTGCATCCCGCGCCCGCCTCGCTTACCTCCGGCAGATCGCATATCCCGCCGGAGACGACCGACCCCATGGCCAGTGCCGCCCCCGCTCCCGATCATGTTCCCGACCCTGCCTCGCTTCGCGGCCGCATCGCCGCCCTTGTAGAGGCGCCGTTCTTCCAGCATTTCATCACCGCCGTCATTCTCGTGAATGCGGTGACGCTCGGCCTTGAAACCTCTTCCACGGCGATGGCGGCGGCGGGCCCGTTCCTCCTCGCCTTTGACGGCATCGTGCTTGCGATCTTCGTTGTTGAAATCGGGCTCAAGCTCTTCGCCTTCCGGCTGCGCTTCTTCCGCGATGGCTGGAACATATTCGACTTCGTGATCGTCGGCGTCGCGCTCGTGCCCTCGGCCGGGCCGCTTTCGGTGCTGCGCGCGCTGCGCATCCTGCGTGTGCTTCGCCTGCTCTCGGTCGTGCCCTCGCTGCGCAAGGTGGTGGCGGCGCTGTTCGGCGCGCTGCCCGGCATGGGCTCGATCATCGCCGTGCTGCTGCTTGTCTTTTATGTCGGCGCCGTTCTTTCCACCAAGCTCTTCGGCGGCAGCTTTCCCGACTGGTTCGGCACCATTGGCGGGTCGATGTATTCGCTCTTCCAGATCATGACGCTGGAAAGCTGGTCGATGGGCATCGTCCGTCCCGTCATGGAGGTCTATCCCTATGCCTGGATATTCTTCGTGCCCTTCATCATCCTCACGAGCTTCATGGTGCTGAACCTCTTCATCGCCATCATCGTGAATTCGATGCAGGCGCTGCATGAGGAAGAGCAGACCCGCGCGCAGAACGAGCGCGACACGCGCGCCCGCGAGGAGCGCGCCGAAATCGAGCGGCGTGCCCATGCCGAGCGTGTGGCGACGGCGGAGGATGTGCGCGCCATGCGGGTGGAGCTGGCCGAGGTGAAGCGGCTGCTGGAGGAAAAGCGGCTCTAGAAAGGCGCCGGGGCTCAGGCCGCGCGGTGCTCGCCGCGATGCGCCATCAGGTTGCGCAGTTCGACCTCGCTCACGCCGTCGCGTTTCATCACCTTGCGCACGATGGGATCGGCCAGCATTTCGTCCAGAGACAGTTCCGCCTTGAGGGCTTCCGTCAGCGAGGGGCGGAAGGAGGGGGCGTTGTCGGATGCGGACATGGGGGCTTACCTCGCGGGGTCGTGGCGGGATCGTGACAGTCTCGTCGCCGTGCCGGGCCTGATGCAGCGTCGCGCCGGGGGCCGGTGGGAGCGTTATGGCTTATTTGCGAATGATTCGCAACAAGAAGATGGGAAGCCCCGCGCGGATCGCAAGGGCCACCGGGAAGGAAAACCGTTTGGGGCCCAAAAAGTTTCAGGCTTCCCTTCACAGTGGCATTGGCGCGCACCTCCTTCCGCCGCGCCCCGTGCTAGTCTCCCGCCCAACAACAGGCCTGCCGACAAACTTGAAAAGGGCCGGAACAGGGGAGCGAGAGCAATGACGCCGCAAACAACGATGCAGACAAGGATGATGACCGGAGACAATATCGTGCTGGAACAGGCGCGGCCCATCGAGCCGGAGCTTGCCGCCCGCCTCATCCACGACACCGGCTCATATATTTTCGACTGTCTCTATAATGGCGACTTCGAGCTTTACCTGCGCATCACCTCGAACTTGTGGACGCGCGAGGGCGGCGCCTTCTCGCATGTTCATGCCAAGGCCGCGATGAGCGGCGACCGGCTCGCCGGCATCGCGCTCGGCTTCCCGCAGCCGCTTTATGAGAGCGAGTTCGGCACGGGCATGGTGGCGATGGCCGAGATGGGAACGCCCGAGCTTCTTGCCCATCTGCCCAGCGTCGCGGGCCACATCCCCTGGCTCTTCCCGGAGGTGCCGGAAGATGCCTGGTATCTCCTCTTCCTCTCCGCGCATATGCAAGCCCGCGGGCGCGGCATCGGCGAGAAGCTGCTGCTCGACTGTTTCGAGCGCGCAAGGGCAGCGGGCTGCACCACGCTCCATCTCGATGTCGCCGCGACCAATCCGGCCGTGCGCTTCTATGAGCGCATGGGGCTCGAACGCCTCGCTGAAACCAACGTGCCCAAGATCGCCGCCTCCCACAGCGTGCCGCCGCATATCCGCATGGTGAAGCAGCTCGGGTGAGAGGGTGAGAGGGTGAGAGGCGGTTCGCGTCAGCAAACGAAAAAGGTCCGGTGGCCTGTCCCGGCGCAGGCCGGGAACCTTTTCGAGCCTCGAACGCCCGGAGCGACAGCGCAGGGCTGGTAGCGCCATCCCGGAAAAACTGCCTCGCCTTTCAGCCTACTCCTCCCTTTCCCCGATAACCGTCATGGCCCGCTTCATGCGGGCCATCCACGTCTTTGCGGTGCGCGAAGCCCGGCGGGCGACCATGCCCGCTTTGCCCTCCAGCCTCTCTCCAACACGTCATTGCCGGGCGTGACCCGGCAATCCAGAGGCCGTTTGCTCCGTGCTTGCCGCTACTGGATTTCTTCGTCGCGTTCCGTTCTTCGCAATGACGGCATTATTTCCACCAAAAGGAGCAAAGTTCTCGCGCCTCGGTGCAAGACGGCTATTCGTTTTGAGCTTCGGTGCTGCTGCTCAAATCCATTTCGATGGTCTTCATGATGCGGTCGGTCTCGGCGAGGATCTTGATGATCTTCTGATAATGCTTCACATCGTCGAAGGTGAGCGCGCGGGTCCTGCGGTCCTTCAGCCATTTCTGCGCAGGCTGGTAACCGCCAATAAAAAAGTTCCACGCCACTTCCGGCACGTTGTCGAAATATTGCGTGGCGTTGATGAAGACCTTGCCCTTCTCGAAGCGCGGTTTATCAACCGTGTTGTCGCCCGCGCCCTTGAAAGGACAGGACGTCTCGCCCACGGCGTCGGCTTCCATCAGGTGCAGGCGGCGCAGCATCCCGCCCTTCTCCGAAACGCTCCAGAATTCTTCAGGGCTCGAAGGCCAGGGGATGCGCGGGAAATCCGATTTCAGGAATTCGGCATAGGTCTCGCGATATTCCGGGCAGTGCAGCACGCCGTAGATATAGTCGAAGGTCGCAATCTCGTCCGGCTCGCCATGCGTCTTGTCCTTCGCCAGACCTTTCAGTTTTTTCCAGAGCTTCTGGTCGAAGTTGATACGGCGGGTTTGATCGAGGTCGGATTCGGAGGGGTAGAGGTAAAGGGGCGCAACATAGCCACGCTCCTTAGAGCGATTGGAAATGCAACTATCGTCAACAATACAATCGTAGACCAAGGTGTGCGCCCATTGGTTCACTCCGCTTTGCCTGCAAACGCCTAACCCAAGATTTTTTCCCACAACCAAATGTTGCATTACCTCAGTGCGAGGCCGGCAATGAAAGCCGCGCGACGTGCCAGTGTAAAATGTCCAACGTTTATCGAAAGGCCGGTACGCGAGCGGCGTCACTAACGTGTCCGCGTAGTTTTGTTCAATGTCCGCTTTTGCGGAAGAGACGGTCCAATCTTGAACGTCCTTTCCGAGATTGTACTTCTCCCGGAGTTCTTCGACCTCAAGTCTGGTGAAGTCCTGAACCCGTTTCCACACCCCTTCCTTGTCCATATCGATGGTGAGAGCATCGCGCGCGGTGACAATGCCGACGGAATTCACGGGCATGAACTCCTGAATGCCAAATCCAGCCCGGTACACCTCCTCCCGATCGGAATTGCGCGGCGCGAGTACGAAATGTGGTGCAGCGGGTTGCAAGTTCAGCCATGAACTGTCAGCCAGTGAGCTCTCCCATAACTCGTCGTATTTCGTGTTGCGTTCGCCCCACAAATCCCTGTGGAAGATATCGGCCAGTGGCTTGTCCTTGGTGCTGCCGCCCTTTTTGACCGCTATGACAATTGCCACACCCGTCAGAATGTCGAAGACGTTTTTGTCGGTCTTGCCGTCAGGCGTCTTTTCCTTCTTGTTCGAATTGCCGTGCAGGTCGAGTACAAAAATCTTGTCGAAGGTTTTCATCAGGTGCCAGCGCATACCCCGGAAGGTCGGGTTGTCGAGATAGCCGTGGCTGGAAATGAACCCGAGAATGCCTTCGCCATTCTTCTCTATCAGATGTTCTGAGAAGCGGATGAACTTGACGTAATCGTCATTGATCCATTTCGGGTTGCGTTCCTTCAGCCTCTCCTTGCCGCCCGGTTCCTTCTTGTAGGCGTCCATCAGGCGCATGATCCATTCGCCCTTGTTAACGCTCTCGCCCGAATAAGGTGGATTGCCCATCACCACCATGATCGGCATGTCACGCTTGATGCTGTTGGCCTGCTTCACTTCATTTGACAGCCATTGCGCGAAGGGCAGCGTCTGGTTCGCCGGTTCGCCTTCCTCAAGGCTGTTGGTGAGATAGACGCCGAGGCGCGGCGGCGTTCCGGTCGGTTTGTAGCCGAGTTCGGTCAGCACCATGTCGAGCTTCATGTGACACATCGCGTATGATGCCATCAGAAGCTCGAAGCCATGCAGGCGCGGGATCAGGTCTTTCTCGATATAGGCAGACCACATGCCCTCGGCGACGCCCTTCACCTTGGGCGCGATCTGCTTGACGACTTCGGCGAGGAAAGTGCCGGTGCCTACCGCCGGGTCGAGAATCTGGACGCGGTGCACTTCCTTCTTGATCGTGACCGCCTTCGCCTTCTTGTCCGTCTGGCCGGTATCCCAATCCACCACCACCTTGGATGTATCGGCGAGGCCGTCTGCAAGTCCGAACTCTTTTTGCAGCACCTCGTCCACGGCGCGGACGATGAAATTCACCACCGGCTCCGGCGTGTACCAGACGCCGCGCGCCTTGCGCTTGGCCGGATTGTAGGCGGCGAGAAAGGTTTCGTAGAAATGCAGGAAGGGGTCGTTGCGGCCCGTCAGCTTGCCGAAGCCGCTCATCAGCTTGCCGAGATCGCAGGCCTGAAACACTTCCGCCAGATCGTCGATGATCCATTTGATGCGGTCGTCGAGATCGGGTCCGGCGATATAGCCGAAGAGATTTCGGAGAAAGGGATTCGACTTCGGCAAAAGCTCAAGCGCCTCCTGCCTTGAGAAGGTGTCGAGCGTCGAGTCGTGCAGCCGCGCCGCGAACATGCCATAGGCGATGGTCTCGGCGTAGATGTCCGCGAAATCTTCCGGCGTGATGTCGTGAATCAACTGTTCTTTGAACACCTGATACTGCTCTGAAAGCGTCGACTGGAACTCCTTGTCCGCGCGCAGCACATTGCTAAAGACATCCTTGATGAGATTTGCCTTGCCTGCCATCTTCCTGGCCAGCACGGCGGGAGACGTGATCGTCTGCGGATGCTGGGCCAGAAAGTCCTTGAGCAGGTTTTCGAGTTCTTCGAACTTTTCCGGCTTCGGCTCGATGCTCTTTTCGTATGTAGCAATCGATACAGTGGCGATGCGCTCGCTATCGCGAAAGAACTCGAAATCGAGCCCGTTGGTGTAGATCAGGTTCGGCAGGCCGTTGAGGTAACGTTCCTGTTGCTCCTTGTTTGCGCCCTTGAGGCTGCGCAGGTCCACACCGAGGTCTTTCGCCTCGACATGACCGATGATGATGCCCTTGCGCTCGATGATGAAATCGGGGGCGCCGCATTCCACGCGTTTCGGCTCGTTCAGCGCGGTCACGCCTTCGTCAAGCGAATGAAACAGGAACTCGATGGCCGAGCGGTAGGAATGCTCGGTCGCCTTGCCGCTTTTTTCAACTTTCTGGATTTTGGAAAGATAGTCGCCAATAACGCTCATGCCGCCCCCTCAAATCAATGCGGGGGAGACTACATGCAGAGCCCGATTTCCGTAAGCCCGCCCTTCGACCGCCGAAAAGGGGCGTTTCGGTGCCCGGCAAGAGCGGGGCGGCCAGGGAAAGCACTTATCCCCTCTGTATCCCTCCCGCCACATGCACCAAAGCCACAGTGTTTTGCCACATGTCATTCCTGCAACAATGGGGACAAGTCTCGGACCGGGGACAAGATGCGCGGAATCCGGCGGGCGGGCAGGGGATGAAACCGGGGATAAGTCCGTCCACGAATGAATTGTGACGGTTTCGTGACGTTCGTGTGACGGTCGGCCTCACTTGTCCCCGCTTGCCGCCCTTGCGCGGTCCCCAAAAGAAAGCGGCGCGGAATCTCTCCCACGCCGCCGGACCCTCCGGTCCCACTCCGTCTTCAGGCGAAGGCGTCAGCCCTCGCGTACCTCAAGCCCCATGTCGCGCACCTTGCGATAGAGCGTTGAGCGGCCGATGCCGAGGCGGCGCGCCACCTCCGTCATGTGGCCCTTGTACTTCTCGATGGCGAGGCGGATCATTTCCGCCTCGATGTCTTCGAGCTTGCGCACATTGCCCGCATCGTCGGTGATGGCGATGCCGTCCGAAAAATTCGAACGTGCGAAGTCGGCGAGGCTGTTTGTCTGTGCATGCGCTTGCGGCTGTGCGGGCTGGCCTGCATAGACCGGCACCTCGCTGCCGGCGGCTGTGCCGATCATGCCATTGCCGCTCATGCCGTCGCGGCTCATGCCATTGCCGGCAGGGGCGGACGCGGCGGCTTGCGGCTGTTGCGCGGGCGGCGTGACCTGCAGCGCGGGTGCGCTGTCATAGTGACGTGCGGCGTCCGAATAGCCTTCCACCATGGTTGCGATCTGCGGGAAGTCGGAGACCTGCAACACGTCGCCGTCGCACAGAACGATGGCGCGGAAGATCGTGTTTTCGATCTGGCGCACATTGCCGGGCCAGTCATAGGCCTTGAGCATCTGGAGCGCGTCCTGCGAAATGCCGACGACCTCCTTGCCTTCCTCGGCGGCGAGGCGGCGGATGAAATGGGCCACGAGATCCGGGATATCGTCCTTGCGCTGACGAAGCGGCGGAATGTGGATCGGGAAGACGTTCAGGCGGTAATAGAGGTCTTCGCGGAAGCGGCCCTCCTTCACCATTTGCAGCATGTCGCGGTTCGTTGCCGAGATCAGGCGGATATCGACTTTCACGGGCTTTTTCGAGCCCACGGGATCGACCTCGCCTTCCTGCAGAGCGCGCAGCAGCTTTACCTGGATGTCGAGCGGCAGTTCGCCGATCTCGTCGAGGAAGAGCGTGCCGCCATTTGCTTCCTGGAACTTGCCGGCATGTTTGTCGGCCGCGCCCGTGAAGGCGCCCTTTTCATGGCCGAACAGAATGCTCTCGACGAGGTTTTCCGGGATCGCGCCGCAGTTCACCGTGACGAAGGGCTTGCCGGCGCGGTCGCCTTCGCCCTGGATCGCGGCGGCGATGAGTTCCTTGCCGACGCCCGACTCGCCTTCGATGAGGATCGGGATGTTCGATTGCGCGGCGCGCTTGCCCAGCCGGATCACGGGGTCCATCGAAGGACTCGGCGCGATGATGTCGTCGAAGGTGAGGCGGCCGGTCTGGCGTTTTTGCAGGCGGGTGATCTCGCCCGTCAGTGCGTTCACCTTCAGCGCGTTGCGCATGGAGACGTGGAGGCGTTCGGGGCTGACCGGCTTCACCACGAAGTCGGAGGCGCCCTCGCGCATCACGTTCACCACCGTCTCGATGCCGCCATGGGCGGTCAGGACGATCACGGGCAGGTTGGGTTTCTGGGGATGGACGCGCTTCAGCACCTCCATGCCGTCCACGCCGGGCATGACGAGGTCCAGCACCACGAGGGCGATCTCGGCTCCCGCCGGGCTCTCGAGATAGGCAAGCGCCGCCTCGCCGCCGTCCACGGGGATAGCCCGGTAGCCGTCGCGGTTGACGACTTCTTCCAGGATCCGGCGCTGGGCGGGATCGTCATCGACTATGAGAATGGCCTGGGTCATTCGATCCTCGGATTCGTGCCGCAATTTCGTTGCACGGACCACCCCCCGGGGCCCGCCACTTGGCCCAATATGGGCCGTATTGGTAAAAGGGCCCTTAATCCTTCGACTGATAATCAGGCGTCGATGACACAAGCTGGCACACTGGTTGGTGCTCCGATTGCCGGGTTTCAGCCTCGAAAGGCACCGATTCCGTCCGGCAACAGTGTTGCCCTCATGTGACGCCTGGCGCAGAACTTGTGAAATCCGGCCAATACAGGTTGATGGTTTCCGTAGTTCCATGCGATGAAATTGGGCTTATGAGGGCTTACCGGTGGGGTCCGGGCCACCCGTCGTATCGTCGGGGGGCAAAGCGAAATAACGACGGAGATTGGGATGAAAATGATATCCCGGCTTATAGCGTTGGGTTCTTTCCTTGTGCTGGCTGGTTGCGGCACATGGACCGCAGAATCGTACCTGCATGAAGACATTCAGGGTGATTCCTTCAACGCGTGCCTGGCTCGTGAATATCAGGACAGGGCGACTTCGGAAGCCTATGTCGACTGCAACTGGGTCGATACGGCTGCGATCGTCGAGAAGGGCCGTGCCGCCGCTGCTGGCGAAACGGTGCTTCCTTACGACCCTGCCTCGAAGGGGGTTCTTGCGAGCGATCTGCCCGAACTGCAGGACGCCCGTTCCAAGCTCATGGCGGCGCTTGATAATGGCGGCCGCGACGAGCGTGGTTGTGCTTGCGCCAAGGCGCAGCGCTACTATGACGGCTGGGTCGAGCAGGCGAGCGATAACAAGCTCGGCGTGAACGGCTCGTATTTTGGTGGCGAAGGTGGTCCGGTGCAGCCGGATCGCGTTGAAGCCGAGAAGGCTGCTTTCTATGAAGCCCTCACGGCCTGCGCCCTCCAGGAATCCGGTCCGTGGACCATCTATTTCGGGTTCGACAAGTATAACCTGACGCCGGAAGCGCAGTCGGTGATCGATCAGATCGTCGCCGAGTCGACCGGTGCGCTCTCGGTTATCGGTCACACCGATACGTCGGGCAGCAATGCCTACAATCAGGCTCTCGGCCAGCGCCGTGCCGACTCCGTGTCCAACGCGCTCACTGCGCAGGGCAAGGATCTCTGCAGCGCCATGTCGAAGGGCGAGACCGAACTTGCGGTCCAGACCGGCGACGGCGTGCGTGAGCCGCTTAACCGCCGTGCGGTTGTCGCAGGCTGCTAAGCCACGACGCATAACAACGATCAGGGCTCCAGCTTAGGCTGGGGCCCTTTTCTTTTGCCGGATGGCTATTTCAGTATTGTTCTTCGGTGTCTTGTCGCCGCAGTGGCGTTGAATGACAGGCTGCTCCGCTCAATATAGGTTTCACGATCCTTTTCAGACGGAGCCCTGAGATGTCGCTTGCCCAAAAGACGTTCAATCATGGTCACGCAGCCGATGGTACGGCCGGGGGGGCGGCCAGCGATGTTGCCGATCTGGGCGCGCTTCCTGTCTGGAACCTTGCGGACCTTTACGCCTCTCCCGATGCGCCGGAAGTGACAGCCGATCTCGCCCTTGCCGCAGAGGCAGCAGCCGATTTCAACAAGCGCTACAAAGGGCAGATCGCCACCCTTGCCAGTTCGGAAACGGGCGGCGCGGAACTTGCCCGCGCGATTGGCGTTCTCGAGGAAATAGAAGACAGGCTCGGCCGTCTCATCTCCTATGCAGGCCTTCTCTATGCGCAGGACAACACGAATCCCGCGCACGGGAAATTTTATGGCGACATCCAGGAGCGCGTGACGACGATCTCGACGGACCTCCTCTTTTTTGCACTCGAATTGAACAGGCTGGATGACGATACGCTTGCTTCAGCACTCGAAGATCCTGCGCTGGCGCATTATGCCCCCTGGCTGCGCGATCTTCGCGCCATGCGGCCCTATCAGCTCTCCGATGAGCTCGAAACGCTTCTTCACGAAAAGAGCGTGACGGGTCATGCAGCCTGGAATCGTCTTTTCGACGAGACAATGAGCCGGCTGAAATTCGATGTCGGCGGCAAGCCGCTTGCGCTGGAGGCGGCGCTTCACCGCCTTTCCGAGAAAGACCGGACAAAACGCGAGGAAGCGGCTCATGCGCTTGCTTCGACATTCAAGGCGAATCTGCCGCTTTTCACCCTTGTCACCAACACGCTCGCCAAGGACAAGGAAATCGAAGACAGGATGCGCGGTTTCGAGGATATAGCGCAATCGCGCCATATCGCGAATCGCGTTGAACCGGAGGTCGTCGCGGCTCTGGTCGATGCCGTGCAGCGCTCCTACCCCGATCTTTCGCATCGTTATTATGCGATGAAAGCGAAATGGCTCGGCCTCGAACGTCTCGAATACTGGGATCGCAATGCGCCGCTGCCGCAGTCGGACGATGCCGTCATGTCATGGGAGCAGGCGCGCGCCACGGTGCTCGATGCCTATCGGGGCTTCACCCCGGAAATGGCGGACATCGCGGATCGTTTTTTCGAAAAAGGCTGGATCGATGCGCCGATGCGGGAGGGCAAGGCGACGGGCGCTTTCGCACACCCCACCGTACCGAGCGCACACCCTTACGTACTCGTGAACTATCAGGGCAAGACGCGTGATGTGATGACGCTTGCGCATGAGCTCGGTCATGGCGTCCATCAGGTGCTTGCCGCGCGTCAAGGCCCGCTCATGGCCGACACGCCGCTGACACTCGCCGAAACGGCCAGCGTTTTCGGCGAGATGCTGACTTTCCGCAAGCTCCTCGCCAGCGCACCGGACAAGGAACGGCGCAAGGCGATGCTCGCCTCCAAGGTCGAGGACATGCTGAACACGGTGGTTCGTCAGATCGCCTTCTACATTTTCGAGCGCCGCGTTCATACGGCGCGCCGCGAGGGCGAACTGACGTCGGAAGATATCGGCCGCATCTGGATGGAAGTGCAGGGAGAGAGCCTCGGCCCGGCCATCCATCTGGGGGAGGGCTATGAGACGTACTGGTGCTACGTCTCGCACTTCATCCACGCGCCTTTCTATGTATATGCTTATGCTTTCGGCGACTGCCTCGTGAACTCGCTCTATGCGGTCTACGAAAACGCGCAGGAAGGTTTCGCCGAGCGCTATTTCGAAATGCTGTCGGCAGGAGGTACGCTCCGTCACAAGGAACTTCTCGCGCCCTTCGGTCTCGATGCGTCCGACCCCGCCTTCTGGGACAAGGGGCTGTCGATGATCCGCGGTTTCATCGACGAGCTTGAGGCGATGGAATGAGCGAAGAGCCGCCTCGTTCTGCCGGCACGCCGAAGGACAGTGAGGCGAACCGGCTCGGGCGGCGCGTTCAGCGTTACGCGCAGGTCGGTGCAGGCGTCGGCGGCATTGCGGCACGCTTTGCCTCTGCGCGTCTCTTCGGTCTCGATCAGGCGGATGACAAGACGGCACGCGAGCTCACCGCGGCGCTTGGCGGCCTCAAGGGGCCGATCATGAAGGTCGCGCAGATGATCGCGACGATTCCCGAAGCCGTGCCTGCCGAATTCGCTGCGGAGCTTTCGCAGCTTCAGTCCGCGGCACCGCCGATGGGCTGGCCATTTGTGAAGCGGCGGATGCGGGCAGAACTCGGCCCCGGCTGGGAAAAGCGGTTCGGTTCTTTCGAGCGGGAAGCGGCGGCGGCCGCCTCTCTCGGTCAGGTCCACCGGGCGACCTCGCTTGAGGGCGAAGACCTTGCCGTCAAACTTCAATACCCGGATATGCAGTCCGCCGTCGATGCCGACCTCAAGCAGCTTGGCCTCATCTTCTCGATCCATCGCCGGATGGATCAGGCCGTGGATACGCGCGAAATCTATGCTGAGCTTGGCGAGCGGCTTCGCGAGGAGCTCGACTATGAGCGCGAGGCCGCGCATATGCAGCTCTATGCGAATATTTTCGCAAAGGATGCGCGCATCGAGGTGCCAAACGTTCATGGCGATCTTTCCACCAAGCGCCTTCTCACCATGAGTTGGCTCATTGGCGAGCCGCTGCTTTCTTTCCGGGAGCACGCGCTGGAAGAACGCAATGCCATTGCTGAGGCGATGTTCGCTGCCTGGTGGATGCCGTTCAGCCGCCAGGGTGTCATTCATGGCGACCCGCATCTCGGCAATTATTCGGTGCGGGAAGATTTCGGAATCAATCTTCTCGACTTCGGCTGCATCCGCATATTTCCGCCTGCCTTTGTCGCGGGCGTGGTCGAGCTTTATCGCGCGCTCGAAACGGATGATCGCGACCGCGCGGCGGCGGCCTACGAAAACTGGGGCTTCCACAATCTCTCGAACGATCTCATTGATGTGCTGAACGTCTGGGCGCGCTTCATCTATGCGCCGATGCTCGACGATCGCGTGCGTTCCGTCGCGGATGGTATCAAGCCGGGTGAATATGGCCGCAAGGAAGCTTTCGGCGTGCACAAGAGGCTCCGTGAACTCGGACCGGTCACGCCGCCGCGCGAATTCGTCTTCATGGATCGCGCTGCCATCGGCCTCGGATCGGTCTTCCTGCATCTCGGGGCGGAGCTCAATTTTCATAAACTCTTCAACGAGACCATTGACGCCTTCGATGTGGCGAAACTCGACAAACGGCAGAACGCTGCGCTAAAGAAGGCCGGTGTGCCGCCCGCTGCCTGAGCGGCTGTTCCTTTTCCCGCCTGCCCGAGGTTCGGTCATGACCGACGATCTTCTCGAAGAAAATACCATCACGCTGCCGGACGGCTATCAGACGCTGAACTTGTTCCAGGGTTTTGGCCGCCAGATTGGTCCGCTTTATGAGCGCCTCGGCGAGGGCGGTCTCTATACGCGCGCCTTCTATGTGCAGGAGCATCACACCAATGGCATGGGTAATTGTCATGGCGGAATGCTGATGTCGTTTGCCGACATGGCATTCGGTCATGCGATCACCATGTCGGTTCACCGTTACTGGGTGACGGTTCGCCTGATGACGGACTTTCTGTCCGGCGCGAAGATCGGCGAATGGGTCGAAGGCACAGGCGAGATCGTGGGGGCGGAAGATGACTTCTTCACCGTGAAGGGCCGTATCTGGTGCGGCGAGCGCACCATCATGTCGGGTACCGGGGTCTTCAAGGCACTTGGCGAAAGGCCTGCAAAATGAGCGATTTCGATCTGGCGCCGGGGGACGAAGAGGGGGCTGCCGTCACGCTCGCTCCAGGCTGGTTCTCGCGGGCCGTTGCAGTCGAGCCTGAAAGCCGATTTGTCGAGGTAGAGGGCACGAAGGTTCACTATCTGCGCTGGGGCGACCCCGCAAAGCCCGGCCTGCTGCTCGTTCACGGCAATGGTGCGCATGCACGCTGGTGGTCTTTCGTCGCTCCCTTTCTTGCACGTGAATATTCAGTCGCGGCTATCGACGTTTCGGGCATGGGCGATTCGGGTTGGCGCGAGCGCTATACCCTGGAAACATTTGCCGAAGAGCAGATGGCAGTCTGCGAAGATGCAGGCTTCTTTAACTGCGAAGAGCCGCCGATCATCGTCGGTCATTCCTTTGGCGGCTTCATTACCATTCTCACCGGCGCGCTTTATGGTGACCGGCTGGCGGGTACGGTTATCGTCGATAGCCCGGTCAACCCGCCGGACCGGCCGAGAGGGCCGCCGTCCCGCGAGTTCCGCCCGCACCGCATCTATCCCAGCCTCGATGCCGCGATGGGCCGCTTCCGTCTTGCGCCGCCGCAGCCTTGCGAGAACCGCTATATCGTCGATTACATCGCGCGCCATTCGCTGAAGCAGGTCGAAAACCCGGAAGGCGGGGAGGGCTGGACCTGGAAGTTTGACCCCGCTATCTGGCAGCGTTTCGATATCGGTGACTTGGGCGCGCGGCTTGCTGCCACACGCTGCCGCATCGCCATCATGCGAGGCGAGTTCTCCGTGCTGTTGTCGGCCGAGATCGGCGAATACATGTTCAATCTGCTGGGACGTTCGGCGCCGGTCATCGAGATTCCGCAGGCACGCCACCACGTCATGCTCGACCAGCCGCTCGCTTTCGTGGCGGCGCTGCGCGCGCTGCTCGCCGACTGGGATCATTCCGCGCCGTCTCGCAAGATCGCGAGCGGGCCTCTTCCCTCGCCCTTCGATAGCTGAAACAGGCCAGCCGTTTCACGCCGAGTTGAACGAAATTGCACAGCCGCTGTAGGTATTTAGCGTATGGCGGCAGCCTCTATGCTTGCCGCGCACGGATCGTTTGCTATAGTCCGGCTCGCTCAAATCGAGCATAACGAGCGGCATAAAGCGGGTGAGGTAACATGGCTGGATATCAGGAAGGCTGGGGCAAAGAGATGGACTCGAAAGAGCACATCTCGACCTATGACATCTTCATCTCGGGAGCGAAGTGGGGCACGGGAGCGGCTATTGTCATTCTCGTTCTGATGGCGGTTTTCCTCCTCTGACGTCCGGCAGCAGGTGGGTCTGATTTCTCACTTGAAACCAACCCTCAGTGCTGCATATTCGAATAATTCTTATTCTCACTTGGTGCCCGTGATTTTCGCGAGCCCCGGAGAACAGGCGATGTTCCATGAAACTTGCGATCCCAAAAGAACGCCTTGAGGGCGAAACTCGCGTAGCAGCGTCTCCGGAAACGGTGAAGAAGCTTTCCGCACTCGGCCTTGAAATCATCGTCGAGACGGGAGCAGGCGAACACGCTTCCATCGCTGATCAGCTCTATGCGGATGCCGGCGCGACCATCGCGCAGAGCGTGGCGGAAACCCTCAAGGATGCCGACATCGTCTTCAAGGTGCGTGCACCTTCCGACGAGGAAATCGGCCTGATGAAACGTGGCGCCATGCTCGCGGCGATTCTCAATCCCTGGGATGACAAGACGCGCCTGCAGAAATATGCCGCGCAGGGCATCAATGCATTTGCAATGGAGTTCATGCCGCGCATCACGCGTGCGCAGTCGATGGACGTGTTGTCCTCGCAGTCGAATCTCGCGGGCTACAAGGCGGTCATCAACGCAGCCTCTGTCTTCACCCGTGCCATGCCGATGATGATGACGGCGGCGGGCACCATCGCGCCGGCCCGTGTCTTCATCATGGGTGTTGGCGTCGCCGGGCTGCAGGCTATCGCCACGGCGAAGCGCCTCGGTGCCATCGTGTCGGCGACGGACGTCCGTTCGGCAACGAAAGAACAGGTCGAAAGCCTGGGCGGGACTTTCGTCATGGTCGAATCGGAAGAAAGCGGCGACGCTGCGGGCGGCTATGCGAAGGAAATGTCGGAGGACTACAAGCGCGCCCAGGCCGCGCTCGTTGCCGAGCATATAAAGAAGCAGGACATTGTCATCACCACGGCGCTCATTCCGGGCCGTCCGGCGCCGGAACTCGTGAGCGAGGAGATGGTGAAGAGCATGAAGACGGGATCGATCCTTGTTGAT
>Ga0114898_1000721_pt1 | contig 23077 bp, 27 predicted proteins | sample Malvired_Geostar_FD_83496 | JGI IMG/M metagenome (GOLD analysis project Ga0114898, IMG submission 83496) | Marine viral communities from the Global Malaspina Expedition - Malaspina viral metaG DeepMed_Geostar | ecosystem: Environmental > Aquatic > Marine > Oceanic | place: Mediterranean Sea... | reverse complement strand
CTTCTTTGTACTTGCGGCAGTTCACGGTGCGGGTCATGACATCTCTCCTGCGTTCAATTCGGCGGCGGCGCGCTTGAGCAGCGTCTTCACTGGGGCGGCGAGCCCCAGTCGCGGCGGGGCGGCGAGGTTATACCAGAGCCAGTCTGGCTCGGCCACGGCGTTGGTCTCGCCCTTGACTGTGATCAGCCAGGGCTCGATGGCCAGCTGGAAATGGCTGAATGTATGGGTCAGGCCCGGCAGCGCGCGGCGCTGCTGCAGTTGCAACGAATGACGTGCCGCCAGGGGGTCGAGGTCGGTCAGGTTGTCCAGTTCCGGCAGGCTCCAGAGTCCGCCCCACAGCCCGGTGGGCGGGCGACGGTAGAGCAGGATTGCGCCCTCAGGGTTTGCCAGCAGGGGCATCAAAGTGCGCTTGTGGGGCAGCGTCTTGCGCGGCTTGGGCACCGGGTACTGCGTTTCGCGACCGAGCAGGTGCGCACGGCAGCCGGCCTTCAAGGGACAGAGCAGGCAACTGGGTTTGCTGCGCGTGCAGAGTGTCGCGCCCAGGTCCATCATTGCCTGGGTGTAATGGTTGACTCGGGTTTGCGGCGTCAGGCGTTCGGCCACGTCCCAGAGTTGCCGGGCGACTTTCGGCTCGCCGGGATAGCCATCCTGCGCGACGTAGCGGGCCAGGACCCGCTTGACGTTACCGTCGAGTATCGGTGCGCGCAGCCCCATGCTCAGGCTGGCGATCGCGCCTGCCGTGGAACGCCCGATGCCGGGCAGTGCGGCAAGTTGGTCGACGCACTGTGGGAATTGGCCGCCATGCTCGGCCACGATCAGCTTCGCGGTCTTGTGCAGGTTGCGGGCTCGGCTGTAGTAGCCGAGCCCGGTCCACAGGTGCAGCACTTCATCCTCATCCGCGCTGGCCAGGGCCTGCACCGTGGGCAGTGCGTCCATGAAACGATCGAAGTAGCCGAGCACGGTGCTGACCTGGGTCTGCTGCAACATGATCTCCGACACCCATACCCGGTATGGCGTGATTGCCTGTTGCCAAGGTAGATCCTTGCGCCCGTGGCGGTCGTACCAGGCGAGCACCGCGGCGCTGAATTGCTCAGGGCTCATAGGCTGCGGGTTCATCGGTTGAACAGGCCTTTCAGGGCGTCTTTCAATTCAGGGCTGACCTTGTCGCCGAGCTTTTCTTCGATCTTCTCGTTGAGCTTTTCGCCGGCAAGCCTGGCGGCGATCTTGCCGAGTCCGTCGTTATCGAAGCGGCAGGCCTTGGCACCCAGCTCCAGCGGACCGCGGCAGCGCAGAGGCCATTCGATGCCGACGTAACGTTCATTTACCGCGCAGGCCGGATCGGGCATGGTGCCCTTGTCGCCCTCGATGATGATGCCGACGCGGTAGTCCATGCCCAATACACGCAGGTCGACATCGCCGTTGCCGTTGACGGTCAGGCCGGGAATGCTGGCCTTGAGGTCGGGGTTGGTTGCGACACCGTTGCGCAGCGTGAGGTTGCCCTTCAGCTGGCGGAACGGCGTGTCCTTGCTGCGCGGTTCGCTGGTGAGGGGTTTGCGGTTGAGCGTTGCGATGGCGCGACAGAGCTGCTGCTCGAGGTTGGCGTCGACGAGGACGCCATTGTCGACGAGGAAACCGATCTTGCCGTTGAGATTGTCGATCCACGCCTTCTGGCTGTTGCCCTGGCTGCGAATGTCGCCGTCCAGATTGAGCAGGCCTTTGATCGTCACGTTCTCGTCCTGGCTTTGCAGCAGACGCTCTACGGGGATGCGGGCCAAGCGGGTCTGGGCGGTTATCAGCGGTACGTCCGGCCGCACGTCAAGGCTGGCGGTGGCTTCGATGCGACCGTTGTAGAGGTTGCTGCGCAGGTCTTCCAGGGTGAGCAAGCCGCCGGCGCTGCGCGCCTTCAGGGCGAAGTCGTCAAGCGGCAGTTTCATTGCGGTGAGGCTGGCGATGGTGAGGTTGATCCGCGTATCCAGGCCGCGCAGGGTGCCTATTGGAAGGACCGAGGCCTCGCTCCAGGCCTGCTGGGTCGGTTTGTCTGGCAGCGGTGTGGTGCCACTGCCGATCACCGCGGCTTCGGTCGCTGCGACTTCGCTCTTCCGCGCCGAACCGGCCGAATCCTGCTTGCCGGGCGGCGGCAGGTAACGGTCAAGATTCAGTTGGTCGCCCTTGAGGTCGACGCGCAGCGCCTGCTTGGCGAAATCGCTGATACCGATCTGGCCGGTAAAGGTGCTGCCGTCCAGTTTCAGGTCGAGCTCTTCGAAGGCCAGGCTGTTCGAGCTTGCATTCAGGCGCGTCACCAGCTCGGCTTTGCTCAGGGCGGCGTTGTCGGCCGTCGCGGGAATCTGTTGGCCGATGCTGTCGAGAAACTCGCGCAGGTTGAACTCGGCGATGGACAGGGTGCCGGTTATTTTCGGCTGCTCCTGCACGTCGCGCGCCTTCAGCTCGGCAAGGCCACGTAGCTGGTTGGCAGTGAACTTGAGGCTGGTCCACTCGGCGATATCGGCCGCGAAATCAGCCAGCAACTGTCCCTGGGCGGTGAAGGAGAGGGTCTTGCCCTGCAGCGGCTCGCCGGATGCCTCGCCGCTCAGGCGCAGGTCTTCGAACTGATAGCGTTGCAGCCTGGTATCGAAGCGCAGCGCACCTTGCAGCTCGGTGCGCGCGCGCATCACGGGCTGGTTGCTGCCGAAGAAGGCGTTGAGCTTGACCGGGATGGAGGTGGCTTCACGGATCGCACCCGTGGTCAGCTCGATGCCTTCGGCGCTGTATTGCTGGCCACTTTGTGCGTCGTGGTAGGAGACCCGCGCATCGCTGATGGTCAGGCTGTCGATGTCGAGCTGCAAGGGGCGCCTGGCGTCATCGTCCTGCGACCCATCGGCCGGGGTCTCGGTTGGCTCCTCGGCGGGGCTGGAGCCGGGCTGTGTTTCGCTGGCTGGGGGTTGGCCTACGCCTTCCCAGTTGCCCTTGCCGCTCTCGTCACGGGCGAGGGTCAGGTTCAGGCCGTTGAGCGCAATGTCGCTCATCTGTACTTCACGGCTCAACAGTGGAAGCACCCGAACCGATAGCCCGAGCATGCGCAGGTCGGCGAAGGGTTGTTCCGGTGTGCGTACGCTGGCCAATGTGGTGTCGTGCAGTTGTAGCCCGAGCCAGGGGAACAGGCTCCAGCCGATGTCACCGGCGATATTCAGCTCGAGTCCGGCCTTGTCACGGGCAAGCGCGCGAATCTCGTCCTTGTAATCGTTGGGGTCGAACAAGTGGGTAAGGGCGAAGCCCAATGCGACGATGAGCAGCAGCAACCCGAGGATTACCAGGCCCAGGATCTTGCCGAGCGCTTTCATGGACAGGTCCTTTGTGTTTGGCATTCAAAAGCAGCGAGTATAGCGCCGCACGCCATGGCTTTCGTCGCCGCTGGCGTTGGAGTGGCTGCACGCGCCTGGGTTCCTGGGTAGCCCGCAATGGGCGAATACGCTGTGGGCGCGCTAGATCGGGTCCAGCGGCAGGTGCATCCGTGCGGCCAGTGCCTGCGCCTCGAGTTGTTCGGCTGGCGCTGTCAGATGCAGGGCTTTCCCGGCCTCCGCAGCCTGGTTCCGGCTTTGCTCGATGAGCCTTTTTCCGACACCGCGGCCCCGCGTGATCTTGCGAACGCACAGGTGCGACAGCTGCCAATGCGCCGCGCCGCGCCGCAGAATGGCCGCGCCAAGCAGGCGATCGTTGAAACGACCGGCGATCAGGCTGCGGTCGGCCAGCGCGGCCTCGATCAGGGTTGCGGCATTCGCGTAGGGCGCCAGCAGCCAGACCGGGGCATCGGCAAAGATTTTCGCCAGATCGATGCGATCCTGCTGGCTGGGCTCGGTGACGGTTTCGACGAGTACGGGCATGCTGACCTGGCGCGCTCAGTAGTGATGCCGGCAAGCATAACCAAGCCGGCCTGCCAGCGCACGATGACCCTGCGTCGCGGCCCGATGAGCTGCATCCTCAGGCGGATCGCGAACACTGGCGCGGCGGTGCCCGACGAAGGCTGCGGCAAGTTGGGTTCACGCCCGCCCGAACTGACCTGCTCGCAGCGGATGCGCGCGCGGGGCGCGTAGCCCCGCACGCGGGTTTGCGCCTATAATGCCGCTCTTTTTTAGCCCCACGATCAGCGGAGCTGTCGATGTCCGAACGTACGGCATGCGTAGAGCGCAATACCCTGGAAACCCAGGTCAAGGCCACCATTAATCTCGATGGCAGCGGCAAGTCCCGTTTTGCGATCGGCGTGCCCTTTCTCGAACACATGCTCGACCAGATCGCCCGTCACGGGCTGATCGATCTGGATATCGAGTGCCAGGGCGATCTGCATATCGATGACCACCACACCGTGGAAGACGTCGGTATCACGCTCGGTCAGGCTTTTGCCAAGGCCGTCGGCGACAAGAAGGGCATGACCCGCTACGGGCATTCCTATGTGCCGCTGGATGAAGCACTGTCGCGCGTGGTGATCGATTTTTCCGGGCGTCCGGGGTTGCAGATGCACGTCCCTTATACCCGCGCCACGGTCGGCGGCTTCGATGTCGATCTGTTCCAGGAGTTTTTCCAGGGTTTCGTCAATCACGCGCTGGTTACGCTGCATATCGATAATCTGCGTGGGCACAACACCCATCACCAGATCGAAACGGTGTTCAAGGCCTTCGGTCGCGCGCTGCGCATGGCGGTGACCCTGGACGAGCGCATGGCTGGCCAGATGCCGTCGACCAAGGGTTGCCTGTAATGCAGACGGTCGCTGTCATCGATTACGGCATGGGCAACCTGCACTCGGTCGCCAAGGCGCTCGAGCATGTGGGGGCCGGCCGGGTGCTGGTCACCAGCGATGCCCATGTGATCCGCGAGGCGGATCGCGTGGTGTTCCCGGGCGTCGGCGCGATCCGTGACTGCATGGCTGAGATCCGACGGCTGGGGTTCGACGAGCTGGTCCGCGAAGTGAGCGTCGATCGTCCTTTCCTCGGCATCTGCGTCGGTATGCAGGCGCTGATGGAGCGCAGCGAGGAAAACAGTGGCGTCGATTGCATCGGCCTGTTTCCCGGCCAGGTGCGCTTCTTTGGCAAGGATCTCGAAGAAGCCGGCGAGCGGCTGAAAGTCCCGCATATGGGCTGGAACGAGGTAGAACAGGGGATTGCGCATCCGCTCTGGCACAACATCCCAGCCGATGGCCGTTTCTATTTCGTGCACAGCTATTACATCGAAGCGGGCAACCCAAGGCAGGTGGTCGGTCGCGGTCATTACGGCAAGGATTTCGCTGCTGCACTGGCCGACGGTTCGCGCTTCGCCGTGCAGTTCCATCCTGAAAAGAGCCACACCCACGGCCTGCAGCTGCTGCAGAATTTTGCCGCCTGGGACGGCCGTTGGTAATGAGCCGGGCAAAGCTCAAGGCGCCGGTCCTGACGCTGGATTCCGCTCAGGAGCAGGCGGCGCAGCAGATCATCAAGCGCTTTCTGGAAGACCGTTTCGAGCTGGAGATGGGCTCCTTCGAGGCGCAGGAAGTGCTCGATCTGTTTGCCCGCAAGATTGCTCCGCTCTACTACAACAAGGCGATTTTCGACGTGCAGGCACACCTTAAGGAAAGGTTTGAAAGCATCGAAAGCGACCTGTGGGCGCTCGAAAAGAGCTGACCCTTACCCAACACCGACTTGAACAGGTTTGAGCCATGCTGATTATTCCCGCGATCGATCTCAAGGACGGCGCTTGCGTACGTTTGCGCCAGGGCCTGATGGATGATGCGACGGTATTTTCCGATGACCCGGTAGCCATGGCCGCCAAGTGGGTCGAGGCCGGTTGCCGCCGTCTGCACCTGGTGGACCTCAACGGCGCATTCGAAGGCCAGCCGGTCAACGGCGAAGTGGTCACCGCGATCGCCCGGCGCTATCCGAACCTGCCGATCCAGATCGGCGGGGGTATCCGGTCGCTGGAAACCATCGAGCACTACGTCCGTGCAGGCGTCAGCTACGTGATCATCGGCACCAAGGCGGTCAAGCAGCCGGAGTTTGTCGGTGAAGCCTGCCGCGCATTTCCGGGCAAGGTCATCGTGGGTCTGGATGCCAAGGACGGGTTCGTCGCGACCGATGGCTGGGCCGAGGTCAGCAGCGTGCAGGCTGTGGATCTGGCGCGCCGCTTCGAAGCCGATGGGGTGTCGGCCATCGTCTACACCGACATCGCCAAGGACGGCATGATGCAGGGCTGTAACGTCGAGGCAACGGTGGCCCTGGCCAATGCCAGCCGTATCCCGGTGATCGCCTCGGGCGGTATCCATAATATCGGCGATATCCAGAAGCTGCTCGACACCAACACGCCCGGCATCATCGGCGCCATCACGGGCCGCGCCATTTACGAGGGCACCCTAGATGTGGCCGAAGCCCAGGCGCTCTGCGACTTGAAATTCAAGGACGAGTGATTTGCGAAGCCCGACGGATGGCAGGCCATCCTTCAGGGTTCCACACGGTGGATCGGCGAAGCGCGATCCACCGCAACACGCGCTGATCGGTTTGCTTGCAGCGGTCGCTGCTCCGGAGAAAAGCCCATGGCATTGGCCAAACGCATCATCCCCTGCCTCGACGTGGACAATGGCCGCGTGGTCAAGGGCGTCCAGTTCGAGAACATCCGCGACGCCGGCGACCCGGTGGAAATCGCCCGCCGCTACGACGAGCAGGGCGCCGACGAGATCACCTTCCTCGACATCACCGCCAGCGTCGACAACCGCGACACCACCCTGCACACCGTCGAGCGTATGGCCAGTCAGGTATTCATCCCGCTGACCGTGGGTGGTGGCGTCAGGACCGTGCAGGATATCCGCAACCTGCTCAACGCCGGCGCCGACAAGGTTTCGATCAACACCGCCGCGGTGTTCAACCCGGACTTCGTCGGTGAGGCCGCGGACCGCTTCGGCTCGCAGTGCATCGTCGTCGCCATCGACGCGAAGAAGGTCTCCGCACCGGGCGAGCCTGGCCGTTGGGAAATCTTCACCCATGGCGGGCGCAAGCCCACCGGGCTGGATGCGGTGGCCTGGGCGAAGAAGATGGAAGACCTCGGCGCTGGCGAGATCCTGCTGACCAGCATGGACCAGGACGGCGTGAAGAGCGGCTACGACCTGGGCGTCACCCGCGCCATCAGCGAAGCGCTTTGCATCCCGGTGATCGCCTCCGGTGGTGTCGGCAATCTGCAGCACCTGGCCGATGGCATCCTCGAAGGCAAGGCCGATGCGGTGCTGGCCGCGAGTATCTTTCATTTCGGCGAATACACCGTTCCGGAAGCCAAGGCCTACCTGGCCGCCCGCGGCATCGTGATGCGTTGATCCCGACGTGCAGCTGAATAAGGCTTAATGCCCGAGACAAGGACACGCCCGCCGCAGTCGCGGGCGAACAATTAGGAGATTTCTCATGCTCAAGACCATCGCCTCCATTGCCAGTGCGCTGCTGCTCGGCGCCTCGCTGGCCCATGCCCAGGAACCGGCGAAGATCGACCTGCTGACGGAGAACTTTCCGCCCTACAACATGGCGGCCGACGGCAAGAACTTCGCCCGCGATGAAAACATCAGCGGCATCGCTGCGGACATCGTGCGCGAGATGTTCAAGCGCGCCGGTGTCGACTACACCCTGACGCTGCGTTTTCCCTGGGAGCGCATCTACGGCATGGCGCTGGAGCAGCCTAACTACGGCATTTTCGTCACCGCGCGGCTGCCCGAGCGTGAGGAGCTGTTCAAGTGGGTCGGACCCATCGGCCCGGACGACTGGGTGCTGCTGGCCCGTGGCGACAGCCCGATCAACCTGACCAGCCTGGATCAGGCGCGCCAGTACAACATCGGCGCCTACAAGGGTGACGCCATCGCCGAACACCTGGACGGTCAGGGACTGCAGCCGCAGCTCGCCCTGCGCGATCAGGAAAACGTGAAGAAGCTGGTCGACGGCAAGATCGACCTGTGGGCCACCGGCGATCCCGCCGGCCGCTACCTGGCGCGGCAGGAAGGCGTGACCGGGCTCAAGCGCGTGCTGCGCTTCGACAGTGCCGAACTCTACCTGGCGCTGAACAAGCAGGTCGCCGACGAGACGGTGCAGAAGCTGCAGAAGGCGCTCGACCAGATGCGCCGCGAAGGTGTGATCGACGAGATCAACGCGCGTTACCTCTAAGTCTCCTTGGTCGGCGCATCTCCTGCGCCGACTTTCTCGATGATGGCGGTGCGCTAGCAGGGTGCGCCGATCCACTTCCTCGCGCCGTCCTGGCGCATGCACGCTTCCCCGTTTCAGCAGGCGCTTAGCCCTGGCGCCGTGGCGCTTCGCTGGTTCGCATCTTGCTTTGGATCGACCCCGGCTCTGGCTCGCGGAGGGGTGGGCCAGAGAATCGAGAAAAAGGGAGCGATCGATGTTCAAGCGAATCATTGCCGTCGTCTTGCTGCTGCTCTGTGCTCACGCGCACGCCGCGCTGCCTGACGATTACCGAGTCGTGCTGCTGACCGAGAATTTTCCACCATTCAACATGGCCGAGGACGGCAAGAACTACGCGTCCGACGCGCGCATTCACGGCATCAACGCCGACATCGTGCGCGAGATGTTCCGCCGCGCGGACATCCGCTACGAGCTGACCCTGCGCTTCCCCTGGGACCGCATCTACAAGCAGGTGCTGCAACAGCCGGATCAGGGGCTGTTCTCCACCACCTTTACCGCCGAGCGCGAGCCGCATTTCAAATGGGTCGGGCCGCTGGCAAGCATCAGCTGGGTGCTGCTGGCGCCCGCCGACAGTCCTCTGCGCCTGACCGGGCTGGAGCAGGCACGTGACCTGCGCATTGGTGCCTACAAGAACGACGCGGTCAGCCAGCACTTGGAGGGCAAGGGCCTGGCGCCGATCAATTCGCTGCGCGACCAGGAGAACATCGGCAAGCTGCTCAAGGGACAGATCGACGTTTGGGCCACCGCCGATCCGGTCGGCCCCTATCTGGCCAAGCAGGAAGGCGTCACCGGTCTGAAGCCGGTGCTGCGTTTCAATGAGGCGCGGTTGTTCCTTGCACTCAACCGGGCGACGCCGGACGAGGTGGTCGAGCGTCTGCAACGGGCGCTGGACGCGATGCGCGCCGATGGCACGGTGGACAGGATGCTGCCGCGCTATCTCTGATGCTCAGCGATAGATGCCGCCACGGCCGTGGGCGGCCATCGCCCGGTTGCTGCGCGTGGCAATCATCTGGCCGACGTCTACCCAGTCGATGCCCTGTGCGGCCAGGCGTGGCAGTTCGCGTTCGAGCAAGGCCAGCGTGCTCTCGTGGGGATGACCGATGATGACGACCGAGCCCTGCTTGCGGGCCAGTGCCACAGCGGCGTGAAAGCGTTCGGCTACCGCGAACGGTGAGGGATCATCATCGAGAAAGATGTCCCGCGACAGGCTGGCCAGTGCCGTGCGTTGGGCGCTGGCGGCGGCCACGGTGCGCGGGCTGGTACGGCTGTCGAGAAAGAACAGGTGGCGGCGCTGCAGTTCGCCCATCAGCCAGGTCATGGCCTGTGTCTGATCGGTCATGGCGCTGCCCATGTGGTTGTTCAGCCCGCTGGCATGCGGCACCGCTTCAAGGGCTGCGTCGAGGCGGCGCGCCAGCTCGTCGTGGGGCAGACGAGGGTGCCAGGCGAAACGGCCCTGGGCAGGCGCCATCGGCATATGCAGCATGACGGTCTTGCCGGCGCTATGGGCCTGTTCGGCCAAGGCGGCAGCGTGGCGGGTGTCCGGCAGGATCGCCAGTGCGACCGGTCCCGGCAGCTCCAGCACACGGCGATCGCGCGTGGGGTTCTGGCCGAGGTCGTCGATGACCAGGGTCAGCCTGGGTCGGGGCTCATGTTCGTGTACGACGTCGCGGCCGAGCACGGCCTGGCTGAATACTGCCAGCACCAGTGCCAGGCCCGCTGCCCAGGCGGGCATGCTCATTGCCCGCGGGTGAGATTCAATCCCTTGAGCAGATTCAGCGCCTGGCCGAGTTGGTAGTCGTCATCCTGCGGGCGCGGCGAATCACTGGCGATCTGCGTGCTGGTGGGGCGGTCCGGCCCGCCATTGCCATTGCCCAGATGCCCGGCGAGATCGGCCTCGCGAAGGCCTTCGGCAGCCTGTTCACGGGTCAGCTTGGCGCGTTCCACCTTGATGTCGGGCTCGATGCCCTGGGCCTGGATCGAGCGGCCGTTGGGGGTGTAGTACAGCGCTGTGGTCAGTTTCAGCGCGCGGTCGTTATTCAGCGGCAGCACGGTCTGCACCGAACCCTTGCCAAAGCTGTCGGTGCCCATTACCACGCCACGCTTGTGATCCTGCAGGGCCCCGGCAACGATTTCCGAGGCCGAAGCACTGCCGCCATTGATCAGCACCACCAGCGGTACCCCTTCGCTGGCATCGCCCGCATCGGCGTTGAAGCGCAGCTCGGAATTGGCGATGCGGCCCTTGGTGTAGACGATCAGGCCCTTGGTGAGGAAATGGTCGGAAATCTCCACCGCCGCCTGCAGCACGCCACCCGGGTTGTTGCGCAGGTCGAGCACCAGGCCGTTGAGCTTCTTGCCGCCGTTGTCCTTCTTCAGCCGGGCCAGGGCCTTGCCGACTTCCTCGCCGGAGTTGACCTTGAACTGGGTGATGCGCAGGTAACCGTAGCCGGGCTCCAGCATCTGGCTCTTGACGCTGCGCACCTTGATCACCGCGCGGGTCAACTTGACGTCGAACGGCTGACCGCCCTCACGTACCAGCGTCAGGCTGATCGTGCTGCCGGGCTTGCCGCGCATCTTGCCGATGGCGTCCATCATCGACAGCCCCTTGGTCGGCTGCCCGTCGATCTTGACGATCAGGTCGCCGGCTTCGATGCCGGCCTTGGATGCCGGCGTATCGTCGATCGGCGACACCACCTTGATGAAGCCGTCTTCCATGCCGACCTCAATGCCCAGCCCGCCGAATTCGCCGCTGGTGCTTTCCTGCAGCTCGGCGAATGCGTCGGGCTCGAGATAGGCCGAGTGCGGATCGAGGTTGCTGAGCATGCCCTTGATGGCATTTTCCAGCAGCGTCTTGTCATCTACCGGCTCGACATAGGCGGCCTTAATGCGGTCCAGCACTTCGGCGAAGGTGCGCAGTTCATCCAGCGGTAGCGGCGCTTTGGAGCTCGGTACCGCAGCCGCTTCCGCCGGAGGCTGCTGGGCCCAGGCACCGCCTTGCATGCCCAGCAGGATGGCCAGGGCGAGCGTGGAGGGGCGGGCGAAACGGCGCAGGTGCAACATGTCGAACTCCAGTAATGAGAGGGCACGCTAGGCAAATGGGGCGGCTCGGTAGGGCCGAATCCGCCCTCAACTAGCCTTGCGTGCGGCACCATTGGGCAGGATCGCTGGGGCGGCCCTGCTGACGAATGGCGAAATACAGTGCGGCGGTTTCCTGGCCGCCGCTGGTGCCAACGGTGGCGATCGGGTCGCCGGCCTTGACGATCTCGCCGGCGTCGCGCAGCAGGCTCTGGTTGTGCCCGTACAAGCTCAGGTAGCCGTTGCCATGGTCGAGAATCACCAGCAGGCCGGCGCCGCGCAACCAGTCGGCGAAGACCACCCGACCGCCATGCACGGCACGAACCTGTGTGCCGGCACTGGCGCCGATCAGTACGCCGTCCCATTTGGTTCGAGCGTCGCCGCCGCGCGGAGTGCCGTAGCGGGCGACGAGACGTCCGTCGACCGGCCACGGCAACTTGCCCTTGGCCTGGGCGAATGGTCCGCCGAAACTGCTGCCGGCGCTGGAAACCATCGGACCGCTTGGCGCTGCGCTGCCGGCCTGGCGTTGCTGCTGTCGCTGGCGCTCGGCCAGCAGTTCGCGCTGGCGGGCCTCTTCGGCTTCGCGAGCCTGTCGTGCGAGGGTTTCTTCAATGGTCTTGAGCACGCGCTCGAACTGCGCCTGTTCCTGCCGACGCGCCTGCAGCTTGCGTTCACGGGTGGACAGATCGCTGTTGAGCTTGGCCAGGGTCTGCTGACGCTCCTTGCGCACCTCCGCGAGCTGGTTGCGCCGCTCCAACAGGCCGTCCTTCTTCTCGGCGAGCAGGATCTGCTGGGCTTCGATGTCGGCCTCGACGTTGGCCAGCTGGCGCAGTGTCTCGTTGAAGCTGTCGAGCTGCTCGAGGCGGGCCTTGTTGAGATAGTCGTAATAGGTGAGGGTGCGACTGAATTTTTCCGGGTTCTGCTGATTGAGCAGCAGCTTGAGGTATTCCTGACGACCGTTCTGATAGGCGGCGCGGGCCTGCAGGCCGATCAGGCGCTGCTGTTCCAGGCGAGCACCTTCGAGGGTGGTCTTCTCCTCGTTCAGGCGCTCCAGCTCGGCCTCGCTGCGGTCGATTTCCTGCTGCAGGGTGTCGACCTGCTTTTCCAGCTGGCCCATCTCGCTTTCGGTGGTCTGCAGCTGTTTCTGGACGCCGGATTTCTCCTGCTCGATCTGCTTGAGCAGCTTCTGCAGCTCGGCAATGTCCTGGCGGGCGGCTTCGATCTGCTGCCTTGCGGCGGCGCGCTCGTCCGCCACGGCCGGGCCGAGCAGGCAGAGAAAGGCGAGGGCGAGGAATGTACGAGGCATGGAAGGCTGTCAACCGAGGGTCATGACCGGCGTAGTATGCCTAAAAAGCGGACGGGAAGCTTGAGGCCCGTCGCGGGAAGCGAAGGCTGGCGCCCCCGCATCCCGCTAACGCCCGTCAGTTGAGTTCGACGATCGAGCGGCCGGTCATTTCCTGCGGTACCGGCATGCCCAGCAGCGTCAGCATGGTCGGCGCGACGTCGGCCAGCACGCCGCCTTCGCGGATCGAGACGTTGCGCTTGCCGATATAGATGAAGGGCACCGGTTCGCAGGTGTGCGCGGTGTGCGCCTGCCCGGTCATGGCGTCTTCCATCTGCTCGACGTTGCCGTGGTCGGCGGTCAGCAGCGCTTCGCCGCCGACCTTGTCCAGCGCCTCGACGATGCGCCCGACGCAGCTGTCCAGGCACTCGACCGCCTTGACCGCCGCTTCGAATACGCCGGTGTGGCCGACCATGTCGCCGTTGGCGTAGTTGACGATGATGACGTCGTAGCGCTGATTCTCGATGGCATCGACGATGCGGTCGGTGACCTCGGGCGCGCTCATCTCGGGTTTCAGATCGTAAGTGGCGACCTGAGGCGATGGGATCAGAATTCGTTCCTCGCCCGGGAAGGGCTCTTCGCGGCCGCCGGAGAAGAAGAAGGTGACGTGGGCGTACTTCTCGGTTTCGGCGATGCGCAGCTGGGTCTTGCCGTTGTTGGCCAGATATTCGCCGAGCACGTTGGTCAACGCTTCCGGGGCGAAGGCGGCGGGCGCCGGAATGCTCGCGGCGTACTGGGTGAGCATGACGAAGCCGGCCAGCTGCGGCACGCGGGCCCGCGGGAACTCGCTGAAACCGGGCTCGACGAAGCAGCGGGTCAGCTCGCGGGCGCGGTCGGCGCGGAAGTTCATGAACACCACGGCGTCACCGTCCTCGACGCGCACCGGCTCGCCAATGCTGGTGGCCTTGACGAACTCGTCGCTTTCACCGCGCTCGTAGGCCGCGATCAGGCCGTCCACTGCGTAGTCGGAGCGGTATTCGGCCTTGCCGTCGACGATCAGCTCGTAGGCCTGCTGCACGCGGTCCCAGCGGTTGTCGCGGTCCATGGCGAAGTAGCGGCCGATCAGGCTGGCGATACGGCCCTTACCCAGGCGGGTGAAGGTGGCCTGGAGCAGTTCGATGGAGCTTTGCGCGCTCTTCGGCGGGGTGTCGCGGCCGTCGAGGAAGGCATGCAGGTAGATCTTCTCGGCGCCCCGTTGGGCTGCCAGTTCCGCCATGGCCACCAGATGGTCCTGGTGGCTGTGCACGCCACCGTCGGAAAGCAGGCCGAGGATGTGCACCGCCTTGCCGGCACCTACGGCCTTGTCGACCGCAGCGCAGATGGTCGGGTTGGCGAAGAATTCGCCGTCGCGGATCGCCTTGGTCACCCGGGTGAAGTCCTGATACACCACCCGGCCTGCGCCCAGGTTCATGTGGCCGACCTCGGAGTTGCCCATCTGCCCGTCCGGCAGACCGACATCCATGCCGCTGCCGGAGATCAGTCCGTGTGGCTGAGTCGCCAGCAGACGATCGTAGACCGGCTTGCGCGCGGCATGGATGGCGTTGAACTCGGGGCTGTCGCTGTGCCCGAAGCCATCGAGAATGATCAGTACCAGGGGTTTGGGCGCGGCGGTAGGGGCGACAGGCATGCTTTCGGGCTCCTTGCACGGGGGCGGAAAAGGGCGGCCAGTCTACTGGCTGGCCGTGGCGAGGTCACGAGTCGTCAGGGTTCAGCCGGTAGGAGGGGCTGTGTATACTGGCCCGCATTTTATCGCCCGGGTACCCGTTGATGCTCGCTAACCTGATTGAATTTGTCTCTAACCACTATGTACTCAGCAGCCTGTTCGTGGCGCTGTTGATCCTTCTGTTCATTACCGAGACACGCAAGGGTGGCAAGAGCCTGAGCAATCGTGAACTGACGGCGCTGGTCAACAGTGGCGAGGGCGTCGTGTTGGACGTGCGCGTCAAGAAGGAGTTCGATGCCGGCCATATCGTCGATGCATTGAACATTCCCTACGACAAGCTGGTCAGCCGCACAGGCGAGCTGGAAAAGCACAAGGCCAAGACCATCATCGTGGTCGATGCCATGGGTCAGCACGCCGGAACGGCCTGCCGTGAGCTGCTGAAGGCAGGCTTCACTGCCGCCAAGCTGTCGGGAGGGATTTCCAGCTGGCGCGGCGACAATCTGCCAGTGGTCAAGTAATCATGCCCAAGGTCGTCATCTATACCACCGCCTGGTGCCCGTTCTGCATCCGCGCCAAGGCGCTGCTCGATCGCAAGGGTGTCGCCTACGAGGAGATTCCCGTGGATGGCAATCCCTCTCTGCGCGCCGAGATGGCCAGCAAGGCCGGGCGTACCTCGGTACCGCAGATATGGATCGGCGATAAACACGTCGGCGGCTGCGACGAGCTGCACGCGTTGGAGCGCGGCGGACGTCTCGACCCGTTGCTGCAGGCCTGAGGCCAACACGCGGGTGCGCGAACAATTCAAACGACACGCACAACTGGATAGAAGGTTGCAGAAATGACCGAACAAGCTAATAACGGCGGCGCAGCGTCGCAGAGCGAACAGGGCGCGCAGTTCTCCCTGCAGCGCATCTACGTCCGCGACCTGTCCTTCGAGGCGCCGAAGAGCCCGGAGATTTTCCGTCAGGAATGGAATCCGAGTGTCGCGCTGGATCTGAACACCAAGCAGAAGGCGCTCGAGGGTGACTTCCATGAAGTCGTGCTGACCCTTTCGGTGACGGTGAAGACCGGCGAAGAAGTGGCCTTCATCGCCGAAGTGCAACAGGCCGGAATCTTCCTGATCAAGGGCTTGGAAGCGGCAGCCATGAGCCACACGCTCGGTGCGTTCTGCCCGAACATCCTCTTCCCGTACGCCCGTGAGGCGCTGGACAGCCTGGTGACCCGCGGTTCGTTCCCGGCGCTGATGCTGGCTCCGGTGAACTTCGACGCGCTCTACGCCCAGGAAATGGCGCGCATGCAGGGTGCCGGTGAGGCCCCCAGCACTGCCCACTGATCCATGTGGATCATGCAGGAAGCGTCTTACGCTTCCTGCATTCCCCTCTGCGCGTCAGCGCACCTGCACTACCAGCTTGCCGACCGCTTTGCGCTGACCCAGCGTGGCGATCGCTTGGCCGGTCTGCTCCAGTGGAAAACGTTGCGACACCAGCGGCTTGAGCTTGCCTTCGGCGTGCCAGGCGAACAGCTGGCGGAAATTAGCGGCGTTGTCCTGCGGCTGACGTTGGGCAAAGGCGCCCCAGAATACGCCGATCAGTGCCGCACCCTTGAGCAACGGCAGGTTGGCCGGCAACGCCGGAATATCGCCGCCGGCGGCAAAGCCGATCACCAGCATGCGACCGTTCCAGGCGATGCTGCGGAAGGCTTCCTCGAACAGCTTGCCGCCCACCGGATCGTAGATCACATCCACGCCCTGGCCGCCGGTCAGTTCCTTCAGGCGCTCCTTCAGGCTCACTTCGCTGTAGTTGATCAGCTCGTCGGCGCCGGCATTCTTCGCCACCTCCAGCTTCTCGGCGCTCGAGGCTGCGGCGATCACTCGGGCGCCCATGGCCTTGCCGATCTCGACGGCAGCCAGACCGACGCCACCGGAGGCGCCCAGCACCAGCAGGGTTTCACCGGGTTGCAGATTGGCGCGCTGCTTGAGCGCATGCATCGAGGTGCCGTAGGTCATGCTGAAGGCGGCAGCGGTCTCGAAGTCCATGCTTGGCGGAATCGGCAGTGCGTTGCTGCTGGCGACCGCAACCTGCTCGGCGAAGCTGCCCCAGCCGGTCAACGCCATGACCCGGTCACCCACTTTCAGGTGGCTCACCTTCTCGCCGACCGCGGCAATCACGCCGGCCGCCTCGCCGCCTGGCGAGAACGGGAACGGCGGCTTGAACTGGTACTTGCCCTCGATCATCAGCGTGTCAGGGAAATTCACCCCGGCGGCATGCACGTCGAGCAGGATCTCGCTCGGCTTGATCTGAGGGGTGGGGGCATCTTCGACAACCAGGCTTTCGGGCGGGCCGAAGCTTTTGCACAGGACGGCTTTCATCGCTTTTCCTTGTTCGACTGGTCGGACGCTTGCCGCCCGACATGGATGGCTCGACTGCTCAGGACTATCCAGTCTAGGAGCGCTGCGTGGCGAGGCAATCAGCATCGTTCGCTGTAATGGCGACGTATAAGTGCCAGGCGATAGTGCAACGACTTGGGCGTTGTGCTGCGACTGGTTATGCTGGCGCAGTTTCTTACTGGAGCCGCAGCGTGAGATACCTACTATCGATGTTTTTCTGCCTGGCACTTGCCGGGGCTGTTCAAGCCAATGAGTCCGCCGAAGAGTCCGCTGCTCCCCAGACCCTCTATTACGCGCTGACGCCTGCGATGGTGGGCAACTATGGCTCCGGCGAGCGACTCAAGTACTACAAGGCCGATGTCGCGTTGCGCATCTCCAGCAAGGAGGTCGAAGATCGGGTCAAACATCATGAACCGCTGATCCGCCACCAACTGGTAATGCTCTTCTCGCAGCAGACCGACGAGACCCTGAGTGGTCCTGAAGCGAAGGAACAGCTGCGTCAGGAAGCGTTGAAGCAGGTGCGTGAGGTGCTCGAACAGGAGGAAGGCAAACCGCTTGTCGATGATCTGCTGTTCAACAACCTGATCATCCAGTAGTCAGCGCATCGCCAGGATCGCCATCCACTCGCTATCGCTCACCGGCATCACCGACAGTCGGCTGCCTTTCTTCACCAGTGCTAGTTCCTCCAGTGCTGGCTCGGCCTTCAGGCGCGCCAGTTTCAGCGGTGTCGCGAAGGCCTCGACGAACTCGACATCGACCGCGCTCCACGGATTGGCGTCTTCACGAGCCTTGGCATCGTGGTAGGGGCTTTCAGGGTCGAGCGCGGTGGGGTCGGGGTAGGCGCTACGGGATATCCGGCCGATTCCGGCGATGCCTGGCTCGGCGCAGCTGGAGTGATAGAAGAAGAATTGATCGCCTTCCTGCATCTCCCGCAGGAAATTGCGTGCCTGATAGTTGCGCACGCCGTCCCAGCGCCCGCGGCCCAGTTTTTCCAGGTCCCGAATTGAAAACTCGTCCGGTTCGGACTTCATTAGCCAGTACGGCATGAACCTTGCTCTCCTGTCAGACGGTTCGATCAGACCATGATGGCAAAATCTCCGACAATCGGCTGCAATACGGATTTGCGCGGTGCCGAGGCTTAACGGAAAATGCCGCGGCTGTAAGGTGGCCTATCGAGTCCTAGAACGATAAATCACACTGACTCGAAGCAAGCATTTCGCCTGGTAGGGGGAGGCGAACACACATGAAACGTAAGCCCGATATTCTGTGGATTTTGGTCTTTATCTTTGGTCTTGGCGTAGTCACCACAGGCTATACGCAGAGTCTGTGGGATCAGCACGATGGCGCGGCCGGCATGGCCCCGGTCATTCAGGTGCAGCAGGCTCAACAGCGATGACCTCGTGCCGCACGGACGCGGCGCTCCGTCACCCGGCGTACCAGCCCTGGTCCGTCACCGTAGCCTGAAGCGCTACATCCCAGCTCTCCAGCGGCAGTCGATCGACTCGCTGGCATTCGTGAGCCAGTCCCAATAACGTCGGTTTGTGACTTTTTTTGCGCATCGCGCGATACGCCAGGCTGCGATCATAGAAACCGCCGCCCATTCCCAGTCGCCCGCCGTTCCCGTCGAAGCCCACCAGCGGCATCAACAGCAGGTCGAGTGCCCAGACGCGACGCTGTCGAGCGGTTCGAATCACCGGTTCGAGAATGCCGAAGCGGTTGCGCCGCAGCCGCTCGCCGGGCTTGACGCGCTGGAACACCATGCGCGTGCGCGGCCAGGGGTTGAGGACTGGGAGATAGGTCGCCTTGCCGCGACGCTGAGCCGCTTGCAGCAGTAGGCGTGGATCGATTTCGCCATCGTTGGGCAGGTACAGCGCGATATGCCGAGCGCGCCGAAACTGCGGATGGTGGGCTAGCTGCCGGTAGAGCCGGCGAGCGGCGAGGCGCTGCTGGGCGGGTGTCAGTTGGCGCCGGGCGTGGCGCAACTTGCGGCGCAGCGCCGGGCGCGAAAGGCCTTCGGCTGCAATCATAGGAAGTGGCTCCCCAGCATGCCGCTGCCCGCGTAGGCCCTTGAACCCGAGAGTTCAAGGTGGCGACTACAGAGTACCTTAAGGCTTTCCGTCAGGCGGACATGCACACCGGCACCACGTGTAGCCTCCATGGTATTGCTTATCGGGAGAGGGTCATCGCCGACTGGCGAACATGCCAGGGAGTTGGGCGGAGTATAACGCAAACCGGCTACCGTTGATCAGTTGCCGGACGGGTTCGGGTCGGTGGCCAGCGCGCTGTCGACGCGCTCTAGGAGCATGCGTACGTGCTCGCGCGCGCTGTTGGCTTCGGCATCCAGGCGGTCATGTTTGTGCAGCAGCTCGTGGGTAATGTTCAGTGCCGCCATCACCGCGACGCGGTCTGCGCCGATGACTTTGCCGCTGCTGCGGATCTCGCGCATCTTGCGATCCAGATAGCGGGCCGCGCCTTCCAGGTTGCTGCGTTCTTCCGGCGGACAGGCAATGCAATATTCCTTGTCCATGATGTGCACGGTGACGGTGTTCGGCTGGGTCATGTGTCCTGCTCCAGGGCTTTCAGGCGCGAAATCATTGATTCGACCTTCAAGCGTGCCATTTCGTTCTTTTCGATCAGATGAGCGCGCTCTTCACGCCAGGCCCGCTCGTTGGCCAGTAGCAGATGGTTCTGCGCCTTGAGCTGTTCGATGCGCTGAATCAGCTGCTCCAGCTTGATGGTCAGCGCTTTCAGATCGGCGTCTTCCATGGGATTCCTGTTGAGGCACTGGTGAAGACGAGGCGATGCCCAGGGGCTTCGATGGTCTTGCCGCGGCCGCCGGTGCTAGGATACGAAGCCTTCATTCTAGTCATTGCGCCACTGTGCGCCTAGCCGCCATGTCCATTCAGAACTCCCCCTACGCCGCTTTCGCCACACTTCTGGCGAGCAGTCCGCAAACCGTATCGCCAGCCGAGCTGCACGGCCTGTTGCTGGGGCGCAGCTGCGCTGGCGCCGGCTTCGATGTCGAGCCCTGGCTGACCGATGCCTCCGACCTGCTAGGTGAGGCGCCTCAGGACAATGTGCGCCAGGCCCTGATCGGCCTGCAGGAGATGGTCAAGGGCGAGCTTGCCGGCGACGACATCGCCATTGTCCTGTTGCTGCCCAGTGACGAAGCGCCACTGGCCGAACGCGCCGTGGCGCTCGGCCAATGGTGCCAGGGTTTCCTGGCCGGTTTCGGCCTGACCGCGGGTGATCGTGCGCTGAGCAGCGAAGCCATGGAAGTGCTGCAGGACCTCTCTGCCATCGCACAGATCCAGGATTCGCTGGAAGAATCCGAGGATGGCGAAACCGATTACATGGAGGTGATGGAATACCTGCGCGTGGCGCCGTTGCTGCTGTTCACCGAGTGCGCCAAACCGCTGCACGCCGCAGCGAAACCGTCTCTGCATTGAGGAAACCGCTCTGTCCATGACTCGCATCCCGAAACCGGAATACGCCCGTCGGCGCAAGGCGCTGATGGAGCTGATGGAACCCAACAGCATCGCCATTCTGCCGGCGGCGCCGATGTACATCCGCAACCGTGATGTCGAGCATGTCTACCGCCAGGACAGCGACTTCCAGTACCTCTCCGGTTTCCCCGAGCCGGAAGCGGTGATCGCCCTGATCCCCGGTCGCGAGCATGGTGAATACGTGCTGTTCTGTCGCGAGCGCGATCCCGAGCGCGAGCTCTGGGACGGTCTGCGTGCCGGGCAGGACGGGGCCATTGCCGAATATGGCGCCGACGATGCCTTTCCCATCGGTGATATCGACGACATTCTTCCCGGCCTGATCGAGGGCCGCGACCGGGTCTACTACGCCATCGGCACCAACGAAGCCTTCGATCATCGGCTGATGGAGTGGATCAAGACCATCCGCGGCAAGGCCCGCCAGGGCGCGCAACCGCCCAGCGAGTTCGTCGCGCTCGATCACCTGCTGCACGACATGCGTCTGTACAAGTCGAGCAACGAGGTGAAGGTGATGAAGCATGCGGCGGAGATTTCTGCCCGCGCGCACATCCGTGCCATGCAGGCCAGCCGCGCCGGCCTGTTCGAGTATCACCTGGAAGCCGAGCTGGACTACGAGTTCCGCAAGGGTGGCGCGAAGATGCCGGCTTACGGCAGCATCGTCGCCGCGGGTCGCAATGCCTGCATCCTGCATTACCGCGAGAACGACGCGCCGCTCAAGGATGGCGACCTGGTGCTGATCGACGCCGGTTGCGAAATCGACTGCTACGCCAGCGACATTACCCGCACCTTCCCGGTCAACGGCCGCTTCTCGCCCGAGCAGAAGGCCATCTACGAACTGGTGCTCAAGGCCAATGAAGAAGCCTTCAAGCACATCGCACCCGGCAAGCACTGGAACGAGGCGCACGAGGCCACGGTGCGAGTGATCACCGTCGGGCTGGTCGAGCTGGGCCTGCTGCAGGGCGAGGTCGACCAGCTGATCGCCAGCGAGGCCTACAAACCTTTCTATATGCATCGCGCCGGCCACTGGCTGGGCATGGACGTGCATGACGTCGGCGACTACAAGATCGGCGGCGAGTGGCGCGTGCTCGAGCCGGGCATGGCAATGACCGTCGAGCCGGGCATCTATATCGCCGTGGACAACCAGAACGTCGCCAAGAAGTGGCGCGGCATCGGCGTGCGTATCGAGGATGACGTAGTGGTGACGAAGACCGGCTGCGAGATCCTTACCGATGGCGTGCCAAAAAGTGTTGCCGAGATCGAGGCGCTGATGGCCGCCGCTCGCGAGCAGGTCGCCTGACATGCAGAGCCTGGCGATCATCGGCGGTGGGCTGGTCGGTGCCAGCCTCGCGTTGGCCTTGCAGGACGGCGCCCGTGAGCGCGGCTGGCGGATCCATCTGATCGAGCCGTTCGAGCCGGGCCATGAGTACCAGCCGAGCTATGACGCGCGCTCCACCGCACTGTCTTACGGCACCCGGATGATCTATCAGCGCCTGGGCCTGTGGGAGCGGATCGCCGAGCGTGCCGAACCGATCCTGCATATTCACGTGTCCGAGCGCGGCCGTCTCGGCGCAGCGCGTTTGCATGCGCGCGACGAGGGCGTCGAGGCGCTGGGCTACGTGGTGGAAAATGCCTGGATCGGTCACTGCCTGTGGCAGGCGCTGGATGATCGGGTGGTGGTCCGCCATTGCCCGGCAGAGGTCGAGCGGCTGGAACCCAGCGCCACCGGCTATCGCCTGAGCTTCACCGATGGTCAGACGTTGGCGTGCGAGCTGACCGTGCTGGCCGATGGTGGTCGCTCCGGCTTGCGCGAGCAGCTCGGCATTCAGGTCTATCGGCGCCCCTATGGCCAGACCGCTCTGATCGGCAACATCACCCCGGGCAAGCCGCACGGCGGGCTGGCCTTCGAACGCTTCACCGAAGACGGCCCCATGGCGCTGCTGCCACTGCAGGACAACCGCTGCGCGCTGGTGTGGACGCGTTCTCCGGCCGACGCCGCGCGCTTGGCGCAGGCTCACGAGGCGGCCTTCCTGGAGGAGCTGCAGGAGGCCTTCGGCTATCGCCTGGGCGCCTTGCAGCAGGTCGGTGCCCGGCATCTGTATCCGCTGACGCTGATCGAGGCCGAGGAGCAGGTGCGCTCGGGGCTGGTGGTGCTGGGCAATGCTGCGCACAGCCTGCACCCGATCGCCGGGCAGGGTTACAACCTGTCGCTGCGGGATGTCGATGCGCTGAGTGCCGCGTTGCTGCGCAGCGAGGCGCCGTTGGGCGATCTGCCGGTGCTGCAGGAGTACGCCCGCCGGCAGCGCCTCGATCAACGGCTCACCGTTGGCTTTTCCGATCAGGTGACCCGACTGTTCGGCGACTCCGGACGCCTGGTCGCGGCCGGACGCACGCTCGGCCTGCTCGGGTTGGACTTGACTCCCGCTGCCAAGCGCTGGTTCGCGCGCCAGGCGATGGGCCTGGGTACGCGCGCGGGTTGAGCGCGACAACGAAGGATTCGGCATGAGCGCTTCCAGGCTGGCGCGCAAGGCGCGGTTTCTGCGCTGGGCCATGAATTTCTACCCGCCCTACATCGGAGCCGGTGTTCGGGTGCGGCACATCAGTGCGGATATGCGCCTGGTTCAGGTCAAGATGGTGCTGCGCTGGTACAACCGCAATTATGTCGGTACGCAGTTCGGCGGCTCGCTGTATTCGATGGTCGACCCGTTCTTCGTGCTGATGCTGATGGAGAATCTCGGACGCGACTACATCGTCTGGGACAAGGCTGCCAACATAGAATTCGTCAGCCCCGGGCGGGGTGCGGTCTACGCCGAGTTCGCCATCAGCGACAAGTTGCTGGATGAGATCCGCGCGAACACCGCCGACGGCGGCAAGTACTTGCCCAGGATGCATGTCGAAGTGCGGGACGGCGAGGGCACGCTGGTG
>Ga0114898_1000719_pt1 | contig 23097 bp, 22 predicted proteins | sample Malvired_Geostar_FD_83496 | JGI IMG/M metagenome (GOLD analysis project Ga0114898, IMG submission 83496) | Marine viral communities from the Global Malaspina Expedition - Malaspina viral metaG DeepMed_Geostar | ecosystem: Environmental > Aquatic > Marine > Oceanic | place: Mediterranean Sea... | reverse complement strand
GATAGAAAGGCTGGGGTTGCATCGGGGACTCCTCGCAGATTGCGCGGCATGCTAGGGGGCGGGTCTGGCACTGTCAAGGCAACGCCCTTTGGCTATTGCGCGGGGTGTGGTGCATGCGTACAATCGCGGACCCTGAACTTCCCCCTGGGCATTTCCCTGCCTTACGCAATTGCACGGGCGTCACCTTCCGGCCCCATGCAGCCATGCCAGCCACTAATCATTCTTTCAAAGCGCTGGGTGAGCAGGATCAACGGAGATACAAGATGTACGCAGTTATCGTAACCGGCGGCAAGCAATACAAGGTTGCCGAAGGTGAATACCTCAAGATTGAAAAACTCGAAGTTCCGACTGGCGAAGCTGTCACCTTTGACCGCGTTCTGCTGATCGGCAACGGCGACGATGTGAAGATCGGCGCTCCGGTGGTCGATGGTGCCAAAGTCACCGCTGAAGTGGTTGCCCAGGGCCGCCACGACAAAGTGACCATCATCAAGTTCCGCCGTCGTAAGCACCACATGAAGCGTCAGGGCCACCGTCAGTGGTTCACTGAGGTCAAAATCACCGGTATTCAGGGCTAATCGGGCCTGAATCCCCATATAGGAGTATTGAACTCATGGCACACAAAAAAGCTGGCGGTTCTACCCGCAACGGTCGCGACTCAGAAGCCAAACGACTTGGCGTGAAGATGTACGGCGGCCAGGTCATCAAGGCCGGCAACATCATCGTGCGTCAGCGCGGCACCCAGTTCCACGCCGGTTATGGCGTTGGCATGGGCAAGGACCACACCCTCTTCGCCAAGGTCGAAGGCGTGGTCAAGTTCGAAGTGAAGGGCGCTTTTGGCCGTCGCTACGTGAGCGTCGTCGCAGCCTAACTGCGGCGTTGCTGGAAAAGCCCTGTCATGCGACGGGGCTTTTTTGTTTCTGTATCCTGTGAGGCTCTTGCCGAGAACCGCTTGGCGATCGTCCGGTTTTTCGCAAGATCCTTACGTTCTGTTTCTTAAGCCCGTCCTGCGGCGGGAGGCGTTCCCATGAAATTCGTCGATGAAGTATCGATTTTTGTAAAGGCCGGTGACGGCGGTAACGGCATGATGAGCTTCCGTCGCGAGAAGTTCATCGAGAAGGGTGGTCCCAACGGTGGTGATGGTGGTGACGGCGGCTCGGTGTATCTCGAGGCTGACGAGAACCTCAATACCCTGGTGGACTATCGCTATACCCGGCGCTTCCATGCGCAGAACGGGCAGAAGGGCGGCAGTACCGATTGCACTGGCGCCAAAGGCGAAGACCTTATCCTGCCGGTGCCGGTAGGTACCACGGTCATCGATGCGGCGACCCAGGAAATCATGGGTGACCTGACCAAGGCCGGTCAGCGGCTGCTGGTGGCGCAGGGTGGCTGGCACGGGCTCGGCAATACGCGTTTCAAGTCCAGCACCAACCGCGCGCCGCGGCAGACAACGCCAGGCAAGCCGGGCGATGCGCGCGACCTCAAGCTGGAGCTGAAGGTGCTGGCAGACGTCGGTCTGCTCGGATTGCCGAATGCCGGCAAGAGTACCTTCATTCGCTCGGTGTCGGCGGCCAAGCCGAAAGTGGCCGACTATCCGTTCACCACGCTGGTGCCGAACCTCGGCGTGGTCAGCGTGGGTCGCTACAAGAGCTTCGTGATCGCCGATATCCCGGGGCTGATCGAGGGTGCCTCGGAAGGTGCCGGGCTCGGCATTCGCTTCCTCAAGCACCTAGCGCGTACCCGCCTGCTGTTGCATCTGGTCGATATGGCGCCGCTGGACGGCAGTGATCCGGCCGATGCTGCTGAGGTGATCCTCAATGAGCTGGAAAAATTCAGCCCGGCGCTGACGCAGCGTGATCGCTGGCTGGTGCTGAACAAGGCCGATCAGCTGCTTGAAGAGGAGCGCGAAGAGCGTGTCCGGCAGGTGGTCGAGCGGCTGGGCTGGAAAGGGCCGGTGTTCGTCATCTCCGCGCTGGAGAGCGAGGGTACCGAGGCGCTCAGTCAGGCGATCATGCGTTACCTGGACGAGCGCGCCGTGCGTATCGCCGAGGAGCCGGAGTATGCCGAGGCGCTTGCCGAGCTGGATCGGCAGATCGAGGACGAGGCGCGGGCTCGGCTGCAGGAGCTCGATGATCAGCGGGCGCTGCGTCGTGCTGGCGTCAAGTCGGTCGAGGAGGCGGATGATGATGACTTCGACGACGATGATGATGACGAGGGCGGCGCCGAGATCATCTACGTTCGCTGAGGCGAGCGTCGGGCCGCTGTGAGGCCTGGTTCAGGCGGGAGGTCGGCGGGCTGGCTCGTGCGCAGCCCGATCCGGAAGTGTTTTGGCCGAATGGAAGGCAGGAACGATGCGGGACAAGGTGAGCGGCGCGCGGCGCTGGGTGGTGAAGATCGGCAGTGCGCTGCTGACCGCCGACGGTCGAGGGCTCGATCAGGCGGCGATGGCTGTCTGGGTCGACCAGATGGTGGCGCTGCGAGCGGCGGGCGTCGAGTTGGTGCTGGTGTCGTCCGGTGCGGTGGCTGCCGGCATGAGTCGTCTCGGCTGGGCTTCGCGCCCCAAGGCGGTGCACGAGCTTCAGGCTGCCGCTGCGGTGGGCCAGATGGGGCTGATCCGTGCCTGGGAGTCGAGCTTCGCGCGCTGCGATCAGCAGACGGCGCAGATTCTGGTCACCCATGACGACCTGTCCGATCGCAAGCGCTACCTCAATGCGCGCAGCACGCTGCGCACGCTCATCGATCTCGGCGTGGTGCCGGTCATCAACGAGAACGACACGGTTGTCACTGACGAAATCCGCTTCGGTGACAACGATACTCTGGCCGCGATGGTTGCCAACCTGGTCGAGGCCGACCTGCTGGTGATCCTCACCGATCGCGATGGCATGTTCGATGCCGATCCGCGCCATAACCCCGAAGCCAATCTGATCAGCGAGGCGCGCGCCGACGACCCGGCGCTGGATGCGGTTGCAGGCGGCACCGGCGGCGCGCTGGGTCGTGGTGGCATGCAGACGAAGCTCAGGGCGGCGCGCCTCGCTGCGCGTTCCGGTGCGCACACGGTGATCGTCGGTGGGCGCATCGAGCAGGTACTGTCGCGCCTCAAGGCTGGCGAGCGGCTGGGTACCCTGCTGGCGCCTGAGTGTAGTCGACACGCGGCTCGCAAGCAGTGGCTGGCCGGCCATCTGCAGACGCGTGGCACGCTGATCCTGGACGACGGGGCGGTGCTGGCCTTGCGTCAGGGTAATCGCAGCCTGCTGCCGGTAGGTGTGCGTGCGGTGCAGGGCGCGTTCCGTCGTGGCGAGATGGTGGTCTGCGTCGGTCCGCAGGGCGCCGAAGTAGCGCGCGGGTTGGTGAATTACAGTGCGGCCGAGGCGCAGCGCATTCTCGGGCGGCCGTCCGACGAGATCGAAAAGCTGCTTGGCTATGTCGATGAGCCCGAGCTGATCCATCGCGACAACATGATTCTGGTCTGAGGTGTTCCATGCGCTTGGCGATTGCGGCAATGATGGTGGGATTGGCTCTGCCGGGCCTAACGGCTGCCGAGGAGATCGGCGCGGTCGACACGGTGTTCAAGTGGCTCGGGCCGAATCACAAGATCGTAGTCGAGGCATTCGATGACCCCATGGTCGATGGCGTGACCTGCTATCTGTCGCGGGCCAAGACTGGCGGTATCAAGGGCGGCCTGGGCCTGGCCGAGGATCGCGCGGAGGCCTCCATTGCTTGTCGTCAGGTCGGTCCGATTCGCATCAAGGGCAAGCTCAAGGATGGCGATGTGGTGTTCAAGGAGCGCACGTCGCTGGTGTTCAAGACCATGCAGGTGGTCCGTTTCTTCGATGAGTCGCGCAATGCGCTGGTCTATCTCGTGTACAGCGATCGGGTCATCGAGGGTAGCCCGCAGAATGCGGTGACGGCGATTCCGATTCTGCCCTGGGCAGTGACGCAATAATCGCGGTCGTCTCGATCTGTCGGGTGAGGCAGAAAAAGCAGGCACAAAAAAACCGGCGCTAGGCCGGTTTTTTTACAAGAACCTGCAGTTAGGCTGCAGCAGCTTCGCCGAGGGCCTTGATGTGGCCGTTCAGGCGGCTCTTGTGACGAGCAGCTTTGTTCTTGTGGATGATGCCTTTGTCAGCCATGCGGTCGATGACCGGCACGGCGGCGGTGTAGGCTGCGCGGGCCTTGTCCAGGTCCTTGGCGTCGATGGCCTTGACCACATTCTTGATGTAGGTGCGAACCATGGAGCGCAAGCTGGCGTTGTGGCTGCGACGCTTCTCAGCCTGAATTGCGCGTTTTTTGGCGGAAGGGCTGTTGGCCACCGTCGAACTCCTCGAAAACGTGGGGATTGCAAAGCAAATAAGGCCGCGAATCATGCCGATGCGAAGGGCGCTTGTCAAGCCTGGTCGAATGGCTTGAGAAGCTGGCCGGACAGATGGGCTGAGGCTAAACTCGCCGCCTCATTTCGTGTCGTAACTGGCCATCGATCAGGCCGGCGCAGGGCGCTCGGTCGATCAGTCTCGCTGCAACTCTAGGAAGACAAATGTCCGAAAAAATCGGCAAGGGCGGATTGTTGCGCTCCAGCGCCGTGGTCAGTGTCATGACCCTGCTGTCGCGCGTGCTGGGCATGGTACGCGATATGGTGGTCGCCAGCTACTTCGGCTCCGGTGCGGCGGCGGACGCGTTCTTCATCGCGTTCAAGATCCCCAACTTCCTGCGCCGGCTGTTCGCCGAGGGGGCCTTCGCCCAGGCCTTCGTGCCGGTGCTATCGGAGTACCGCACCAAGCGCACGCTGGCGGACGTCAAGCAGCTGGTGGATCGCACGGCTGGCATGCTCGGCCTCATTCTGGCAGGGCTGACCGCGCTTGGCGTGCTGTTCGCACCCTATGTGGTGATGGTCTTCGCGCCGGGCTTCCACGACGATCCGGCGAAAATGCAACTGGCCGGCGAGCTGCTGCGCATCACCTTTCCCTATCTGATGCTGATCTCGCTGACGGCCTTCACCTCGGGAGTGCTGAACAGCTACGGCTATTTCGCGGTGCCCGGTTTCACGCCTGTGCTGCTCAACGTCTGCATGATCATGTCGGCGGTGTTCCTGACCCCCTATTTCGATCAGCCGATCATGGCGCTGGCCTGGGGCGTGTTTATCGCCGGGTTTGCCCAGCTGGCGTTCCAGCTGCCGTATGTCGCCAAGCTGGGGCTGCTGCCCAGGCCACGAGTCAAGCGGGGTGACGAGGGGGTGCGGCGCATCATGCTGCTGATGGTGCCGGCGCTGTTCGGGGTTTCGGTAAGCCAGATCAATCTGCTGCTGGATACCGTACTGGCGTCGTTCCTGCAGACCGGCAGCGTTTCCTGGCTCTATTACGCCGACCGGCTGTCCGAATTGCCGCTGGGTGCGTTCGGCATCGCCATCGGCACGGTAATTCTGCCGAGCCTGTCGCGCCAGCATGCCGGTGAGGATCCGAAGGCGTTCTCGGCGACTCTGGACTGGGCGCTGCGCATGGTGCTGCTGGTGGGTGTACCGGCGGCACTGGCGCTGGGCATTCTCGCCGAGCCGATGATCGCTAGCCTGTTCTACTACGGGGCCATGAGCGAGGAGGCGGTAGTGCAGTCGGCGCGGGCGCTGCAGGCGTACTCGCTGGGCGTGCTGGCGTTCATGCTTATCAAGGTGCTGGCGCCGGGCTTCTTCGCGCGTCAGGACCTGAAGACGCCGGTGCGTGTCGCCGTGATCTGCATGGTGGCGAACATGGTGATGAACCTGATTCTGATCTGGCCGCTGCAGCACGTCGGCCTGGCGCTGGCGACTTCGCTGTCATCCATGCTCAACGCCGTGCTGCTGTTCTGGGGGCTGTACAAGATCGGCGTCTATCGGCCGGCACCCGGCTGGTGGTTGTTCGGCCTGCGCCTGGCGGCGGCCTGTGCGGCGATGGTGGCGGTGGTCTGGTGGCTGAACGTGCCGGCCCAGGACTGGTTCCAGTGGGGTTGGCAGCAGCGCGCGCTGCAGCTGGGCCTGTTGGTCTGCGCCGGCCTGGCGGCATTTGTCGCTGGGCTGTTGCTGATGGGGTTGCGACCGCGACATTTGCGGCATTGATCGCCGCTTTCCGGCCGATGCAAACCTGTCCGCTGGCCATGTCACATGCGTATAATCGGCCACTTTTCAAGCAAGAAGTGCGGTATGCAGCTGGTTCGAGGTCTTCACAACCTGCGCCCCCGGCATCGGGGCTGCGTCGCCACCATCGGCAATTTCGACGGCGTGCACCGGGGGCATCAGGCCATCCTGGCGCGCTTGCGCGAACGTGCGGCCGAGCTGGGGCTGCCGAGCTGCGTGGTGATCTTCGAGCCGCAACCACGTGAGTACTTTTCGCCGGACAAGGCGCCGGCGCGGCTCACCCGCTTGCGGGAAAAGCTACAGCTGTTGAGCGAGCAGGGCGTCGATCTGGTGCTGTGCCTGGCGTTCAATCGTCGGCTGCGTGAGCTCAGCGCGGCCGAGTTCGTCCACGCCACGCTGGTTGAAGGCCTCGGCGTGCGGCATCTTGAAGTGGGCGACGATTTCCGTTTCGGCTGTGACCGTGCCGGCGATTTCGACTTCCTGCTCAAGGCTGGCGCCGCCGAAGGCTTCAGTGTCGAGGCGGCCACCACCATCGAGGTGGATGGCGAGCGGGTCAGCAGTACACGTCTGCGCCAGGTGCTGGCCGACGGTGACCTGGCCTGTGCCGAGGCATTGCTCGGGAGGCCCTTCGCGATCACTGGGCGGGTCATGCATGGGCAGAAGCTCGGTCGCCAGCTGGGCGCGCCGACCGCCAATGTTCAGCTCAAGCGCCGCAACACGCCGCTCAGCGGCGTGTTCGTCGTGACACTCGAGGTAGAGGGCAATGTGTTTGCCGGCGTGGCCAACATCGGTATGCGACCCACGGTCGAAAGCGACGGCCAGCCTCATCTGGAAGTTCATCTGCTCGACTATCAGGGCGACCTGTACGGGCGCCTGGTGCAGGTCACCTTCCATCGCAAGCTGCGCGACGAGCAGCGTTTCGCCTCGCTGGAGGCGCTCAAGACGGCGATCGATGCAGACATCGCCGCTGCCCGTGATTACTGGCGGGCTTCATCCCTTATGACGAGTCAGGACTGAAATGACCGATTACAAAGCGACCCTCAATCTGCCGTCCACGGCATTTCCGATGAAGGCCGGTCTGCCACAGCGCGAGCCGGAGATTCTGCAGCGCTGGAACAGCATCGATCTGTACCGGAAGCTGCGGCAGATCGGCGAGGGACGCCCGAAGTTCATCCTGCACGATGGCCCGCCGTACGCCAACGGCAACATCCACATCGGCCATGCGGTGAACAAGGTCATCAAGGACATGATCGTCCGCTCGCGTACCCTCGCCGGGTTCGACGCACCTTACGTACCGGGTTGGGACTGCCATGGCTTGCCCATCGAGCACAAGGTCGAGACCACCTTCGGCAAGAACCAGCCGGCGGATCTGACCCGCGAGCGGTGCCGCGCTTACGCCGCCGAGCAGATCGAAGGGCAGAAGGCTGACTTCATTCGTCTCGGCGTTCTGGGCGACTGGGACAACCCCTACAAGACCATGGACTTCGCCAACGAGGCCGGTGAAATCCGTGCGCTGGCCAAGATGGTCGAGGGTGGTTTTGTCTTCAAGGGGCTGAAGCCGGTCAACTGGTGCTTCGACTGCGGCTCGGCGCTGGCAGAAGCCGAGGTGGAGTATCAGGACAAGAAATCCGATGCCATCGACGTCGCCTTCGATGTCGAGGACGCCGACAAGCTGGCCGCGGCCTTCGGCGTCGCCGGCTTGGCCAAACGCGCCAGCATCGTCATCTGGACCACCACGCCCTGGACCATTCCGGCCAACCAGGCGCTGAACGTGCATCCCGAGTTCGTCTATGCGCTGGTGGATACCGGCGAGCGCCTGCTAGTGCTGGCCGAGGAGCTGGTCGAGTCCAGCCTGCAGCGCTATGGCCTGGCCGGTGAAATCATCGCCCGTTGCGAAGGCAAGGCGCTGGAGCTGATCCGCTTCCGGCATCCGTTCTACGAGCGTTTCGCTCCGGTATATCTGGCCGACTACGTGGAAACCGGTGCCGGTACCGGTATCGTCCATTCGGCGCCCGCATACGGCGAGGACGACTTCCGCTCCTGCAAGCACTACGGCATGGAGAACGACGACATTCTCGGCCCGGTGCAGAGCAATGGCGTCTATGTCCCGGACCTGCCGTTCTTTGGCGGCCAGTTCATCTGGAAAGCCAATCCGGCGATCGTCGAGAAGCTCGCCGAAGTCGGCGCGCTGCTCAAGCATGAGTCGATCCAGCACAGCTACATGCACTGCTGGCGACACAAGACCCCGCTGATCTATCGCGCTACGGCGCAGTGGTTCGTGGGCATGGACAAGGTCGCCCACGACGGCAGTTCGCTGCGTCGCCGTGCGCTGGATGCCATCGAGCAGACCGAGTTCGTCCCGGCCTGGGGACAGGCGCGTTTGCACGGCATGATCGCTGGGCGTCCTGACTGGTGCATCTCGCGCCAGCGCAACTGGGGCGTGCCGATCCCGTTCTTTCTGCACAAGGAAAGCGGCGAGCTGCACCCACGCACCGTCGAGCTCATGGAACAGGTCGCCCAGCGCGTCGAGCGCGAGGGCATCGAAGCCTGGTTCAAACTCGACCCGGTCGATCTGCTTGGCGACGAGGCGGCGCAATACGAGAAGACCAACGACACCCTCGATGTCTGGTTCGACTCTGGTACCACCCACTGGCACGTGATGCGCGGCTCGCACCCCATGGGCCACGAGCAGGGGCCGCGTGCCGATCTCTATTTGGAAGGCTCCGACCAGCATCGCGGCTGGTTCCATTCCTCGCTGCTGACCGGCGCCGCCATCGATGGCCACGCGCCGTACCGCGGCTTGCTCACCCATGGCTTCACCGTGGATGAGAACGGCCGCAAGATGTCCAAGTCCCTCGGCAACGTGATCGCCCCACAGGAAATCACCGACAGTATGGGCGCCGATATCCTGCGTCTGTGGGTTTCGGCCACCGACTACTCCGGCGAGATGGCGGTTTCCAAGCAGATCCTGCAGCGCAGCGCCGATGCCTATCGGCGCATCCGCAACACCGCGCGCTTCCTGCTCTCTAATCTCGACGGTTTCGACCCGGCGCAGCACATGGTGCCGAATGATCAGCTGATTGCGCTGGACCGCTGGGCCATCGACCGTGCACTGCTGCTGCAGCGCGAGATCGAGGAGGCTTACACCACCTACCGGTTCTGGAACGTTTACCAGAAGGTGCACAACTTCTGCGTGCAGGAGCTGGGCGGCTTCTATCTGGACATCATCAAGGACCGCCAGTACACCACCGGCGCCGACAGTCTGCCGCGGCGTTCCTGCCAGACTGCGCTGTACCACATTGCCGAGGCGCTGGTGCGCTGGATCGCACCGATCCTGGCGTTCACCGCCGAAGAGATCTGGCAGTACCTGCCGGGCGAGCGTAACGAGTCGGTGATGCTCAATACCTGGTACGAAGGGCTTGCCGAGCTGCCGGAAGGCTTCGAGCTGGGTCGCCCGTTCTGGGACAAGGTCATGGAGGTCAAGGCGGCGGTAAACAAGGAGCTGGAGAACCAGCGCAACGCCAAGGCCATCGGCGGTAACCTGCAGGCCGAAGTCACCCTGTATGCCGAGGAGTCGCTGGCCGGCGAGCTGGCTCGTCTTGGTAGTGAACTGCGCTTCGTTCTGATCACTTCGGCGGTAGACATCGCACCATTGGCGCAGGCGCCCGCCGAGGCAGTGGAAAGCGAACTGGCCGGTCTCAAATTGCTGGTCCGCAAGACCGAGCACAGCAAGTGCGGTCGCTGCTGGCACCATTTGCCGGACGTGGGCAGCCATGCCGAACACCCGGAAATCTGTGGACGCTGCGTGGAAAACATCGAAGGCGCCGGTGAGGTCCGTCACTATGCGTGAGTCCGTGCAGCCGATCGCAGGCTGGGCTTCAGCTCACCATCACGATGCGGTCTTCACTGCTGCTGGACTGACGCGCGCTCTGCCGCGTCGTGTTTCAGCGGAGGTCACTGCATGACGGCGCGTTTCGGCAAGCTTGCCTGGCTCTGGCTGAGCGTAATGGTCATCGCCCTCGATCAGGCCACCAAGCACTGGTTCGAGGCCAATTTCAGCCTGTACCAGAAGGTCGAGGTCATCCCCGACTACTTCGCCTGGACCCTGGCCTACAACACCGGTGCGGCGTTCAGCTTTCTGGCCGACCACAGCGGCTGGCAGCGCTGGCTGTTCGCGGCGATCGCCATTGGCGTGAGCGTCGTGCTGGTGGTCTGGCTCAAGCGCCTGAAGGCCAGCGAAACCTGGCTCGCCGTTGCGTTGGCTTTGGTATTGGGAGGCGCTTTGGGCAACCTCTATGACCGCGTGGTGCTCGGCCACGTGGTCGACTTCATCCTGGTGCATTGGCAGAACCGCTGGTACTTCCCGGCGTTCAACATCGCCGATAGCGCCATTACCGTAGGCGCCGTGATGCTGGCGCTGGATATGTTCAAGGGCAACAAGACCGGAGAATCCGCACATGACTGAACAGCGCATTGGGCCGGACAAGGAAGTCACCCTGCATTTTGCGCTCGGCCTGGAGACGGGCGAGCTGGTCGACAGCACGTTTGACAAGAAACCGGCCACCTTCACGGTGGGTGACGGCAACTTGCTGCCGGGTTTCGAGCAACAGCTCTATGGGCTCAAGGCCGGTGACAAGCGCACCCTGCAGATTGCTCCGGAGCAGGGCTTCGGCCAGATCAACCCGCAGAACGTGCAGGTCATGCCGCGCAGCCAGTTCGCCGGGATGGACCTCTCCGAAGGCTTGATGGTGAGCTTTCAGGACGCGGCCCGCACCGAGCTGCCAGGGGTCGTGAAAGCCTTCGATGACAATCAGGTCACTGTGGACTTCAACCATCCTCTGGCTGGCAAGACCCTTACGTTCGAAGTCGAAATCATCGACGTCAAACCGGTGTAACCGGCTCGCAGCCGGCGGGGACGTTCGCGTCCGCCGGCTGACGAAGGGCACCCGAGAATGCCCGCACGTATCGCGTTACACTCCCCCGTCATCAAGCCTTCGCGTGCCGAGACCCATCATGCAAATCAAACTCGCCAACCCTCGCGGCTTCTGCGCGGGTGTAGATCGCGCCATCGAAATCGTCAACCGCGCTCTGGAAGTCTTCGGACCTCCGATCTATGTGCGACATGAGGTCGTGCACAACAAGTTCGTCGTGGAAGACCTGCGTGCCCGCGGTGCGGTCTTCGTCGAGGAGCTGGATCAGGTGCCGGACAACGTCATCGTCATCTTCAGCGCCCATGGCGTTTCGCAGGCCGTTCGGCAGGAGGCGGAGAAACGCGGCCTGAAGGTATTCGACGCCACCTGTCCGCTGGTGACCAAGGTGCATCTGGAAGTGGCCAAGTACAGCCGTGAAGGGCGCGAATGCATCCTCATCGGCCACCAGGGCCACCCGGAAGTCGAAGGGACCATGGGGCAGTACGACGCGCGTAATGGCGGCGCGATCTACCTGGTCGAGGATGAAGAGGATGTCGCCCAGCTGCAGGTGCGCAACCCCGAGGCGCTGGCATTCGTAACCCAGACCACGCTGTCCATGGATGACACCAGTCGCGTCATCGACGCGCTGCGCAGCAAGTACCCGAGCATCGGCGGCCCACGCAAGGATGACATCTGCTACGCCACGCAGAATCGCCAGGATGCGGTAAAGCAACTGGCTGATGAATGCGACGTGGTACTGGTGGTCGGCAGCCCCAACAGCTCAAACTCAAACCGTCTGCGTGAGCTGGCAGAGCGCATGAACACACCCGCGTATCTGATCGACGGCGCCGAGGACCTCAAGCGCGAGTGGTTCGAGAGCGTCGAGCGCATCGGCATCACCGCCGGTGCATCGGCGCCTGAGGTGCTGGTGCGTGGGGTAATCGAGCGGCTGAAAGAATGGGGTGCCAGCGGCATGGCCGAGCTGGAAGGACGGCCGGAGAACGTGACGTTCTCCATGCCGAAGGAGTTGCGGGTAAGGCAGGTATAGCTGCCCGACTCAGCAGCCACGGTTGCATATGCGTTGATCGTATGGCTGACTTTTCTGCCATCAAGCGAAGAAGCCCGGCATTGCTGCCGGGCTTCTTCGCTTCATTTATCAGTTATTTCCAGCACTGTTCCACAGTTTTTCCGCTGCCGGTACGGCCTTTGACGCCGAGCGCATTTAGCGTGAGATTGCCACAGGCAGCGTCGCCAAAATTCTGCTCCGCTTTAAGAGTGTAACCGCCATCTATCGGGCGGGGCGGATCATTTCCGTCATCCTCGACAGTGACTTTCAGTTCGTACTTGCCCGTGTCTGATCGGACTGTATTGCCGCTGGTGCCGCGCATCCCTAGCTTTGCAATATCGGCGGCTTTCGTTACATAGCGATTGTTCTGTGCAAAGAAGCGTTCCTGACTAGCCGCTGCGTCATTGAGCAACGCTTGTCCCTCACTGCGATTGCTACGTTGAACATATTCGGTGTAGTTGGGGTACGCGATAGCCGCAAGTACTCCCAGAATGCCGACCACTATCATGAGCTCAATCAGAGTGAAGCCACTGGATCGTGCTGTCACGGCTGCTCTCCCAATTCAACGCTACGCACCGAGTCAGGATACAGATAGAGCGACTCGATGATTGAGTGTGGCGAAGCTTCAGTGCCACTGAAGCCGATCAGGTAGCCCGGCTTTAGCCGGAGAATCGCCGGGGTTCCGTTGATTACGGTTTTATTTGGCAGGGCGTACGTAATCTTTTCGACTACCACAAGATTCTGGCCAAGCCGAACATCTTCAATAGTGCCTACGGCTTCGAAGGTTGCGGCGCGCACGAAGCCCGACAAAAGTACCAGCGATAGCGCCGCAAGCGAAAGCTGCAATCTGATGCTCATGGTTACTCCCCTATTGGACGCCAGCTTTGACGACCGAGACTGGAAGGATCTGGGTAAACCGGCTTGCATTCGAGGCCGGTGCATAGCTCGTACTTAGTATCTGGGCCTTGCCCCAAGGTCAGGCCGCCTTCGCCGTCCTGGCGTACCGCGGAAATGACCGTGTCGGCATTATTAGCACTGCGATGGTCGACGAAAGCATGATGCAGGGTGCGCCCCCCAGTCTGGGGGTTAATTGCGTAAGTCCAGGTTTCGACGCCTGACGAGCATGGGTCCGCATTGGGGACAAGCGTTTGGAAAAATAGGGTCCGACCTAAAGTGACCATGTTCTCGATCATCATCTCGTTATCAAGCTTCAGATCAAAGAACCAGCCGTATTTAAGATCGCCTTCATCTTTCCACTGAGACTCGGTGGGGGATGGCGGAACGGCCCACTCGAAGCTTGTTTCATTTAGCAGTCGAGCATCACGCCCCGAAACCTCGCTTTCAAGCGTGGTATTCATCGATTGAGCTTGAAGTTTTCCTCTGGTCAAGCTGGCTGGCTGCAAGCTGCCGTTGGGGTTGAGTGTATCGGTGTCCCAGATGCCATAGATGCTTTGGGTTGTCGATGAGCCGTCCTTGTCGCCCTCTTCGAAATATTTGCCCGTACCGAAAACGACGAGATACCCGTGCAGTGTGGGATGGCGGATGATTGATGGCGCCGCGGTGATCGGTTGGCGCACACCCGCGTCAGTGACTGCCTTGAAAATCGGCTTATTGGAGTACGAGACTTTGAATCCGATTTCCGCGGTAATTGTTTCATTCTCCAGGCGTGCATAGGGCGCCACCATATCCTCTGGAGTAAGATTGAACCTCCAGAGGTTGCCCTGAAGGTCGCCGGCATACGCAAAATCCGCCACGCCGTCGGCATTAAAATCCGCTAGTTTTGGCGTCGACAGTCCATTGGCTACGCCTTCCGCACCGGTGACTTCCAAGCTCTTGGTTAGTTCGCCGGTTTCTATATCGATGATCAACAAAGCTGCCTTACCACTGTCCTTGTTGGCACTTTCGTAACCGTTTCCGGTCACCACAGCCCACTTGCCGTTATGCAATCTTGCGATCGTAGGTTGTGGGAAACTGTAACCCAAACGCACATCTTTGTTGCTCGGAATGGCGTTGTCATGAAACTCCCACAAGAGCTTGATCGCAGTAGGGTCGGTAACGTCCAGTGCGAATAATCCCTTTCCGCCAGCACGTAAGGTACCAACCAGCACGGTACGCCATTCGCCGCCGATAAAGACGTCGGCTACCACTGGTGAGCCATCTACGTAAAATTGGTGGTGAGCGCCTTGGTAGCTTTTCCCTGTGAGTTTATGCAGCTTTGGAAAAACTGCAGTTGGGACAAAAGCGAAGGTTTCGTCTCCCGTGGTGGCGTCGAACGCGTGAAGCATCCCGTCATTGGCTCCAACATAGACACGAGGCGACCGCTCTCTTTGCAGTGTGACGAACTCGGCGTAGTCGCTTCCAGGGTGCAGGCGCTCTGCATAGCTACTCAAGTAGCGTGCCCCGCGCACCGTCACAGGTTTTGATGCAATCATGTCGCCGAGGACTGTATTGCGCTTGCGAAAAAGCGTTCCTTCTTCGCTTCGGTCTCCTTTGAGAAAACTCAAGCGCAGCTGCGCATTTGCAGTATCTGTTTCCAGCGTGTCGCCATCATCCGGGTTTTGTCGCAGGAAATAAGCGAGAGTGCCAACGGTATCGTGGTCCCCCGCGTGGCTCCAATTCATATCTTTAAGGCCATCTGTATCGCCCAGCGTTCCGGTTGCGGCGATGGTAACGTTCCGAGACGCGCTGCGGCTGGCGAGCTTCTGACGAGCACTCCATTGCTCGGTGGTCGTCACCTCGTACAGCCCGGTTACTGCATTAAGTGTTTTGCTCTTCAGGTATCCCTTGATATCGCCAGCCCAGCTTTCTTCGCTTGAGTAGGACGTTTGATAGGCATAACTTACCAATCCACCTGTTCCGTCATCCTGCATGCCCGAGTTTACGGCCGGGCTGGCAGCAGAGGTTGTGCGTTCAGCGATACGGCTTAGAATATTAGCGAAGGCCGCAACTAGACTGTCAGGCGAATCTGAGCTGAAGAATTCGCCCCGCGAGTTAATTGCCGCGTGCCAGACGTCATACACGTTGTCAGGGTCGTCGTTCCCAACTCCCGGCCAGCGTTTGCCGTTAGTCCCCATATTCATCAGTTCGCTATGGTTGGCGAACGTTGAACCACCCCAAGTGGGGGCGGTAGCCTGTTGTAATGAATTGGTCAAACCCAAGCCTACGGTAAAATTAACCATGTGCTGCCAATTGGCAGGGTTATTGCGTGGGTCTTTTTTGTCGTTCGCTTCGTTTCCGGTTTCAAATGGAAGATATGGGCGGATATTGTTGGCTATGTCAGGGCGAAGGTCGTTCGCCCAGTAATAATATGCCCAGTCAGCCAAAGTGTTTGCTTGATCATCTTTGTAGGGGTAGCCAAGTTCGCCATCATGATTTGTTGTGCCGCTGGGCCTTCCGTTCCACATGCCGTCGGTCATCAATATATGATAGCTCGCGCGGCATGAGTACTCGCTACCATCGTCATCTCTGTAGGCTTTAGAGTTGTTTTTTAGAAAGTCGCCCGCACGTATCATTGCGTTATGCAGAGGGGTGCCGCCTGATCTAGGTAGAGCGCTTAGCCAGTTGAAGAAGTTAACACGGTGCTGGCCAGAGAAGCGTTCAATGGTATTGGTGTTGCACGTGCCACTGGTCGTTCCTGCTCCTATTGAGCAAGTATTGAGTGCGCCCCAGGTAAGGCGTACATTTTCTGGCAAGGTGTAGAAAGCGAGATTCGCTGCGGTGCGGGTAGCGAGGTTTCTTGTGCGGTAGAAAGAATACCAAATCGCAAAGTTTCGCCGTTCGTCACCTGTGACTGATACCTTGGTGAAACAACTGTCAGCTGGTTGCTCTGTTGGATTGTTAGGGCAAGTGGAGGTGCCTGCATTGTAGTTGTAGTAATAAAAATTATTAGTTGTTATGGTAGTGCAACTCTTCTTGTTGCATTGCTCTGCCACGCTGTATAGCGTGGCTTTGCTTCCGCTTGGATTGTATCCGTCAATGGGAACCGCTGAGTAGTCTGTGGGTGCGCTGTACTCTTGAACTATGATTTCGCCGGAGCTGTCCAGACTCAGTTTTTTGGGTAGCCTGTACGTGTGGTTTGGATTGTAAAACATCGAGTTGGTTGCATTGGATTTTAATGCAATGCCCCAGCCCGACCGACCGTCGGGTGCATAGTCCCAAGCCATACTTCCCGAGTCATCCAGTGTTACCAGTAGATTGGGTGCAACCCCTTCGGTAAGTGATAGTGGTTGCTGAGATACTGCGGCGCTTAAGCTCAAAGAGGTAGTGAAAATTGCAGAGCCAATCGCAGTGACAAGTAATATCTTCGCGATGTCGGGATGGTTAATGGTCATGTCCATATTCCTTAATTGTTCAGGCCGACATAAACATTGGCGGCTGTCGACTGCACGGCTAATCGATCGTCGGCTTGTCCATTTATCTGATAAAAATAAGTGCCTCGGCCTTCCATTACCGCCCCATACTCTGCATTCAAAGCTGTGGCGTCATCTTCGCCAATTGAAATTAAATGCGTGTTCCAGTAAGCGCCGAAATCGGTAGATGTCTCGTTATCATTTCCAGCTATTCTGCCGCGGTAAGGCATCCAGGTGATGAAGTCGGTTGCGTCGGCGGCATCCGTGTCGGCGCCCGTTTTGTTTTGAGCTGAACTATTTTTAAGGAATGCCAAAGGGTCTAGCATGAAGGCAAGACGATCGGCTTCATCGCTGATGTTGAGCAAGCAAGGACGGTTGGCGCCGTTTGCTAGCAACACATTGTTCTTTTGGCAGTTACTTTGGCTGGGCTCAAGTTTGTCGCGTAAATATGCCGGACCATAGAAGCGAAACTCAGCTTCACGTAGCGCTGCACTGGCTGCACCCTTCAAGCGCAAGTTCTCTGCACGGTTACCGGTTATTCTGGATTCCAGGACGACGCCGCGCATGCTAGAGAGCGCGAGCACAGTCATGATTAACAGCATTACAAGCGCGACCAGCAACGTAGCGCCGCGCTCCCGAGTAGGTCGAAAGCCGGTCATGGCATCAAGTTCCTGATTGTCTGTGTAGCGTGAGCGACCTGATAGATGCGGTTGCCGTCTCCATCAGCAAGACGTGCTTTTGTCGTGGCATCAGCAGAGTCGTACCAGTTGCTGTAAACCAATGACTCGCTATCCCGCTGGCCTTCGTTGCTCGCAAGGAGGAGTGAATAACGCACTGCGCGTATCGGGCCGTTGTTTTCGCTCCATGTGCTTGCGCTTACGAAGCGATTACTGCCTTCGGTGAGTTTTCTTTCCAGTAAGTCTTTGCTGCCCACTCCGAACTCAAGGCGAAAGTCAGCGACACCCGAGATGAGCTCTACGTAGCTTGGATTGTTCGCCGTCACATTGCTGCACTCCAAGGTGCCGGAGTTCAGGTCTTGCGGATCGGTACCAGGAACGTACTTGATAGCCAGAACAATGAGGCTGCTGGTGGGCGCGGGCTTGAACGCAGTGGTATCGGTGAACGCGGGGCTGGCATTGCCATGGCAATCGAGTTCACCACTGACTACTGGCTGATAGCGTAGACATATACCTAGCCCGTCAGTAGTTGCGGAAACAGCGCTTCCTTTTCCGAACTGTTTGCATCCGGGATAGGACTTCTCTGGAAATGCTTCTTCGATCAGCTGGTCCGGTGCGCGGCGGTAGCCCGCTTTGCCAAGGTATTCGTTCAGTATCAGGGCAGCGAAACGGCTGTTTTCCTGGTTGCCGGTCTGATTCTGCTGGAAGAGCTGAGTGCGCTTGTTGTCGAGATAGATCTGGCTTATGCCTAGAAGTAGAAAGCTGCTGATGGCGAGGGCTACCAGAAGCTCGATCATCGACAGCCCGCGCTGCGCATTGAGTTGATGGGTGCTCATAGTTCGACTCGAGTTCTGTAGATACAGGTGGTGTCGTTGGGGGCTCTGTCATCAGGGCAGGTGCCAGCTTTTACCGCCCATGCCAATTGAATTTCCAGCATGGAGCCTTTGTCGTCACAGGTACCTGGAGCAGAGCTGCGACAAACATAGAAGGCCTCTTCAAATAGAGCTGCTGCATTCGGCAGTGCTGCCTGTGCTGCTTCCACCCAGCAGTTGCGCATCTCCAATGCGCTTTTAGGGTTGCTCACGCAAGCCACCGGAGCAGTTGAGAAATCACTTCGTGCGTCCTTGTAGAACGGGGATGCGTCTTTGAATCCACTGTAAAACGGCTCCTTCGGCGGCGCCTTTTCAAAGAGCTCTTCGGGATTGGCTCGAATGATTTCCACATAGTCATCTGCCAGCATGACTGCGGCGTTTCTCTGTACCGAGTCTTGTGTGTACTGAATGCTGCGACCTTGCATCGCTACCATGCCAAGGATGCCAATAGTGGTGAGCACCAGGGTTACCATCACTTCGATCAAGCTAAAGCCTTTGCTGTTTTTCATGCTCTTCCTCATGGCTCGCAGCTAGTCAAATTGCTGCCATCGACGTCTTTGCCGCGCGGATGCAATCGTGCTGCCCCGCTGGACTGCACTTCCACGACGAATCCGGTATCGGGGTTGTCATCAAGGCACAGTGTGATCAGCGCCGGGGTCGCAGTGCCATTCGTCCGGTACGTCACGTTAGCCACGTCTGCGAGCATCTGAGCTTGAGCGGGGGTGTGCTCCAGCTGACGTTCATTGTTGCCAACAGTGAGGATCCACGGGCCGTTATCGTCTACAGCGATCGAGGCGGCGGTCCTCTGTGTCACTGCTTCGCCCCGGGCGTACTGTAAGAAACCTACCAACTCCTCGGCTTTGCTCTGCAAGCGTGTCTTCTGGATAAAAAATGTGAAATTCGGGACTGCCATAGTCACCACGATGGTTAGCAGTGCCAAGGTGATCAACAATTCGATCAGGGTGAATCCATGCATGTCGCGACGGCGTGACATGGTGTGCTCCATAGAAATTCTTGAGCGGATGATGGGTTCGCAGCGGCCTGTTGTCCTGCTGCCGGAGATAACCGGCCAGTTTGTGGCGATGGCCGGTAACTGGGCTGTCTCTTGTGTGAGTCGCGTCACAATCACTTATCCGGTCACCGGCTTGATGCAGGGCGTTCAGCGTTAATTGCAGAGAGTGCTGTCTTTGTATTCAACCGCGGGCACTTTTCTGAGTCGTCCCTGCCGGCTGAGTTTGAGCTGCCAGGCTACCTTCGAATCGTGGCATTGATAGAACGACCCGTTGTTTAGCGTGGTTCCGTTGCTACGAAAGCGAATGGATTGTCCCATTCCCTTCCATCGAACGTCGTTTCCAGGCGCTAATAGAGTGACGTTGAGAATTTTCTGCGTGGCAGGACTGTGTACCAGCCAGCCTCCCGTCCAGTCTGAAACACAGTTCGTCGCATCTTTCGAAGCGCATATTTCGATGGGCTCCTTTCTCATGACCGCCGCTGCTCTGGCGCCTTGTACAGCTGTCCAGAGCTCTTCAAGCAGAGCTTTCTGGCGGCTTCGCGTGATAAGCGTCTCAACGGCAGGTACTGCCATCGAAACGACAATCCCGAGTACTGACACGGTGATCAGAAGTTCAACAAGCGTGAAGCCTTGACCTCGATTAGGCATGGTGCGGTTCCTTTGCACGTATGATGCGCAGCCATCCTGGCCGCTATCTGTGCATGTGGATGTTCAACGATGCACGAGGCTTCTTTTAAAGCAGGTCGCCTGCCAGTCCAAGCTGGGACGGGCAGAAATGTGAACCAGACGGTTGGAGTGTGATGTGAATCAAGAAGTGATCGTTGTCGGCGGGGGCGTGATCGGTCTGCTATCTGCCTATCGACTGGCGGAGGCGGGGAAGTCGGTGTCTCTATTGGAGTCTGGCAATGTCGGCAGCGAAGCCTCCTGGGCTGGCGGCGGGATCGTTTCGCCTCTGTACCCGTGGCGCTACAGCCCGGCGGTTACGGCGCTGGCGCATTGGTCGCAGGATTTCTATCCGCAGCTCGGCGAGCGGCTTCTGGAAGAGACCGGCGTGGACCCCGAGGTGCATGTGACGGGTCTCTACTGGCTCGACCTGCACGACGAGGCCGAGGCGCTGAGCTGGGCCGAACGCTATGGCCGACCGTTGCAATCGGTGTCGATGGAGACCGTGCACCAGGCAGTGCCCTCGCTGGGTGAGGGTTATGAGCGGGCCGTATATATGCAGGGAGTCGCCAACATTCGCAATCCGCGGCTGCTGCAGTCGTTACGCGTGGCGCTGGCAAGGTTGCCCAACGTGACGGTCGTCGAGCATTGCCCGGTGGAAGGTTTTCTGCGCGATGGCGCGCGCATCATCGGTGTGCAGACGGCGCAGGGCGATATGCGTGCCGACCAGGTCGTGGTGGCGGCGGGCGCCTGGAGTGCACAGCTGCTGGCGACTCTGGGACTGCAGATCCCGGTCAAGCCGATGAAGGGACAGATGATTCTCTTCAAATGTGCGGAGGACTTCCTGCCGAGCATGGTGCTGGCCAAGCGGCGCTATGCGATTCCCCGGCGCGACGGCCATATCCTGGTCGGCAGCACGCTGGAAGATGTCGGCTTCGACAAGACGCCCACTGAGGATGCGCTGCAAAGCCTGCGAGCGACCGCAATCGAATTGCTGCCCGCGCTGGCCGACGCGCAAGTGGTCAAACACTGGGCAGGTCTGCGGCCCGGTTCGCCGGACGGTGTGCCTTATATAGGAGCGGTGAGCGGCTTCGATGGGCTGTGGCTGAACTGCGGGCACTTCCGCAACGGGTTGGTACTGGCGCCGGCGTCCTGCCAGCTGCTGGCGGACCTGATGCTTGGCCGCGAGCCGATCGTCGATCCAGCGCCTTATGCGCCAGCCGGGCGGCTTTCTGATCAGAAGGGCTGATCGGCTCTTCGCCGTGCTCCAGCTTCACGAAGTCCGGGCTTCGATCCCGCTGCCCGGACGCTGTTCTGCTAGCGACTCGCATTGCTGGTAAATTAGCCGGCACTTCGGCTCTGCCAGGCAGAGCCAGATTGGCGAGTGAGGTTTGTGTGGCGAAGAAAACCACTTCCCTGGCCGGCCTTAGCGGGCTGGTCTATTCCACCGATGCCGGCCGGCATTGTCCCGAGTGCAGTCAACCGCTGGGCAGTTGCATCTGCAAACAGAGCGTCCTGCCCGAAGGCGATGGCATTTCGCGGGTGCGCCGCGAGAGCAAGGGCCGAGGTGGCAAGACGGTGACGACCATCAGTGGCGTGCCCCTGCCGGAGAGCGAGCTCAAGGAGCTCGCCAGCGCGCTGAAACGCCGCTGCGGCACGGGCGGGGCGCTGAAGGAAGGCGTCATCGAGATTCAGGGCGATCACGTTCAGCTGCTGATTGACGAGCTGACCAAGCGTGGCTTCAAGGCCAAGAAGTCCGGTGGCTGATGTCGCTGTGACCGCCTCACCAATTTTCACCTTTTCACGCATATCGGCTGTCGAAGCCGCATAGCCTTCGCTGGGCGCATCTGCCTGTGGCGAAACGTTCAATTCTTTCCGGGAGGCTTCGATGCCCGTACGACGCACACGTAAAGACGACGGCAGCCAGTGGACCGCTGCCGACAGCCGCAGCATCTATGGCATTCGCCACTGGGGCGCCGGTTACTTCGCCATCAATGATCAGGGCAACGTCGAGGTTCGCCCGCAGGGCCCCAGCGGCGAGCCGATCGAATTCAACGGGCTGATCGAACAACTGCGCGAGGCAGGGCTGTCGCTGCCGTTGCTGGTGCGCTTCCCCGGTATCCTGCAGGACCGCGTGCGGCGCCTGACTGGCGCCTTCGATGCCAACATCGAGCGCATGGAGTACGCCGGCAAGTACACCGCGTTGTACCCGATCAAGGTCAACCAGCAGGAAGCGGTGGTGGAGAACATCATCGCCACGCAGAACGTCTCCATCGGTCTGGAGGCGGGCTCCAAGCCAGAGCTGATGGCGGTGCTGGCGCTGGCGCCGAAGGGCGGCACCATCGTCTGCAACGGCTACAAGGACCGCGAGTTCATTCGGCTGGCGCTGATGGGGCAAAAGCTCGGCCACAACGTCTTCATCGTCATCGAGAAGGAGTCCGAGGTCGGCCTGGTGATCGAGGAGGCCAACGAGCTCAAACTGACCCCGCAGGTCGGCCTGCGTGTGCGCCTGTCGTCGCTCGCGTCTTCGAAGTGGGCCGATACCGGCGGCGAGCGCTCCAAATTCGGCCTGTCCGCGGCGCAGCTGCTTTCGGTGATCGAGCGCTTCCGCGCGGTGGGGATGGATCAGGGCATCCGCCTGCTGCATTTTCATATGGGCTCGCAGATCGCCAACCTGGCCGACTACCGCCAGGGCTTCCGGGAAGCCATCCGCTATTACGCCGAATTGCGCGCCCTCGGGCTGCCGGTCGATTACATCGATGTCGGCGGCGGCCTGGGTGTCGACTACGACGGCACCCACTCGCGCAACGCCAGTTCGATCAACTACGACATCGACGAATACGCCGGTACCGTGGTCGGCATGCTCAAGGAGTTCTGCGAGGCACAGGGCCTGCCGCACCCAAACATCTTCTCCGAGAGCGGGCGGGCGATGACGGCGCATCATGCGGTGCTGGTCATGCAGGTCACCGACGTCGAGCGGCACAACGATGAGCTGCCGGTGATCGACAACTACGACGAACTGCCGGAGATCGTGCAGTCTCTGGCCGATCTGCTCGGCCCGACCGACCCGGAAATGGTCACCGAGACCTACTGGCGCGCCACCCATTACATGAGCGAGTCCAGCGCGCAGTACGCGTCCGGCAAGCTGACCCTGGCACAGAAGGCGCTGGCCGAGCAGAGCTATTTCGCCATCTGCCGCCGCCTGTACAACCAGCTCAAGGCCCGTCAGCGCTCGCATCGGGCGGTGCTCGACGAGCTCAACGACAAGCTGGCGGACAAGTACATCTGTAACTTCTCGGTGTTCCAGAGCCTGCCGGACACCTGGGCGATCGACCAGATCCTGCCGATCGTGCCGCTGCAGCGGTTGACCGAGGAGCCGGTGCGGCGCGCCGTGCTGCAGGATCTGACCTGCGACTCGGACGGCAAGATCAAGCACTACGTCGACGAGCAGAGT